>Ga0098039_1000691_pt1 | contig 13744 bp, 13 predicted proteins | sample 6_EtaG_FD_75047 | JGI IMG/M metagenome (GOLD analysis project Ga0098039, IMG submission 75047) | Marine viral communities from the Subarctic Pacific Ocean - 6_ETSP_OMZ_AT15160 metaG | ecosystem: Environmental > Aquatic > Marine > Oceanic | place: Pacific Ocean | collected 2015-01-08 | reverse complement strand
GCTTGACCAAAAGATTACAAATCTTCATTTCTTATTCAAAGATCGTTTAGGCAAAATAGTTGATGGAGTATACTTTTGCAAGGAGTAAAATTTGATGAATTGTTTGAGGAAAACAAGGCATGGGATAATTTAGAAAAATTGAGAGAAAGGAATTCTAATCTTTTATTTCAATTTAAGGTATTCGTTGTACAAAACGACCTTGCTGTAAATTTTGACGAAGTACATGAACTTGCACAAGGTATGTTTAGAGTATACATCGATTTTCTAAAGAAAAAGAACGAATATTGATGAGTGAACCATATTGGACACCAGACACTGAACAACTGTCAAATTGTTGTGGAGCATTATCTGGAACTGAAATAGTTGACGATATATCAATTTGTTCAGACTGTGGAGAATGGGCATCTTTTGATGATTCCATTTTGGATAAAAAGTTTGATGAAATAAAATATGAAAGGATGGTAGAGAATGCCTGATTTTGTAGATTCAATGTTTTACGTAGGTGAAACACCTTGGCATGGAAAAGGAATTCCATTACAAGAACCGCCTACAATATATGAGGCTTTAACCCAAGCTGATCTGGATTGGGATGTCTTCAAGTGTCCTACTTATTTTAAGATAGGATTACATGGTGAAGATCAAATTGCAACCGATCATTATGTTACCGTAAGGGCAACCGAAAACGGTATTGTACCAATAGGTAACGTCGGGCAAAGGTATGAGGTCTTACAAAATAGAGATGCTTTTATACCGTTTGAACCTATGCTAGACTGGGGATTTACCCTAGAGACGGCAGGTTCTATTGGAAATGGTAAAAGGGTCTGGATACTAGCTAAATCTCCCGATAGATATACAGTAGGTGATGATGCAATGCAGCATTACGTATTCTTATATACATCACATGATGGTTCTTCAGGGAACTGTATCAGAGATACAATGGTTAGGGTGGTCTGTCAGAACACATTAAACCTTGCTTTAGGCAAGAACGATTCGACGTTTGATTATTCATTAAGACATACTGTGTCAATAAAGGATAAGATACTCGAACTTCGTGACAAAATAGCCGAAAATAAAGGCAATATTGTCGTGGCTGTTGGAAAGATGAATAAAATGGTAGACTATCCTTTCAATGAAGAACAGGCTAGTAAATATTTCGAGCATGTGATTCCGTTTTTGGCTGGTAGAGGTGTAAAGACGGATAATGAGTTAGGAATAAGACGCAGGGATGTAGCAACTCCAGTATACGATCAGCTAATGACCAATTTTGTAACTGGTCAAGGCAATAAAGGTGAATCATTATGGGATGCATATAATGCAGTCACAGAATATTATGATCACCAGAAAGTATACAAGGATTGGGTACAGGCTACTCAATTCGGAAGAGCATCCGATTACAAGACTAGGGCTTTTAGAATAGCCAAGCAATTGGTGGACAATCAGCCTGTCATTAACGCTATAGCATAAGGGTATTATTATGAATACACCTGTAATACGTTCTGGAATAATTCCAGAAAAACGTAAGAGTTCACCTAAAACGTCAAAGTTTGCATTTTTAACAAACCTAACGTGCTCACAGTTTACAGAGTATGGTGAATTGACGAAGAAAGAATATAGCTCACTTGCAAACGCTATCAGTAAGTTCAATAAAGAAGCACTGGCTAATGGTGACTTTACAAAGCTTCATATTAGAACCACTGATATCGGTGTGGTTGTGTTTCGCAAGTCAACTTTAACTGACAAACGTCTGGTTTAAAGTAAGTTATTTGGGGTTGGACGGTTTTGCTAAATGGTCATTGACCTGAAGATGCAGTTTAGCTATAAACTATTCAGCCCCAAGTTTAAAACTCCCATATTTATATATTTGAAAGGAAGGGGATGAGTGAATTGAAACTATATGAACAGATTTCAGAGGAAACCTATTCCTGTGGAATATGCTCGACAGAAGTTAAAAAGGGAGAATTTCATCACAACCATGATAATTATATCAATGGCAGAATTTGGGGGTATGAGGCATTGAAAAAGCAAATGCCCTCAAGAGTTCAAAAGTTTAAATATTTGAAAAAGAAAACAAGAAAGAAAGGTATAAATGAGTAAAATAATGGACGATAATCCTAAACATCCATATGAATTACTTCGTGATCTTGATTATGAAGACTATGTAGAGAAAAAAGGTAGATTTGATTTTCTCACATGGGCTAAATGTTGGGATTTGATGAAATCAGTATGTCCCAGAGCAAGATATGAAGTAGTAGATTATCTTACATCAAATGGAAATACTGTACCATATATGGCTTGTGAAAAAGGAGCTATAGTACACGTAATTTTATATTATGAAGATGAAGAGCAGGACCCGATAAGACATCACGAATATCTAGCCATAAGAGGCTATGATAATAAAGTCGTAAACGTTCCAGATGCTGCACAGATAGAAAACTGTATCAGGAGATGCGTTGCGAAAGCAGTATCTATGGCAACTGGTTACGGGATTACATTGTGGTTTGGTGAAGATATTAAAGCACTGGATTACAGACCTGAAACAAGATTAGATGGCTCTGTGGCTAAAAATGGTGAAATGACTGTGGATCAGGGTATTAAATTAGACAGGCTAATTCGCAATCGTTTAGTTAAAGAGGAAGAAAAAGAAAGTTTACGTGAATGGATAAAAGCAGTTCCAACGTTTGATGATGCATCAGAACAAATCATTAGATTGGTTAGCACTATTGAAACACGTAAACTCGCAAATCAAGCTATAAAGAAAGAAGGTAAATAATGCCATTACCCTTTGGTAGTAAATTATCGTCTGGCAAGAGTCAAGACGGCATATATGTACAAGAAGTAAAGATCAGGTCTATAAAGGCTTGTTATGGTGAAAAACCATGGGAGAAAGCCCAGTATTCAGATGATATTGGTCTTCAGATGGAAATAGATATAGGAAAGTCTTTCTATCCTAATTTCTATGTCGGTGGAAACTGGAAGAAAGAACAAGGAGAACCAGCAGGATACGGTACTTCATTAAAGGTTAAGATTTTATTGCAAAGCCTTGGCTTTGATAACGTCGATAACCTGTTTCTAGAAGACTGTACATTGCCTGAAAGTGTCTTACAAGAAATGGTAAACAGGAGTTTTCTTCGGTTAAGCTATTGTAAAGGACATAAGGACAATGGTGAAATCAATTGGAAGCATTGGCAGGAAACTGGTTCTGTAGAAAATGGAGAATTTCAGTTAAAGGTCAAATTCCATGAGGCTGTTGAAGAAAACTATGTTAAAGACTACCAGAAACCAGAAGAATTATCTGTTAAAACTGGTACAAATTATAACGAGACAAAGTTTGCTTTATGAAAAAAGCAACAGTGGAATGGGTTATCAAGGATTTTATTCATCGTAGATTGCAATACAATAATAATGAGATAAGTTCTCATCATTTTGAAGTAGATATTCCACTATGGGGCTCTAGGTACTGGGACGTTCGACATAATCCCAGTACTTATAGCCGTGCATGGAGGAAACTAAAAGGCTCTGATGAATTAAGTGAAATTGGTATCGAAAAGGTTAAAATAAAAGACACAAAAAGTAGGGAACGTACATGGATTCTAATAAGGAATACATAGAAATTGCTGTAGGTTCTGTTTCTAACAGAGGATCGGTTATTGAGTTAAATCAATTAGCTAGTTATCTAAAGCCTGAAACAGAACTATACAGAAGTATGTTTGTATTAGATTCTACCGCTTTTGATCATTTTCAGAACGAAGGGTCTATACGATCATATAAAGGTGAATATTCTTTAGATAAAATAACTTTTGATATTGACAAAGGTAAAAATACTGGTGACAGCACCATAAATTACACAAGGTATTTTGTAGAAGACTTATACGGACGTGGTATTGAACACGGATGGATAAGAGTATGGTTCAGTGGTACTGGATTTCATATTGAAATACCCGAAGTTTATGGCTTTGAATCAAGTGTTAATCTTCCAAGCGTAGTTAAAGAAACAATCAGAAGTCAGTTTAATAAAGACATTGATACTATATATGATCGTGGTAGGCTTATAAGGGTAGGTTATTCTTACAATAGTAAGAGCCAACTATATAAGACTCCACTGATGATAGACGAGTTAAATGAAATGTCTTATGACAACGTTTGTGAACTGTCGAAAGAATTTAAACGAAAAGATTATACACCTAATCCATTACCCGAAGCTGAAACAGTTTGGAACGATGATATAGTATACCCTAGAGGTAATAATGTATCATTTCCAAAAGTTGATACTGGTGCTACAACGACCAACAATGTTACTTGTGTTCAAAAGATGTATAATGCAGGTGAAAAGGAAGGGCATTGTCATAACATGCTGCTTCGTATGAACAGTGCATGGAAACGGGCAGGAGTGACCCATTTAGGAGCTCTATCGATGAGTCAGTCATGGGCTCCAGCGTATGATCTAGGCGATCTTAAAAAGATAGTCGATTCTGTCTATGAAAGAGTCTATAGTTATAGTTGTCAAGATGTTTATATGGATGAATATTGTGATCCTAAATGTAAATATTTTAGTCATAAGAATTATGGTCTAGATATTGTCAATTCAATCAATGCTTCCGAAAATTTTAAGATTTTTGCACGAAGAAACCTTAATGATTGCAGTTTTAACCTGAAAGACATCTATAATATCAAGGATGATTATAGGTTCTTTGAAGGAGAATTAGCAGTTATAATGGGTGATACCAAGATTGGTAAAACAGCTTGGGTACAAAATGTATGCGTCAATCTTAATAACATGAATAGTTTAATGATGTCATTAGAAGTGCATGAGCCATTGATATTTCGTAGAAATACACAAATAGCAACAGGCAAAACAAAGGATGAAATCCTTGACATATATAAAAACGGGACTGATGAGGAAATAAGCATTATTGAAAACACTGTCAGGCATATTCAATTGATGACAGTTGCACCCGACATAGCAACTATTAGTGATATTATGCAAGAATCTCAAGCAAAGATTTTGGTTGTTGATACTATAGATGCTATTAAAGTACGTTTCTGTAACGATCCTATGCAAAAAATGGAAAAGGTTATCACTGATTTGAAACAGTTAGCACAAAGTCAGAATATTATTATTATCGGTATTAGCCATATTTCAAAAGGCGCATCTGATGGTATATTAAATGTTCATAGTGCAAAAGGTAATTCAGTAATCGAACAAAAAGCAGACAAAGTAATTGGTATAGTAGGCGACAGATTGTCCCAAAGGCGAACTGTTCGTTCATTAGCATCAAGAGATGAAGCTGGTTTTATATTGTCTTGCAAGTTTGACCATGAGACCTTTCAGTTTCAAGAGTATATCCAAGAATATAACTAATGAGAACTGGAGATTTAGTTAATTATTATGTGGCACTTATTAAAAAACGTACCGCAAGAAATAAAAAATCTAAATCACTAAAAAAACGATTAAGACAAATATTGAGAAGGTGAGGTTTGGTGCAAGAGGTTGTCATGCTCTTTGCTAGAGCATGTGTGGTTACTCCTTTCGTCTCCTCGGTAAGCCGAGCCTCCCTTCTTTATAATGAAGGTAAAAATGAAAACCTATGATATAAGCATATTTACTATACCAATATTCAAGTCTCTTTCAATTAAGGAAGAAGAAGTTCACGGATTAAGAATTGTAATATTTGGTATAATTCCAATAACGATCACATATGGGACAGAATCAGGGGATCATGTACATTTTAGTTTAGGACTATTAAAATTTGAACTATTCGGTGGGCTATCGCTTTGGAAGAAGTGGCTTCCATGAGTAGTAAATCGAAATCAAAGGGTAATCGTATTGAACGACATGTAGTCAATGTATTTAAAGAACATAACATAGATTCAAAACGAGCATGGGGCAGCAATGGAGTTTCTATAGGCGAACATGAAGAAGTTGACGTCGTTGCTCATATTAACAAGAAAAAATGGTTATTTCAAGTAAAGGGTAGACATAAGATAGCAGATTACTTAAAACCTAATCTAGAGATCGTTGACGCTCAAATCTTGAAAGAAGATCGCCAACAGGCATTGGTGGTCTTGTCATTAGATGCTTGGATTAAGTTGGCTAGTAAATGATGACATATAAAGGGGAATTTATTGGTATGGGTTCCCCTTTATTATAATAACTATGTGTATAACTCACTAAGTATAGAAAAATTAGAAAAAAACATAGGAATCAAAATGTTAAAGAAAACAAAAGTAAGAAAACACTTTAATGAGGCTGGAATTCAGATTAATATTGATGCACTAAATTTACTTGAGGATGAAGTGAAACGGATTATGAATATATGGATAAGAAGGACAAAGCAAGGGAATATCAAAAGATTGACAGCCGACCTAATATGGATAGCTCTAATGAAGAAGCAGAATCCAACAGTATTATAGATTATATATTATTAAAGCACGATGCACCAATTGAAGACCATAAATCACCGCCCTTTGGTCAATTAGGTCTTAATATTTATATATGTCCTAAATGCTATGAAGCGTTCTGTATAGGTCGATATAGAGAACATCATTATGGTACATGGAAGAATCTTTCAAGGGGAAAAATAAGAAAAATATGTATAGTTTGTTCAATTTGAACAAAGGTTCTATGTAGGTAGGTTTAGACATTTGTTGGGACTTCTTTAAAAGGTTATCCTTTCTCTTCCTAATGAAATGGTCACTACCTACATAGTTCTCTATTATATAGACTGGTTAGTAAAACCAGACCTCCCCTAAGGGTGTGCGTACTCACACTACCTATATAATTATTTCCATCAAGTATCTCTAAAGTATTTAGCATAGACATAGAAACAGAAAGCAAAGAACACTAGGATAATTACCATTCCATCAAAATAAGGACTGTTATCACCAGTGTCGATAGTTCCAATCGGTGTTTCAATCTGTATCTTGGGCTGAATCTTTGCCCCATAGTCTTTTTGTATGCCCATCATTTTTTTTTACAGAAGTTCTTCTATTTTCTTACGTCGACGTTCTTCACGCTCTGATGCTTTTATTTTATATCTTATTTTAGTGGCTGGTAGACGAGTAAATTGACGAACACCTCTAGTAAATGTAGTTCCGTATGGCTCATTGAATGTTTTTTCAACTTGTCTTACTATTCTTCCAAAAGGATATAATGTATGTATTGTATAATCTGCAAAACGTTCGTAATCACCGTTAAGAAGTTCTATGAAAGATATAGGGATTCTTGTTATTGGCGGTGTGATCACTTGTAAGGGTGCTATGGGTCTAGGATATATACCGAAAAAAGCTTTGTTTCTTTCTGTTTTATCGCCCATTAATAAATCAGCAGTATCCTGTAGCCAATCCCAAGGCGGTGGCAAGGCTGTATCAAAAAGTGAAAACATGAAAACCGAACCTAAAGCCATTGTAAACATGTCTATTAGAAACAGGTCTTTAAATCTTTCATATGAATCTGTTCCTTTCTTAAAGCCATAATACTTGGCTTGTTTATAAAATTCTGCTCTAGTGCGAACTGATTGAAAAGCAAAAAGTTTAAATCTTGTTAAGACCTTACCTGTAGCTGTTCTCATAAAAGCTGGGCGAAAAGCACTGTGATATAAGAACTGTGTTGTTTCAATGCCTTTCATCCCCATTTCAAATAGATAAGGGTCACCCATATTGATATCTTTGGCATATAACCCATAGCGTTCTCGGGTTTTTAATGCATGAGTAACGAAGGCATCAATTCTATTGATCCTTTCAGATTTCTGCATTAACCACCCACCTAGCTGCAGTGTTTTGTCCGTTATACCGTATCTACGTGCTAGTTCTAATATGGATTCGTTTCTCGCTTCAGGATTTGTCTTTATTAGTTTAGTTAATTGAGATATAAACAGTTTACCGTTCTTACCAGCTTTGCTCAACGAATCTTGAAATTCAGGGTTATATTCAAGTTCGTTCTGAATAAACGTATCAATGATTCCTTTTTCTACTAGCCACTTATGCAGGTCTTTACGATTTTTAACATTAGTACCATCTTTGAATTGAATAGCATAGCTACCATCTGGATTTATAAGAAGTTTCTCTGTCACATGCTTATTGCTTTTGCTTTGTAAAAAATTCTTTAAACCACCTGATGCAATACTCATTGTAGCACCACCAAATATATTAGCAGTAAAAGTCCCAGTATTGGCTAGTAAAGTTAAAAGCTCATAACGTGCTTCTATTCTAGCCATATCGTGGACTTTACGCTGTAAAAATTCTCTCTGTGGATTAGTAAGATTTCCCTCGCTGTCAGTATAAGTCCCGTCTTCATTTTTGGGCATATTCTTAAAAAAGAGAGGAGTGCTTAAGCCTCGTTTTTCAAAGCTCTTAATATAACGTTCCAAAGCTTTAACCATCTGTCTATCACTAGTATGATAATACATCGATTTTTTAAGCTTTAACGGGTCTCCTGCTTCTATAGAGTCGAGTATTCTTTGATTAAATGTTGAAGGCTGTCCCAGCATATCTTTTAAGTATAGGTTCAAATAATCTGCCCAAACCTCTGTTTGATTTTTGTAAATAGTTTTGTCGGGATTGTATAGAGCATTTTGTTTTTTAGTAAAATTACCAAAAGCATTCTTTTCAAGCATTTTATCAATACGCATATTGCCCTGTATTGCTACAAGGTTACGATAATAAGACCTGACAATCATTTTTTTGTAATCATCAAAAACAGTTTCACGTTTATCATAGCCAACTAAATCTTCATGGAATCTTTTCATGGCTATGTCTGGACGTTCACCACCTACTTCATTTTGTAATGCATCTACTTCATAATTAGCTGATTCACGGTTAGAACTTTCACGATAAAACTGCCAGTATATGCGTACGTCTTGAGCTTCTTTTTGTGCTTGTTTTTCTGAAGTATTGGGACGAGCAATAGCATCATTGTATGCTTGAGTAGCCTTTGCTTCAACATATACTTCAAATTCACGCATAGCACCTTTATTATAGCCTACATTGATATGTGGCATATATTCTTCAATATTTTTCCACTTTCCTATAAGCCTTTCTCTTGTAATACCATTGTCTTTTCTATACTTTTCTCTGAATGATTTCTTTTTAGCATTGCTCCAGTTTTCTTTTCCCATTTCATAAGTCAATGTTAGTTCCATTTTTCTTTCCATATTGTAACGAAGCAAAGCTTCTAAACCAACTTTGGGTGATGGGTCTTTAAAACTACCAGTAGTAAGTATATGTTTTAAAAATGGATTAAGGTTTACTTTTCCATTAGGATCAATCTTGAACCATTTGTCCATCATTTTTTTGTCAGTGTAAAGCCATTCTTTACCAACTTGTTTAAAAAAGTCGCTTATTTGTTTATTGGCTGTTTCAACTAATTCTTCTCCAGTTATGGACTTTTCATTATATGTAAATTTCTTTAATTTCCATAATTCCATTTCATTGGTCAATGCTTTACCTTCACGTTGGGCGAAAGAAATGTTCATTATCATCTGAATATCTTCTTTTGTTTGATCTTTACGCCAATCAAAGCGTTCCATATTGTCTTCCAGAACACGTTCTATTTCTGATACTGTTTCTCGTTCTACTTTTCTAAAATATTCTCGTATAGCACCAATAGGAGACATAATTTTGTTCAATTGTTTTCTAACTACACCTTTTGATGTTAACACTGGTGTTAATATACCTTCAAATGTTTGAGAGTCGTATTTTAACATCTCTCTGTCGACACTTCTCGGATCCATATACCAGTATTTAGCTAAAAATTCTGAAGATTTCTTCTTATAAGCATCATCGAAATATCTATTCAAGGCTCTAACGTCTTCCATCGTCATTGTACTGGCATCCCTGACAACACGATCTTGAATACTGGTAAAATCTCCAAACATCTGATTAAAATTATCATGCCAAGGTTTACTTTTCTGTAAGTTCTCTTTCAGTTTAGTAATTTCATCTAGATGTTCTTTGGAAAGAGCAAGTCTTTCTAGTTCAACTTTCTTCTTTTTTAATGGAACATCAGATGGAAGTATAGCGTCTATAAGTTTAGACTTTTCATTTGAAGTCATGTCATCTATATGCTCTTTGCCTGTTATCTTTTTAGATAACTTCATAAAAGCAACATCTTTATCCCATTTCATTCCAATGCTTTCTGCTGCTTTATGCACATCTTCTGATGTTACTATATCAGATTTTTTCAATAAGATTTCAGTAATCAAACGTGCTTTTTCTGTTGGCAATATTGCTTCTGTATAATTAGTAGGCTCTGCAAACTTAAATTCTTTTCCAGTTTTAATTGATTCAACGGAGCGTTGATAAACATTTTCAATACCAGCAAAGTAATTTTTAAGACTACTATTATAAATAGCATCGCTAGAATATGCAGCTTTGCTGAAATTTGAATCAAAATATGTTTTTTTGGTTATCTTGTTTACATTTTTGCTTAATAAAAGCGGAGAAAGTAAAGTATAATCTATAGCTCTTGCAATAATAGTGCCGTCATAGCCATTTAAAGCACCTTCAAATATTATATTGCTTTTCATATCGCTTATTTTGGCATCAAAGTCTGAATAATCCATTGGAGCTCTGCTCTCATTGTTAGAAAGACCATGTGCTTCTGTTTTAGCTTCCAATGCACGATATATGGCAGATGACATTAAGATTCGAGCTTCTTTTTCACCTACTTGATTGACAAGCTTGTTAGTTTGTTCAACAAGAAGTTCGTAAGTAGTCATCTTGGCTAGTTCTTTACCAACTATTTCAGCAGTAGTATTAAGTACATGATTATCATATTTACTTGGAATATATTGATTTCTCTTCAATGTAAATATGCTCATTATATAACCATCGGCTTCTTTGCTTATGTCTTTGAATATAGAATCAATAATTTGACTTCCCGTAGAAGCTTTACGTCCAGTCATTCCATATTTGAATGAAGCAGTAACATGTCTTCCGCTAGGATCATACTCTAAAAATTCTTTAGGAATTAATGTATCAGTTGTAATTCCTTTTTCAGCCATGTCTTTACCTATTAAACCAAAAACACTGCTGGGATTATCGTACTGATTTTTTCTAATTAAATCCTGTGTTGATTCCCAATCGGGCTTAACACGTTCGCCTGTTTTTGGTTCTACTATTTTACCATGAGGTTTGACAGAATTTAATATAGTCCTATATCCACCAAGCGATGATTTAGAAAGATCGGCTAAAGTAATATTTCTAGGTGTTTCTCCATTGATAGATATTTTCCCTTCCAGCAATGCGTCAAACAGCATTTTAGGATGTTCAGTAAATTGTTTCATGTAGGGATTGGACGAAGCATCTGCTGATGAATTGACAATCATGGTACCTAAATCCCTGAAACGCTGTTGATCTTCTGGAGTGTTTTTAAGCTTAACATAGCCTTTATAATGCTTGGTATGTTTCCTTCCGTATTTATCTTTAGTTGTTACTTTATAATCTAAATCTATCTGTCCTCCGTTTTTAAATACAATATCTCCCCATTCTTGGATAACCATTTTAGCAGATAAGCCGAAACCTAGACCTCCTTGACCTTCTGTTGATTTTTGAGCAACTATAAAGCGTTCCTTGGGATCGTATTTTGTTAAAATATGTTTTTTATCTTTACCGTATCCCATTTCACTCTGGAGCTTTTCTATATGTTTATCGTTCCAATGTTTACGTTCATCAGAGTGTCTTTTAAATTCTTTACGTATGCGACTGTCTATATTCTGGAAGATAAATATGGAGTCAGAGTCTTTATCTGCTCCACCTAAATATCGATTATCTTTATCTGCTGTTATTGCACCTGCACCCCTTTGATCGGTAAATCCTTTAAATAGCAGTACACGTGTTCCGCTAACCGAATCAGCAGGTACACGAATAACTGATAGCTCTAAAGCGTCTGTGTATTCTGATATGTCTTTACCTGCCTTTAAGTCTTTTTGATATAATTCCCATAGTTTTTCTAAAGTGATTGTTTTATCTCTAAAAAAGACTGGCATTTTTTTGTGAGCATTGTCTAAATATATTTCACCTTCATTGACCAGATTAAGTTTTATCATATCTGGTGTATATGATTTAAGCCATGCCTTACTAGACCATTCCCACGTAGGATTAATGTATCTTGTTAGAATATATTTTCTTATTGCTCCATTATTAGATCGGCTCAAGAACTTTAAGAATACATTAGGAGCAAATTTTCCATCTGCAAAACGGGCTAGTTCTTTGTTCCTACTGTGAAATTCTTTATATATTTCTTCGCCAAAGTATTCTTCTACTGAATCAAGCTCTCCTTCAATATCTAGCTTTTGAATCTTCTTGCGAATAGCTTCTGCTGATTTAACATATTCTGGATTAGTTAGTATTTCATATATAAACTCAACTGGTAGTTCATCCAGCTTGTATTGATTGATCCCTTTAAGCGTTTCTTTATCGTTTAATTCTTTGTTGGCAAACTCTCTACCTTCCATGCTACCCATAATTGATTCTTGGGTAATGGTTTGAAAATAGATTTTAGGTATTTCGCCATTTTGTAAAACTGATAATTGTCCTCCCATCTGCATAGGTATTTTTATATTACCTATTTGCTTATAGGGGTTTTCATAGGTAGAAGTATTTATACGAAGAGAACTGATTGCCATTTCGTTAATATCTACTTCTCCTTCATATTTGTTATTCTTCCACTCCACTTTGTTTATTGGAATATCGCCACTGCGTTTAGCAGAACTCTTAAATATTATAAAATCAAGACCATTATCTATCATGAAGTCTTGCCATGCATTAGAAGCTCTTTGACCTGCTGCTTTTACAAATAAAAGACCATTCTTATCTTTGTGCATAATTGCAGGTTTGTAATGACCTATGTCTTTAGCAAATCCCATTGCGTCTCTACCAGCATCAAATACGCTATGTTCTATCATTATGCCACCATCTGTATCAGATATACCAGTGGTATTAATATCTTCTATAATAGAATATCGTAACCTTGGTTTGCCATATGAGTCTGGGTGTTGCGCTACTCCTGTGTCTAACATCCCCTGCATACGTTTATTATAATCAGCAGCGTCTTTTCCGTATGATGGCTTGGTAAGATTATGGATTTTTGATAGGTCTTTACTTCCTAGTTGATATAACCCATTATGAATGGCATCGTATAACACATTGCTAACCCATTTTTCACCAAAGTGTTTATCGTTACCACTATTTTCTAGCTGACGTAAGTATTCAGTTTGTATTTCATCTTTAGATATTCTTCCTTTAGATAATGCATCTATAACATCGCCTACAGAGTGCCCATCTGTATTTACCCTAGCAATGATAAGCTGTTTCTTGTCTTTATTGCCTGAAAATATATATTTACCGTCAAGATATAGCATGTCTTCCAGTTCTTTACGCATTGCTGGAGTAATATTAGAAACAACTTTGTTTTTCTCTATATGAAATTCATTAGGTTTCTGTATATGAATATTACCTTCGCTATCTTTAAAGCGTATCCAATCCATTATCTCAAATGAGCCACCCTTAAGCGTAAACAATGGGTCCAATGCTTCTATAGGCAAATCGAAATAATATTTACCAAGCCTTTTCCCGTCTAATGTATCATTCTTTTCAATAGTAAGACCTTCTACAAAGTCTCCGACTACTACTTCTTTTTTAGATTTCATCGACTGATGAAAACGTTTTCTTAATGTGCTTTCATTCTTTTTTACTATGTCATTGGGGATATCGCTGTCATATATATCTTTTATAAAAGCCTCTAAGT
>Ga0098039_1000683_pt1 | contig 13812 bp, 18 predicted proteins | sample 6_EtaG_FD_75047 | JGI IMG/M metagenome (GOLD analysis project Ga0098039, IMG submission 75047) | Marine viral communities from the Subarctic Pacific Ocean - 6_ETSP_OMZ_AT15160 metaG | ecosystem: Environmental > Aquatic > Marine > Oceanic | place: Pacific Ocean | collected 2015-01-08 | reverse complement strand
GAGGTGTGCCACCTGCTTGTTGCTCGGCCAGCATTTGCCTGTTCTGCTGTTGGCAAAATGGGCAAGGCACAGGAGCACCAACTTCTCGGTTGATGGAAGCCGGTGCTTGAACGCCTCGTTAATGTGATTAAACCCCATTTAACGCTTCTGGGTTGAAGCCTTCATTGATGGCTGCCTTGTCATAGGCTCTTGCTGCTTCTTCCTCCTCATCAAAGCGGCCAAGGTGTTTCAACTTGCCCCCAGTAGCTCGTGGGGCCAACATAATTTTCGCCTCCCATTTCTTGTGACACTTGTGCCAAGAGACACCTCGGAATCTAGAAGTGCATCCTTGTCTCTTTTTTGCAAAGCTTCTGCTATTCCCTTGGCGGGTTACCATCCTCAGTTTTTCAACGTGGTTTTCTTTCTTTTTCCCATTGATGTGGTCTACCTCTAAACTCTCATCCCAATCAGGGAGGAAGGCTTTAGCAAGTAGGCGGTGAGTGCGATACCATTTTTGTTTCCCTCCTTTGTAAATACCAACTTTACAGTAGCGATAGTCACCGACTTGGTGCTTTAGCATTCTAATCCTGCCAAATTTCAGGGACCTAACCCTGCCTTGGTTGGAAACTTGATAGTCTCCGTCGTAACCCGGAATGTCTTTCCATATTTCTGTCATTTTACAATGATAATAATGAGGGTGAGCAACCCCACCGCTATGATGGATGCCATCACCCAGAAGGCAGCCTCCGCTGCCTTTTCGGTGTAGCCTTTTTTATCTCGGTCTCGGTCATCCATGCCAGAATCCTTTCCATCTATTGGACTCGGATTGAATCAGCTCCATTGCCTCCTCTGAGTAAGGCCCGTCTAATGCTTCCTTCACTGCATCAGCCGGAGACATTTCGTAGGTTTCCAAAAGAATGTCGAGCAATTCTGCCTTACCTCTTTCGCTCCACCGAATTGATTCAAACCATTTATGGAATTTCTTTTCGTTTTCTATTCCGGCCATCTCGGCTTTAATAAGGTCAGTCATCGTGGCCACCTCCATTTTCTGTCTAAGTGGCTGAACGCCTCTGCGATTTGATCGCAATGGTGTTGCTCCCACGCTTGTTGTTCTTGGTCATAAAACCAAGAGCCGAGGTCTTTATGATCGACCTTGTTGAGTTGCCGATAATAATCGGCCTGGGTTTTCGCCAAATCTATGGCGAATTGTTTTATATCTTTTGTCATTTTTTTTCCTTTTGTTTTGGTTAATCTTCATTCGAGTCAGGAGCATTGTTCACACGCTGTCAAGGAAATATCGAAAAATTTTTCCCGGGACATAAATTTGTTGTCCAACTCCACCGGCTCCAGGTTGATTGCCCAGGATTCCACCCATATGAGCCTGTCCAGGCCAGCGTTCCAAACAATGAACATCGTGGGCTTATCGAGCTTGATAAATTTGAGTTTCCGGTAGGGTAAGTGAAGCGACGGAAACGGGAATTGCCCATGCTTCCACCCAGCCTTGACCTCGACTTCGCAATAGCCAAAAGTTGGTACAATTAAATCCACCCCGAATCGGTCCGGATTCTCGATTGCATGAATACCATGGCGGGCAAGCCACCTCATCGCCTTGCGCTTTGCCAACGCATCAAATTGCTCGTGCAAGGCTGGGTCAAATTGTTTCATTGCCAACCATCTTGGCAAACTCATAGGCAAAGTAAATACATTTACAAGGGCTTTCCTACTGGCAGCCAATTGAAACGCCTCACAGGGCTATTTAAATGCCTTGTATAGGTGCATTAAAAAAGACCGCTCGTTACAAGCGGCCTTTTTGCTTTGTGTTATCCGTTTTTTTTAAGCGAGATAGTCAATCCAGCTCCCGCCATCATAATAAATATAGGGATCTAATCCCATTGCCTCTCGTGCCACCTCAATTAAGGATTCAGAGCGTTGCATCATACATAGGTGATATGGATACGGCCCTACTTCCCAGCAGGCATTGCAGGCCTTGTCCCATAATGCGAATTTGTAGCCATCGCCCCATTGGTATATCTGGCCGACTTCAGAGCGGGCTTGCTTGATTGCTTGTGTTTTATTTTTCATGTTTCCTTTTTGGTTTTTAGATTTTGGCAGTCTCATCAGTGCCAGCTTGCCAAGCTGACAGACGGCTTTGCAGCCGTTTCGACATTTTAAGCGGCAAGTGTAGTGTGTTGATACCTATCCCTGTTTCCAAACTCATTCTTATGCACTCGAAAAGCGGGCAATTGATTGAGTTCTCTAATCAATTTTTGTACGCCTTCAAAATCAAGAATAAATCCACCCTTGATACCCTCAATTGTGTGCATTGTGCGCTTAGCTGTTAGAATTCCAAAGCTTGCCTTGGGTTCGTCTAAAAAACGTAAATCCGTGGTATCCATTGAAAATGTATTTTCAATTTCTAATAGCACTCTTTCAACATCTTGCTCAATTACAGGAATAGCTAAATTGACACCCTCTTTTATATGCTGAAAATACCAAAGTAGTCGATTTTGGGACATGTCAGCGAATGAATAGGTCAAGTGATAATTTAACCTCTTTCCATTTTGCCGTGTTGGATTTTTGGTATAGTCGTAGAAAATTTCAAAAGGAAATTGTTCAATAACGTGCGACCAATCCAGATCGGAAGTACAATTTAGCCTTATTGCTAAATGGTATTTACTTGTTTTCACTTTTCTTCGCTCTCGTTCGATCTCATGAACAATTAGCTTTTCGGCAACCTTGGGAAAAAATACAGCAACCCAAGTTTTCTTAATGCGACTAACGGCAATTGTATTTTTGCCGCTTAGGTCTTCAATTAATTTGTGGCCGCTACCATCAAGACAAGCAAGGCGGCATGCCTTGCAAGCAAAGCTACAGATATCAATACCCGCCTTTTTAGAAGGTGCTAGATATAGGCCTAGCGTTCTATACAAAAGCTTTTCGCCTTTCTCAAGTTTGGCGCTTTGATTTACGCCGCAATAATAAGAGCATCCAATTGTTTTCAAGATTTTTGAATAACTCATATTTTCAAGCTTCATTTCGCTCAAAATCAAATTAGCCTTATCTAAAATAGACTGTTGGGCATTGCGTGGTGATTTTGCCGCTTGTATTTCCGCTAATTTATTCAATTGATCTTTCATCATTTTGATTTTTTGGTTAAATTATTTAGTTGATTGATTTTTGGCAATTTTTCCAATATTGAAGCGTCAGGTTAAAACCTTTAGTAATTTGAATAATATCTCTAGTACTAATTGGCCAGCGATTGTAAGGACAGTTTGCAAGGTATTGCGCCTTGCAGTTTTCCTTAGCTTCTTTGCTAGTTTTTCCAACGCCTATCGTTTCAATTATTTCTTGGCCTTCCCAGTAGGTGATCGAATATATTTTTTCAGGGTTATTTGATTGATCTTTCATAATGATTTTGATTGATTAATAATTTAAAACCAAAACTCTACAGGCTTTTATTTTCGGAGTCAAACTGTTTTTTCACTTGTTTATTAACAGGGTTAAGTAGTTGAATATCAGTAGCTTAGGTTACAATTGAGCTATATTCACAGAAATTAATTTGAAGAAAATTGAGCAGCAAAATATGGATTCCCTAGGCCTCAAAAGATTTACAACAATGGGTGAAATTGCCGCCAGTTCCGGCCGTTGCGTGGCTATTTCCTTTCTACCAGCACACGCACACGCACGAGCACACACAGGGTATCCGGTAAATGGATACAGTGAGGAAAGTGGTAGTGTATCCGAATGAAGGATACAGCTTAATTGTATTCGCACATTGGATACAAACAGGTAGATTTCGGGTAGTGAAAGTTTCAATTTTGAGTAGTCAAAAAGCAGACTTTGAGTGCCGGGGAGGGGGTCGGGGGGACCAGGCCTTCAGCTATATATATAGATTAACTGCCCTATAAAAAAATTTGACCAATGGGGCCAGTTGCCGTAGCTATTTTGAATGATTACAGACCAAGATGACAAAAAAGAATTAATTAATTCTATCCGAGATGGTATTAACGAGGTAAAGGAAGCCCTGACGGTCCCGAAGAGCCTGAGTAAGTATAACCCTGAGAAGGTGGCTACTATCCTTTATTTACATTCTATTGGAGTGACTCAGACCCAGATGGAGAAAAAGTATGGATTGGGGAGCCGCACTACTTCTAACATATTGGTTCAGTATGCTGATTACACAAACCGCTGGAAGGCTATGGGGGCGAACATCCGTGGTCGTCATTTCCTGGAACTTTCTTCTTTGGAGGAAAGTTTAATTGATGCGTTAAAGGAGCGAATGGCGAATGGTGAGATTAAGCCAACCTTTCGGGATTTATTACCTTTAAGCATTGCATTGGAGAAGGCCGAGAAGGGAAGTAATACATTCCGTGGCGAGGCCAGTAATATTATTGAGGAGCGAAAGATGGTGACACAGGCGGATTACGAGGCGACGGTGGAGGCTGCCCGAAAACGTATGTTACAATTAAAGAAGGCCGAGGCCATTAATAATGACGGATGAAGATATTGAGTTGATTGTTTCTATTCTTTCTGAAACAACGGATAAGTTCTGGGTTGTTTATGAGTCTGACCAGAAGTTTATGATGTTTGGGGGAAGTCCTTGGGAGCTGAAGGATCAGTTGGACGGGAAGGTAAATCCGTTTAGTTGGAGGGATAGGTTTAGTAAGCCTCACTGGGATGAAATTTAGTCCTCACCCGATATTATCTGGGCCGTCAGACGAGGAAATTGTGTTCTGGGGGGAGAATGACCCTGGAACCCTTGAAGGTTTGCACACGGCACACGAGGAGCGTATTTTAAGCAGCAAGACAGACCCTGTGAGGTATGGGTTTGACCTGGACGGCTGGAACCGCATTCGTTCCGGGTTGGATGAATACAACGAGTGTTTATGCCTTGGTGGTAATCGCAGTGGTAAAACAACTGGATGCGCCAAGATAGTTATGGAGAGTGTCATGGCCAACAAGGATGGTCACATTGTATGTTTTTCACAGAATGCGGACACTAGTGTGAAGGTTCAGCAGGCGGTGATGTGGGAGATGATGCCCAAGGAGTTCAAGCGAAAGACTAAGGGTGTCGAGGGCTACATCAACTACTCGATGCAGAATGGTTTTACCGGGAGTGGTTTTATCTTTCCTGACACTCGGACCAGGGTGGATTTCAAAACCTACACTCAGTTTAGCAACAACCAGACCATTCTGGAGGGCTTTGAATTTGGATTTAAGGCCGGAGATAGTATAAACCTCGGAGCTTGGTTGGATGAATATTTGGGTGATGACACATTGATTAACACTTTAAGGTTTAGGCTGGCTACCCGGAACAGCAAGATGCTGATAGCGTTCACTCCGATTAATGGGTATACACCGTTCATTAATGAGTATTTAAAGGGTGGAGAAACCTTACAGACCAGGGAAGCGGTGTTGCTTAACCGGGAGTTGCCTGTAAAGCAGTATAGTCCTAACCGGGATGCTGCTGTTGTATATTTGCATTCTGACGAAAATCCGTTTGGTGGTTATCAGCGTATAGTTAAGGACTTGCGTGGGAGGCCGGATGACGAGGTGCTGGTCAGGGCTTACGGGATTCCGGTGAGGAGCATTACATCTCTGTTGCCGTTATTTAATACCGAGGTGAATGTTCTTAGTGAAACGCCTAACAAATATGGGATGGTGTTCCCTGATATATCTGACAGGGAGCAATTCACCTGCTACCAGGTGGTGGACCCTGCGGGAGCACGTAACTACACTTGTTTATGGGCTGGGGTGGATGAGGACGGATATGTATATATTCGCAAGGAATGGCCGGACCGGGATGGTTATGGTGAGTGGGCATTATTTGGTGATCCTAAATGGAAAACTGGACCGGCGACCAAGAAGCTGGGATTTAATGTGGAGACGTATGCTGATTTATTCAAGGAAATTGAAGAAGATTTGAACATTGATGTATTTGAGCGTATCGGGGATAGTCGTTATTTTTCCAGCGAGAATGAAAACAATGACGACTTATATATGTCGTTTGATGATTTTGGGATGGTATTTGTTCCTTCTGATGGTCGCCGTGAGGAAATTGGGATTAATGCCCTGGACGAATGGTTTATGTATAATCCTAACATTGCTGTAGATACGGTTAATAAACCGAGATGTTATATACACCGGGATTGCGGAAATTTAATTGACAGTTTAATTAATTATAATAGTCAGGGTAAGTTGGACGAAGCGTTGAAAGATTTTTTTGATTTGATACGTTATTTGCGAATGGCGAACGGAGGCGAAGGACCGGATCACATTACTAATCGCAGTATGCTGGTAACACAAAAAACTATGGGGGGATATTGATGGCTAAGGTGAGAATTGACAGGCTGGCGAAAGAGTGGGGAATGGAAGTGGAAGAGCTTCTATCTTTGGCAACCGACAAGCTATCGGACAAAATGATGACCGGAACACGTCGAGCTACTTGGATTAACGAAGAGGGTCAAAAGATTTTGAAGGATGCAACGAGCATACCGGAATGTGTCCCTAAACACTATGAGGGTCAGGTTATTAAGGGAGCCGCCAACCCAAGTTACGTGTATGCCTTTATTAAGGAGATAGGGAAAAAGGTTCCGGTGGTTGTTCCTCGACGCTGGCGTGGACGACTAACTGGAAAGAATGTATTAATTGAAGCCATTCAGGATATAAATGGAACCTCTTACAGATATAGAGAAAGACATCACTCTAAATAAATGGTGGATCTCCAGTGAGATTAACAGGCTTCTTGCCTGGGAGATATTGTGTTCTGTTGCGAGAGGAAAACAGGAAATACCTATAAGGGTTATGGATTTATGTGATATGATAGGAACGAGCGAAGACTTTTATTCCAAGATTTTATACACTGTTAGAAATAAGCTGAATGAAAAACAATGATATTTCCGAGTCGCTAACTTACGTTAGTGATAAACCTGACATTAAATCCTTACGTTATTCGTATGACCAATCGGTAACGGAGCTGGAAGCCTATTTCGATTTATGTCGAAGTAGCTACGATGACAGGCGTAACTGGTGGCCTGGTAAAAGCCGAGACTTACGCAAGCACGGGGCCGATGCTTTTCCCTGGGAAGGTGCCTCGGATATGGAGAGTCATGTTATTGATGAGCGTATCACCCGTTTGGTTTCTTTGTTTCTTTCTGCGTTGAGCAGGGCAAATATAAGGGCGTTCCCGGTAGAAATTGCTGATATTCCGAAAAGCAGAATAGTAAGTAATTTCCTTAAATGGATGATTACATCTGGATATATACCGAGATTTAACAAAGAGATGGAGCTGGGTGCTAATTATATGCTGGAGCGTGGGCTTCTCATTACGTATGTAGGTTGGCACCGGGAAGATCGGACATTTTTACAGCGGTTGAGTCTGGAGCAAATTGCCGCCATCAATCCCGAAGTGGGGGCGATGATAGGTGAGGGGTCGGACGACGATCAAATTATTCGTATGATCCAGGGTAGCTTTGATGGTGTGACTAAAAAGCGAGCCAAGAAAGCATTAAAGGATTTGCGGAAGCTGGGGATGGCTGAGTTGCCAATCGTGAAGCGTCAGGTGAATGCACCGGAGGTTAAGACATTGGCCCCGGATGGAGATTTTATTTTCCCTCCGTATGTCACCGACCCGCAACGTGCTCCGTATTGTTTTTGGAAAACCTATTACACTCCGCAGGAGTTACAGAATAAAATAATTACTGATGGCTGGGACGAAGATTTTGTAGATTTTGTAATCGAACGCTATCGTGGCGTAAACATTGATTCGATAGAAAGGGAGCAGGAGGGTAGGCGCAGTTTGAGCCTTACGGATAATGCGTATGAGGCTGAAGAACTCATTGAAATTGTTTACGGCTACCAGCGGTTAATTGACAAGGAGGATGGTTCAGAAGGAATTTATTGCACTGTTTTTCACCGAGACTTTGATGGGAATGAATTGGCTCCCGGCTTTGCCAAATTTGAACTGCTGAATGGATATGAGGATTATCCGGTGGTAGTGACAAAATTGTCCGAGGACAGTAAACGTCTATACGACACCACCACTATTCCAGACCTACTTCGTGGCATACAGAATCAGGTTAAGATTGAGCGTGACAGTCGCATCGACCGAAACAGCATTGCCACCTTGCCTCCGATTTTACATCCGGTTGGACAAGCTCCCAGCGACTGGGGTCCAGGTCGCCTCATTCCTTACAGGAGAAAGGGAGACATAGAATTTGGACCTGCCCCCATATATAATTCTGGTAGTGTTGAAATGGAAGAAACCCAGGAGGCACAAGCCGATAGACTGGTTGGCCTGGACCAGGAGGGTCCGTTAAGTCAGATAAGACAGCAGTTCTTGGTTGATAAATTTCTTTCACACACAGCGGAAGTGATTAGAATGTGCTACCGTTGTTTCCAGAGATTTGGACCTGACTCAATATTCTTCAGGGTGACCGGTGTCCCAGATCCTCAGGTGTTTAACAAGGGCAATCCGGATGAAAATTTTGATGTAACTATCAGTTATGATGTTCTGAACACCGACCCGGAGAAGCAGGAAAACAAGCTTAATTCAATGATTAGTTTGCTCCAGCTTGACAAGAATGGTCGAATTAATGTAGACAATTTAGTTACACTCATTGCCGGCAGTGTTGACCCCGTCCTTGCGGATAGCGTGCTTCAGCCGGTGGAAGAGGCGCAACAACAAATATTAAAAGATGTTACAGATGATATATCGAAAATTTATGCAGGTATTGAAATGCCTGCTCGTCCTAATGGGGCCGAGATCGCTATGCAGATTTTGCAAAATTATGTCCAACAGCCTGATATCGTTGCGAGGCTGCAATCAGATCCAGCTTTTTCAGCAAGGTTACAGAAATATATGGGGCAGTATCAGTTCTCTATGCAGCAGGCTCAGAATGCGCAAATAGGCCGTATAGGAACAGCCCCGGCAGAGATGGGTGAGGTGCAGACTCAGGGAATGCAATCTTGATTTATTTATTATTAATTTTACTTGTTGACGAGGGATTTCGGGGAGAGGCATATCAGCTTCCTGGTGAAGCCGAGTGGACAATTGGCTATGGCCACTACGGATCTGATGTTCGAGAAGGTGACACCATTACGGAGGTAGAAGCAAAAATTCTTCTGGGTGAAGATGTTAGGGAACGCCTTATATCGATAACCGAAATGATCCCAAAATTTAATACGTTTCCTGAATATCTCCGTGGTTCTTTGTTTTCCGAACACTATCGGGGATCAATACGCCAAAGTCCTAAAACCCGTAAACTGATTAATGAAGGTAGGTTCATGGAAGCTGCCGAGGAATTTCTGGACAACGACCAATACCGTAACGCATACCAACTTGGTATACCGGGCATCAGGTTAAGGATGGAACGATTGGCGGATGAGTTAAGGAAATATGGCGAAAAATAATTTAGGCCAAGACATAGAAGCTCTATCTAATTATGAGCATTTCGCTCGATTTATAAATGTGGTTGAGCAGCTAAGAGAGGAGTGCATTTCAGATATGCACGAAGCCTCGACAGACCAGTTACAGCAAATTGCTGGTCGTATTTTATCCTATGACCAATTATTGCAAATGGTCGATTGGAAGAATTTACAAAAAAGATATAAGGATTTCCTATAACTTTGGTAATATAGTTTCCTCGCCATCGCTAGGCGTTAATAGTGGAAACAGTTATGAAAGAGGAAATTATCACGGCTGACGCTGAGGCCGTATCACAATCAGTGGGAAATCAATCTGCGTCTGATTTCGTTCGTAGACGTAGCGAGAAACTTCAAGGGGTAACCCAGGGAGAGTCTCAAAAACCTGCCGAAGAGCAATCTGAAGCAACCGAGGAGCCTGAGGCTGTGGCCGAAGAAACCAGAGTGGCAGAGGAAAGTTCTGAGGATAATGTTCTTTCTCAGTTTAATTTAGACGAAATGTCTGAAGAGGAAATTTCTGCTCTTGCTGAAAAGCTTGGGAGCAGAGCCGTTTCTAGATTTGGTGAACTCACCGCAAAGCGTAAAGCCGCTGAAGAGCAGCTTGCCGCAATACAACGGGAGCAAACCCAACTCAAGCTCAAGAAACCGGAGGTTAAAAATAATCCGTTCTCTGATATAGCCACTTTGGATGTTTTGCAGGAAAAAGCGAATGAGGTTAATGAGGTTATTAGTTGGGCCGAAGATTTATTATTTGAATCTGACAGCTTCCATGCTGATGACGAAGTTACTCAAGTAGAGGGGAAACCGATGACTAAGGCCGATGTGCGTCAAGCACTGCTCAACGCCAGAAAATCACGAGATTCATATATCCCAGATCAGCTTAAAAAACTGCAAACAGTCCAAGACTCGTTATTGATGCGTCATCAACTCGGTAGCAAAGCTATTGAGGAACTGGAATGGCTTCAGGATGAAAAGGAAAACGAGATGAAATCTCAGTTTATAAATATGATGAATGATCCGAGACTCAAGTCTTTGGAAAATTCTGCACCAGATTTATATTCACAACTTCCTTATTTTCTAAGTCATGCAGTGAATAGCATTTATGGAAGAAAGGTTATTAAGAACAGTCCGGTTGGGAATAAGGCCAAGGGTAATGTAACCCTTGATCCTTCTTCATCGGCAACACCTTCTTCAGCAGCGTCTGAAAAAACTGAAAGACCAATTACCAAAGCAGTCAAAGAGCATCAAAGCAGGTTTAAAAAATCCGGGCGGAAAGATGATTTCATCAAGTTAAGGACTTTACAAATAACCCGATAAATTATGGCGTTTTCAAATACATATGATACAAGTAATACCGGATCGGCTGTTTCCAATCGTGAGGACTTGATGGATGTTTTAACCATCTTGGCCCCCGAAGAAACTCCAATCCTTTCATCTGCTTCTAAAAGCAGAGCTAACGCTACGTATGTTGAATGGACGGTTGACAGCCTTTCTGACGTTTCCACTGCTGGAATCGCAGAAGGCGCAGATGTCACCTCATTCACTGACCAGTTCAGTGGTCGTGCTCGTCTCGGTAATTATGTGCAGAAGTTCCGCAGAGATTATATGGTATCCGATTTACAGGATGCTGTTGAATCTGTTGGACCTGCCAAAATTGCACAAGCCGAGGCTAAGGCGATTCGTGAACTGAAACGTGACATTGAAGCTACGTTAGCATCCGATAATGATCGTGCCGTTGAAAACGGTGCTGGAACCGTATACAAGCTGCGTGGCTTGGGAGACTGGATTGATTCCAGTGGACCGAGTGATGTTCCTGCTGCGTTCCGTACCCCGTCTGGAAGCATTAATGCTGCTGGAACGACCTTCACCGAGACGATCTTAAACACAGTAATCACTTCTATCTTCAGACAAACTGGGACGACAAACGATCTCACGCTCATTGCTGACACTGCCCTTCGGCGTGTTATCAGTGACTTTGCTCGCTTAGATCCTATCGCACAGTCTTCTGCTAATAACTCTATTCGTACCGTAAATTACGATGGAGGAAGTGCTACTATCAAACTATCCGTAGAGGTGTATCAGTCAGATCACGGCAGCGTTGCTGTTGTCAATGCGAACCCTGACTGTATGCCAACAACGGCCAATACTGCTAATTCTCGTGGCTACCTTCTTAATCCAGAATACTATGGTGTTTCTGAGTTAATACCAATGGGTAGCACTCGTTTGCCGAATCTCGGTGGAGGAGAGCGTGGTTTCGTAGATTGTGCCTTAACGTTGGATATATATCACCCCGGTGCTCACGGCGAAATCGTCGACGCAACTTAATCATAGGAGGAAATTATTATGGCTATTGCACTTAATAAAAATGAAGACATCCAGACACTTGCTCTTGGATATAATTATTCAGCTCCCTTCGAGGCTGGTGACCTGTCTACTTCGACAGGAGCACAAGCTAATAACGTAACCCTTGGTGGTTCGGAATTAGCTGGCACAGTTGTGAGGGCGGCTTTGGTAGTAGACCAATTGGTTACTGCTGCTGTTGGTACAGGTAGTGCTGTTTCAGATGCCACTATTGCCCTCGGAGACAATGGCGATGCAGATGGTTTTGTGGATGAGATTGATTGCTTTACCGGCGACTCAACCGAAAACTACATCTTCGCTAATAATGGCGTTCTGTTAAATGGGGCTACCTCTTCTCGACACGTAGTTAGTGCTGTGGATGTAACTTCAAACGGAACAGGAAACGGTTTCGGTAATGCTAGTAAGGGAAAATTTAGAATTTTCCTGGAGTATTATCCGACTGCTGGAAACTTGTTTAGCTCTTAATTAAGATGAAAGAGGGTAACCTCTAATTTTTAATTAAAAAGATTTAAGGGGGGTCAGGCCAAAACTGGCCTCCCTTTTTTTCTTATGGATACACCGAACATAAATTTAATACCAACGGCTCCTAAATATTCAGATGCCGAACTTGATAATGCTCTTATCACGGAAGTGTTTTCTCAGCATAAAAAAAAGTTTCAGGCGGAAAAAGTCCGAGAGGAACAGACAGCAACGGAAGCAAAAACCAATGTTGGTAAAACTCACCCTGTATTGGGTAAGTGTGTTGCGAATTTTCCTTATCCAGAATACATGTTTCTTCTGAAGAAATACGGGCGTGAAACAGTTCATAGCCCAGAATTTTTAAAGGATTACAATAAACGATTTCCCCATCTCAGCCCCAATAGAGCATAATGAATCAGTTGAGAAAAAACTATGATTTATACGTATTAATACGTGCGCTGTCTGGCGTATCGACGTTTTTGACTAATGAGAATACGAAGTTGCTGGAACTGGCGAACCGGAGATTTTACGAATCCTATCAGTCCACCCCGATGTGGCCACGATATTTATTATCCGCACAACCAAGAACAATAACCAATCAGATAGTTTCATTCACTCAAGATGGATTTCATGTTCTCGGTGCAGGAACCACTGCGATTAATGGATTATATATTAAGAATAGTTCACTAACAAATAGTGTAGTGTCCTATACAAAATTTGATACCGACGATACCACTGCTCTCTATTCTTTGATCTATTCCGGTAGTGCTACCACCTGGAACCTGATAACGGGTGCGGCTGGCGACGGAGGGGCAACCCAATACGCTAATACAACCAGCACTAATAGCGGTTCCGGGGTTGAAGAAGATGCTACTATAAGCGAAACCGGATGGACGGTTAGTAGTGGAGATTCTCCAGCTCCAAGTGTCCGAGACTTATCTGATGTTCAGGAGTTTATGCGAATGCACCGGGCACAACCATTTCTTAATAATAGTTCTGTTGAATTTGATTTTTTTGTCCAGGCCGATGGAGCGCATGTTATGAACGTGAGTAGCGACAACGACACTTCAATCTTTGTCACTTATAAAAAACAAATTACTCCGTCCTATCTCAGTTCTTGGGATATAGACAATTCAGGATCACCCACTGAAGTGCCCAATGAATTTTTCCATTATATAGCCCACGCCACTTATGCAGATTTTTTACGCATGGATGGCCAGCATGACAAAGCAATTTTGGAAGAGCAAACCGCAGACAAATACTTAGCTAACGAACTGGAAAAGACGGACCAGATTATGAACAACAACACCGTTAAAAAACGATTTCACACTTATGTTTCAACCCAATCACGATAAATGAATAGCCATATAACCAACCTATACCCACAACCAAACGGAACTGTTGCAGGAGAAAACCTATCATGTGCTACAACTGGCACCGGTGCTCAGTTTGCTACTTTCAACAGCGACACCAAATATGTGATAATTGATGTGCAGGACAATAATGTATATGTCACGTTTGACGATACTGCTCCCTCCGCAACCAATGGTCACATCTTGGTAAAAGACAATCCGTTAATCACGCTTAGTG
>Ga0098039_1000681_pt1 | contig 13833 bp, 18 predicted proteins | sample 6_EtaG_FD_75047 | JGI IMG/M metagenome (GOLD analysis project Ga0098039, IMG submission 75047) | Marine viral communities from the Subarctic Pacific Ocean - 6_ETSP_OMZ_AT15160 metaG | ecosystem: Environmental > Aquatic > Marine > Oceanic | place: Pacific Ocean | collected 2015-01-08 | reverse complement strand
TCAATTGGAGCTGTAGCATTGGTGCTATCAATGTTATAAGCAGTCGTGTCTTTGACCATCGCTACGCTTTTCTGTGCAATGGTCCATTGATTTAAACCGCGATTAGCCCATTCAGCTAACATTAAATTCAAACTTCTGGTTGCTGTTTTGAGATCATAACCAGTTCTTAACTCAATACCACAACGCTCAAAGGCTTCTTCTATAAATTCACCAACGTCAGGTTCAAAGTTTTTACTGTCTGAAGTAGCCATTATTCATCTCTCATACATGATCTAGTAATAGATTCGCCAAAATTGACGAACCTATTACTTATCGACATAACATTTCAATACTCTTGTCTGTGACAATTACGCATGAAAAGCAGTTAGTGTTCCAAATGTGCTTTGCGTATATTGAATATAAATACCATTATCAAACAACAATCCGTTATCTGGTATAGTTATATCCCTTGTTGCAGTGGCACTAGCAACACTTCCAAGTTTAAAAAGATTTGTTCCTGTTGGCGAAGTCTTTAAAAAATTCAAAGTACCAGCTGTACCAGAACACACCATATTTATTCCTTGTAATCTGGATCTTCCTTCAGTAACAACATCAGCAGCAGAATTATTAATTCCTGCTGACACATTACCTGCTGGATCACCAACTGCTGCTATTGCAGTTACTGTTTTAAAATACTTGGAACCAGTTGCAGTACCTGCGTTAGCACCAGTTATAGACTCTGTTTGAGAGTCACTATTAACATCAGTACCAGTCACAGTAAAAGATATACCACTATCATCGCCAGCAGAAAGAATAGTCACTATTCTTCCAGCATCAAATGTAGCAGATCCGCCAGAAGTCAACGCACCACCTAATGTAAGTGATGCATTATTTCCAACAGCTGCTGCTGCTGATATACCATCGGCATCCAAGGCTTGTGTATCGGCAGTCAAAAAGACTGCCTTAACATCCGAACCAGTTAATCTACCAGCCATTATTTACCCCCTTACTCGAATGGAGTAGCTAATGTGCCGTCACCATGAAGATATGCTTCGCAATGCCAAACAGATGCTGATGTTGCCACCAGACGAATAACTCCACCTACTAGCCAACCTTGTCCTGCTGATCCTAGATCAATCGTATCATCATCACTGGCATCAGGAATAAAAGTATTATTATCTGTTGCAGTTGCTGGATCAAATATGTAAGCAAAGCCAGAGAACAAGTCACTGGCATTATCCGTATTGATTTGTCCTGCACCCGTAAAGGTTGTGCCGACTATAAAGGTATAGTTATATCCTGCTGCGGCAGTCGGTAGTGTTACCACGATCCCTGCTGCCCTGTTAAGGGTAAAAACTGTACCTGAATCGGTTGATTCAACGCTCTTGGTTGCAGATGTAATACTGCTGACGTTGGAATAAGCGGAAACATAACCAGTCGTGGTAATGTTACCACTGGTATCTATATCTAAATTTGTGGTTACAGTACCTGTTGAATCAGCTATTGAAATCTGTTCAAAGCCACTTTCTGCTCGTACATTTCCTCTAAAAGTTGTGTTAGCCATAATTTCCTCCTTTGGAAATTCCTCTATCTTCTTGGCTTGTCTGCTAGGTCAGTAGATAGATTCAGTTATTATCCTAGTCACTTGATTGTATAGGAAGATGAAGATAATTAAAAGGAAATCAATTATGAATAAATTTTTGCGAATGCAGATTCTAATTCGGTAAGTTCAAACTGGCGTTTGTATTTTTTCAGCATTTTTTTAGCGCCATACTGTATTGGTAATGTCCAATCATCAATCATGGCAATTGAACTGCCAAATGGAGTGTCAAATTTATTGAAGCCAGCATTATCAAGCTCTATTGCGCCATCACAGTTATCTGACAAGTATCTAACACATTTTTGCATGGCTAACACTATATCTGCTGGTATTTCTTTGAGTTTTTTATCTTTATAAAGTTTTTTTATTTCTACTGAATTATATGGAATTTCATCAACTGTAACATTGATTAATTCTGGATTATCAATTCCTTTGTCTATGATTCCTTGTTTTTTAACTAGCACTTCAGCAATTTTTGCATCAATACTTCCATCAACTACAATATGTTGGACCAAAACAGATTCTTCTTGTCCAATCCTGTGACAACGATCTTCAGCTTGGTTCATGTTTGCTGGCACCCAATCCATCTCGGCAAATACAACGTGGGATGCTTTGGTCAATGTAATTCCAACGCCAGCAGCACCTATTGTTCCAATGAATACATCTGCTTTACCAGCTTGGAAAAGTTCAATGGATTTTTCACGATTTTTAATATTCATGTCACCAGTTAAAATAACTACCTTCTTACCAATAGTTTCTAAACCTTGTTTAATACCATCTACAACATCTTTGTGATGGGCAAATACTACTACTGGACAGTCAATGTCTGATAAATGCTTAATAACGTGATCTACTTTTTGTAATGCCATTTGATGTCTAACACCTGACATTTTTTCAAATATGATTTCATTGTTTGATGAAGTATTGTCAACAGCATCTGAAAGTGCGTCAAATTCTTTTTCTAATTGTTCACCAAACTCACCATTTTCCAGAACAATAACTTGTCTAATTTTGTCAGGAAGCTCTGTCAATACATCTTTTTTCTTTCTGCGTATCATGATGGCTTGACGCAATCTATTTTGTAATTCAGTTAAATTGGAACTACCTGAAAAATCCCAAACTGTTTTGCCATAACCAATATCAACGCGATGAGCAGCACAATATCTATGTGCAAATCTAAAATAATCACCAAAACTTTCTTTGTTGAGATAACCAGCAACAGGTTGTAATTCAATTGGTTTATTGGGTATTGGTGTGCCTGTCAATGCTATTTTTTTAATTGCTTTGATACCCAAAGCAACTTTGGTGCGTTTAGCTTTAGGATTTTTAACTTTATGGCATTCATCCATGATGACTAAATCCCAGAACCTGCTGTTGATTTCTGTCTTAAATTTATCTATAAGATCATAATTAATAATAACTATATCTGGATTATCAGGGAAATTATCTTTTCCGTTTTTGATTAATTTGATATTTCTTTCATCAACCAACCATTTTTTACATTCTTTTTGCCAAAGAATTTTGACTGACGCTGGCACGATGATTAAAACAGTTTTAAGATCAACAGCATTAATAACACCTATGGCTTGGATTGTTTTGCCTAATCCCATCTCATCAGCTATCAAAGTGCCAAGACGTTCTATGGCAAAAGTAATGCCAGCTTTTTGATATGGGTAGTAATTCAATCCTTCTGGAGATCTAATTTTGGCATTTGAACTTAATGCAAGTGACTTTTCAATAATAGTATTATCATCACGATATCTGTGACAAAACCATTTAAACCCAGTTTTAGTAACTGAAAAACCAGCTTTTTTCATCTCAGATTTTTTAACATTCCATACTGCCCAGAAATCTTGATTGCCTTTTTCTATTTCTGCGCATGAAAAAAGCCTACCATCTGGCTCAACAGTTTCTTTTGAAAATTTTAAAGGAAGTTTAAATTCTAAGTCAGTCATTAGTTGTTACGCTTCAAAAGCCATTAAAGTTCCAGCATCATATGGTTCTGCGTACCAATCAGCTGACTCTAAAATTTTGTTGAGTTTTGGATGGACACCAAAAGAGTCATAATCCATACTCCAATAGTCAAAGATTGGCAATCCATCAGAAGCAGGATCTTCGCTACCTTTGAACCAGATACCAACAGAATCATCATTATAAAATTCTGATATTGGAGCAGCCTTTGCTTCAGGCATCAACTTATTGATTTTATTGATTAATGCTCGTTCTTTCATGTCATCTCCTTTCTTAATTGTTGTTATAGTTTATATGGATATGGCTCGCCATAATTCCTTAAGTGATCTTCTTGCGCGTCGTAAAAAACTCCTTCACAATCTTCACATATAAAGGATTCTATTTCGTGTGAGTAGTGTAAATCTTCCAAACTATCAAGACCTAACATTACTTTACACTTTGGACAAGTGACCTCTGGGCTTAAATCTTCGTCATTTTCAAGAGTTTCGTTATATTTTGTAACTACAGTCTTATAAACCCATTCCCACTTACTTGTTAGGGAGTTATATTTTGAGTATTTAGTCTCTGTTATTCTTTCGTATTTCATGTCATCTCCTTTTTAATTATTATTTCCACATACCTAGTATACACAAATCAACAAAAAAGTACAACTTTTTATACACATTAAATAACATTTATTTTAGACATAAAAAAAGGGAGCCGAAGCTCCCTTTTAATCAGTAGTTGAGTAATAAACCCTACTGAAGGTTCAATTACGCACCTTGACTTCCGTAGATCCCTCTCCAATTGGACCACCCGAAAGAATAGCGCTCACGCGCTTTATATCGGATATTTCCAGTTGAAAATTCAGGTTCCATAGATGTTTCCATAGAGGTACGTTGGAATCCTTTCAGACCTTCACCTTGGTCAGTTACTGATGTGGTTAAGAACCACGCGTCAGTATCTGTAAGGTGATGATTGACAACGTAACCACCCGGAATCATACCGGTGTTTTTGATTGCGTTGATATCATTGTCTGCGGTTCCAGAACGACCTTCTGATTCTAACAGTCTGTCAGCAACGAAAACCAATTGTGCAGGCACAATGAGTTTGTTTGCCATAACAGAAATGTTAAGACCACGATCATCTGTGAAAGTTGCAAGATCCACCAAGGCAGCTTCTAACGATGTCTCGTTAAGATCAGCCATGGAACTTGCTCTATTAGCATCAGATCCGCCACCAGCTAGTGGATGAGCTGTGTTAATCAAACTAACACCATCTCCTCCTGTATAACTACTGGAAAACGCGTTGTTTAACACGTTTGCGGCTTTCACTTCTTTTGAGTGAGCCATGGATCTTGCTAATGCTTTTGTATAACGTTTCCCTAAAGAGTCATATAAATTATCTTCTATGCACTCCTGTGTTAGAGCGAAAGCCAATGCGACAGTGTTATGTGTATAACGTGCCGTATAGCTCTCGTTTGCGTTATCAAAAGATACACTTTGACCTTCCGCTTTATCTGGTGCTGCGCCAAAACCTACTATCAGGACTTCTTCTTCAAATGCTTTTGAAGAATCTTCCATGCTGAATATACTCTCGTATTCCTTACCATGTTGGTCATATTCCATACCGAACAAGGCATTTAACCCCGGACTTAATTCAGCGGCTAATTGTGCTCTTGAAATTGCCATAATTTAGTCTCCTATTAGGCTAGTCCAGCCGATTTTTGCCCGCCCAGTGAATTCTGTATTACACAGAGAACATTAGTATTGGCAGAACCGACATCTGAGTTTAAAGGATCTTGAGATATATCAATTGCTTTAAGAGGTAATGTGGCGGTAGTTGCACCAGTCGTTACATCGAGTTCAGTATTTGATCTTCCAGACTTTGTATCTCCTACTGGAGAGCCGTCTACAATATCAAAATTTCCAAACAGATCGGCTACAGGAAATGCAGCGTCAGCTTGAACCTCGAATACAACATTTGGATCGTCAACGATGTTGGCTACTATATCTGAAGCAGAAATACTGCCCGGATAATAGTTTTTAAAAACTTGTTCGCTGGTGGTTGGATCAGTGTATTGAACACCATTAAAAACACCTATAATTGGAACAGTGCCAGTAGCAGCATGTCTGCCGAGTACACCAGCAGTGAGTTGAGTTACCAAATCACCTTGATATATCGGAGTCGTAGCTCCACTTGCTATTCTGTAACGGCTTTGACCGCCAGAATAGGGCGCACCGCCCATCATACGAACAGGTCTACAGCCAAAAGCAGCGTCTTTATTCGCCATTTGTCTATACTCCTATTAACTAGTTACTTTTGCTTTTACCAAAAGTAACCTTAGAATTGCGTTTGGCATCATATTTCACATATCTACTGTCTTTGTTAGCGTCACTAAACATTGTGTTGTCTAGCGCTTGATTATTTCGTTGATTCATTTGTTCAAAATAATCACGCCTCTCTCGGACAGTTTCTATATCCATCTTCGCCAGAATCAATCCCTCGTTTGATACAACGCCAGCTAATCTTCCTCTATCGCTTCCAAGTGTCGGAAGTTTCCAGTCTGCCGGAAGTTCGGAACCTTGTACAAATTCCCAACCTTCACGCAAACGATAGCTAATATTATTAGCATCTTCTTTACCTAAAAGTGATTCCCTTATCCAGCGATATTCATAACCTTCTGGTGCTGGTGGAGTATCGAGCTTTTTAACTGGCTCCCATGGTTTTCTACGAGCTTGTTTATCGTGTATCTCGGATTCACGCGTATGTCTGGCTGTTTTTTCTGCGTCTGACATTTTAACCTACCTCTCTTTGTGAGATTTTTTGTTTCTCTTTAGCGACTCTTTGCAGCCAGTCCTGTTCGGACATATTATGCGGCTTGAGTCCTTTGAGGCGATTAATTTCAGATTTTGAAAAAGTTACGCCATTCTTTTTTGCTTGTGTTTTTTGCCGACTTCCAACAGAAGTAGATGCGACTCTTTGCACAGCGGGTCTACCATCATTTTTTTCAGCACTTTTTGAAGTATTATCCAAATCTGGATAAACCTTAAAAACTCTTGTATTTAATTCGTTATAATAATCATCCGAATCTGCCTCAAATCTTTCATTGACAAGATTAAAATGAGTAAAATAAGCAAATTGTGTCGCTTGGACATTATTTTGATCGCTCTGATCGCCATACCAAGCATTTTCTTTTGCCCACGCTAGGGCTTCAGATGTTGGTTGTACAGGCTGTTGTTGTTGTACAGGCTGTTGTTGTTCAGGTTGTTGTTGTTGCGTAGGTTCAGCTGCCTGTCTATTTTTAGCAACACGCAATTTTTCTTTTTGTATTGACAAATCGCTTTTAAGCGTATCTGCTTTACTCATTAATTCAGCATCACCACTTGTAACAGCTTTTTTGTATAATTCTTCTGCTTGCGCTTCTTTAGCTTGTATACTTTGTTCTTCTGCAACCAAAATACCACTGGAAAGCTGTTTCGTGTGACTCATTAATGCTTCATTTTCAGCATTTTTTTGGACTAATAATCTTTCAGCATATAATGCTCTTTCTTCAGCTTCTTTATTTCTAGCATTTAGAGTATTAATTCTTTTGGAAACATTCTTGGTGTATTTATCTAATTCATCATCTGAATCAACTGTTTTATCGCTTTGTGCTTCAATAGTATCATCCACAATTGCAATTGGTGTTTCTTCTTCAGTAACTTGTTCAGCTGTTTCTTTATTTGTCATAATTATAAACTCGCTATGTCGTCTGGGTTCTGAATGGTCGCAATGACTTCATCGTCATTAATTATGCGAACTTCATTACCATCATCTAATTTAAACCTAGCTCCAGCGTATCTGCCGATCAATACCCACTGACCTTCACTACACCAAGGCTCTCCATATTTAGTATCACTATAGCAAAGAGGACCACATTTTACGACATAAGCTACAACAGTAGCCAGTGACTCACGATCTATGGTTTCTTTGGTAAGGGCGATCCCACCTTTTGTTTTTCCTTTACCACGATAAGGTAAAACTAAAATTTTCCAACCAGTTGGTTGTGGCATTCTCTCAAGCACTGTTCCATCCAATTTGCTTGGATCTAATACAACATCTTCAGGTTCAACATAAGCAGATGCCAGTTCAACTTTTGCTTCCATTTATTAATTATTCCTCTTTATTGTACGATTTCATAAAGTCTTGCATATTGTATAACTGAAGTAGTTGTCCTTGCAAGAATTTATGATGTTCCATATCCCTAAGTTGACCATCCATATATGTATCTTGGATTTGTTTCAGTTGCAATTCAATCTCTTTATGTAAGTCTGTAAATATATCTACAATGTCCATTATTTTCTCATTCTGTAATCTAAACCGCGATTTGTTGCGCCACCACCTCTGCATTGATATGTCTTGACTGCGCCACCTTTGTTCATTCCTGATTGACTCAATGCAATCGCAACAGCTTGTTTTTGAGGTAAACCTTCTTTTCTCATTATAGAAATATTCTCTGATACGACTTTTTTAGATTTACCTTTCTTGAGTGGCATTTTTTTATTTCTTCTTAGCTACCTTCTTTTTAGTAACTTTCTTCTTAGCCACCTTCTTTTTAGCTGCCTTCTTTTTAGTAACTTTCTTTTTAGCTACTTTCTTTTCAACTGGCTTTTCTTCAGCTGGTTTTGCTTCAACTTCTACAACTGGTGGCTCAGGATTTGGAACAACACCACCAGCTTCAATAATTGCCATTTTCTTGGCAATTCTTTCATCTGATGCTTTCTTTTTAGCTATTTTTTCAGCTTCTGCCTTTATAAATTCTTCAACTTCTCTTGCTCTATCAATCTTTTTTTTCGCTACTAATTGTTCAATCTGCTTCATTCTTATGGAAGATACCATTTAACTTCTCCTAAATTTTTGTTCTAATTCTAATAATTTCAATTCAGCTTGTTGTTTAAGCCTATCAAGACCTAATTGCAATTTATCGTCTGCAATCGTTTTTTGAATATCTAATCGTTGTTGCGCTAATTGTGCATCCAACATTGTTTCTTCTTGAGTTTGTTGTTGTTTACTTACAAATTTTTCTTGATCTAAATTTATTTCTTTGTCTTTCAAATCCAATTCTTGCTGTCTTATTGCAACCAATGGGTCATTGTTTGTAGTTTGTATGGTTGCCAAGAAATCATTTGTTAATTTCGCAAGTATTGGTGATGACATTTGATCCATCATCATTTGCAATTCTTGTTGCATTTGTTCTGCTTGTTCTGGAGTAACTTGTTGCATTTGTTGTTGTAAAGCACCAATTCTTTGTTGCATTTCTGGTGCCATTTGCTCTGAAGCTAATTGACTGGCAAGAAATTGTAGATGTTGCATGACATGACTTATTATGATTGATTGTATTTGTGGGTTTTCTTGCACTACGCCTGTTAAAAATAAGCCTTGGTGAGCTTCTATGTGAGCTTCATGGTTTTGTTGCTGAAATGCTTGAGCTGGCTGTCCTAATAAGAAACTGCTGTTTTCCAGCCCAGCGTCTACTGGTCTAGGTGTCATATCTGGCGGTGGTTGCAATAAATTTTCAACATTATCAATACCTAATGCGCCATACATTCTTTTATAGGCTTCATGAATACCTAAAGGACCATGAATATCTGGATTAGATGTAACCATTTGCAATAATTCTTGTGCCAAAGTAATACGTTGGCTCTGACTAAATATATTAGGATCAGATACTGGTACAATATCTATTCTTTCATCAAAATCCGTTTGTTTTATCTCTCTTGGCGCAGTGCCAGTATCATAATTATAAGTTGGCGGTAGGTACTCTGAAAATACACTAGCCAATAAATTAAACTCAAGACGTTGCGAATAATGCAATCTTTTGTGAATAGCTGACATAACTTTAGTGCCACGCTCTAGTAATGCCACTGTAGTACCAACTGGCATCGCTTGGTTCATATCACCAATATTCATATCAGAAATAGCAGCGAATCGTTTTCCAGAATCAATCAGTATGCCAAGTAATTGCATCAAAACACTGCTGGGTTCTTTAATGGGTAATGGAATGAGGTTTTCTCTTAAAGAGCCACCTGTTGTGTCTATATCTCTAAATTCACCCGGTTGCAATGGATCTGCTTCATCTCTAATACGCATACCTCTTGCTTTGAAACCAGCTGGCAAATTGCTTAGTGTTCCAGCATCAATTAATTGTCTTAAAATAGATGTTGATGCTTTTGATAAGCCACCAATCATATGTGATAGCCCTAGACCATAAAAGCCTAAACCCGGTAAGAATTTGTATTGTACGAAGTAATTTATCTTGTTTTTGTCTGGATCATTTGGATTGTAATTTCTGCGTATTGCCAAAACTTTATTGGCTTGTTCATCAAGAGTCACAATATAGGGTAATTTCAAGCCTGTTGGCTCTCCATCTTGACCGATATCCTCATAACCTTCTATATCCAGAATAGTATGCACTTCATAGATGGTGCGATTCCTGTCCTCTGTATATGAAGGCGAGACTCCTTCTATTGAATCAATTTCATCTTGTACATCATCAGTATCGGTATAACTATCTTCTGGTATTTCAATATCAGCATAAAAACCAGAAAGTTGTTGTTTTTTGATCTCGTTACGCGACATGCTGATAACATGAGTGATTCGTTCTGCTGTTGATATATCAGGCGCTTCATAAGGAACAACTAAATCTTCAGGTGGCACAAACTTTGAAACTGCACGTTTTAAAGAAAAATCATAATATATTTTTTTGAAAGCGGAACCAGCCAAAGGCAAATAAAACAATAATTGGTCAAGCTCTGGATCATAGTCTGTCATCACATTCATGATATAGTAGTTCATGAACTCTTGGACTCTATCTGCCTGTGTTTCTGTCTCAGCAGTGCGCATACCAATAATTTGCGTTTTTACTGGTCCTTTTGCTGGTAACAATTCCTTGTATGCTTGAGCTTGGAACTGTGTGACCGCCTCAGCCAAAATAGGGTGAATTACGCCACTAGAGCCTTGGAATGGTTGTGAGCGTGACTCATCAAATTTCATACCTAAATATTGCAGACCATCAGTATATGTTTTTTCCCATTCTGATCTGGATTCCAAATCATTTTTAATGGAATCAATTAATTCACTTGATAATTTACTTAAATCTGTAGGTTCTAAATTTTCTGCTAAATTTGCATGAAAATCATCATTAACAGCAACTTCTTCTTCATTTAGTTCATCTTCTGTAAATACGCCTTCTTCAGAAACTAAAATACTGGCTGCTTCTTGTATGGCTTCTTCTCTGGTTTGCTCTGGTATTACTTCAATTTCACTGCCAGTTTCAATAATATCTGGGTCATCTTCTGTACCTAAAACTCTTTCAACTACCATAATAATTCCTAATGTAATACTGTATTTTCATCTTTTTCCAGTAATGTAAGATACAATTCATGTTCATGTATTGCTTCTAATGGTCCTTCTAATATCAAACCTTGTATATCACATAAAAATTGCGCTTTTCGTTCTGTTTCAGCAAAAATACGCGGTCCTGCATATTCTTTATCTTCATAAGTAAATGATGTAAGCCAAATCTTCATACTAATAATATACTGTTCTGTTCTTTTTTAACAATTTTACTTCATCTCTATAGTCTGCATCTAGGGATAAAAACCCACCTTGTCTAAATCTCATGAGCGCCATAGTCATGCTATCAACGTAGTCATCATGGTCACCATAAGGAAATGAAGCACATTCTTCTCTGACTTCATCAGCGAATGTTTCATCTGGCAACCACACCATTCCTGACTCAAATATTGGCGCAACACTATTCATTCTTGCTACTTTATCCTGTCCTCTTGATGGTGTATATGCTGTCACAGGTATGCCCATACGTCTTAATTCTTGTGTTAATGGTGTTCCTGATGCTTTTGCTTCTATTAAAACACAATCTGGCTCCCAATATTTGTATTCATCCCATGCTAATCTTTTGAGTTCAGGAAAGTCAGCTCTGACTCTTTTGGCATCCAATAAAATAATATTTGGTTGTCCATCGTCATCATGCTCGAAAATTGCCCAAGTCGTGATTGCAGAATAGTCAGCAGTTTCCTTTTTAGAAAAAGCGGTATCATAACTTTGTATAACATAATTATAGGCAGGAACTTTCTCGCCTTCCCAATTTTGCCACCACTCACGTTTGACGATACTTCCTTCCTCAGCAGTAGGATTTTGCATCCATTGCGCATTCCATTTGGCAACTGGCAGGGATGCCTTGACACCCAATAATTCTTCTTTTTTCCAAAATTCACTCCACAAAGGATTGTCAGTTTCTGGCATTATTGCGGGAAATTCAATCACTTCCCACTTATCTGCATGGTCATCACCTTGTTTTTTTAGCAATCTTCCTACTAAATCTTTGGTACTCCATCGCGTCATTACTATAATTATGGTGCCACCCGGCTGTAATCGCTGTCTTGGACCTGATGTATACCATTCATAAGCTGAATCCATTGCTTTTGGACTCAAAGCATCTTGTTCTGAATGTGGATCATCAATAATCAATAAATCAGCACCCCGACCTGTAATTGCACCACCTACGCCAGCATAAAACGACTCGCCATCTTGATTTGTTGTCCATCTTCCAGCTGATTTGTTATCTGCTTGCAATTTTAAATCAGGAAAAATCTTCTGAAATTCTTGGCTATCAATCAAATTTCTAACTTTACGACCAAAACGTACAGCCAATTCAGCTGTATGAGTACATTGAATTATCTTTAATGCACCATTTAATCCCATCATCCAAGCTGGTAAATAGGTACTGGCAAATTCTGATTTTGAGTGTCTGGGTGGTAAACAAACAATTAATCGTTTTAATTTGCCTTTTGAAATACGATTAAATTTATTTGCAATTATTTTATGATGCCTACCTAAAACAAAAGTATCACCCCACATATGTTGTACAAAAGATAAAAAATCTTTATGACATTTTTGCTGATTATCAATTTGTTCATAACGATTCAGTAAAGAGATAGTTTCATCTTTCTCTGACTGAGAAAGTATGTCAAAATCTTTTAGAGATACATTATTCATAATTAAAAATCAGGCGTGGTAGCTAGATAGTGATAATGGTGGTACTACCACGCCCTAAGCAGTAATGGAGAACCGCCTAGGTACAGTATAAGTGAATACTCACACTTCATGCCATTCTTTTCCTTGAAATAATAAAGATTCAGCTTCACGCCTTCTTATCAAACCATCCAAAACCTTTCCGGAAGCCCTATTCCAGCGTTTAAATTGTGCTGGTATTTCATCGTATTTTTCTAGGTTCAATAAACGCAAAAGTGTGGATTCACCTAAGTTTTTTGGTCCTAAATTGAAAGTGAAGGCTACAACCGCAGAAAATTGACTAGGTGTAAGCTCTACTGTAACCAAATCGTTGACATAATCTTCAAATTCAACTAAATCCTCAGCTAAAATGGATTCTGCTTCTGCTTGTGTGCAACTATCACCATCTTTTACACCAGCAGTATGTCCATAACCAATTGTAGGTACATTTGCAGAGCAACGATAGCTTTCTGTACGACAACCTTCAAATTTTTTGATTAATTCAATACCTTCTTGACTAATTTTCATCTTTTTCTCCATTATTTTGGGTAACTTTCCGATAATAAACAGTTATTTCAAGTAATTCATTGATATATCGTTTCAATTCTTGCATGTTATACGCCATTAACTCGTAATCTGGTACACTCATGGCGAAAAAAACGAGCTGTCCTTGTTCTTTTTCTACTTTTGCTAAAAATTCATCTATATTTGACTTAGATACGACATACCAATGCGGTTCTTTAAGATCTATTTCCCTTGGCATAATTGGTTGAACAATAACCCTTTCAACTGGCTTAGTTATTATTGTAACTTCTGGCTCTTTTTTAGGGAGTATTCTTTGGTACAGGCTGCAACTGCAAACCATCGTCAAGACTATCGAGTACCCTAGAATCTTCTTCAATGCTGTCAAATACATCTTTAGTTCCTTTATTTACTCTTGTTTCAATTAAACTAGGTTTTGCAGCAGCTAATTTTGTTAAACTGTGCCTTCTAAAAACATCTAAATAATTGTTCATTTCCTTTTGTATTTCATTACTGCGTTTCTGTATTTCTAAAAGACCTTCTGTTTGTTCGCTAAAATCTTCTTGTAATCTTACTATGGTTTCAGCTTGTTCTTTGTCTCTTAACTCAAATGCTTGATTTAATGATTTTAATTTACCATTTTCATTCCAAAGATAATAACCTCCAAGAGACATAATTAAAATAACTCCAATTAATATTTTGCTCAT
>Ga0098039_1000680_pt1 | contig 13836 bp, 6 predicted proteins | sample 6_EtaG_FD_75047 | JGI IMG/M metagenome (GOLD analysis project Ga0098039, IMG submission 75047) | Marine viral communities from the Subarctic Pacific Ocean - 6_ETSP_OMZ_AT15160 metaG | ecosystem: Environmental > Aquatic > Marine > Oceanic | place: Pacific Ocean | collected 2015-01-08 | reverse complement strand
GCGGCACTATAGAAGGTACTGGTCGATCTCTGCATACTTGGGCTGCTTTAGACGGCAGTAAATATATGGGGCTGGGAACGCAAAAGAAATTCTATATAGAAGAGGGTACAGCTTATAACGATATAACTCCCATACGAAGTAGCGTAACCCTTGTGAAAGGTCATTCTTTAAAGGAGGGGCAAAGTATGGAAGATAGCCAATCTATTTCAGCACAGGCTATTCTGGATATTCTTCAAAGGGAAAAGGCTGAAATATCCAAGTCTTTAACTTTGGCTCGTGCTAGAAACCAAGAGTTGTTCAAGGAGGTTGTTCGTTTAACCGAGAAACTGAAAGAATCTGATATTGAGCCAGATGATAATATTGTCTCAATAGATGATGCCTCTTGAAAGATGACTAATAGCATCACATGGATGCTTGAATAGCTGTGATGTGTTGTGGATTTGTCTCTGATCAAGACATTGTTTCCTGTTGTAATTCTATTAATTTCGGGATTAATAGTCGCTGTTCGTATTCAGTCTCATGTTAAAGAAATTCAAAAAGATTTGGACTCGCTTCAGAAGCGTGAAACATATGTTTCTGTTGTTCGGTTGCAGGCGCAAATAGAGCAAGCTGAAAAGAATATTTCTGCTTTGTGGTCTTTTACAAATTCTTTGCGTAATAGGTTCAACGGTCATTAGTATTGGTTGGTAAATGTTACAAAAATTAATATTCAAACCTGGAATTAACCATGACCAGACACGTTATGCCGCCGATGGCGGATGGTTTGATTGTGACAAAATAAGATTTCGTGCAGGGCTTCCTGAAAAAATTGGCGGGTGGACTGCTTATTCTGGGTTAACCACTGATGGCATAACAAGGGCGTTGTTTAATTTTGTTGCTTTGGACGGCAGTAATTATATGTCCATAGGAACCAATCTTCGTTACTACATAGAAGAGGGGGGTGCGCTTAACAACATTACACCTATCCGCAGAACTGCGGCTTTAGGTGCTAATCCCATTGCAACAGGTTCTGCTGGAAGTGGGGTTGTTAGTATTACAGACACTGATCATGGTGCGGTTGAAAATGATTTTGTTACTATTAGCGGGGCTACCACCACGGATGGAATAACAACGGCACAATTAAATACAACCCATCAAATCGTAACGATTTCAAGCTCTAGCGCATATACTGTTGATACGGGGGGTTCAGCATCTTCTGGGTCAACCTCTGGAGGTGGTTCGTCTGTAACAGCACAATATGAAATTAACACGGGTCTTGATACCGTGGTCGCTGGAACGGGCTGGGGGGCTGGTTTATGGGGGCGGCTCACTTGGGGAAGTTCCGCAGCTACGGTTGTGACTGATTCTGACAGGTTCCGTTTGTGGTCGCAGGATTCATTCGGAGAGGATTTGATTTTTAATGTGCGTGATGGGGGCGTTTATTATTGGGATAAAAGTGATGGTTTAAGTGCGAGGGGTGTTGCTCTCTCTTCTGAATCTGGCGCTTCCGATGTTCCCACAGTTGCCCGCCAAGTTATGGTTTCAAATAATGACAGGCATGTTCTGGCATTCGGGTGCAATGACCGAGGGGCAGCAACGCAAGACAAACTTCTTATTCGCTGGTCGGATCAGGAAAATGCTGTGGATTGGTCGCCAACAACAACGAATACCGCTGGTGATATTAGGTTGAATAATGGTTCCGAAATTATCACAGCGCATGAAACGCGACAGGAAATTCTTGTTTGGACGGATGCCACGCTTAATAGTTTAAGGTTTGTCGGCCCTCCCTTCACGTTTGGGCAGAACGTAATTGACGGCAATACATCCATTATTGCTCCCAATGCAGTGGCGTCTCTCGATGAGGCGACATTCTGGATGGGTAACAATAATTTCTACGTTTACTCAGGGCGCGTTGACGCACTTCCGTGTTCTGTAAGGGGGTATGTTTTTAACGATTTGAATGTTGCCCAGAAAGAGAAAATATTTGCTGGGACGAACAAAGAATTTAATGAAATCATTTGGTTTTATCCGTCGTCTTCTTCGAGCGAAGTAGACCGATATGTTATGTTTAATACACAAGACAAAGTTTGGTATTACGGCACTTTAGCGCGAACAGCTTGGGTGGATAAAACAGTAAGAACATACCCAATTGCAGCAAACCCAGATGATAAAAAATTATATAACCATGAGTTTGGTCAGGACGATGGAACGACCACCCCAGTAAGCGCGATAACTGCCCATGTTGAAAGTGCGGATTTTGAGCTTGGGGAGGGAGATACTTTTCAGTTTGTAAGTCGGGTTATTCCCGATGTTTCGTTTGTTGGCTCGGAAGCGGAATCTCCAGCGGTGACCATGAATTTAAAGCCAAGAAATTTCCCAGGTTCTTCTTTTGGGACATCATCATCTTCTACTGTAACCGCGACGACAAAGGTTGATGTTGAGCAATTCACTGAAGAAGCATTTGTAAGGTTGCGTGGTCGGGAACTGGCGTTGCGAGTAGAAAGTTCTGATACTGGTGTGCAATGGCGGCTCGGCGCACCCCGCATTGAAGTCAGGCCAGATGGAAGACGATAATGGATAAAATCCTGAACCCGATTTTGCCTCTGCCTCCGCAGGAATATGACCCAGACTATATGAACAAACTGGTGTCGGTTCTTACGATTTACATGCGTCAAAATATGGAGCCAGGGTATATCAGGGGAAGCACGGCAGCACTTACCCAACTTTCTGGCAACGGGGGCGGCTTGCGTGTGGGTGATATTTTTGACGATGACGGAATATTAAAAATTGTCAGAACAAGTATTGACGGGACAATAGACACTTTTACAGGAACAACTGTGGGAACGGGTGCGGTGGGTGAAGTCACTGTGGCGATTTCGTAGGAGGAATAAATGGGTACATTTAAATACATGGTCGGCATTGAACCCGAGGCGTATGATCCTACTTTACTTTGGGAACAAGGTGATCCACCAACCAATACGGTATTAAATGCAATTGGGAAGGAAGATTGGAAAAAGTATGGACAATCTGAATATATGTTTGGCGGCATGGATGATAGTCCCTACAATGACCCAGGCGGTTATGGAAAATGGGGGGAAGAAGAAGACCCAGAGGTAGTGACGAGTTATGCTAGAAGAATGTGGGGTCCGTATGAAGACGAAGACGAGGATGAGGAACTGTACGAGACGGAATCGTCCGCTGATGGTACACAGAACCATACTGTTTATGCACAGTTTGGAACACATGGTAATCAAATAGGATCGCAACCGGCTGGTTCTTTGTCGCCGGTATATCCAGGCGGTGGACAGCCTCCTCCATCCCTCCGCCCGTTTGCGCCCAGCCCCGTTGATGTTGCTGCACAAAATCTTTACGCTGCGCAGGCAAATCTTGTCACCCAACCTCCCACGCAAATAAATTACACAGAAACATATCCGAAAGATTATTCAAGGAATACCACCTCTGTTGCCCCCCCTGTTAACACCCCCATTGACACCTCTGTCTCCTCAATGCCAGATTATCTTTATCAACATGGTCAAACCCCGACAGGTTATCGGCCAGGGATAGACCCTCAGCGTACATATAATTTTCCCGATCCGCCACCCTCCACAGTAACTCCGTATGGTGCGGTGGGTGAAGTCACTGAGGTCTCTGTTCCCCAGGTTCTCTATGAGAGGCTGCCCGAGCAGGCAGGCGGCGGACTACGTTATAAGGTTGAAGATGATTATTATCCCACGCTGGTAGAGGCAGAGGCTGCTCAGGCTTCCGCAGGGGGTGTTGAAAATTATATTCCTGAAATACCTATTGCTCCTCCGCCTGCTCAAATGGGAGGCTCATCAACGGTTTCTCTGGCTGATATGGAAGGCTTTTCTAGGGCTATGGGGGTGGGCCTTCCCACGCGAGACTCTGAAATGGGTGGCCCAGAGCGTTACGCACGGGGAGTTCAGGCGGCTTATCAAGAAGCCCTGAGAGAACGCGAAAGGCGGATCGGCGAAGGAGGCGCAGCAGAGGGCACGCGGGGTCAAACCGTGGGGAACGCTATATATATGCGTGGCGGTGGAATGCCGAGACGGGCACAAGAACTAGCGGCGCGCGGGCGTGGTGGAGATACAACTCTGGTTCATATGAACCCAGAGGAAATGACTGGTATCGCGTCACTATTTCCCGAGAAAACTATTTCTAGGAACCCCGATACAGGGCTTCCAGAGATGTTCACTTTCCAGCAAGCGCTGCCGATGATTGCGGGCATTGGTTCGATGTTTATTCCTGGCCTCCAGCCTTGGGGTGCTGCATTGATAAGCGGTGCAGCAACAGCTATTGCCGAGGAGGATATCGGCAAGGGCGTGATGGCTGGTTTAATGTCATATGGAATGGGTTCGCTTTTGTCTACGGGCGCTTCGTCGGCGACAAAAGCAACGCAAGCAGCGAAAGACGCCGCAGTAGCGCAAGCAGCGACAAACGCAACGCAAGCAGCGACAACCGGCGCGGCGCAACAAATTGATCCTTCTAACTTTGGCACACTGAATTACGGTCCTGGTCCTGATTATCTTTATCAAGCGAGTCCTGCGGGCGCGGCGCACCTGGGCGCGGCGGATAGTGCTCTTCCTGCCCATATTTTTCAGGGGTCAGGGGGTGCTTATCCAGCAATGACTACGCCTGAGATGGCAGCAGCAGCGGCTCCTTGGCAAACTGGGGCTGGGGGCGCTTATCCAGCAATGACTGCGCCTGAGATGTCAGCAGCACCTTTTGCCGCCCAACGAACTCCAATAACTCCGACAGAGTTGCAAAGCACAACAACAGCCTATCCTGAGCTTTATGGCCCAGCCAGCGGTTACGGTCCGACGGCGGCTCCTTTGCAAACTGCGGAAACTACAGCGCCAGATGCCAGTGGAGTTGCACCTGAGCTTGGTGGAACGCTGCGAAAGTCAGATATGACTTGGGAGCAAGCTGGGGGGCAGCGACCCCCAACCCCGACAGATTACGGCTCCAAAGGCCCTGTGCCAAGCAATCTTTCGCCATCTGAGGAAATAACTTATCCCAGTGATATTTATTCCTTTGAACCATCGATGACGCAAGCTGATACTAGCGAGGGTATTGTGCCTGAAGGCTCTCTTGCGGAGCATGCCCCAGAATTTTCTGAGACTATTTCAGATAGACTTTATGCAAATATTGAGAAGGTTCCAGACGGTCATGGTGGTTATCTGACGGAAGCAGAAGCCCGCAAGGCTGGGTATATAGATTTCAGTGATGTGGCTTCAGATGCGATGTACGCTGGAATGGGTCTCTATGGAACAGCAGCACCCATGTTTGAAGAAGAGTATGAATTTCCAGAGCGTCAGAAACCCACCTACGCGCCGACAAGGCAGATAGATGCCAGTGAATACAAAACTGCTACCGCACCGCCCCCAGGCTATGATCCTGCCACTGAAGGAGAATGGTCTTATTATGGCGCGGAGGGTGGTATCGCTAGTAACTTGCCCGTGATTTATGCCGCGACTGGATATGGAAAGAATGAACAGCGGCGCGAAGAGCCGCCGCCGCCACGGTTGATATCTCGGGAGGTCGCGCAGCTTGCGATGGGGCAGATAGCGGGAACGCAGATGCCACCGTCGCAGAGATCGCAACGGAAAGAACCGCAAACGCCAACCCCTGAGACACTGGGGCGTTTCATGCCAAGCGGAGGTATGCCAAGACAATACGCACAATGGGGTACTGAGGGTGCAGTTGTTGAAGAAATGGAGGAGGCGGTTCGGGTGAGACCAGACGAAGTTTCCGTGGCAGGTATTATGGAGGGTGCCCCAGAAATTGTGCGAGAGGATGTTGCAAATCAGGCCATGTTAACGCCCTTACAATCGGAACCCCAAAATTCAGAGGAGCGTGCAATTTACAATAATGCCATTCTTGCTCTGGAGGGAGAGCTTGAGCCAGCCGATGCACAAAATGCCATTGAGGAATACATTGAGGTATTCGGGGCTGAGGCTTACAGGACACTTAAAGACTTTGTTAGTCGGGACCGTGATACAGGTGGTGTGGTGAAACCTGCCAATGGGGAAACCACTGTTGCTGATGGTGAGGTGCAGGGCGAAGATGTGATGGCTGGGAAAATTGTTAATCCTGTGACGGGAGAAGAGACAGCCAATCTCAGGGTTGCCGAGAATGAATATATAAAAACTGGGGACGCTTTAGCGCGGCAGGCTGAACGGGCTGGTCTTCCAGCAACACCTGAAAATGGCGCTATGATTGAAGGAATGGAAGAGGAAGCGCTGCGAAGAGCATATGGTTGATGCGGGTATCCCTGGTCCCCGCTGATTATGTTAGTCTCTCGTGGAATCAGGTAGCGCCTCATTTGGAGAAATCGATCCCTACGGCACATGGCCGTTATTCAATGGACGATATTCTTTGTGAAATCGTCAATTCAGAGCAGCATCTGTGGGTTGTTTTTGACAACCACGAGATCATTGCCGCTCTGACCACTAAATTTGTCTTTTACCCAAAGAAAAAAATATTGGCTGGTCAATTCTTGGGAGGAGAACGAATAAAGGAGTGGCGGGACGAAATGCTTGAGACACTGGAGAGATGGGCAAAAGATAATGCCTGTTCAGGGTTAGAGATGACGGGCCGTAAGGGGTTTAAAAAGGTTTTAGAGCCACATGGATGGACACCAGAATATGTCGTATATGAAAAGATGTTCAAGGAGTAGGAATTATGGGTAAGGGCGGCGGCGGCGGCGGACCACCCCCGCCAACTGAATCAACGGTTACACAAACGAATTTGCCCCCGTATGTACAGCCATATTTTGAGGAAGTTCTGGAAAGAACTTCCGCTGAGTCCCAGCAGCCTTATCAGACTTTTCCTGGTCAAAGGCTTGCCGAGTTTTCCCCTGAACAGGAAGCCAGTTTTCAGGCTGCTACGCAAATAGGTCAAGCCGGGGTTCCAGCGCAACTTCCGTTAGCCACTGTGCGGGCAGCGCAATCGGCACAACATCGTCCCACCACACAACCCGTGTACGATCCCACTCGTTCCGCTGAAGATATTTTTATGTCTGGGCAGTATCAGCCTGGAGAATTTACTTCTGCTGCTTTTACCGACCCATCTGTTGCAAATGAATATATAAATCCGTTCGTTGAGAATGTTATCGATGTGCAGAGACAAAGGGCGCAACAGCGTTTTGCTGAGGATGTTTCTCCTGAGTTGAGTGCCCGCGCCGTGCAAGCGGGGGCTTTTGGGGGTAGTCGCGCAGAGCTTGCGAGAGGTCTTGCGGAACAAAGGCTTGAGGATCGACTCTCCGAGGTTGAAGCGGGTCAGAGAGCGCAGGCTTATACGGCTGGGCAGGCCGCGTTTGAGGCGGATCAGCGGAGACGTTTACAGGCCGAACAACTTGGTGATACCGCTGCACAACAGGCGGCAAGGCTTGGTCTTACGGGTGCGGAAATGCGTGATCGAGCATATCAACAAGCTGCTCGCATAGGAATTTCTGGAGAACAGGTTGGACTTCAGGCCGCACAACAGCTTAGTGCATTAGGCGCTCAAGAGCAGGCGTTGGGTCTTCGAAGTGCTGATGTGCTACGTCAGGTTGGTGAACAGCGCCAAGCCCAGCAGCAGCAGGGGTTAGATATCGAACTGGCAGACTTTATCTCCCAGAGAGATTTCCCACGACAACAACTTGGATGGTATGGCGGAATATTGCATGGCGTTCCTGTTACGCCATCAAGTGAAACTGCAACATATAAACAGCCACCCAGCATGGCGAATCAATTAATGGGTTATGGCTTGGGTGGCCTTGGCCTAGCTAGAAGTGTAATGGGAACATAAAAATGGCAGTTATCTGGGGCGGTCAGCATTCCGCGCATCTTAATCCAGTTGAAGTTAATGAAGCTCTTCAACACGTTGATGAATCAACCTTAGAGAGATACCTGAAGACCCCTCCCCCAGGTATTATGCCCTATCAAGTTGCTAGCGAGGTGAAGCGCCGTGTTGCTTCGTGGGAGAGGGACGCTGCTCTTAGAGCAAAAATGAATCAACGGGCAGGAACGGTTGTTCAGGATGCGTTGTATGCGCTGAATCCAGGGTCGTTTAACCCGGTGCCCGCCAACCCGTCCCAGCTTGCCGCTCTTCGTACCCCCTCTGATATCACTGGACCGAACGCCCCAACCTCACCGCCCCTATCTTCACCCCCCATAAATACGGGCATTGCTTCTGGAATGCAGCAGCAACCCGCACTTTCTCCGCCGCCGATGTCCGCTGCCCAACAGCCTATGCAGGCAGCAGGGGGAACGATGGGGCGCACTGTCTATGCGAAACATGGGGGAGTTCCTTCAGGAAGTGTCTATAATCGTGGTTCTGATGCATTGGAAAAAGCTCGGGAAATGGCTAGAAAGGAAGGCCGTCTTTACTCTAAAGAAAGAAGCCGCCCTTTTGAGGGTGATTTAAAAAACCCATATCCAGAACAAGAACTTAAAAGAAGGGCGATGTTAGCTTTGCTAACTTCTCCTGCTGTGGCGGAGAAGAATAGAGCTTATGGCGGAATGGGGGCATCTGCGTTTGCATCCAATGGCACACAGGGGCGTACTGTTTATGCACAGTCTGGATATCCTCCAAAAAAAGTTTCCGAGGCTCCCCCTGGAGTCGTTTCTCTCACACGAGTACAACTTGAGGAAGCCAGAAACATGGGTGTCGGTAGTGTTGAGCAGTATAATGCCGAGATAGCACGCAGGCAGCAGGCGGAAGGCCCTAGTGGTTTATCGGAAGACGCAGAACTAGAAATGCCCTTGCTTGTGTCAGAGAAACTTATTGGAGAGGATGAAATTGCCGATGTGCCAAACTCCGTCTTTTCCCCTCCCGACGAGGAAGTGGGGATAATACCACCAGAACAAATTAGGAAGGAAGATGTTTTAGAAAGAGGAATTTATTATGATGAGGAAGGAATTGCTGTTTTTCCACAAAACCCGGATCAAGTTCCCGATAATATTATCTACGATTATAGCGTTGAGAACTTTGTCGGAGTTCCCCTCACAACCGCCCAATCTAAGGATGACCCTGAATTAGATGAATTTTCTCCTGGCCCTGATGCGGCAGGACGAGAAGTAAAAACATTAGATGAATTTTCTCCTAGCCCCGATGCGGCAAAACGAGAAGTAAAAGATGGTGACAAGGGCATTCTAACTACTACTACTGTTAATGATCAGCGTCCAAGTCAAGAAGAAAGAAATAAAAGAGCGAAACAACTTAACGAACAGCGACAATTTAACAATTACACCAGTGGTTTGGCTGATCCTCGTAGGGGGGGTGTGTCGCAGGAACAATTAGGTAAGGGTTTTGAGCCTCTTGAAGAAGTAGACATAGATGGAATGCGTAAAGATTTGACTGGTAAATTGACAGAAGAATCAAATGAACACTTTCAAGAACTTCGCGACCAAATTGATAAATTAAAAGAATATGATCCAAGGGCAGATATCAAAGATGTGCAGCAGCGCAGAATGGATCGTATTAAACAAATTAAATTCGATACAAACACCCAAAGACTTTTAGCGGCTTCTGCTGCGTTTCTTGGTGCGCCTACTTTCTATGAAGGTTTCCAAAAAACTATGGAAGAACTGGGGGCGTTAGGCAAAGAAGAACAAAAGCAGGTTTTGGCTCTACAAAATAAGATAGACGATGCTGATCTTGCTGCCCGCGTGGCCTATGCTAATTATCAGGTAAAAATGACAGACACGGAAAATGCTTTCCTCGCGGCTCGGAGGGCTGATGCAAAAGGTAATAGAAAACTTGCCGAGGAACATATTCAAACAGCAATAGCAAGCAGGGCTGCTGCAAACGATTTAAAGGCTGCTGCTGCTAAGAATGCCAATGCTAGGTTGGCGTTGTGGATACAACAAGAATCCGTTCACCATGTGAAGCCCACAGAGGCTCAAACCGCGATGAGAGAGTTAATTGACAATGTATTTGTGAACGGCACTGAGGCAGAGCGTCAGAAGTTTGGTTTTACTCCAAACGCAACAAGTCCAGACCAACTTGATCTTACAATCGCTGGTCCCCAAATCGGCGCACACTTAAAAAATGTTATGCCACCGTCTTCATCTGGCTTGGGGGCGGCAAACTTTGCGATGAGCGTGGGAAGGGCGCAAACTGATGCGCTTGAGGATATCCGAACCGCTTGGACGAAAAACCAGGAGAATTTAACTACTCGTAAGAACACTTACCCCCTAAGAGAGATAGAGGCGTTTACTGGAGTTAGTTTTCCTTTAGCAGATGACGGAAAAGGGGGGAGATTGAATCGGCTTAAATCAGTAAGGGGGGACGAAACAGCAATTGCCCAACAAAACAGGGCAACGCTTCTTTGGGAGGCATACCAACGCTATTTGAACGCAGGTACGGATGTGGAAAGGCAGGCAATTTTTGCAAGATATAGGGAACTTCCCTCTCTTATTGCGGCTCACGAGGACAGGATAAAAGCAATCGTGGAAAAACAAGAAGGTGGCGAGGGTGACAATGAGACGAGTGTTGATCCTAGCCAATTTCTTGATAAACCATAGGAAGACTAATTATGGGGTATGATTACTCTTCCGCTATTGAGGCAGGATTAACTGACTCTCAAATAGCAGAATTTTTATCACAAGAATATGGTAATTATAATATTGAGGCCGCTCGTCAGGCTGGGTTAAATGATGGACAAATAGCACAATTCCTTTCCCAATACGAACCCGAACAAGAAGAAGATAAAAATTTCTTTGACCATGTCGGGGATTTTCTTGGTGGCGTTGGTATGGGCATTTCATCAATGCCCCTTCTCGCAGCAGAGGGGATTGCGGGTCTGACATATGCTGTTGGAGAGGAATTAGCGCCTGGACTAGTTCCCTCTATTGAAGAAAGTAGTGTTGTCGAATTTTCCAGGGCAGCGAGGCAAGACATACAGGAAGCCCTTGGTGGGGATGTTCAGTCAGATGCTTATGGCGTAGGCAATGCATTGGGTTCCTTTGCTGCATTTTTTATTCCATATTTAGGACAAGCAGGACTTGCAGCTAGGGGTCTTGCGGGTGCTGGCAGGGCGCTGGCGTGGGGTGGAACTGGCACGTTGGCAGTTGGATCAGGCGCTGGCGAGCAAGTCGAAAGCATACTTGCGGCTAATGAGCGCCTTGGCGAAGAGATTCCAGACCTTGATAAAAGGCTTTCAATACTTATGGGCGGAGCCGTGGGGCTAACGGAACTTGCTTCACTTCGCTTGCCTCTGGGTCTTATTGCTTCCAAACTTTCTAAAGATAAAGTCTCCAAACCTATAGCCGATTCAATTCTGAAAAAGGTAGGAAATGTCTTTTTGGCTGGTGGCGCAGAGGGCGCACAAGAGGCTATCGCTGGTGTCCTTCAAGATTTAATTAGTAAAAATATGTACGACCCCAATTTGGAAATTGGGGAATCATGGGCATCAGACCTTGGATATGGTGGTAGTGCAGGCGCTATCTTCCAAGGCGTTCTTCAGGCAACTATAGGGCGTCGAGGACCAAAAGCACCTGGAGAGATTGACACAGTTGTTGGTGATCCAAAAGATACAGTGGTTGCTGAAGATGCCCCAGAAACAATTCTGGAAGAATCCCGGCGGTTAAGCCAATTTGCCCTTCCTGCCCCTCCCCCAGTCCCCCTCCAAATTGAAGACCACAGCATTGACAGCGACAGGGTTATGGAACCCGATGCTGACATACCAAGTATTGCCCAGCAAACTGTTAATCAGTTGGCAGGGGATATTCCTGTTGCTTTCATCAACGGGCAAATTGCTCTTGATACAGATGGAATGCCCGTTTCATACGAAGTCGCTTCTGGGGATAAAGGCCCGTATGTCAAAACACGGGCAGGAATAAAGGTTTCTCCGTACTTTGCTACAGTTGAGCAGGCTGAGGCATTTGGGGATGAGATGAACGCTGGTGTGTTTGATATCATGCGTATGCATGACCAAACGGAGCAGGACACTCTGGCGAGGGAAGCCTTAAAAGAAGCTAAAATAGAAGAGACCGAAGCAACGCTTGAGGCAGCGCGGAAAACATATCTCCCTGCTGCGATTGAATTTGATACCCTTCCCACGGAAATCGCTGGTCGGATTAATACACATAATTTCAGGGTGGGGAAGAGTCCCAAACACAGAGGTGATTTTGTTTCTATCTCAGAAATGGCAGATGCTGGCATAGATCAGAATATTATAGACAGCCTTCTTCCTGGGGTAATGAACACAGGAACAGTTGAAGCGATAAGAGAAACCGCTGCCCAGAAAAACATTATTATAGACAGCGAAGCCAGTAGACAGACAGGTACGCATGATGACGGGTTTGTCAGGTTTGTTTATGGTTTGACTGGCGGTAAAGATTTAAACCGCATGTCTGGAGCGCAACTAGCAACAGTCCAGATGAAACTAGATGAACTTCCCTCCTTCTCGCAGCCCACCAGCCTCCCCACCATTCGACAACCAGATTTTACCCCAAGCCAGTATGCCACTGTTATTGCTATGGCGAGGGATATGCCGCGTCGAACCGTGGGTAAAAAGGGCGGTAGGGTTCTGGAGAAGGGAGAGTTCCAGAAAAGCGATATTAATCGCGTTTTGGATAAAACCGGCGAACCGACTGAGCAAATAATAGAGCGTGCGCTAAAGCGTGGTGATGTCAGATTTGCCACAAATGCCCAGGGGAAACAGAAGCGCAATATTTATGTTTATAACAGGCCAGCCCCTGTCAAAACCCCCCTGGAAAGAGGGGAGTTAATTGAATCTCAAGAGCGCGCAAGGGCGCAAGAAGAAGCTGCTCGCACCGCTGAAGAGGGGACCATATCTCCTCTCCGAGAGCGCTTGCTGCGCGGTGGTACTGTCGAAACAACTGGCGAAACCGCCACCGCTCCCAAATCAGGTATTCTTATAAGGCGCTCAGATACAGACTCAAAACTAACCTCTGAGCAAGCAGCGCAGGAGATGAAAAACCGCGCTTCAAGGGCGCAAGCAATTCCACAGTTTAAAGAGCGCATGGAAAACTTGGGCGGGCGTGAAGCCATTAACAAAGCCTTGGGCAGTGTGTTACGGTTATTCCAGAATAAAATTCCTGCGTTAAAAAATGTTCCATTGACTGTCCGTTACGTCAACACCCTTACAGAAGAGGGCGTAGAGGGAACGAAGGAAGGAATGGTTCGCCAGACCGACGATAAGCAGGTAATTGTGTTGGCGCTGGATGCTTTGGAAGACAATCAGGACGGGTCTCCCCCTTCAAGGGAACAGGCGCTTAAACAATTAAGCAGTGTGATGAGCCATGAGATCATACACGTTCTCAGGAATGCAGGGATTATAACCAAAGCCGATTGGAAAGTTTTGACTAACTTTGTCAAAACGAACACTGCCGTTGACCGTAGGGGTGTGAAGCACGACAAAACATGGTTTGATGAGATTTCTGAAGTATATAAAGGTCAACCCCTAACGCGGGAAGAGCTTGTCGAAGAAGCCGTCGCTGAGGCGTTCCGCGCTTATGCGGATGGCGTAATGAAGGTTGCTGGGAAACCGCGCAATCTCTTTAACCGCATAGCTGATTTCTTCATTGCCATGCGGAGGGGATTTAAAAAGATTAATGTTCTTTCTGCGGCTGATGTTTTTGGGAAATACGCGCCAGTTCCAGCATCTACTGAATTTGTACCCGCAGGCGTTACCCCCACGCAGGAACAAACTGTAACTGCCCAAGAAACAAGGGAAAGGCTTCGGCAGCGTGAGGCGGATGCCCCCATTACGCAATTCTCTATTAAACGGGAAAGGGTTCGTCCGAGAGACACAGCCTTCACCGCGTTTAATGAGGGGAACAATAACCTCACATTGAATGGCAGACCCATTCCGCCAAAGGGGAAAGT
>Ga0098039_1000677_pt1 | contig 13859 bp, 13 predicted proteins | sample 6_EtaG_FD_75047 | JGI IMG/M metagenome (GOLD analysis project Ga0098039, IMG submission 75047) | Marine viral communities from the Subarctic Pacific Ocean - 6_ETSP_OMZ_AT15160 metaG | ecosystem: Environmental > Aquatic > Marine > Oceanic | place: Pacific Ocean | collected 2015-01-08 | reverse complement strand
TGCCCACTGGCTTTCAAACTCCGGAGTCAAGCTGCCTTTTGTAAGCCTAGGATAAGACTTGAGCCAATTACACAAAGCATCAATATCACTATTGTCGATTGTTTCCATAGCTAATGGAAATTTAATTTCTTTTTCTCTTTCTTTTTTAAATGTCATTGTGGCTTATTCTCCTGCAGTAATTCTAACATATCTTGTAACTTTTGTATTAAAGAATGCATTCTATTATTTAAGTTTTCCGCTTTTTGACGAGAACCTATTGTTCTATAAAGTTCATAATCAAGGGGGCCCCTATAATCACATGAAGGATTTGGACAGGTTAATGGTTTTTTCGTCATATTGAAAGCGATGTCACAACCTTCAACACCACAATATGACCATAAATCATAATCTTTACAATATTCATCACCATTTTTAGGAAAATAATCGAAGTGTATAGTGCTGCCGCCATGTGTTGGACATGGATCTGGATTAATAAATCCAGCTGATGACTTGTATCCGTCAAATTTACATTTCGGACAAACGATAGCTATTTCTTTACTTAATTGGACAAACTTTTGATGGTCTTTGTCTAATAATTCTATCTCGTTCTTTAAAGATGGCAAAGGGTCGGCTAATACTTCAAAACTAATTCGTGATGGAGCATATTTTCTAGGTCTATTATTTTCAATTAATAATCCCGCATATTTTAAAATAATATCTTCTTCTTTTTGATAGACAGCGCCAACCATATCACATTCAGAACTTATTTTTTCGCTGTTTTTGTTAGTAGAATCTTTTTCTCTTTTGTATTCTGAATTGTTATTGGCCCAACTCCAGTGAGCTACTTTGATTTCCGATAGAGACAATACCCTACCTGCACGTCTATAAATCTCTCCAAGGCCGTAATCTGCTCCCCAAAACTTCCATTCTTCTGGTACAAAAAAGTTTAACTTTTGAAATGCTTCGCGCGTTATGATAGGAAACGAGCAACGACAAATAGAAAAATTCTCAAAGTCTCCGTCACTGCAGTCTATATTAATATAATAAGCTAACTCTTCTGGCTTCCAGTTATAAAAATGATTTGCTAGCGCTTCACCATTTATAAGAGATTCAAATTTATTTATTTTATCCAGCAGTACTTGGTTCCAGTCATTTGTGAGAATTTCAACGTCATCAGCAACTCCCCAAATTAAATCACCAGATGATTTTGACGCTCCAAAAGTCATATAATCTTTATTAAAAGATCTGCTTCTTTCTCTTGTTATTAGTTTTATTGTTTCGTAGTTTGATAAATTGTTGTTGAAAAAATCTTTCGTCTCATTATCGTCATTATCTGCAATGACGAGAAGCTCAAACGCATCAGGGTTTAGGAGGCTTTCTGTGCCCCTCTCATATAAATTTTTAACAAACCTTTTTAACATACTGATGCGGTCTCTCGTAGGACATACCATTGATATCTTTTGTCTCATTTTTCGTTAGTTTCCGCTTTGTTTTCCTTGCCGCTTCGAGAAATTTAATTTCTTTTTCTCTTTCTTTTTTAAATGTCACCTACCCGTCCTTTATAGGAATGCCAAGTGTTTTATATTTTATAATTAATCCTTTTTATTAAAAATACTTGGCATTGGAGGATCCTTAGAAATTTCTAATGGTTCAATCTCCATATTAGAATAGAACTCTTCTCGTGGAAGATAAGGATACATATCTTCAATAGGCGTTGACCATCCAACAATTTTCGGCTCATATGTATGATATTCATGACAATTCACATCACAAATAACTGCAGAATCGTGATCTAAAAATTCACGAATTTGTCTTCTGACCTTTTCATAATCTGTGCCGTCTTCAATAACCATGTCATCAATACCATATGCTTTTGCAATTTTAATAAAATCTGGAGGATTATAGCCTTTTGGGCCGCAGGCTTCGCTTCGACCTTCAAAATTAACTTCTTGAAAAGCTTTTGTAATCCCGTAAATATGATTGTTTAATATGATAGTTTTTAGTTTAACTCCATAGTTTATTACGGTTTGGATCTCTTGAATGTTCATGTTCATTCCACCATCACCAATTACACACACAACATTCTGTGTATCATCTGCCACAAAACAAGCGCCCATCGCGCCGGCGAACGAAAAACCCATAGGAGAATTACCATTATTAGTAAAATAATGTTGTCCTACTTTTGTTTCAAACGAATGGTTAATTGCAACAATATTGCCACCACAATCGCCGGCTAAAATATCATTAGAGCCCATCTCTTCAGAAAGAATTCTTAGAAATGCATATGGATGAATATATTGAGCAGGCTCATACATCTCTTTTGTTACTGGATCATATTTAACTTTCCAGCCCATTACTCTTTCGTTCCATTCTGTATAATCTGGAACATCATAAGTCTTCAGCTTCTCGATCATCAACCCAATAAACAACTTAGCATCCGAAAGGATACACTCATCAAACGGTAATTGTTGCAGTTTTCTTTGCATAGCTGGGCCGTCAACATCTACCATATATTTTTTAGCCCCTCTTGCAAACAAGTGAGGTTCGCCACCAGTAATTCTACCAGAAATGCGACTTCCGATTGCTAACAACAAGTCGGAATTTTGGATTCCAAAGTTTCTGCCGGCGCCTCCATAAGTTCCAATGCGGCCACCATAATATTCAAAATCTGAAGCAATAATATCTAATGCGTTCCATGTGGGGAAACACGGTATCTTTAAGATTTTTGCCAATTCAAGCATCTCTTTTTCGGCACCAGCCAAACGAACTCCTCCGCCAATCATTAAGCAGGGGCGTTTTGAATTCAATAAATCTTTCAGAAAACGACTTATCTGTTCCTCAATTCTATTATTATTATAGCAAACTTCTTGAAGCTCTTCATCAAAACCAATTAATTCTTCTGGATTAATATCTGCTTTTTGTACATCGATAGGGATGTCTAAAAATACTGGGCCGGGTCGACCATTCTTTGCAAGATAAATAGCCTTCTGTAATTCATACTTAATGCTGCTTGGGTCTTCGATAAGTTTTGCATATTTTGTTAAAGGTTTCACAACACTTATAATGTCTGTTTCTTGAAAACCAATCTGGCGAATGGACGCGTCTGGACGCATATACTTTGTCTTAATCTGTCCTGTGATAAAAAGACAGGGGACAGAATCATAAAAACAATTACCCACAGACGTTACAAAATTCATTCCACCAGGGCCGCTGGTGGCGATCGCTACGCCAATATTCTTTGATACTTTAGCATATCCTTCTGCCGCAAATCCTGCCCCTTGCTCGTGCATGGTGGCAACATATCTAATATCGTCATTTCTCGTAAATGCATCAATAAGGCTACCGTTGGCGGCACCATATACAACAAATACTTCGTTTACTCCAATATCTGCAAGGTAATTAATAATATAATCAGCTAATTTCATTTAGTTCTCTTTATTGTATTGACCAAGGTTCTTTAAAAATTTCTATAAATTCTTGCCTTAGTTCATCAGTCATAACTATTTTTTTTTATAAGGATCTTCTTTTAGTGTAACGGTATTTGGAGTTACACTATGGTTTGTGGGAAAACCCTGTTCTGTTTCATACTTCCACTTTGGGTCTCCGAGAAGCTTTTCAAGCTCTTCTTCCTTAATGGCATAAAAGTTTTCTTTTGCCGGAAAGGATCCTTCTCTAACTTCCTGAGCGTATTCTTCTAAAGCAGACTGCATTAGCTGGCCGGCTTCACAATATCTCTTAACAAACTTAGACTTAAATTCCCAGAATAGTCCCGTTAGGTCGTGAAAAATTACAAGCTGGCCATCAACCATATCACCACCGCCAATGCCATAAACAGGAATTCTTAAACTTCTTGTAATCATTGCGGCAGATTCTCTTGGCATGCCTTCTAAAAGCAAGAACGAACACCCAGCTTCTTGTAGCTTTAATGCTTGCTCTAAAATAATTTCTGCTTGCTTTGCTGTTTTTCCCTGTACTCGATATCCGCCGAGCTTCGCGCGGGTGTGAGGAGTAAGTCCTAAATGACTCATTACCAGAATTCCAGAATCAGCGATCGCCTTGATTCTTTCAGTTTGGGCGCCCTCAACTTTAACACAATCCATACCAGCGCAAATAAATCTACCAGCATTTCTAACTGCCTCTTCGTTTGATATCTGATAAGACATATAAGGCATATCTCCAATTAGAAATGCTCGCTTAGAGCCACGAGAAACCGCCTCACAATGTAAGATCATATCATCCATAGTAACTGGAAGAGTTGTTTTATGCCCAAGCGTAGTCATCCCGAGCGAATCACCAACTAGAATAGCATCTACGCCGGCGTTATCAGCAATGCGTGATTGTGGATAATCATACGCCGTAACTAATACTGTCTTGGTTCCTTGTCTTTTCTGTCGTCTTAATTTTAAAACAGTAACTTTGTTTTTATCATCTGCGGCCATGTTATTTTAATCTCCTAATAATTTTCTTTTTAATTTAATTTTTGTTGTGGCTTCTATATTTTGACGAGCCACGCTGCCAAATTTTGTTTCTAATAATTTCAAATATTCTGGACTAGTGTGATACTTCATCCAGGCTTTATCTCTAAACGCCAATATTTGTTTTGATGTCAAGCTTGAATTAGATAAATTTAGTGTATCATAAGAATGTTGGCTATAGCCAGAATAAGTTTGTGGAAGTGCCCAACCTTCTTTCTTTGCTGTTAAGTGTAAAGGGCTTCCGGGATATGCCATGGCACAATATAAATTAACCATTTCTGACATATTTTCCATAGCAAAATCAAGGGTATCCTGCATGCTGTCCTCTGTGTCCATTGGTAAGCCAAAAATGTAATTCGCTGCTACGTTTATACCAGCGTTTCTCATACTATCCATAATATCAGCAATCTTTACTTCTTTGTAGTTGTCTTTGTGTATTTGCTGTCTTAGGGTTTGATTGGGATTTTCAATACCAAGCCCAAGCCAATTTACACCAGCTTTCTTTAGCGTTTCTAAATACTTGGGCTTGCAAGTATCAATTCTAGAATATGCCCAAATATTAAATCCATAATCTCTCTCAATTAATAAATCACAAACTTTTATAAAATGTCGTGGGTTTAACACAAACAGTTCATCAGCAATCTTAACATTTTTAATTCCCATCTTCGCAATTTCATCAAATTGTCCAATAATAAATTCTGGCTCCCACCATCTAAATACATTACTGTCAGCGCTAGCAATATTAGGGCCAGAATTGGTTCGATTAATAATATTAATCATACAAAATGAACACTGGTAAGGGCAACCTAGGCTTGTATACAGAGCAGCAAATGGCTCTTTTTCAGTATTGTTTGTCCAAGAGTGCCACCCTGCAGTCCTATATTTACCCATATCAGGTAAGAGATCCCATGCCATTCCCGGCAAATCATATGATAAATTTTTCTTTTCGACAATAGATTCCGTTTTATTTAAAACAGGGTTTCCAGATTCATCTCTATATCCCAATCCACGAATCTTGCTTGGATCAAAATTAGAACTTTGGAGGCCGGCTAATAAATTACTAATAGTATAAACACCTTCATTCTGGCAAATATAATCAATAGATGATTCATTGCGCAAAACTTCTCTCGGCAGTGCTGATACGTGGCCACCGACGAATAGAACAGGAATGGAAGGATTTATCTTCTTTAATACATTCGCAGTATCTATGGCGCCCTGCATATTTTGTGTAGATGCGCTAGGTTGTTGACCATACACCACAAAACAAGCCACTTTAGGATTCATTTCATTAATCAGGTTGGCTGAGGTTTCATCGTTTAGACGTTCTGCCTCACAATCTAAAATATTTGCTCCAAAACCATTGGCTCGACAATGATTAGCCAACATAGCCGCCCAGATGGGGGGTTCAATGGCTGAATGATCTTTCGCTAAATCTTGATATATCTTTTTTGATGCATTTGTGTGCACAAATAAGATATCTAATCTTCTTGTTTCCAACTTATTTCCCAATCTTTAAAATCTGCTGCGAGGCAGTCAATCTTATAGTCTTTTCTACCACCAGCAAGTTCTTGTATCTTGTTTTTAGCAGTGTTACGAATACCATTTAAACCGTGTGTAAGCTCTAAATTGTTGCCGTCTTTGATACCTTTGCGATAATTCGACTCATTATGCCAAATATGTAAATTCATCTGAGACAAAACAACAATCGCCCTAACAGCGTCAGCATCTAATATAACCTCTTTTTCTTTTAAAGTCAAGTCAATATCATGAAGAATGTCCGAAATTTCTTGAGCATATTCATATTTGTGCTCTGTTATAAATACTTCTTTTAGTTGTGCAATTGATAGTCGATCGATCAATTCAGAAAGCGTTGGTAAATATTTTCTAGTCATTTATTCTCCACTAAATTTTTTGAAAAGCTTTTGCGCTGTATAATTTTCAATTGCCTTGTTATAAGCGTTTTCTACAATGTGTTCATATTCAGACCAATTGCCTGCTATTTTATTTATAATTTCGGGTAGTTCTTCGTTGTTTTCATAATAAACAAAATCTTTTCCTGGCTCAAACCAATTTTCAACCACATTCCACGGATCTTTCTTAACAAGTGAAAGAGTCTTGTTAAACGCAGCTTCTACAACTCTTGTTTTCATTTGGGGCGCGATCACGTGATCCACATGAGAGAAGGCTTTGTTAAGTTTGTAAGACGGGATTGCTTTAATATTATTAGTGTGATCTTCTGAAAGGTACAGAAGGTTCGTAACCACAAAAATTTTTGTTTTTCTTAAAACTTCCCACATTTCTGTTCTAGGGGCGCTAATTTTGGTGACTTGTTCGCAATATCGAGGAGGAATATACCGAGCATAAGCTTTACCAGATGGGTGTTTCTCCCCATGATCATAAGGGCCCCCAGGAGCAAACGCCGGGGCAGACCAATGAGCCGGGTGCACAGTAAACAGATTAGATTTAAACGATTGCATTGTATCCATTATTGCGATATGATCTTCTGAATGAATATTACCCCAATATATTACATCAAATTCTTTCTCATATTCTTCTTTAGGAATGTCGTTTATATTATATGGAATTATGGCTGATTCAAACTTTTCTTTACCGTGTACTCTGTTTAACCATTCGGCGGTATATGGACAAATGGTATAAATCTTATCAAAATAATCGTCCTTATCCGCACTCAAATCTACTATTTCTTGCCGTCCTGACAAAAATGCACAGGGTTGCTCTCCAGTAACAGCTATCTTTCTATCATAATGTTTATATTTTTCTTTTAATCCGTCATTATTTATCGCATTATATCCAAAAAACATTATATTAGTTTCGCTATCATCACCCATTTCGTGATATTTCAAATAATGATCAATGTCGTCTGGATATCCACCTGCTAAATCATATACAACTTTCATTTATAGCCTTTTTTTGTCTGTTGAGTTTAAGTACCAATCGATTGTCTTTTGTAAGCCTTCTCTCAAAGACGTACTCGGAACGTAGCCCATGTGTTTTCTAAATCTCTCCATGCAATAAAATCTTCGTGGTTGACCATCTGGGCGATCTGCGTTCCACACAATCTCTCCTTCATAACCGACTAAATCAACAATTGTTTCAACCAATTCTTTAACTGATGTTTCGGTACCGGTTCCAAGGTTTAGCGGGCCACTCTGATTGAACTTTTCAGCCACATCAAGTATGGCCTGAGCAGTGTCTTCTACATATAAAAATTCTCTCGTTGCATTTCCGGTTCCCCACACCTCTACCGATGGTAGCTGGTTTTGTTTAGCGTCTAAGAACTTTCTTATTAGTGCCGGCACCACGTGGCTCTTTTCTAGATCAAAATTATCATTAGGGCCGTAGAGATTGGCGGGAAGCAAAATAGAAGAATCAAACCCATATTGGGCACGGTAAGTCCAAGATTGGACTATTAACATTTTCTTGGCCATTGAATATCCCATAGATTCTTCTTGCGGCAATCCGCTCCAAAAATCACTTTCAGTATATGGAACCTCTAAATCAAGCGGATACCCACACCCAGCGGCGAGGGCGACCGTTTTTTGTACATTATAGCGGCGGGCGTATTCTAACACTAGAGTCCCCATCATAATATTATCATAAAAAAATGTTCCAGGCTCTGATTTATTCGCAGCGATGCCGCCTACTTTGCCGGCAAGATGTATAACGATATCTGGCCTTAAGTGACTAAACATCAGATCTACATCGCGCTCAATAGTGAGATTGTAATCATATTTTGATGGATGGTGCACCGTTGTGCCTTCTTTTTCCTTTAGCATCTTTACTACATGCGTACCAACAAATCCGTGGGCGCCTGTTACCAATACTGTCTTATCTTTCCAAAATGTCATTTTTAGTTCCTAATAATTCGCATACCAAGGGGCCTCAATAATGCTGTATGCTTTAATAAGCTGACGAATGCCATCGTCCAAATCATATTTGCACTCAAACCCCTTATCATAAAATTTCTGACTACTAACAATATAATCGCGCGTATCAGGATCAGAAGTAAATTCTGCCTTAATGATTTCAAGCGGAAGATGCTCCTTAATCTTTTCTGCCAGCTGGAGTTTATTCATATTAATGGCATCGTTACCTACGTTGTAGGTTTCATTTTTACAGCTGTCCCAATTATCGATCACAAACATAAATGCGCGGCACACATCTTGAAGGTGCACATAATTTCTCATAAATTCACACTCGTACAGAACCAGCACACGATCGCGTAAGGCTTTAAGTACAAAGTTGTTTACCAATAAATCGGTTCTCATTCTAGAGCCAGGACCAAATACAGTTGCTAGTCTAAAAGTTACGTGATTTTCAACGTTCTTATATTCAGCTTCGGCGGCGACTTTTGTTTGTCCATACAAGGTAATTGGATTCAGAGGCGATTCCTCCGTACATACAGAGCCGTCGATACTAACTCCATATCCTGAATTCGTACAAGGGTAAATTACCTTTTGTTCGGGAGTTTTGTTCTTGGCAATCCAAGCGTTTGCTCCATGATTAATTTCGACGGCGCCGCGTTTATCTTTCTCACAGAGAGGAAATCCAACAAGGGCAGCTAAAGGAATAATAATATCTGCTTTAACCAGCTCTTTCTTTAAGATTTCTAAATTAGTAATATCGCCCTTTATAAAATTAAAGTTAGGTTCTATTGCATATCTTAGCAAAGATGTGGCCTCATACATCAAATTATCGATCACGACCACCTTGTGGTCTGAGCGAAGCAAATGTTCAGTAAGTTCGCTGCCGATATAGCCGGCGCCGCCAGTTATCAAAACGTTCATTTCATCCTTCCTTGTATATCATTATAAACTCTTTTTAAGCCTTCTTGTAGGCTCGTCTTGGCTTCAAAACCAATTTCTTCTTTTGCTTTTGAGCAATCACACCACTGTCCCCATATCAAAGTATCTTTTGTCAAATCATATTCAATATTTATCTCTTTCCCCGACACCTCTACAACTGCTTTCGCTAAATCTCCGATAGAAATTCTTTCCTGTAGGCCCACATTATAAGGCCCGACCTGTTCAAGCTCTTCCATTTTTTCAATCATAAGTTTGGTGCACTCGACAGCATCGTCAATGAAACAATAAGAGCGAGTTTCTTTTCCGGTGCCCCAAATTCTAAACGGAATGTCAGGATAATTTATAGCACGATTAGTGAATACAGGAATACAGGAGCCAGTAGCTAAATCATAGTCTTGGTTTTCTCCATAAATTCCAATATATCTGGCGATTGCCACGCGAAGATCTGGGTTTTCTACGCGAGCATACTCGATCTCTTTCTCTGATATCAATTTTGCCCAACCATAAGCCAGCTCAGACTCTGCGGGGTATGCCTGTTCTTCTATAATTGCTGGAGAATCTGGTGTTCCTTGCAATTCTTTTGGGTATATGTGAGCACTGCTAGCATAAAAATACTTTTTAATGTTATTTTGCAAGACCGCCTTTAAAACATTTGAGTCCATAAGTATGTTTTCGCTCATAACGGTATAGGGCTTGGAAGTATAAAGGCCAATTCCTCCAACTTTCGAGGCCATATGGATAACAATATCTACATTTTTGAGATTATTTAAACAAAAATCCAGATTCTTTAAGTCACCTTCGATCAATTCAATTGAATCTATGATCTCTAAAATATATTCTTTCTTGCCTCTCTCAAAATTATCCACAATTGTAACATATGCGCCTTCATATACTAAATCTTTACAAAGATTTGAGCCGATAAAGCCGGCTCCACCGGTTACAAGAACGCTTTTATCTTGCCAATAGCTCATACTAGTGTCCAGTTTTCTGGATAAAAGCCTTTTCTGTGCGTATATTCGGGCATATCTGGATGATATCTCTCCGGAGCAATCACACTTTTATCAGGATTTTGATTTAAATAAGCTGCCCACCAGCCAAATGAACTAATATGGCTAATAATATTGTGATCGCAAGACATTATTAATGAAAAATCGTTCATCGTTGTGTTCCCTTTAGAAAAAATAAAGTCTTTTCCTTTGAAATTTCGCTTGCACCAGTCAATATCTGACTCATTATCATCACCAGAAAATCTTAAACCACCAGAAAAAACCAAATATTTTACCTTTTTTCCGTCAAATTGTTGTAACGCTGACGTCAAATACTTTCCATAAAAGCTATTTTTATCAAGTTTCTCTGTTTTTCCATACATTTCATTAAGTTCTTTGCTGGGGTTAGAGCCGTTTGTGTTATCTCCTCTTCTTAGGTGAAGAGAAACAACCTCATGTTCAGGAAACTTTTCTTTTATAGACGAGACAATCTTTTGAGCCTTTGTCATATATTCTTTTTTTGGCGTAAGCTCTTTTTTAATTTGCTTCTCGCAGTGTTTAAAATAATACGTGCTTTGAAAAAACCCATGCAGATTATAGCCATCTTGAATATCAAAAAACTCTTCATCATATGTCATGTGATCTGGCTCACTATATGTCTTAAAGTGTCTCAAAACGCTTTCATTTTCAGAAGTTGCGTATGAACATTCAATGTTAAATTCATTCAACAGGCAATTTTGTCCATGCCAATTTCTACTATCTGGGTGCGGAATGACCGCCTTGTACCCATGATAAAGCGCTAGCGATTTAAGGGCGCTATATTGAAAAAGCTGGTTTCCTAGCCTTCCAAGTTTTCCTAATTCTAAAAAAGTAATCACTATGTATTCCTTAAGACTGCCACTGGTTGATATGGAGATTGATGTGCTGTGTTAATGTTGTTTGAAAATGTTTTTTGCGCAAAGCCATATTTTGCTACCAGTTCCCAATTTTTTATTAGTAGTGGGTATCTTTTTTCTCCATATACTCTGTGTACGTTAAAATAAACTTTATCTCGGCCGGTGGGAACAGCCAAATACATCAGTCCGTCTTTTTTCAAAAGCTTTTTCATATGTTGCACGGCCTCTAGATCACCATCGGGGTTCAGTGGATCTCCATATCTTCCCAGTCCATCATGCTCATAAGAAGAAATTGATAAGCAAGCATCAAATAAAATGTCACCTTCGCTTCCCGGCTTAACATATTCAATTTTAGGATGAAAGCTTTCTCTATCTGAATATTCAATAACTGTACACTTCTCTGCGCCATATACAATAGCCATCGCTTCGTACCAAGGATAAGCTGAACCTGCAATACATATGTGTTTTCCCTCGATCGGAAAACTATCTAGTGCTTGATAAAGCCACGTATCTGTGTCCAAATAATAGTTTGTTTCTCGGTTCTCGATTCTTGTTACACATTTATCATATTCTTCTTGTGTAAAGTTTGCATTTATCATTTGTTGGATTTCATCACTACAATCATTTCGATAATGATATAATACAGATACTTTTCCATCCATGGAATATCTGTCATACAATTCGCCAGGGATCCCTTCAGGTGCTTTCATTTGTCATCTCCACGTTTTTAAACAATTCGAACTCTCTTAAATCTCTATAAAACGGCTCTTCCGGCAAATCTTCCATATGTTCTGGATAATTTTGCATAAGCATTAAGCCTCTGGCCGCATGCTCGGGGCTCATATATGCATTCCAGCCATTGATGCTAATATTATCTTCGTGATACACTACCTCACCGCGACCTTCATAGCGGCCCTTTCTAAGCCACTTAGCCGCCTCTTCATCATCAGTTAAAATCATACCCCCCTTACCTATCTTCAAATGTTTTTTAATGTGGAAGGAAAGGCACATAAAGCTTCCTGGGATATACATATCGCTTGTGAGACGCTTAGCTGCATCATAAATTAGATAAGGCTCCAGCTGATAGATCCCTTTCCATCTATAATCTCGGAATTTAAGTGATCCGCCGGCATGCAGAATAGATTGCGGAACAGATAAATATGTTCTTGCTGGAATTGTTACCTCTCCAACATTAAGATATTCACAGCACAACAATAATGCATCCGTGCAATTATCAGTGGAGACAGCATACTTAGAGCCACAATAATCTGCTATTGTTTCTTCAAACATCTTTACGATTTCATATGGGTTGTGTCTCATTTGTTAATATAATCTAAGACCTGATTAAAGTGAGATATTCGATTTGTAACAGATTGATGAATGTTGTTTTTATCATACAAACAACAATTAAATCCCGCTTCTTGTCCTGGTAAATAATCTAGCACATAGCTGTCGCCAATATATAGTGTTTCTTTTGGATTCAAGTTGTTGTTTTTTATAACATACTCATAGAACTTAATGTCGGGTTTTTCCAAGCCTATACATTGAGAAACTTCTAAAAAGTCAAGATTATCAGCAAGGCCCAACTTTGATGCGAGCCTTTCTTTTAGAGTTCGATCAAAATTAGAGGCCACACCTACAGTATATCCTAATTCTTTTAATTGTTTAATTGTCTCTATCGCGTCTTCGTGTAAAATCCACTCTTGATGTATTGCATCGAAGTAATCATAAAGCGCAACACAATTTGCAGCTGTATAATCTATTTCTAAAGCAGCCAAGAGCGCTTTATTATATTTTGTTTGAAAGAACTTTCTCTTAGATTCTCTATCAACAATTTCAAAACAACTATAATGACACTGATCATCAGCTATTTTTAGGGCATCGTTGATTTTATTCTTGCTAATCTTAATTCCTTTGTCTCTTATAAAATCATAGATTACATCTTCTCTTTTGGGATTTGAATAGACCAGCGTATTAACAAAATCGAATACTACGGTATCAATCATTTTTACTCCTTGCCAAAAGTTCTTCTCGCTGCTCTTGCGTAGCAAAAACCTCTTCATAGTATCTCATAACATAAAACTTCTTACTATGCAAGAAAGGAGACACATTTTCTTTTAAAACAAGCTCTTTAATTGCCATTTCAGGTGCATTGAAAACATTACTAATAATACCAGTGGTTCCTGAAAACCGACCATTTAATTCAAAAGGACAAACTTTTCCATTTTTTAACCTGAACTGGATATTTAAATACTTCATTTTAATATGACTAGCGATCGTAGCTATTTCTTCTTCAAGCTGCAAGTCTAATATCCGCTCTGCAGTGTAGGTAGAGCCATCTTTAAGGGTTCTTTTTAAGATACAAACTCCTTTAATTTTATTATCGTCTCCAAGATACGCGCCGGCCGTATATTCTTCCCCCGGTAGGTACTCTTGAATAATATAATCTTTATTGTTTAAAAAGGGGACAATCTCTTCTCTAGAGTTTATTAAGTGTATATCTTTTGAACCACAACCTTCTCTTGATTTAACGATTACAGGAAACTTGTCATGTTCAATTGTTGTTACCAAGTCTGTTTCTGGGTGTGAAAGCGAAAAATCCTCTAGATATTTTGCTGTCATATATTTGTCATTGCAGATCTGTATCTTATAAAAATCATCTACAAAAACTTTGCAATCAGTTTCAGCTTCTATTTT
>Ga0098039_1000671_pt1 | contig 13936 bp, 28 predicted proteins | sample 6_EtaG_FD_75047 | JGI IMG/M metagenome (GOLD analysis project Ga0098039, IMG submission 75047) | Marine viral communities from the Subarctic Pacific Ocean - 6_ETSP_OMZ_AT15160 metaG | ecosystem: Environmental > Aquatic > Marine > Oceanic | place: Pacific Ocean | collected 2015-01-08 | reverse complement strand
TTTATCACCTGAAGTTATATCTACTCTATTTGTTTCATTCCAACCAAGTCTAGTTTTAGCAGCGTGTATTACAACTGAAGGCACTTTGTCTTTTACACATTCATAATACTTTGATTTTATAAAGTCCTGCTGTATGTTCTCTATTTCTTTAACTTTAGCTGCAAATTCTTCATCTTCTTTTAACCATTTATAAAAGTTTGTTCTTGATAAGTCACAACTCTTTAATGCTGTTGTTATTACTCCTAGTGAACTCTCTAACGCTTTGAGTAATCTCTCTTTGTTAATCTTTGTTCTATTCTGTTCCATTTTTAATTGCTTTTTGTCCTGTAAATTGTTCCCACCTTTCTATTATTACATCACAATATTTAGTATCTAATTCCATTCCATAACAAGTCCTGTTTGTTTTTTCACAAGCTATTAATGTTGTTCCACTACCAAGAAATAAATCTACTACACTCTTTCCCGCATAACTATCTAACAAATCAATCATTAAATCCATTTGTTTAGGGCAGGTGTGGTTATTTCCAACATCTTTTTGTATTTTTCTATTTATCTCAAACAAATCAGAATGCCTTTTTTTCTTTGAAAAATCTCCATAAAAAAATATAGGTTCCCATTGTTGCAGGTTTGCTATTTTGCAACTTGTTATCCAATTTTTTTTAACCCAACACCCAACCCCTGCATACTCTCCAAGTCCAACCATAACATTAATGTTTTTTGTGCCTAATGTTATTATTTGTTTTGTTGTTATTGTTTTTAGGTTGTTAAACCATTGTTTTGAAAAAAGAGAGTATTCTTCACTTGTTTTATTGTCATTATATGAATTATATTCATATCCTAAATTGTAAGGTGGGTCGCAAAACCCCATATCTGCCTTTTCTCCATTCATTAACCTCTCAACATCACTTTCTTTTATGCTATCACCACACATAAGCCTGTGTTCTCCTAGTTGCCAAATATCCCCACGCTTTACTTTGCTTTCTTTTACTTCAGGTATTTCGTCATCTTCTATTAATCCTGCTTCAGGTTCTTTATCATCTATGTTTTCCCATACATCTAAACCCCATTCAGCAAGTTGAACGCTATCCCATTCATTAGCTAACATATCCCATTCCCATTCTCCAAACCCTACATTGTCTTTAACTATAAACTCTTTCTTTTGTTCTTCAGTAAGTCCTTCAGCTACTTCTATCCATACTTCTTTTAGCCCTGCGTCTTTACTTGCTTTTAATCTCATATTGCCACCCAAGACTATCATATCTTCATCAACTACAATAGGTCTTAGCTTTAACATCTCAGGAAACTCCTTGATACTTGTAACTAACTTCTTAAACTTATCATTCTTAATGATTCTAGGATTGTTAGGATTTCCCTTTACTTTACTGATCTTAACTTGTTGCTTCATAGTATATAATAGATTTTTTTGTTATTTATTTAAAATAATTCTTTTTGTGCTTCATCTTGTTTCTTATCTTCTATTGCTTTGTCTATTCTTGCCTTTGCTATTTTACAATAGTCCTTATCTAAGTCTATGCCTACAAATTCAAATCCTTCTAAAGCACACGCTTTGCCTGTTGAACCTGAACCCATAAAACAATCTAATACTATTCCGTTCTTAGGTGTTACAAGTCGTACCAAGTATCTCATTAAGTCAGTAGGTTTTACTGTTGGATGGTTGTTCTTGGTTTGTGTTCGTTTTCTATCACTACCTACCAATGCAGGTCCTGCGTTTGCTCTCATTCCCTGAGTAGTTTTATCCTCAAAATCTTCTAATCCCTCATTCCTATCTTGCTTACTTGCTTTTGCACAATAGAAAAATCTACTTGCTGAACCACTATCCCCCCAAGTTTCATTTTGAGTAGATATTTTTCCATAATCTCCATAAACTTGTTTTTTGTCAGGACTGTTAGTTCTTATAGCACTACTTCCCTTCGTATCAGGAAACAACCCTACCACCTCATCACTTCCATCGTGTATAAAGTTAGCAGGAAACCTTCCATTGTTTGAGCCAAAAATTGTCTTTTTAGCGTTCTTATAACTTGGTCGTTGATAACCTTTGTGTTCAGCACTCGCCCACCCCTTACAATCTCTTGTTAGAGTTTCAGTAGATTCAACCCTACACCCATCTATATTAATTCCACCTACTCCATTAGTCAAGACATTATTAGCTACTGTTCCTTTAAAATGTTTTCGTGCCATTGTAATAGGTTCTAGTGCAGGTTTTAAAGCAGTACCCCACCCTTCCCATTCTTTTAGTTTTTTACCTATGTTATGACTTTTAGGAAAGCCTGAACCATAAACCCAAGCAATCATATCTCTTATTTCAAATCCTGCATCTTCTATATTTACTGCCATTCTGTGTTGGGTTTTTGTTCCTGCAAATGCTAACAAATATCCTCCTGGTTTTAATACCCTAAGAACTTCTTTCCAAAGTTCTACACTTGGCACATTATAATCCCACTTCTTACCCATAAAAGAAAGCCCATAAGGTGGATCAGTAACTACTGAGTGAAAGTAATTATCAGGAAACTTCTTTAGTTCTTCTAAGCTATTGCCGTTTATTATCATTAATCAAATGGTTCGTTTATACCTCTTTCGCCTACTAGCTTTTCTTTAGCTCCATCCCAAAGTTTATCGTGTCTTTTCTTTTTACTTAGTGATGCTTCAGTTCTTTTAAGACTTGGCATACCTTCTTCGGGTTTACTATCCATATATAATCCACATTCACAGAGTGCTTCCTTTGCAACCCATTTGCTTTCTATTAAAACTATTGTTACTTTCCCTAAGTCTTTCTCTTTACCACATTCGCAACTATACTTTGTCATTTTAAACTATCAATAAGTTTTAGCAACTGTTGCGGAGTGTATATTCTGCTTTCGCCTGAATAATTTTCATATATACAAGTAAAGTTATCATCTTCATAAGTCCAAAGACTTCTCACCTTGTTTTTAATATGGTTTCTTAAAATCCATTTAATAGTCTTGTATGTTCTTTTAGTTTTCATTAACTATTTTTTTTATGCCATCATAAATTCCTGATAAGCAAGATCCACAACTTGTTCCCGTATTATAATTAGCTCCATAGATTGTGTTGTATAATTCTATCATTCTTTTTTTAGCTGTGTGATCCTTTGCCCTCCCTGTCTTTACATCTTCCCAAACATCTATTGCTTCATCTATTAATGACTGATGTAATTTATCAGGTACTTCTACTTCAGTTGTCTTTTCCCAAAACTTCTTCGGACATTCTTGACTGCTGATTCTTGCCTTCACCTTCATAAAACATTTACAAATTCCACAGTTTCCTAATAGGCTTTTATAATGAGGACAGTCTTTACATATAGCTATTCTATCTTCATATACTTTATCGGGTACAAAAAACTTATTCATTCTTTTTCTTTTTTGCCCTTCTAACCACCATTGTTTGTGAAAATCCAAACATCATATAGAATGATGAACACTTATCAGGATCATACATTCTTTTATTTCTTTTTTTTGTTTTACTCAATTTCTTCTTTTATTTTATTTCTTACTTTATCTATTGTACTGAATAAACTGTTTCTGCTTATGCCTGTTTTCTTTGCGAGTGAATCGAGTGTATTGCCCTCATAATAGTAGAGTTGGAATATTTTTTTATCGTACCAATATTCTAACGAATCTAAGATCTCATCTATCTGTTCTAATTTCTCAAACTTACAAAAGTCTAAAACTTCATTAGGGATGTTATAAATGCTTTTTTGATTTATTATATTATTTTGATTTTGATATTCATAAGTTGCGTTGCTTGTAAGTTCATCAATGTTATTATAATATTTATTGTAGGTATAATAGAACTTACTTCTATGACTTGTGAAGCTTCTTCTTAAGGCGACTGCACCATATCTTGTTAATCCATCTTCTCCGTCTTTTTCGTATATGTTCTTTAAAGTCTTAGGATTCATCTGAAGAAAATACAACATCAGCTCCTGAACAGCATTATCAATTTCGTTCAAATCAGTAGTAAAAGCAAAAGACATCTTTTTGAATTTACTTCTTAATCCTGCAACGGCTTGATAAATTTCAGTCATTGAGTGGCTCTAGGTTATCTATTTTATCTGCAACATCGTGCACCATTTCATTCAGCACAACTTTATAAGCTCTTATTGTTGCTGAGTTAGTTCTCGTTTCTAGTCCTGCAAAGAAACCACTTGTTGCAACTGACAGGTTGGTGGGAATAATCATAAGCCAAGAATACCAATTATCCTCTTTAACTCCTTTGCCATATCCGTTATGGTAATCAATTATAATGCCTAAGACTTCTAAATAATTATTGTATCTACTCTTTGTGCTTACATCTTTTGCGAACTCTTTGCACATTAAAATATATGTTTCTATGATGTTTCTGTGTTCCTCGTTTGCATATATTGGTTTGGTCATACGCAAACTTAAAGAAAATGTTTACTCAATTCCTTTTTCTTTTTTCAACTTTTCAACAAGTGTTCCATAATAACTTATTTTATCTTCATAATCATACCTACCTAACTTGATTGTAGTCCTAGCTAAATACTCTAATTCTAGTGCTGTTCCATCTCCATATTTAGCGTCAAGTCCTAAAGCAAATTTAAACTGTTCTCCTCCACGAAACATATTACAAGCAACACATTGCACCTGACAATTTTCTTCATCAAATCTTGTAGCCATAAAACGTCTTGACTGAAAATGTCCATTTTGTAATGTTTTATAGTGTGCCATCTTACCGCAAGTAAAACAAACGGCTGCTCCTGTATCTGAAGCTTCTCTAAGTCTAATGTAAAGACTGAACCACTTGTCAAGCTCTTTTTTTAATTTACTTATTGTTTTTTTCATAACCTAAGTCTTTACGCCATTTGTCTTGTAGTATGCCCTTTCTTAAATTATACTTTTGACCTCTATATTTAGGTTCTTCTTCTTGAAGTTTTGCTCTTGCTCTTTTTATGCTTGGAGCTGAGGTCAGCTCATTGTTAGCATACATTCTTAAAAATTCTACTGAATTTACTTCTAATAAATTCAATCCTTTTTCTTTGATTAATTCTTTAGCCCAAATATTTGCACAAAGCCTACCATCACTATCTCTTAGGCTAGGATCTAATTTTAACCAAAATTTTACTTTATCTTTTGTTTTCATATTTCATCTTTAAATTTAGTACAAAAATATGCTTCTAATATACACACTATAATAATTACTTCCCAAATGATTAGTAATGTTTTCATATATGTTCTAAGCAAGTTGGACAAAGACCTATGTCCTTTATCTCATCAGTTATTTCATTACCACAACAAGTATAGCAAACGTGGTCATCTTCAACTGATTCATCACAATAATCGCAATGATCTTTTTCTCCTAATATTTCTGATATTACTTTATCTACTTCTTCAATATTAGATAATTCGTTTTGTTCTTTCATTGTATTTGTTTTAATGGTTCTTGATACCATAAGGTCTTTCCTTTTGGCTTTCCTAATGTATGCACTTCATAATAAGCATTGTCGCACATCTCTTTCATTTTATATGTCCATTTGTAAAAAGTTCTGATATTTAAAAAGGGTTCATCTTTACCAAATCTTACACCATAGTGAAAGGCATCAACTACTTGATTAAAGCTCATATTTCCAAAACGCTTTTCTTTTATTAAGTCTGCTGCAAATATCTTACTTAGACTTGCTAAGGTTTGAGGATCTGTTTTATGTCCTATTTCAACTGATGTCTTTGCTACTAAGTCTAAGACTTTAGCAGTAAGCTCTTGTAGATTTTCTTGCTTTAATGGTTTCATCATCTATTTATTAGTTCTTGAATTTGTTCTTCTTCTAAAAAAGTATCATCTTCTCCATAATATTCTATATGTGTTATGTGATTTGATACACTTATCAGTAAATGATATTCTACATTTTCAGCATAACCTTCTTCTCCCATACTTGCTCTTTCTACTAATTTTCCTTCAGGAGTTAAATCTATTAAGTTTGGTAAATTCATAATTTCTTTTTTAAATTAATTTTTTTGCTTCTTGCCAAGCATTTATTTGTGCGTCTAATTTAGACATTGTTGGTTTTTTATATTCTCTTTTCTCCCAAGTAACAATTGCTTGTTTCCAATCTTTCATTTTATTTTTTCCTATCATCCAATCTTTAGATTCATAAAAACTAATAAATCCTTCTGCATCTATATTATTATTACGAAAGATACAATAATTTTTAACTTCATCTAAAGTAGGTTTTTTACTATTATTATCTGTAAGATTATTATTAGTTATATTTATATTAGTATTATCTGTACAATTTTTTAGACTACCCTTGTCTGTTAATTTAATATACCTAGACAAAATTTCTTTACTACCTTGTTTAAATATAACAGTCCTTTCAATATATCCATTATCTTCTAACATCTTTAGCCAATTCTGAATTGATCCTCTACTAACTTCATATACCCTACAAAAGTATTGAGTTGAAGCTGTGCATTTACCATTCATATTACATAAAGCTGTTATTTCTGCATAAAGTAATTTAGCATTTGGTGTTAGTTTTTTACTGTATCTTACCTCTGATGGGATAACTGCATAGTAGTTTGGCTTTTCTTTCACACTATTTCTATTTCAAATTGATAATCTTGGAGTGCAAGTTTAACATTTTCTAATTGATTATAAAAGTCTTTGTAAGAAACATTTACAGCAACAGTAAATCTTCCTGTAGTAACACGAATTGTAGTCTGATGATTTAAGCTATCAATGATATTATTTTCTTTCAGGAAGTTTTTAAAGTGATATATATCAATAAAAGACTTTTTAGCTTTTTTAAGCTCATCATAAGCATTATAGATCTTATTAAAGGTATCTCTATATAAACCCCAAGAAGAATAATTTGCTGAGTGTGACCTTTCATAATGGTTCACGCTTGTTCTATCTCTTTTTAATACTTTAGCTATAACGTCCCTATGAGTTTTATCTTCCATTCTAGCTATTACACTAACAACAGCTCTTGGCACTTGTATTTCTGTCTTGCGAGTTCTTAAAGCCAAAGATCCTTTATCCATTCCTAACAAGGATGTTGCTAGATTGCATAGGTTTTTAAAGTTATCTTCTCCCTTCATATTAAAAGGGCATATCTTCTTCTTCAGAAGTAACAAACTCTGTATTGTTGCTCTGATTTGTAAAATGATAACCGTCTATGTTGTGATAGTATTTACCATTATATTCTCTTGAATAAACATTACAAAGAATTGATACTGTCATTCCAACTTCTAACATATTCATTTTCTGCACTTTATCTCCAAAAGCACTTACTGCAATTAAGTTATTAAACTCACCACCTGTATCAATTACAATAGATTGCTTTTGCCATTCCTTTCCTGCTTTGCTAGTTCCTGTTTCAAGATCAAGCTTCATTTTTACTTTACCTCTTACTTCCATTTTTATTTATTTTTGGTTATTACTCTTTTTAAAATCTTCTGATTCGTCTTCAGAGAAAACTCCTAACTCATAGAATCCTGTTAGCTTTAGGACTGCTCGACTCATAGCTCTTTTCTCTGCCATCTCAATTACATAATGCGAGTTGGTATTTCCATCCTTATATGTTTCGCCTTTTAAAGCCGAGCCAAATGTTTCAATCCAAATTTCTGAATTATCTGCTTTACATTTAACAACTGCAAAATTAGGCTCACATTTTATTACTTCATAGGTTAATCCTATGTTTTCTATGGCAGCAATCTTTTCTATTCCTGACCTTGTTATGATTAAAAAATGCTGATGCTTAAAAACATCTTCTTTCTCTAATCCGTAATGGTGGTACTTTTCTTTAATCTTTTCTGTTTTCATATCTTCTTTTTTTTGTTAAAAATAATAAATTTATTTTGATTCAATATATTCAATCGTTTTTTGTTTGATATATTCTATTTGATCTTTGTCTATCCACTCTAAAAAGTTATAAGAGTCAAAACAGATTTGAAAGTCTTTTCCATATTCATCTGTTCCTCTTAAATAAACTTCGTTTTCGTGTGCTTGAAAAGTATTAATATCATTCATTCTTTTGTGTATCAGATCAGGTTCTGCTTGTTGCTCTTTCCATTTTTTAAAGTCATCATCTCCTGAGTGTACTTCTTCAAGCTCAGGCATTTCCATCAGTTTATCTTCTAACTCTTTTTTTGTTGGTTCTTCTAAAGGTATTGGTGTCATATTAAATTTATTATTATTGGTTGATTATTATTTGTTTTATAGTGTTTTTTCCAAGTAGGCTTTAGATCTAAAACCCAACTGTCTTGCTGTTGCCATCCATAGATCTTTAACATTTCACAAAACTTATTATAACATTGTAGTTCTGTTCCTATAACTACAACTGAACGTCTGTTATAAGACAAGTCATTGTTAGGATAACTATCTATACTTGTTACTCTTGCGGGTATAAATTGAGGTTTCAATAGCCATTCTTCAGCTATTATTTTAGTGTCATCTATCAGTTTCCCTGTTATCCAAGAAACTTTAGGTTTGCTGTAATCTACATAATCATAAGTAGAATATTCTAGGTACTCTGCGTCTTGTATTGTCATCTTAGCAGTATGTTTGAATGTAGATTAATACAGCTAAAACTGATACTCCTATTATAGATAAGTTAGCCAATACATTTAAAATCTTATCATTTCTTTTGTCTTTCTCTTGACTTAGATTATAAACATCATATCTATAATCACCATCTTTGTAAAGATAGTTTATCTTAAAGAATGTTTCTTTTTCTTTTTCATTTAAGAAGTATGTAGCTTTTGTGTTCCTATTCACAATTTTAAAGTTTTCCATTTTCTTGATTCTTTTAATTATTTATAGGACAAAGATATAAAAATAAATTGATATTAACAGAATTATTACCAAAGTTATTAACAATTCAGGTGTTAATAATGTTTTGACTAGATAAGCGACTTTAGGTGCTGTCTAGTATATTACCATTAAAAAGTTGTGAAAGTGCCTTAGAGCGCAAAGGGGGGTGTCTATAAAGGCATTAAGAGATTGATGGGAAGTGTGCCGTTGTTTAAGACTACTGCACAGCCAACAGCAGGACGTTTACCATATTTGGCGTAAGCCATAGCATAAGCCTTATGATTTATTCCTGAACCACATTGAGTTCCAAATACTCTGAAGTTCTTTCCTACATAATGTTCGGTGTAGCATTGCGTATGTAAATGTCCTTGGACGGTGTTCATCATATCAGCACGACACTTAGTCCTTGCCGTTCCACCTTCTCCGTGAATATACTGAACATCATCTAATTCGTATCGTTCTACAAAATTCCAATCAGGAGTTTCTAATACTTCTTTATAAGACTTGATCCATTTAGAAGGAATTGCTGATGTTTGAGCTTTACGCATTATGATCCTGTCGTGGTTTCCTATAATTACAGTTGCCATAGGGAAGGCATTACGCCATCTTGCTATTCTTTTAATAGCTAATTCTAACTCATCTAAGCCACCCATTCCGTCTGCTGAAGTTTCGTGGTAGCTTGAATAGTGGTTATCAATTACGTCACCTATAAAGACTACTTCAGTACAATTATAAGTATAGTATTGATCTATACACCAATCAAGATAACCGTCTAAACAAAAAGGTTCGTGCAAATCTCCAATAACTAAGACATTCCTAGTTTCTTGTTCTCGCAATTTTTGTAAAGCGATTATCTCGTGAGGTTTAAGTCTGTATCTGTTACTTACTTTCTTTTCCAAAGTCTGCAAATGATTGTCCACCAAGCATTGCTAGTAAACTCCACCAAATCTTTGAAACAGCGTCTTCATCAGCTCCTAAAAAAGTTGCAATTATAGGAATAACAATAGATGAAATCCCTAGCCATACCTTCTTAGAAGTAAGAAGTTTTGTGATAATGTAATTTTTCATTTTATTTATTTTTGATTATTAAATTAATATTTTCTCCGCCTAAATTAAGTATTTCTTTGACTATTAAGTCCATAGCCAATCTTGAATTATTAACACGGTCTTGTTCACGACTCTGTCCTACTAAAATACAACCTCTAGTATCTTTGGTTGTGTTACCCCTGTGGAATAATATCCAATCCCTATCAGGAACATCTTGTACTAACAGGTGTAAATAATCTCTTGTTGCTGATTCTCTTGCAGTTCTTAGCCTTACTTTATACCTCCCCGCAGGAATACAAGATATACTTCTTTCATTATTGATATAAGGTAATTCTAATGTATCACAAAATAACTCTCCATTTATAAAGAGTTTTCCTAATGTACTTTTTTCAGAGAATGTATCTCTTATTATAAGTAAATTGATTTTACTCAAAATAGGTTTTATAGACTCTAACACCCCTAACTTCTTTAACAAATTCATTACGAACTTTAGTAGACTTTTCATCTTTCTTTTGATACTTAGGATTATTGCTATTTAGCTTTCTTTTTTTCATATATAAAAAATTTATAAACCGTGAATACGATAGCTAGAGTCAAGGAAACAAAAGTTAATACCTCATTGCATTGCGTAAGATTTAAAGCAATTGCTGAACTATTTGCGATTCCTACTTGTACCGTGTCTTTTATTTCTGTCATTTGTTTTTTCTTTAGGACTTTTATCCAAGTAGGATTTCAGTTTAGTTATGTTTATTACTTTAGGTTTGTAGTGCTTTTTCATTATTAATCCAAAAAGTTTCTTAATGTTATTTTATTTCCTTGCTCTCTTGGTTTTTCTAAGTTCATATTAGAGTAGAAAGAATCCTTATCAGGACGGACATCTGCACCACTTGAAGTTGTATATTCAGGGAATGAAGAATTGTTATTACACAGGTAATCTATAAGGCGTTCTGTATAATACTCAGCCGTGTTCCTCACCTCCTCTCGCAAAAGTGAAGCTTCAGTTTCACTTAAAGCAGTGCCCGTTTCTGATGTCTTGGAGTAAATGTTCCCGTTTTGAACCTTGAATCTTAGCCACGGAATACACTCAAAAAATGCCCATTGCACCAACATATCGCCAATATAATCATCTACCAAAGTTTTATAAGCTCCTGTTAAAGTTCCTGCTGTTATTTCTGCTTCAAGTTTAGCATATAAGTCTGTGCCAAGTTTTGTTTCAACATAGATTTTCTGTGCGACTCTTATATACGGGAGTAAGAAGTCCACGTCCACGTTGCCATTTATGGCTGTCGAATCTTTTAATTTATCTTCACTTACGAATAATACGTATGCCATAATTATCTCTTTTTTAAATATCCGTTATTTTTCATTCTTCTAGGTGGTATGGCTACTAACTTATCATTCCTCTTTGCTGTAAACCCTTCAGACCTTGCTTTAGTATATCCAATCAATTCTGCATCCTCTATTTTAGTAGTCTTAGACTCACCAATTACAGTCTTAAAGATTCTTCTAGTCCAAAAATGGAAACATTGAGGTCCGCCTTTGTAAAGCCAAATTGAGTACGTATTAGCACCCCTAGGTCCAAAGCCCGGATTAACTGATTTAGAACCCATATTGATTATATCCTCTTTTCTATATAGTTTTTTAGCACCCATCATTTGTCTGCAAAATTCTCTTTTTGTGCCTGATTTATTTGTCAAAAAATTATCCTTTTCATAAACATATCTTACTCTGAAATAATCATAAGACTTTTTAGAAACACCGTCTTGTTCAGATTTACGGCTAGGGATAGCTCTACCCGTACTAGCTAATTCAATTTTTTCATCTGCCAATTCATTTAAAACTTTTTCATAATCAAAATCCTGATGTTCTCCATCTACTATTTCTTCATCTACCATTTCCCACCCTTCAGGAATGTCCTCACCAAACTCCTCAATCCATTCAGACAGTTCAGTTACATCCCCATCTACCGCTCCTAATTTACTAAAGTTTTCTTCTTCAACCACTTCTTCTGTAAGCTCAGGCAATCCCATTTCTTTACGAATCTCGTCAGTAGTCATTACCTCTTTCATATCTTCAACACTAAACATAGTCGTTATTGGTTTACTCTGCACAAATTCTAAAGGCAGGTTGATACCATTTACTGTTAGTATTTTATTTAAAGTTTTTAAGATATGATTTTGGTAGCCCTTTACAACTGTGTTGATATATATTTCAAAAGCACTATTAAGTTCTTCTGCATTTGATCCGAATCCATTTTCAGAGTTAATTCCAACAAGCATAGGACTTGTACATCTGTGAGCCGTCAGGATATTTTGCATTAAAAGCTCTTGGAGTGCCAAATATTGCTTTGAAGCGTCAGACATAGCAATAGGAGTTATCTCAGGAGTATTATCTCTACTGTCTGAGAACGTTAGCACAAATTTCCCACTAGCTTTAGCTCCTGTAAATTTCTCCTCAATACTTCTTTCTACTTGTAGTCTTTCTTCACGAGTCGGTACGCCATTACTGAAGTTTATAAAGTAGCTCCCGCTGAAGCCATTTTGTATGTTCGCTAGATGAAATTCAGCAACCCGCTGATCCACGAGTGCCCAATTCTGACAATTGTAGTCAGGCGTATGGTAAACGTCCATATTAGGGCTGTAAGAGCCTGTATATAATAACTGACTTGGTGTACTTCTATCATTCACATTAAAAGCAGCAACAGACTGTGGTTCGTTTTCTCGTATATTAGACCAATCAGCACTTACAAAATATGTATCTATTTTTCCTAGTTCATTTGGTCTACCCGCCCTAACTCGTTCAACAGGAATGTGATGAATAGAAGCTATACTCTGTCTATCTTGACTCCATATTATATTAAGTGCATACCCACCCTGAAGTTTAAAGTCAAAAGCAACCTTTTTTATTACCTCATGCAAAGTTTCATTTCCATTAGCATTAGCTAAGAACTTTTTAAGACCTACTAAAGCTTCTAAATTGTCATCTTCTAAAGCTATAATGTCCGTTCCTGCGATCATATCACTTGTAGCATTAATAATGGCAGCGTGTGTACTAGAATTATAGTAAAGGTCAATTAAGAACTGAGGGTATAAATTGCGCCACTCATCTGTACCGTATTCTATATAGTCTTTTCCACGAACCTCTTGTATTATAGGTGATGTTGATGATTCTAAATTGATTGATAAAATGTTTTCCATATTATAAGTTTGATAAATAAGTATTTACATTAGCTGTTAATGCGGAGCTTTCTGTATCATATATTTGTATTTCGCTGATTGTTCCGTCATAAGGATTGTTATCATCGTATCTTACACCGATTGCGTTAAATTCAGATGTTCCTGCTAAAGTTTCAGTATCAGCTTGTGCCACACCATTTACCCAAAGAGTAATTAAGTCAGATGAGTTTCTTGTAACAACTAAATTGAAGTCACCAATAAAAGTGCCACTATCTAAAGATAAATCAACCTCGTTACCATCAGTTTTAAATCTTAAATTATTTGTTGAAGTAATTTTAAAGAATTCATTTGGTGCAGTATTATCACCCATAACAATCACATTATTTGCATCAGGACTTAATTTTATTCCAAAAGTAAACTCCCCACTTAAAACAATATCACTAGCGGACTGTAAACTTTGAGTATCAGAAGAATCAAAATCAATATCTCCTGAATTGTATGCAGGTTGTTCAGTAGCAGTTGCTTGAACCATATCATAACTATTAGCACTATCAGCCCAAGCAGAAACATCAGCACCATTTAAAGTTATTCCTGTTTGGTTTTTATACCATGCTTCTAAAGTTGATTCATCAGATGGTAACCATTGAGGGGTGCTATCTGGCTTATCTAATCCTAACCCTAATCCTAGTGCCATATTCTACTTTCTAGTGTAAACAATACAAGCTCCTGTTGTTAAAGTAATGTCTGTGATTGGGAGATATACAGTCATACCAGAAGGAATTTTAACATCATCATTACCTGTAGTGTCAATCATATTTACTTGTAAACCTGAATCATCATATGTTGTAAATATATTACCATCTACATTGCCTACTATCTCATGAGTTTTATCATTAGCAGTA
>Ga0098039_1000670_pt1 | contig 13940 bp, 16 predicted proteins | sample 6_EtaG_FD_75047 | JGI IMG/M metagenome (GOLD analysis project Ga0098039, IMG submission 75047) | Marine viral communities from the Subarctic Pacific Ocean - 6_ETSP_OMZ_AT15160 metaG | ecosystem: Environmental > Aquatic > Marine > Oceanic | place: Pacific Ocean | collected 2015-01-08 | reverse complement strand
TGCTATCTTCGTTCATTGATATTATTTCTATACCATGTTTACCACTAGCCTCGCCACCTTGAGAATTAAATTTATCTGTTCCTGTGACCAGTTTTAAGCTTTCCCTTCCAATAACTCTGATATTATCGGCTTTTATGGCTATAGCTGATTTTCCCCCATACTTACCTATATTTTCTTCATCCGGGGCTCCTGTATCTGGCTTTTTTGGCCCGAATTCTCCGCCAATCCCAAAATTTTTGTCAACATCTGTTTTTTGTGAAATATAGATTCTTGCTGCATCAAGATAAAAATTAGGGCTAGTTTCTACCCTTACCGTAGTTTTGTTCCCATCTTCAAGTTCAATTTCTTCTACCTCCTGCGGACAATAGCCCCCTAATCCTGCAACTATATCTATAGCGTCACATTGAGTGTGTCCCTTCCCACCATTACCTGTATGGGGGGCTCCTGTGCGATCATTACCAATAACAATAAAAGCATTGTTATCTAGACCTTCACCAACTATATTTTCTGATGGCACTGTAAGCCTTCTAACCATTGCCTGTTTTCTTACCCCTCCGAATATTCCCCCATATTCCTCTCCGTCATCATCAGACAAGCCGACGAGGGCTTCGATATCAGCATCGGGCATTCCGCAGTAATCTCTAGCTTTTTTACTTATTTTTGACATAAATTATTTCTCCTCTATTTCTTCCCAAGTTATTATTGGGCCTCCGGCATAATATTGAAAATGCATGTGTTTATCAACCGAAGTTACAGGCCATGAAATAGCGTTTATTCTAGCAACTATATCAGGAATACCATATATGGCCGCTATTCTTCTTTGTTCGGCAGGGGTCCAAGTTTGTTTGTCTCCTACAAATCTTTTTCTTAAGAAAAAAGAATTTCCCCATTTCATACCGCTTCTTTCACAAAAAGTTAGTAACCACACAACAGGATTCGCTCCAGGCGGGACGATTAATTGTCCTTTAGCTTCTTTTATATCTTTGTTATAACTTGCTTTTTTTTCACCGATGCCGGAGGGGCCGGCATATGAATCGGGTGCGCCTGACCAATTTTCTATTAATCTTGGATCTGGTGGCACCAATCTTGGTTCAGGCATTATAAAACCACCATCAGTTTCAACAGGCTTCTTCGCTTTATGTGGCATACCTAGGTCTTCCAAGGCGTCGCCGACGCCGGCGGGCGGTTCAAATTCCGGCACTGCTAGTTCTCCGTGACCTTCGGTGAGGGTGATGTTAGACATATTTTGATCATAATAAAATCCAGATTCATATGCGTTATCTAAATATCGTGATCCAATTCCTGCAGAAGTGATAATAGCAAAAGGAGATTCGCTCATTGTATTTGGGCTGGTGTATAATACACCTAAATCATAAAGTTCTTGTGCAGCTGTTTCGACAAAACCCGGAGTCCACATTCCAGTAAAAACACTATATACTGGTTTTCCATCGCCGCTATAACCGGCCAATGGTGGGTCCACATTTATTGATAATCCAAATGAATCAATTGACATTCCATTGTTATACGCAGAAACACCAGGATTACCAATAATGCCTTTGATGCCGGAAGTGATTGTAAATGGTATATAATTTGATATATTGCATGCGGCCTCCCACGACTCTCTTATTTTTTCTGCTATGCATGACCAAACAAGCGGGCTTTCTTTATAAACTGGATTGATTTTTGCCCTAGCTCTATATGTAAATCTTTTTGTTTCGTATCCAACAGCCTCGGTGTCGATGTTAGTCACTAAATCTGTATATTTTTTATCTGAACCCATAGATTCCTTCAAAGGTTTAGTTTTTGGATCCCATGAAAGTATAGTTTTTAGTTCTTTGAAGGTTGAAACAACTTTTATATTATTACCAGCACATGTTTGTTCAGAAAATCTAGAATATTTAGCTGATCGGCGAGGGGCCATAGTTCTTATTTCTTCCAATGTTACTGGTGGTGGATCACAATCCGGATTAGGGGCTGTGGCAGGCACCGGTTCTGTAACTTCGATTAATTCATTTAAATCATCTTTAATCTTCTTTAAAGCTCTTTCGCGCGCGACATTATACATAATATCTGCATATGCGCGGCGGGCAGCGTCATCGTCGATGTCTCCGTCAGTTACAAAAAAATCGCGCCTGCCAGCATCAGATGGCATCACTAGTTTTGTTGGGCCGGCTGCTAGCTTCTGTGCTGCCTTTTTCATATTATATTTGTCAGTAGTACCAACATAACCCCTAAACATCTCGCCAAAATTATCTTTATAATCATCAAACCAACTTTCATTTTTATTATTTGTTACAGCATCATCACATTGTTCACTAATATTAAAAGGATCCTTATTCAAATAATTTTGAAGTTCTTTTTTGACATTTTTAATTTTAGCAATGTTTAATTCATGTTGAAGTAACACAAAATAATAAAAATAATTTTCTAAATCTGCTATGTAGTTTTGGAAGTGTGCTGCGATGCTCGACTCATAATTTACACCGCCGGCTCCCGTACAATAGTCTTGTGTTTTTGGATCTGTGCAAAAACTTTTAGTTTGTAGAGAATTTAATACGTTATTTGCAAAAGTATTTATTTTAACTTTTAGACCTTGCATTTCTTTTTCATATTTATTTGCGTTGCCTTCAGATGGCTTAGATGCCATGGCGCCGGCGTGGTCTGGCACAAAATCATTGACTGGCGTCTGAGAAGAATTAGAGTCAGAAGTAACCAAAGTATCTGGGGCAAGATCAAAATCATCTTTCATGACAAAAGCGTATGTTGCTTTTTTAGTCGTATCGCTAGTAATTGATGAAGGCTCTTTTGGCAATACATGCATATTAATTACCGCCTTGATGTCTGCAGCAACTTCTATTTTTTGTAATGGTGTGTTGGGAGCGACTTTTAAAGAGAATTTTTTGTCACCACGGGAATTGGCAGACTTAATAGAGTTATCATATAAATCGATGTGTCCTAATTTATTAAAAAAGCTTCGTCCATGAGTAGAATTCTTTTCTGTAATATAATTAAATTCAAAGTATTCAGAACCTTCAGCCCTGAAAATTAAATAATCTTCGTATATTGAATAGACAGGCATCTTAGAAAAATTATAAACTTCTAACATATCTTTTGAACTCTCAACATAATCAATTCTATTAATAGGTACAGATTTAAAACTATTCTCAGCATTGTTGTGTACTGTGCTGTATGTCATAAACTTAATTATAGATGCTAAATTTATAGCCCCCATGCCGTCGGCCAAAATAGATATATAATTAATATTGTCAAAAGCGTATTTACCTAAATAATTTTTAATTATATCAAGAACTTCAATATGAAAGCTCCCAAATAACCCGCCAGTGAATGATCCATCAAAAGTAACAGTTTCTCTTTCTCTTAAATGAGTTTTTTGCAAAACATTGCTAGTTAAAATTTCGTCATCTGTAAAAACGCCTTCATCAATAAGTATTCTTCCAGCAGGGAGGCCTCTTAAATATTCCTTAACAGTACTGAAAACTTCAGATTTTGTAATCTTGGTTCTTATTACTGCAGGTGATTCTTTGTGCGCGGTGCCAACGGTGTAGCCGGCTTTTTTACCCACAGACATTTTTTTTGTCCTAGTAACATCATTTGACTTTGTTCCAAATCCTCTAGAATAAGACATTTCAGGTATAACTAAAATAAAATTTCTTCTATCTTTAATCATATCTTTAATTGCAGGAGCAATTTTTTCTCTAAAATCGTTCCCCTTGGTTTCAGCTAAATCGATTGACTCTCCAACTTTTGTATCTGGTCCATTAACCCATGCATGGCCGAAGCCCGCGCGGTCGTGAAAATAATATTTTAATTCTATCGGCAACGTGACGTCTAAGGTCATGGGGGCGTATATAATAGTTTCCCTTCCTAGACTGATAGGACGATCTACTAAATCTAAATAACCGTTGTTTCTTAAGTGGCCAACCCAAATAAACGCATCGTCCTTTCCAGGAGCAGGACCAGGTACATCATATTTAAAAGATTTTTTTGCACCTTGGATTCCCGATAAAGCATTATTAAAATGATATTTTGTTTGTGGAGTACCGTTGCCGTATAAACCGGTTTTAATTCTTGTTTTATATTTTTCTATTATAGGGTATGCTATAGCCGGGTTTTTTTCTGTTTCACCTCGCAAATATTCAGGGGGAGGTCCGGAAACGTCTCTGTTAGATTTACAGGGTTTTGCAAATTGAATACTGGGACGAGGCATATCTTTGAGTGCTTCCCTAAGCAACGCTTTCCGTGAAAGACCAACTATCCAACCTGCCTGACGGCCGTCGGATGGAGAAGTATTTTTTCCTCGAAGATTAACCAAAATCTGATCGCCAACCTGAATAGCATAAGTGTCTGCGAGACCAGTGGTCTTCTGTGTCGAGCGCTCATGATATTCTCCATGAGCACATATACGAATAAAATCTTCCTTATCCATGGGCCAATTTAGCCCCGTATCAAACTCTGGTATTCTGGCCAGTAATCTTATTCTTTCTCTTCTCTCAGTTGGTTTAGAAACCGTCTCGTTTACGAACCAAGTGTCTGCATTGACCACTGTTGTTTGCACGCCTTTGGTCGAAACTCCTTTCTCTGAATTAGGTCCGTTAAAAATATGTAATACAGTAGCTATATAAGGAATTCCATTATTCACAATGTCAGTGTAACCATACTCCCTTTCAAGCATGGTCTTTAATAAAGCTGGCACTACCTTAGTACGGTTTAGATGCATCCGTCCTTCATGAAGTTGCTGATTGCCAAAATTTTGGTCACCATCATCATCTTTTACAGATCCAGCCCACTTAACTATTCCACCATGTCCCATATATTTAATCCTCGATATTATTTTCGTTTTCGTTAATTAAATCATATATTTCTGATTTCTCCACTTGAGACAGATCAACAGAAGTATGTTCTTTTTTTGAAATTAAAGAAGCTAGCTTAACGAGTTGTTCATTAGATCTCTGCAAGGTTTCTAAATATTTAGCTGCGACGGGGCCAGAATGCTGATGTTTTGTTTCGTCTGCTTTAAGAATTTTCATCAGCTCTATTAGAAGAGAAGAAGCCAGGGCTCTGTCTTTTCTAATGTTGTCTGCGGCCTCTTCAACAAACGCTTGTGAATTTAAATATTTCCCTTTTCCCATTCTTTTTTGAAAATCCTATATCTTTTTCTTATTCTATTGAGGTTATTAACAATTTGTTTTGTGTTAAGCCCAGTAATTTCCCTCATATACAAATAAATAGCCTTTTTATTAAAAATTTCTATATCGCTTGTGCTGTTAAAGAGTATTCTTATTGCTTCTAACACTTTCTTTTCTGTTTCTTTTAATTTAAGATTTTCCCAGGTATCCATTTCTTTGTACAGGTGCTCCCAAAATTCTTGTTGTTCCCTGTTATGCTCATACGTGTGCTGTACAACAAGATGTTCCAACTGAACTTCATTATTCAAATCTTCATATTGTACGTCTCTTCTTAATCTTTTTGAATTTTGTTTAACCTTGTGGATAAACCAATTTTTGGTTATGACACTAAAATAAGAAAAAGCCTTAGAGTTTCTACTAGTATCATATTTGTCAAGTATTGTTATTAGCCAAAGTTTACAGTCATCTTTGAGATAATCAATATTAGGCAAATTATTAAATTTATAGGTATAGACTATTTTATCGACCATTTCATCGAAGGCCGGGCCTATATAAGAAATATATAATTCTGATCTTACCGATCTATCCTCTGTTATAGCATATTTGACAATTGCATTCTCATGCACTTTTGTAAAATAGTTATTCTTCTTGCGGGGGCGGCGAGTTTTCTTCGTCATGTTCTAATTCCGTTACTTCTACATCAAAATATTCTTCTTGTACATCAATAAAATCGTTAACCAAATCTCTTGACTTAACAATAAGATTTTGTAAGTATTCATCTCCGTAATACATTTCTAGAGCATGAATATTTTCTAATTCATCTAGAAAATCTTCGTTTTTTTGCAAAAGTATAATCATATCATTTTCTAGATTATTAACTCTCAACAAACAAACGCCACTATACCAAATAAGCATTAAATTAATAATGATGCTAAGATATAGAAAAAAAGGAACGATGCCTGTAACAAACATCAATAATATGCCATTTAATATTATTGAAAATAATAAAATATATTTATTCATCTGGGTGAAAAAATTCATTTCTTAATTTCTCTTTCTCCTGTTCAAGCTCTTTTCCAAATTCTTCTATGCTGTGTTTAACTAAGTCGCCCACTTTGCTCTTTTTTTCTTGTATATTTAAGCTAAATTTAGATGGCAAACGCTTAAGCGTGCCAGGAGCTTCGCAGGCGCTACAGTCTGTTTTTTTATCACCAATTGAATGATAAATAGTAATAATATTATTGCACTGTGCACATTTATAGCTATATTTGGGCATGGCTAGCTATTCTGACCCATTATCTATGGGGTATCGATCAGAATCATTATCAAGCTTTACCACCGGCGGGTTCATGATATATAGTTCTTCCTTATCATCAATTTTTAGATCAAACCCCCTTAAGACCGGTACAATATCACTTTGGTCCATTAATGAATTTTGTAGAGCTAACATAACAGCTCCGATTGCCTCATTTGATAATTTAAACATTTTTTAACTCCTTTGTTTTTTCATTTTATGAATTGCTTCTTTTAATTTTGTTGTTGAATAATTGTGATTTCGTTCACAATAATATACTGGCTTTTTTAGTTTATCACCAGTATATTTGTTATTTTTATAATCACTCCCTAATATTCTAACATCATAAAAGATTTTGTTAAGTAATTCCAGTAATTCCTTTTCAGTATTATACGTTACGATTATGTCAACATAGCGAATTGCTTCTAATATTTCTTTTCTGTCTTCTAAAGATTGCACCGGTCTACACTTATGTGGCCTATCAACAGTTGGATCATCTTGCAGGGCAACAATAAGTACTTCGCAAACATTCTTTGCCTCCTTAAACATACGAATATAACCTGGGTGGATTAAATCAAATGATCCGCAAATAATACCTTTTTTATAATTCATACAAAATTAACCAATATCGAGTTTGCCGTGGAATCTGTTATTAAGACTTTTACCATTTAAATACATATTATACATTAAAAATCTACTCCGAAACTATCGAATAGTCATCTAAAATTTGACAAGTTGTTCCCCAATCAATAAATCTTATAGCGCGGTCATCAATATAACAAAATGCGCGGGGTTTTTCCGCAGTTACATCTTGAATATATTCTTTAAAGCCATACTTCCCTAACCATTCCCAAATTAATTCTATTCCCGTTTTATTATTAACGAGGGGTCTATCCGAACGGGCTTTAGCGGAATACACAATAATAGTATATTTTTTTGATAATTGTTTTATGGCATCAAGAGACCCCTCTACTGGTTCATCATAAATAGTTCCGTCATGATATCCTTTGGAACATCTATGAATAACTCCATCAAAATCAATTCCAATCTGTTTCTTTTCGTCTTCAAAAGGACTGTTAATTTCTACTTTCATTTTATTTCCCTTAAATCAAAAAAAGTTCCACTTTCTAAATTATTTAAAAACTCTAAATTATTAAATAACCGAGATGCTATAATATCCGGGCCCGGAATATGATTATAAAGTTTATGAAATTTTTCTAATGAAGAAAATTTTGTAGCATCTTGCTCTAACAGATAATCTTGCATTTTAGTTTTAATAATTCCGGGGGCTAGTGATAGAAAATGAATGTTTTTATTCTCCAAAGCATAACATGAAATTAATTGCCTTAAAGCACTTTTAGATACACAATAATTTAACCACCCGTCGTAGGGCTTATTGGCGGCACCGGATGAGATCGCAATTACATTTTTAGTTTTATTGTGTTCTAAAAGATAATCCAAAATTTGCTTTGAGGCCGTCACGTTTATATGGAAGCTATTATAAAATTCTTCCAAGGTAATATGGCGCGCTTTTTCAATAGGATCTAAAACTCCCGCATTTAAAAAAACATATTCAAAATCGTTGGTATCTATTAAGGATAAAAGTACTTCGTTTAAATGATCAGTATGAATTAAATCTACTATTTTACTATTAATATTTCGTGGCGTCTCGCTTCGACTAATACCATATACTTCATAATTATTTTTAACAAATATATCGCATAAGCTCAACCCTAAACCAGAGCTTGTTCCAGTAATAAAAATTTTCTTCTTCATTTTATCCTCTTTAAAAAGTTTGTTAACAAGGGTTCATTATAAACATCCTTATCGATTCCGTTTATAGATTGACAAAAATAATCAAAATTATCCATGGATAATTTGTGTTTTTGAGCTTGATAAGCATAATAATCAGTTATAGAATAAACTGCCGTTAATAATCCATATGGAGATTCTTTCATCGTAAGAATCTTTTGATTTCCAGATATAAATTCTAGTAATGGAGGAAGAAAAGCTCTGTCTAAAATATATTCTAATTTTAAATTTCCCACTCCTTTTCCCATCCCACGTGTAGAGGCGTCAGTACTAGCAAACCCGATCTCTGAGAGCTGAGAAAAATTAAAATAAGCTTTTCCTCCATGATCGTGCAAGTGCATTCCTGCTTTTATCCCTCCTTCTTCTAGAATTTTTACGTATTCAGTAAAATCATTTTTTCTTTTAAAAAGATCGAGGGCACCATGAGTGTCAGCAAAATATACGTAGTCTAAAGGAACTGTAGATAAAGTTCGGCAAACGTTATGCAACTCTTTATGAGAATAATTCGATATATTAAACACGTTTAAACTCACTTGAAGGCCTGTTGCTTTCTTTAGTGCGCGGAGAAAGGATAACGCATCGGGGAGATCTCTTTTGCGGGAGCACATCCGGATCATACCAACTTCATTCTGAGCCGCAGTAGGATAGTGCGCCAAATTGTGTGAACAATAATGATAATCTATCATAACCGAAACATTATTTTTGGCGCTTCCTTGGGTTATCTCCTCGACTTTTTCATAATCCAAATTATAATGAGTATTATTAGATTTAGCCGTTTGTCCCCAATATCCCAACTCAATCAATTTTACTTCTGAAATTTGTGTTATAATTCTATAATATTCTTGGGAGAATTCCAGTGGCCAGTCGAAAGATACAGCATGGCCTCCATCTCGTAGGGTCACATCAATAATATCAAGCATTTTCCAAACCTCCGTATACTATCTTTGCCAATTCAAGATCGGCTGGGGTGTCTATTTCAATCGCTTCTACGGCTGTCAGTGGATAATAAAAGTTGTGTTCTCCAAGTCGATTCTTATATTTTTTAAAATTATCTTTGTTAAACATAAAAAATGCACCATTGGAAAAATGAATCTTTTCCATATCCTGAGTACGCTGGACAACATCCGGATTAAAGTTAAGTGGTTTGAAGTGTGGTCCTATCCATGCAAAATCCTGGACGGAACGAATGGAATGAACGAATTCATAGCCTTGGTTCAGGTATTCTAGAGCATCATAGACAGTTTCTTTTTTTAAAAAAGGTGAAGTAACATGCGTAAGAACGATTTCTTCATAGGGGTCAGTCACATACTTATCTAAAAAATTTTCCACCATCAATAAAGCGGGGCTGAAAGTATTGTTTGGGTCATTTTCCATAGCTATGAATCGAGGCTCCCTGTCGTAACAACAGACATGAGAAAGGTCGGGGTTTTGATGGCACTCTCGCAAAATATCGGCAGAATCAGTATCGATATAGATTTCGGAATCACGCATCTCAAAAATAAGATGTTTCCATAATTCTAGCCCGCCAAGTACTTGAAAATTTTTCTTAGGAATTCGAGAGGAATTATCCTTGATATAAGTAAAAAGTTTCATCACTACTCCAATTAAGTTCAAGATAAAAAGTCATATTTTTGATTTTTCATTTATTCTCCTATAAATGTACATATAATTTGTCGTTTTCGAATGGGATCCAGCTCTATAATAAAGATATTTTTCCATTCTCCAAGCATCAATTCACCATCCAAGACAGGAACTGTTTCAGAAGAATTAAAAAACAATGATCGGATATGACTATGTCCATTAATCCTCTCCTCAGGCGGAGTCCCTTCTCGTAGGGAAATCAAATCATGTAAATATTTAATATTTTTTTGATCTCCTTCCGGCTCTTTCCACCGGGGCACAAGCTTATCTAAAAAAAAACGTACATCGGCATGATGTAGGATTTCATCCTCAGTAAGCCACACAGCACAAGTGGTGTGAGTGGAAAAGATATTGATCAATCCTGACTTGCCCCATTTTTTGGCAAAGTCTCTAATCTGAGAAGTGATATTCGTAAATAATTTATCGGTTTCAATATTAATTATTTTTTTCATTATTATATCCTTTTATGAGGCATGTACCATATTCTTGCGTGATTTTTTCAACTATAAAATTTGAAGGCTCTAAACCCAGACATGTGAGAGTAGGCGGTGTGACATCTTCCAGAAAACACAAAGTGGCATCAATTTTTTTATTTTCATGAAGCCACCTTAAAATATTAGTTTCATCTTCAGCTTTATGATACGCTGAGTCGTAATAACCTTCTTTTACATAATGAGATACTCTTGTCTCATTATATATGCTAAAATTAGTAATAAAGACTTCATTTCCTTGTAATAGATTTTCACATAGGATGGTGTATCCCGTACGCGGAATGGCGCTAAAATAATATGGACAGCCCAAAGAATCTAATAATTTATTATATATCTCGGGTCGGAATTTAGCATGAAAAATGTGAGAATATTGAGATTTAAATTTTTTAAAATTCTCAAAAAAGTAGTCTATATAATCAGAACGATATTCTTCTCCATAGCTTTTAAAAAATTCATTTTTAGGGAGTTTTTTGAGAATTAAATTCTCATATAAATGATTACATAAGCCTAATTTATCGCACTTCGTACCATTGTTGTTATCTGGTAACGAGAAATTACATCGGATATTATTTTCAAATCCATCTAAAAGACCGTTCAAAGAAACATTAATATATGGTTTACTTCCGATAATTAAAATTTTTTTATTTCCCATCCTTATTCCTCCTTGTTTTTTCAGATAAGCCGTATGGAGAACCTAAATTAATCATTTAATCCTCAAGTGTGTGAAAATAACTATTATATATATCATAATATAATATCCATCTTTAGTCGACCTTTTTATTGGTTAAGTGCTTAAAAACTTTATAATCCCTTATATAATTTTTTTCATCATATTCGTTATCGGAGAACACCAAAAGCGTGGTATTTTCCTCTAGAAAATTTAAATTTAACCATTGAAGTTCCTTTTGATGATAGCTTTGTCCAGTTTTTAAAAGAAAAGTCCCCCTTTCGAGACTAGTTTCATATTTTATTTTTAAAGTACCATGCAGACAAATCAAGAAATGTTCTTCATTAAGATGAGCATGATCTCCTCTATGAATATCTTTCATTTTATTTTTGACAACAAATAATCTTTTGGGAATAAAAGGCAATTCTTTTAAAGATAGAGGGAGTAAATAGCCTGTTTCATTTTCTTTAATAGAAATCTGCATACTCATCCACATTCTTTAAAATCGTCTGAATTTCTGATTGGGTTAGTTTTTCATGAAAGGGAAGAGACAAAGTGGTGGCGGCCTCTTTTTCTGAATTCGGTAAAATTAATTTCTCAGTACAATATATTTTATTCTCATGTAGTGCCTTATAATGAATCCCGGTGGGAATTCCAGCTAGTTTTAATTTCGGAATCAAAGTAGAACGATTAGCCACATTGATACGATAGAGATGATTGCTCTGATTTTCCAATTTAAAATGAGAATTATATTGGGAACGGATCTCCTTCAGCCGTTGATTTTTATGATCCAAAATATTTAAATTTTCATTTGCTATGAATGCCTGGAAGGAGTTCATATACATTTTATACCCCGGGAATTTGATTTTCCTTTCCCAATTATTTTTTGAAAAGGTCGTGCCATTTAAGCAATCTTCTTTAAACCATTTGATTTTTTCCCAATCATTAGAAACAATAATGCCGCCGTCGCATGACCCAATGGGTTTCGTGGGATAAAAACTAAAAATCATTAGATCATTATGATTGGCTTCTCTAATAAATTGTTTTCTTTCTACTTTTTGAGCTGAATCAACAACCTTGTAATTTCCGAAATCATGCAAAACATATGAACCCCCAACCCACTCAACATTGTCAACAAAATTAATTCTATTCCCAGAAGTTATTACAGTATTGCAAACAACTGGGGGGATAATAGATGGTATATCAACCTCTATATTTTTATTTAATAAACACAAAAAAATAGCACTAGTTGCGCTATTAATAGAGCATGCATATTTTGCGCCCACATAATCACAGAAATTTTCTTCTAGTTCAGTTACAACAGAGTCGTGTAATAGATGGTTGAAATTTTTAGTTTCTATTGTGTAGTCTGGAATATGAAATAATTTAATCATTTTTAAGTAAAAGAAAGGTCTTTTGTGTTCTATTATTTGAAAATGAATAATCCTCATATATAACATTGTAATCATTCATATAAAATGTTTTTTTCATTTGCTCGTAATTGGCTATTGTTTTAACAGTTTCAAGACCGCCATATGTAATATATTTTTCTAAATAATTCGAACTATCCGTTATTTCTTGACGATGTAATATTATATATTTCTTTCCGTAATAAAGTACTTTGGATAACACTTTGTACCAATTTGGTAACTCACTAATAAAACTATTCATCAATATTACATCGTATGACTCAATAAAAGAAAAATCATCTTTATTCGCGTCAAACGAAATAAAGGTTTCATTCGGATTTTTTTTCTTTGCAGCATGTTCTATTATGTGTTCTAAATCTGCCCCAGTGTATTTAAGCTTCTTAAATGTCTGCGCAGCTTCAGCGATACCACATCCTAAATCTAATAATGTTTCTGCCTCTACTAACGACATACATTTCTGTAAAGGAGCAAAGTGATCAGAATCTTTTAATGGCTTAAATCCCGAGTTGAGCATGCTATCGGGCATAATTTCAGCATTATACCATGCAGTATTATATTTCATTTAATTCCCTCACGATTCTATGTTTTAACTCGTCTATATTTCTTTCTATGGCCCTTGGATGTGTTCCGTCAAATTCTGCTGTAAAGCAGTCCCCTCTATACTCAGGCTTGAATTCATGCACACCTGAGTATTTTTTTTCTATTTCATAACGCTCAAGATCTGCAGATTTTATCCAGGGTATATATATAGAATTATAATAATCGTCTATACATTTGCTTAAACTAACTTTTGCTTTATAATATTCAATTTTGTTTTTAACCTGTTTTGGAAATACATAAGAGTAATGATACATCTCGACACCAGTTAACTTAAAAAATGTATTACTGTCGATATGCTTTTTAATTATATTTTCTGATAAAGGATATTGAATTGTCGGTGGTCGGTGTGTTAACCATCTGCTGCCTTCAGTAACTTTAAAAATTCTAAGAAAGTTATCTCTATTTAGCTCAAATCCGGCCAGATAATTGTTAAACCCACCATAGAAGCTTTTGCTTCTCACTCCGACACTAGTCGGTTGATATTCCTCTAAAAATTTAATTGTCTTTTTAAGATCTTCTGTTTTGTATATTTCATCACTGTCTAGATTCCATAAATAATTGATATCAGGGTTTAAATATTCAATATAAGAGTTACATTGTTCATCTTTTTCCTCATATTGCCCGTGCACTATTCTTATCTTATTGTCTGGATCAGGAAAATCATGCAATATCTTGTTTGTTGAGTCCAGCGAAGTAGTCCGCCCTCTTTCTTGCCAATATTTTACGGGTCCCTCGGCAATTAGAATTTGTTCCGCAAAAGGATATACCTGTTGTAGACACTCTTTTAAAACGTAGTCACCTTCGAAAACTATCATACCAAAAGCAATTTTAATCATTATTAAACATCTTGAGGACTCT
>Ga0098039_1000669_pt1 | contig 13944 bp, 14 predicted proteins | sample 6_EtaG_FD_75047 | JGI IMG/M metagenome (GOLD analysis project Ga0098039, IMG submission 75047) | Marine viral communities from the Subarctic Pacific Ocean - 6_ETSP_OMZ_AT15160 metaG | ecosystem: Environmental > Aquatic > Marine > Oceanic | place: Pacific Ocean | collected 2015-01-08 | reverse complement strand
CAGGGATGACCAGAGTAGGACTGTATCCAGCAGAAATGGCAAGGGCTGGTACTATGTCAGAAGCAGACCGTCTTCGTTATATGAAGGAAGGTGGTAAAATCAGTAAGAAAAAGAAGAAAAAACAAGGTTATAAAGCTCGAAAAGACGAATCCATTGCAATGAGGGTCAAAAAGAAAAGAACCAAGAAGCAACTCAAGGCAAGTAGGGACGAATCTTACGGTAAGTGGGGCAAAGGTAAAGGTAAAGGTAAGATCAATCGTTCTGATGGTGCTGCTTTTGTAGCTAAAAGTTATGCCAACAGAAAAGTTTGATGACTATACTAAAATAGATCATAGTATTCCTAAAGTTAATAAAGAAAACTATGATACCTTTGATAAGTATTGGGAAGATCAGTGTAATTATTTACAACTGAAGTTTAAGAATACCTATGGAAGTAAAATAAAGGAGGAGTCATGCCTAGAGTGGGTAAAAAACACTTTGCGTATACAAAGAAGGGCATAGCTGCCGCTAAAAAATATGCTGAGAAAAAGAAGAAGAAGGTAATACGTAAAAAGAAGAAGAAGGTAGTACGTAAAAAGAAGAGGAGGCAATATGCTTGATTTAAAACATTTAAAAGATGTAAAATTAAATTACATTAGGCATTTCAGATTTACATGGTTTGAAAGTATTAGAGGAATGTTGGTAATGATAGGATTATTAATACATGGAATATTTCCTTTTATTTTATCTAATATGTTTTCTTCTTATATAGAAGGAGCATCAAAACGAATTAAAGAAATTGGTACTTGAGTACATAATATGGCAGTATCTGGCACATATAACTTTAATCTGGACATAGATGAGGTAATTCAAGAAGCTACCGAAATGATTGGTGGTGAGGATACGCTTGGACATACTCCAGCCACAGCCAGACGTTCCATAAATCTTATGCTTAAGGATTGGCAGAATAGAGGCATTCTCCTCTGGTCTACCAGTACTACGGCTGTTACAGTAGTTGCTGATACAACTGCATATGATCTGGCAAGCAGTACAATTAATGCTCTAGAAGTAGTTATTAGCCGGGATAATACAGATATAAAGTTAACTCGTATTACTCCTGAAGAGTATCTTATTATTCCTGCCAAGACTCAAACAGGCAAGCCTAATCAATACAGTGTAAGACGGGGAAGAGATAATTCAGTAATGTCAGTATGGCCTATACCGGAAAACTCTACAGACATTTTAAAAATAGAAATAGTTAAGGAATTAGAGGATACGAATAAGTCTGCTGATCAGAATGCAGATGTACCTAAAAGATTTCTACCTGCTCTTACATGCGGTCTGGCTTATTATCTTTCTATGAAAAGAACACCACCTTTAGCAGCAGAAGCTGTTTGGGCATCTAAAATTGCAATGTTGAAAACAAATTATGAAGAAATATTGGGAAGGGCAATGGAAGAAGATAGAGAAAGAGCCAGTATCTATCTCTTGCCCAGACTGACATTTTATAATTAGATGGCTACACAAAGAAATGCCCTAGCTAAGTGTGATATTTGTGGATTTGTTTATCCACATAGGGTAATGAGTTTAAATAGTTATGGATTAGTGGTATGTCCACAGGATTTTGAAGGACAATACGATTTAAAGAATCATCCTCAGAATAAAGTACCGAATGTAAAAGATAATCCTGCTATTAGAAATCCTAGACCTGATACAGAAGGCAGGGGAATAACATGGGATGAGACTGCTACATGGATAACAGTAAATCCTACAACTTTAGTAGAAACAAGGCATACAACTCAATGGGATGATGCTGATAAAGCTTGGGATGCAATATGACAGATTTAACAGGTAAACTAATATCAGGAACTTATAAGCAGTTACTTCAGGTTAATGCCAGTACTACTAATACTGGAGTAAAAGCTTCTATTACTAATATTCAATCAGGTGATGGAACAGCCAGTGCTTTAAATATAGGTACAGGAGGAGTTATTGTTTCTGGTAATTTAGGAGTACATGGAAATGCCAGTGTAAGTGGAGATTTACAAATAAGTGATACAGTTTGTGCTTCTGCTTATTTTGGAGATGGTTCTAATCTTACTGGTATTACGGCTTCTGTTGGTGGAGATATTTCAGTCAGCAGTATTACTGTAGCTAATACAGGAAATTTTGGTGGGAATGTAGTTATTAAAGGAGCTACTTCTGTATCCGGTAATATAGATACAGCAAGTAATGTTTCTGTAGGAGGTACAGCTATTATTACTGGGGCTGCTCAATTAGGCTCTACAGTAACGGTAGTTGGCAAAGCTGTATTTGAAGGAGATGTTTCAGTTAGTGGGGATCTGGATGTAGCTACCAATGCTTCAGTAGGTGGGACATTAGCTGTAACAGGTACTGGTACATTCAGTGCAAAGACAGAATTTAAAAATGATGTATCGGTAAGCGGAAGACTTGATGTAGCTACTTCTGCATGTATAGGAGGTATTGCTAAGTTTAGAGATGCAGTATCAGTTAGTGGTAATCTTAATGTTGTAGGAAATGTAACGGCTGCTTATTATTATGGAGATGGATCTAACTTAACAAATGTAGAAGCCGAATTAGGAATTGCTACAAATATTTCAGTATCGGGTTATATCCATGTGGGTGGAAGTGTATCTGTTTCTGGACCTTTAAATGTGGTAGGTGCAGCTACTTTTCAGGATAATGTTTCTGTCAGCGGCAATGTAAATGTTGTAGGTACAGTTACAGTAAGTGATGCTGTACAGTTAGGATCTACAGTAACAATTATAGGAATAGGAACATTCAAGGATGATGTCTCTGTCTCTGGTAATTCAAACTTTGGTGGAACTGTTACAATAGGTGGAGCTACAAGTCTTGCTTCTACTCTTGATGTAGCTGGCAACGTATCTCTTGGTGGAACAGCACAGATAACTGGCAATGCAAACTTCGATGGTGATGTCTCTGTCTCTGGAGATGTCTCAATAGGAACAAATCTCTATGTTGGAGGTACTGTTACTATTGTAGGCAATACGACTATGACAGGAGACTTAGGAGTTGGTGGTGCTGTAAGAGTTAGTACTAATGCCTCAGTTGGAGGCACTCTAGATGTAGGTGGTAATGTATCTCTTGGTGGTAATGTGTCTATCAAAGGGGATGTACATGTAAGCAGTAAGGTTTGTGCCAGTGCATTTTATGGAGATGGAGCAAATTTAACCAATGTTCCTGTAGCTATTACTGGAGATATATCAGTAGATAATGCTACCATAGGTGGTAATCTTTATGTAGGAGGTACTGCCACTATTGTAGGTAATACTACAATGACAGGTAATTTAGCTGTAGGAGGTACAGCAACTGTATCAGGTAACTCTGGATTTCTAGGAACATTAAGAGTAAGTGGAGCAACTAGTCTTGGTTCTACTCTGGATATTACTAGTAATTTATCTGTAGGAGGTACAGCACAAATTACAGGTAATGCTAACTTTGATGGAGATGTTTCAGTAAGCGGTGATGTATCTATAGGAACTAATCTATATGTAGGTGGAACTGTTACTATTGTTGGTAATACTACCATGACAGGTAATCTGGCAGTTGGTGGTACAGCTACAGTCTCAGGTAATTCAGGATTTTTAGGTACTGTTAGAGTAAGCGGAGCTACCTCATTAGAAGCTGCTGTAGTAATGTCAGATACTGCTACGGTATCTGGTAATGCTGGCTTTTTAGGAACAGTACGAGTAAGCGGTAATACTACCATAGGAGGTACACTTGATGTACTAGGAAACGTATGTCTGGGAGGTAATGTAACTGTCAAGGGAGATGTACATGTAAGTAGTAAAGTATGTGCCAGTGCTTTCTTTGGAGATGGTTCCAATATAACCGGAATACCTATATCAGGTAATATATCGGTAGGTAATGCTACTATAGGAGGAAATCTTTATGTTGCAGGAACAGCTACAGTATCAGGAAATGCAGCTTTTATAGGGCAGATAGCTTTATCACAGTCAGCAGCAGCCTCTGTACATGCAACAGCAATAGATGGTATTGCCAGTGTATCTCTTAATTTTGGATCAGCACAGAATTTTCTGACTACAGTTACAGCAGCACATACAATGGCACAACCGACAAATTGTAGAAAAGGACAAACAGGAAGTATTTTCTTTGTACAGTCAGGAGGGAGTGGTACGTTATCATGGAATGCTTGCTGGAAATTCCCGGCAGGAACTGATCCTACATTCTCTACATCTAATGGTGCAGTAGATAGACTAGATTATATTGTTGCATCAATATCCAGCGATAGTGCTGGAGACAATATTCAGGCAATTTTATCACAGGAATACGGCTAATGGTTTTTCAAAATAATTTATTAATGGGTGCAGCAAGTATAAGTACAGGTGGCTTTTCTGTAGATAACAGTTGCCGTTTTAACGATGATGACTCAGCGGTACTGACTCAAACATTCAGCGGTGCTCCTACAAGCGATACCACACAAACCTATAGTTATTGGGTCAAGCGTGGAAATTTAGATATACAATCTATGTTGATATCGAATTACACTGGGGGTGCTAAACGGACTGCAATGGGATGGAAACTTGGATGGGTTACAGAAACGGATGAGATTGGTATCCAATATTATGAGAGTGCTTGGAGATATGTAATTTTTTCTCCGTTGTTTAGAGATCCCAGTGCATGGTACAATCTTGTTTTTGTTGTAGATACGACTAATGGAACTGCTGCTGATCGACTTAGATTGTATGTCAATGGTGTTAGAGTTACAGATGTAAAAGCCTCCAGTTACCCCACATCCAGCGAAGCAACACCCTTTTTAGAAGCATCTGACGTTCATAATCTGGGAGCGAATGAAACTAGTGGCGGCAAAACTGGATATTGGGATGGATATATGTCGCAAGTCTGTGTAATAGATGGACAGGCTTTAGCTCCGACTTCATTTGGAGAGTTTGATGATTATGGTGTGTGGAGGCCGATTGACGTAAGCGGCTTAACCTTCGGAAATAATGGATTTTTACTTGATTTTACAGATTCATCTGATCTAGGTAATGATGTGAGTGGAAATAATAATGATTTTACCAGCAGTGGTCTGGCTAGTAATGATCAGTCTAATGATACTCCTACTAAAAACTATCCTACTTTTGCCACTAATAATGGAAACTATGCTTCAGGTGTAGGACCTGCTAATACAATTAGCAATGGAAATTTAGATCTGGTGGGTGGAGAAAGTGCATTCAGTTTCTGTGATGTAAACTTTACTCCACTTACTTCAGGCAAGTGGTATTGGACTCAAGCAAGCAATACTGTGTATGATTATAATTTAAATTTGGGAATTGTGAATGAAGCAAATAGAAGCAATGGTATTACTTCTACTTCTTATGATAACAGTGGTACTGGAGCTTGGGCACTAAGTTGGGCAGGACCACCTACACCTGCTGACCAACTCAATTTTATGGTTGGTGGGGGATCTAATGTTTTAGGAGACTTGTCACCAACACCTACTGCTGGAGCGCAGATGGTTTTGGCTGTAGATATTGATAATTTAAAAATATGGGCAGGCTGGTGGGATGATGATAATGATAACTTATACTGGATGGCTTCGGATGCTTCTTTTAGTTCAGCAAATGTAGATGTACCGGGAACAGGAAGCGATGAAACAGCTTCTTTGGTTGGGACAGGTTTCACTTTGTACACTGGTAATTATTCTACAAGAGGTGGAGTTATAGATTTCGGTTCAGTTAATGGAGGGATTCTAAGCAACATAACTCAACCATCAGGGTTCAATCAAATAAATACAGCCAATCTTGCAACACCAACAATTCTTGACGGCACTGCAAATTTCCAACCTACACTTTATACCGGAAATGGTTCAGTTCGTAACATCGATCAAACTGGGAATAGTACATTCCAACCTGATTTCGTCTGGATAAAAAACAGATCAGAGGCTGATGATAATATGCTCGTTGATGCGGCAAGAGGAGCAACTAAAGAGCTTAATTCAAATTCTACTGCTGCTGAAAGTACAGATTCCAATGGCTTAACCAGTTTTGATAGTGATGGTTTTGGTCTTGGATCTGGAGCAGGTGGCTATAATGATAACACTGAGGATTTCGTAGGGTGGCAATGGTTAGCTGGAGGTGGTGCAGGATCTTCTAATGAAGACGGTACAATTAACACAACTACAACAACGGTTAATACTACGGCTGGTTTCTCTATATCAACTTACACAGGTACTGGTGCTGGTTCAACGATAGGTCATGGCCTAGGGGCTATTCCAGAACTGATTATAATTCATCGTCTAGATTCTACTAATAATTGGGCCGTCTATCATGGCAGCAATACTAGCGCACCACAAACGGATTGGTTGGCTCTAGACGAGACAGTCGCTACGGCTGACAATCACACGGTCTGGAACGATACTGCCCCAACTTCATCTGTCTTTAGTATTGGAACAGGTTTAATGGTCAATGGGAGTACGGCAACTTATGTGGCCTATGTTTGGACATCTATTACTGGGTATAGTCAATTTGGTTCCTATGAAGGAAATGATGATGCTGATGGGACTGTAGTTTATACCGGATTTAGACCCGGTTGGCTGATGATAAAAGATATAGATTCTGCTGGTACGAACTGGAATGTCTGGGATTCAACAAGAAGTCCTTTTAATCTGGGTTATAAAAAAGGTCTAAGACCTAATTCTACTCAAGCCGAACATGCCGCTTCCATTAAGATAGATTTTTTAGCAAATGGGTTTAAGTGTAGAGATGCGGGGGGAGATATTAATGATGCAGAAACATACATTTATGCAGCCTTTGCATCTAATCCATTTGGTGGAGCAGATATAACTCCCAACGTAGCATATTAATTTAAGGAGAAACTAAATGTGGAAATATGGAGATAGAACAATAAAACCGGGCCAAGCATGGACAGATTCTAGTGGTGTACGGCATCCTAAGAATTGGCATATTTGGAGCAATGCTGAAAAAACTAAATATAATATTAAAGAAGTTATAGAAGATAGGCCACCTGATTCCAGATTATATTCTTGGTCAATGGATAAAGATGGAAAGATAACTTCTAAGGCTAAAGCTCTTGAAGATAGTGGATCTGGAGAAAGTCTTGTTTTGGGTCTTAAATCAATTCTGAAGAATAATGTTAAAGATCAGCAAGGATCTTTATTAAGCCAAACAGATTGGGCTTATATTCGACACTATGATAGTGGGACAGAAGTTCCAGCTAATATAGAAACATGGAGAAATGCTATCAGAGCTAAAGCTACGGAAATGGAAAAAGCTATTGATGATTGTTCTAGTATATCAGATGTAGAAAAACTTTGGTTAGTACATGATAAAGACGGTAATAAATCAGGTATACTTTATGATTGGCCTGAGTTGGAAGAGTAATGTTTAAAAAAATATTAATTTTAAATACCTTATTTCTTTTTCTTTCTGGATCTGTATATGCTCAAGAAAAAAAATCTGAATTAGTTTTAGCAAGTATAATGACAACTTTACAAAGTCATTGCGCTCCAACAAAAGATATGGTGAAAGTATTTAAAAATGAACAAATAGTATTTACAGGAATTGTAAATCAAACTAATGTATTTAAAGTATACTTGAAAAAGGACGGCATTTGGGCATCTATGTTAGATAATGTATCAGGTATCTCCTGTATTTATTTTTCAGGAATGCCGGGAATAGTAAGTTCTAAGAAAGGTGTTAAAAAAGATACAAAGGTAAGGATATGGGAGTAAAATAAATGTCAAGTACATATACAACAAATCTTCGTCTTACTAAACAGGGTGATGGTGATAATCCGAATACTTGGGGGCAGGTACTTAATAATGTTATCAGCCTTGTTGATGAAGCTGTTGCATCGTACACAACTGTCTCTATAGGTTCTGCTGCTACCGTAACTCTTACAGAAAATCAAGGCAGTCAGGACCAATCCAGATCTGCTATCCTTGAGTTCAAGGGAACAGTAGGTGGAGTTGCTACTTCTATCTTTGTCTTAATACCAAATACACCCAAGACCTATGCAATTAGAAATGTAGTATCAGCTAATACTACAGCTACTGATGCTGTTATACTTAGAGTAGCAGGTAATACAGGAGTAACTGTAGGGAGTGGTAATGGCTACTATATTACAAATGGAACTTCTGTATTTTCTGTAGTTGCTCCAACAGGTACAGCAGCTTCTAGGAATGTAGGAGTTTGTGCTACAGAAATACCTGATACATCTCTAGCAGATATTAGATATGTTCCTACCTCTGTATCCAGTACAATTGTAGCTGATAAAACATTTACAGCTTCTGTTATTTTTACAAGTGCGGTAAGAATGGATGGAATAATTTCAGTATCAGGACCAGTAAAATCATTTATTACTACACTTACAGATGCTGCTTCTGTTGCAGTATCAATGAATACAGGCAATAACTTTTTAGTAACTCTGGGTGGTAATAGAACACTGGCTGCTCCTTCTAATGCTACGACAGGACAAACAGGAAGTATCTATGTCATACAGGATGCTACTGGAGGAAGAACTCTTAGCTATAATGCCGTATGGAAATTTCCCGGTGGATCTGCACCTGCTGCTACCTCTACCAGTGGAGCAGTAGATATGATAGTTTATAATGCTAGAAGTGCTACCACAATTGATGCTGTAATGTTGAAAGACTTTAAAATATAGGCAAGGAAATTTATTCTAATGACTACAGCTAAACTAGCAAAATTTGAGTTTAAGCAGGGTTTTCATAGAGAATCAACCCAGTATGCTGAAGAAGACAAGTGGTTTGATGGGAACCGTGTCAGGTTTCGGGCTGGAAAACCAGAGAATATAAGAGGGTATGCAACTAAAGTATCTGCTTCTTTTGATGGATCTGCCAGAGATCTCATAGCATGGAGAGACAATAGTAATAAGAAGAGGGCTATCTTTGGGACTCCAGATAAAGTTTATGAACATGATGGAGATCAGATAACAGATATAACTCCTATCACAACTCTTGTTACATTGGCTAATGTATTTGGAACAACTGCTGGATCTACCAGAGTATGCTGTTCTGATGGATCACATGGAAGACAGAAGAATGATTGGGTTTTATTTACTTCGGCTGCTACATTTGGAAGTGATGTAAGTTTACAGGGAAATGTTTATCAGATTACTTCTATTATAAGTACTGATGTCTTTACAATTTCTATTTCTGGTAATGCAGGAGCTACCTCAACTCAGGCAGGAAGTGCTACCTTTAATTATTATATTGCTACCGGAACAAGTGTAGCATCACAAGGAGTAGGATATGGAGCTTCTGACTACAATGCAGCAGACCCTACATCGGTGGGTCTTAGCAAGATTACGGCTACTGGTGGTTCTGCGCTTGTCACTGTTTCTTGTGCTTCTGCTCATGGTGGTGTGGCTAATGATTTTGTAGTATTTCAAAATACTTCCATAGATTCTGTGGCAGCTACCATTGGTGGTAATTTAAATCTAACTAAGTCAGCAGCAGGAGGACCGGAGTTTACAATTGTTTCAGTAAACGGTACACAAGTTATTGTCAGTGCAGCAGCCAATGCCAGTGCAAGCGGAGATGTAACATCAAGCATTAATATGACTGCATTGGTATATAAGCAGACAGCAGGAGGAGGATCAGGACGGGCATGGAATGAGGAAGCTTCAGCAGATGCTAGTGATCTGGCCTTGGATATTGCACAATGGAGTATGGACAACTGGGGTGAGAATGTCTTATTAAACAGGAAAGGAAGTAATTTATTTTATTTTATTACTCAGGCTTCGACTTCTCCTGTCAGAGCAACAACAGTAACTACATCCCCTATCAGTGTTAATTCTCTGATTGTCTCTCCTAATGACAGACATGTAATAGCTCTTGGTGCTAATGAATTTAATGCCTCTGCTACAGTAAGTGGAACATTTAATCCTATGCTGGTTAGATGGTCTGATCAGGGAGACAGAACTAATTGGGTTCCTTCCGTAAGTTCTACAGCAGGAGAAGTTGTACTTACAGATGGAACAAGGATAGTAGGAGCAGTCAGATCAAAGAATGCTATTAATGTATGGACAGATAACTCTCTCTGGCTGATGGAATTTTCTGGACCTCCCTTCACTTTTAAGTTCCAACAGGCAGGAACTAACTGTGGATTGATAGGACCACATGCAGGAATTGACTATAATGGTGTAACTTACTGGATGGGATTCGATAACTTCTATGCCAATACAGGACAGGTAGAGGTACTGGACTGCACAGTAAGAAGGTATGTCTTTGACAGACTTAATACATCTTACTATGATAAAGTATATACAGGAATTAATTCAGAGTTTAAGGAAATTATCTGGCTTTATGTTTCTACTGATGCAACAGAATGTGACAGTTATGTAGTCTTTTCTCCTGAAGATAACTATTGGGTATATGGAGAAACTTTCTTTACCACCTTCAGAGATAGAGAAGTTTTTGGAAATACTATAACTACAGGAGCTACGACTACAGGTAATTTTCTTTATAATAATGAACCAGCAGGAGTGTTTGATGGAGATGGGGAAACTCTTATTTCATTTGTAGAGTCTGCCGATTTTGATATTGATGATGGTAATGCTATTATGTTTATGAATAGAATTATACCAGACTTTGATCTTAATACAGGCAAAATTAAATTACATCTAACCACCAAACAATATCCTGAGAGTACTGAATCGGTAACAAAAGAATTTGATATAACAAATACAACACAGAAAGTAGATTTTAGATCTAGAGGAAGGCAAGGAAAAGTTAGGGTATCTTGTGCATCTAATAATGCCAGTTGGAAATGGGGATCAATACGACTAGCACTACAGGGAGATGGGGGAAGATAATGGCAAGATATCCTACTTTACCAATGTATTTAAGTAATGAGAATTTAAAGTCGGTCTATAAACAAGTTCAAAGATGGGGATCAATATTAATAAATGAACTGGATAGTAGAGATTTGGAAATACAAAATGCACCCTCAACAAATATATTCAGGGTGGTAACGATAACCAGTATTGGCAGACCAAGGAAGGGAGATATAGCCTACTCAGCCAGTACAGGTAAATTTAAAGGATACGTAAGTTTGGGATCTGAAACTTCTTGGCAGGATTTAAATTAATGAAAACAATGGCAGAACATTTTAATCGGGTTAATAATAGTACGTTACATAGTAATTATAATACGGGACAAATTCTTGATCCTAGTAGATATTCTATGCAACAAAAGATCCAGAAACAATTTGAAAGTGGAAAGAAAATAGAGTATGGTTATAATAACCAGAATAATTTTAAAGATGATGTGAGTAACTTTGCAAGCAATCAGTTACAACAGGTAGGATATAAATATGGAAATAGCTGATCTACAAGAATCTCAGAGGAGAATGCGTACTCCTACTAACAGAGATAATCCAATTATAGAAGGATTGTCTGGTATACCTATGAGTAGTCCTAAACCAAGATCAGATATCCCTGTATTTAGGCCAGAACCTATACTACCACCTGAAACACAAATGGCAATGGCTCCTCAATCTGGACAACTGCCAGTTACTCAACCGCCTAGACCACAAATGCAGGTTGATCCTAACTATCCTGTAAGTAGAGAAATGACAGAGGAAGAATTTAATTTTGGTAATATGTTGCGTGAGGTTGCACCACTTGCAGTATCTGTAGTAGTTGATAATGCTATTAAGAATTCAGATACAGAAAAGACAGTTGAATTACAAAAAGCCAGGAATGAAAACCAACCAGATCCTATGCAAATAGCACTGTCAGGTATACAAGAATTTGGTGTCCCTGCCTTACAGAATAATGGAATAAATGTAGATTCTACTTTTAAAGAAGATATAGAAAGTGGTGGATTAACAAGAATGGCAGCAAATGGTGGATTAATAGAAATGGCAAGAGGCGGTAAGCTTTGGGACCCAGATAAAACTGTATATAGAGAGACTCCATCAGGATTACAAGAAATGATGCTAGGAGATGATGGAAGATATTATACAAGAGAAGGGCAAGATGAAAGAGGTTTATATTATCCAGAAGAGGAACGTGAAGAAGAGATAAGTAAAGAACCTGACTTGCATCCTGCATATAAAGGAAGATATGAAAATGTAGGAACTCCTAGATTATTGGTGGGAAGTAATGTTCCTTGGAATCCTAATCGTCCTGTAAATTATACTCTTCCCGGTATTTTTCCCGAAATGAAAGATATGCCTGTTTCTCCTGGAATGCTTGATCCTAGAGATCCCCTAAATCAACAAGTTAGGGGAATGCTTAGAGGACTGCCCGGAGATAAACCAGACCCACCTGCTACTGATCCTCCCCTAGAGAAACCATCTACATATGGTCTTACACAAGGAGAAGCTATACTGAAAATATTTCAAGATAGATATGGACCTGATCATCAACCACCACAAGATTATTCTTATATGGATACACCAGAATATCAAGCAGAAGAGGCAAGTAATGTACCATTTAAACATGGAGGAGGTCTAAATCAATTAGCAAGAGGCGGTAACTTCAGAGGACGAGTTCCAGGAGATGGTCATGGTATGGAAGACAATGTATTCATGCCTATTCAGGAAGGATCAGAACAAGTAGGGACACTGGCTGTCAGTCCCAAGGAGTACGTTGTAGACGCTCATACAATGTCTGCTCTAGGGAATGGCAATGCTGATAAAGGGGCTGATGTTATGGATAAGGTTGTAGAAAACGTCAGAGAACAAGCTTATGGAACAATAAAACAGCCAAGACAAATTAATGGCCTTGCTGCTCTTAGGCCAATGACTGAAAGGGTTTAAAAAAATGGGAATTTTATCTTCACTATTTGGTATAGGAGGCACTGGTAAACAGGCTACAACTACTCAGGTTATACAATCACAGATACCTAAAGAGTTATCTCCTTTTGTTAAACAGATTTTATCAGAAGCACAAGCTTTATACGGAGCCGATATCGAGAGAGGGTATGATCCTTATACAGGATTAACAACTGCACCATTTACGGCTGAACAGTTACAGGCACAGGAGGATATAAAAGGTTTAAGAGGAACCCAAGCACCTTTTATACAGGAAGCTCTAGGCATTCAAAGGGAAGGAGCAGAGAAGTTTACCCCTGAAGTTGCCCAAGAGTATATGTCTCCCTACCAAAGAGCAGTCACTGATATTGAGAAAAGGGAAGCTGAGAGAGTATTTGAACGTGATGTCATGCCAAGATTTGAAAAGAGTGCTGTAGATGCTGGCGGTCTGAGCGGTCTGGGAACAAGAGCAGGAGTACAGGCAGCGGAGCTTCAACGAGGGCAGTCACAGTTATTGGCAGATATAGAAGCCAAGGGACTTCAAAGTTCTTTCCTGAATGCTCAACAACAGTTTGCACAACAGAAAGCCAGAGAACAGCAACTAGCTGCGAATATAGGTAGGACAGGACCAGCCTTATTCGGAGCAACACTGGCAGAAGCTGGTGCTATGGAGGGAGTAGGAGCAGAAAAACGAGAATTTGCAAAAACGGCTTTGGATGAAGCATACTTTAAATTCTTGGAAGAACAGCAATTTCCACAAAGAACATTAGCTCAGTATTCTGGTACTGTCTATGGTAATCCAATGTTAGGAACTCCTTCTCAAACTAAAACTACAACCGGAACTCCTTATCAGCCCAGCATGGGTCAGAACCTGCTAGGTCTGGGACTAACCGGACTTAACATCTATGGTATGGGCGGTGGATTTGGTGGTAATTTTAGTGGACAAACTTTAGGAAATCGTATGTATGGTCCTGCTTCTGGTGTTATAAGAAAGGGCGGTGGATCTGTAGGAATGTCAGATAAAAATCTGGGTAAGTATATGGAACAAGGTTCTAGTGCTATCTCCGATAGTAATAGAGATCGGTTGATGAGACTATATAAGAGTGGTCTGTCTGGATTACCTGTGGTTAATAGAAGAGTTGGAGGAGGAGATCTT
>Ga0098039_1000668_pt1 | contig 13947 bp, 25 predicted proteins | sample 6_EtaG_FD_75047 | JGI IMG/M metagenome (GOLD analysis project Ga0098039, IMG submission 75047) | Marine viral communities from the Subarctic Pacific Ocean - 6_ETSP_OMZ_AT15160 metaG | ecosystem: Environmental > Aquatic > Marine > Oceanic | place: Pacific Ocean | collected 2015-01-08 | reverse complement strand
TGTCGGCCACATCTTCACCGCGCCTGCCAGGAGCAATTCGTCTTTCCTCTTGCCGCCCTTGCTTGATGCTGGTGCTTGAGTTGGCGTGGGCCACATCTTTGAGTTCTTCGGGTGGGCGTGATCTCTCAGCTTGTATTTCCCTGCCGTTCCATCCCTCATTTCCATCACCCCGCCCTCGCCGTCTGACGCTATTGGCGTTTGCCACAATCCAGACCCTACCTCTCCTGTGCGGGGCATCGACACCGCAAGCTGGTATAAGAAACGGCTGGACTTCATACCCCTCACCTTCCAGGTCAGATAGCACGTTGTCGAGTTCCATATCGATGATTCCAGCAACATTTTCGCCAATGATCCAAGTCGGCCTAGCTTCCCGTATAACTCGTAGCATCTCAGGCCAGAGGTAACGGTCATCTTCCTTGCCTCTTTGTTTCCCGGCTTGCGAGAAGGGCTGGCAGGGAAAGCCACCTGTGAGTAGGTCGATGGTTGTGTGGGTTGTTTCCCTTGATGTATCGCGTGATGCAGACTCACACCGTGTCTCCCCCCAGCTCCCATGTTGTTGTCCTTCCGTAGTTTGGTTCCATCCCTGTGATTCTGCGTGTCCGGTGTGGGCCAAAACTGTTTCATACGTCACATCCCTTATGTCTGATATTATCGGCACATCTGGCCAGTGTTTCTTTAACACACGTTGGCAGTAATCATCTATTTCTACAAAAGATACCACCTCATGATCGTCACCCCATACCCATGATGCTGCTAGGGCAAAGCCACCTATGCCAGAGAATAAGTCTAGGTGTCTCATTGCTCAACCTTTATTGCCCTCATAATTGGAACGACCACTTGTGGGGCGATAGAATTCCCAAGGGCTGTTATCGCATCGTTTTCGTATGGTTCTTTGGGTATCCCATCATCCACTCCAAACCAATCCGGCAAAGACGCTTTCCCACCAAGGCAGCGTATTGCTCTGCAAGATTTCCATTCGGGTGCTTTGCGAATCGCTTCGCTAAAGACTCTGCCTTGAAAGAGCCTCTCTTGAACCCGTCTGACGCTGTTGGGGTAAGCCACAATGAAAATCCTTTCTCGTCGGTGGGGCGCACCAAAGACGGAGCAAGGTATAGTCTGCCATTCCGCATCGTACCCGATTTGGGCAAGGTCGTATAGGACTCTGTCGAGTCCACGAACAGCGATTGCTGCGCTGTTTTCCACGATTGCGAACCTTGGTCTAACAGTGCCAATGGTATTGCATAGATATTTCCAGAGTCCACTTCTTTTTCCATCTATCCCGTTCTCCTTGTTCTCTCCATCCGAATCCCACGTTTTGGCGAACGATATGTCTTGACATGGGAATCCACCGGTTATCAAGTCTATATCCGATCCATCATGCCTATGGTTTCGGATATCCGCACAAACTACCACATCGGGCCAATTCTTTTTCAACACACGTTGGCAGTAATCATCTATTTCTACAAAAGATACCACCTCATGCTCTGCACCCCACACCCATGATGCTGCTAGGGCAAAGCCACCTATGCCTGAGAAGAGATCTAGGTGCTTCATATCATATCTCCTTGTGGCTAATGGGCAGCACCGATCTCAGAGGGTCCACAGTCCAAGGCTTACCCCCCACACCATTGGTGCTGCCCATGCTTAGGTTAGGTTCCAGGCAACGGTACAAACAGCACAGCAGGGACATCCTTGTACAAATATATCCACCCACCCGGGACTCTGCGTACATTTAGCTGGCTTCCTATTGGCATGGTGCTGTGGATATCCATGCCCACCATTTCCTCTTGTAGCTTGTTGTCTGTCATGTTACCCCTTTTCCTCTTGTAGCTTGTTGTCTGTCATGTTACCCCTTCATACGAATAAACTCTGTTGCTCTTGATCTCCCGTCGGTACGTCGATAAAGTTCATCACCTGGCGAATACCCAGCTTATCCATGCAATATTCCCACAGCTTAGGATGGGTTTGTTTTAGACGTATGAATCGATTTGTGCCTTTTGGCTATAGCCGTTAGGTCTGAGCTATGGCATAATATATAAAAACCCGGCTTGCCATGGGTCGATAAAGTAACCACCGGTATCTTCTCTTCTTTCCTGGCAAGATCCCTGACCTTCTCCCACAGGGATATGCAAGCATGGCGTTTGCGGTGCTTGTGCTCAATAAAAAGTTCAGGGTGCAAAGTATCTGATCTGGTTCCTCCTGAGTTACCTCCTGACAGCGGAGTACGGCTACGTCCGGATGGTAGGCCAAAGAAAATGCCTACGTTTCTCTCACGTTGTTTCCATGTGTGTGTTGGTGGCATTACGCCTCCGCTATTTAAAAAAGGTCGGTAGTTTGCCCTATTTTAACTGGGCCATCATCATCTCTCATCTGAACAAAATAAATAGTTGTATAATTCATAGGCTTGACTCGTATCTCCAGTCATCTTTAAGCGTAAACTTGCAACCATCCCTTTCTTGGAATGTTGCACACTTTCCAATAAGGTTGTATTTTACCTTGCGGTTTTTGGCTTTAACTATCTTAACCTTGTTACGACTAAGCGCAAGACCAAGCCTTGCCTTCTCAAGGGCTCTCTTCCCCCCAAGGGGATCATCCCTGCCAGGGTTCTTTTGTATGGCAATAAAGCATATGGCACCATCCAGCTTTCGGTGTATCTCGTTGATGAACTGGTTCACATTCGCATAGTCATCAGCGTAGAGCTCAAGATAATCTATAATGTTGATGACCCCCTTCCCGGGGACAACCACATCCGCAAAATCAGCATCCCTTTCATAATACTTGAAATTCCAATCCTCGATTGCGATGTCCCCAAATAGGTTCAGCCTCTCAACAAGTTCAGATGCCCCCATTTCGGAATTGAAATAGTGAACATCATACTTCTTACGATTGTTTTTTATGATGTTTAGCAGGACACCAGTTTTACCAGCATCTGGTTCGCCACCGATTACAATAATATTACCCGGCATGATATTGACCAGATCATGTAAACCAAACGGCAACCATAGATCCACATGCTCAGATGTGACATTAAAGAAGTCTATCGGAGGACAGTCGGTATTTATGGTTCGGTACTGCCCAGCCATCTTCCCAGTCTTTTCTATCTTGCCCTCTTTTTCCAGTTTTGCCAACAATGCCCGGACGTTAGCCTTCTCTTTTTGCAATTCAATCTTGCTGGTTGCTAAAGTTGCTATTTCATACACATTACTCACAGAGAAGTTGCCGGTTTGTTGCACCACCCATTCCCGGATATTATCAGCCATATTCTTATTTCTATCCATGGCCCGTTTGATTGCTGAGTTTATTTTGGTTCGGATTTCTTCTTCAGGAAATGGTGGAGTGCATTGTTTTGCTAGGAATTCTAGGTACTCATAGATTTCACGGTGGGGCATGTTGCCCTTGATAAGGTGGTTGGCAAGGTGGAACAATGTGTCATCCCTGCCCGGTTCTGCGAATGATATTGCTCTTGTTGCTCTTGGTTGCACCTGAGTTGCTATTGGTTGCACCCCCGTTGCACCCTCTAATTCGGTTGCACCTGTACTATTTAATATATTATATAGTGCATCAATAACCTGCTTGGGTAAAGGTTCACCCTCAAACCGGGTTAGTGCATCATATTTACCATACCCGGTAACCTTGCTTGGTGGGATTATGACATACCCACCATTGCCTCTGAAATCTAATCCCGGAAGAAACCTTACTGCGTTGCCAAGACCATTATGATTGCCCTCAAATGAGAAATGGAAATGCCACCCGTTGGGTGTTTTGACATTGGGTTTTGCCCAAGGTACGAGCTCTATCATTTTTTCCAGGCCCTCTTCTGAGTCTGCATCAACCGTACAGAAGTTGCTTACCTTCCCGGTAACGATCGCAAGGTTTGCTTTAGGCCATTGTTTCCACCAGTGTTCAACCTCTTCCCGGGTAGGCAGTTCTGATTGGTATTTCTCCCACTTGACGTATGGCTTCTTGTCTTTGGTAGGTTTAATCGGGATAACAGAGAACCCATTATCCAGGCATTCCAATGCGGAGGCTAGATTTGTCATTATTACCCCTCTAAGTAAGGATATCTTTGGGATCCATATCCAAAGCGTTTGCTATTAGGTTAAGCCTTTCCAGTGTTGTGGTTTTACGTTCAAGTATGTACCACAAGCCCTGTCTGGTTATCCCGATAGCATCAGCAAAGGTCTTTGAGGTGAATCCGGCCACTGTAATCTCACGTTCTATTTTCTTTGTGTTTAGTTCCATGGGGGACATACTAGCAGAGTTCAAATACCAATGCAAGCACTTTCCTTCACTATTTTTTAACCTACCATTCTTATAGGGTGGATAAAATAACAGGGTGCCCTAAAATAATTGTTGACAATGGTTTTACCCTCCTGTAATATCCATAACCATGAGATCATACGAAACAAACACAGGGCAGAAGTGGGCATCAGTCACAGAGATTATCGGAGATGCTACAGACAAGTCTAAGGCATTGACAAGATGGGCAGCAAACACGGCCTGTGACTATGCCAGGGATACCTTGGATCCCATTAAGATAAAGGCACGGATGGGCGGTATGGACTATGACATGGTACTCTGGCATTCGGTAGAGGAGGTCTTATCAGATGCCAAGCATGCTTTCTGGAAGGTATCAGACAAGGCTTTGTCGATCGGTTCTGAGGTTCACAGCATGGCAGAGGGCTATCTAAAGGGTAACCGTCCGGATACAGTAGGTCGTAGAGATGAGGTAATCCACGCTTACACAGCGTTCTTGGACTGGCTGAACTCTGTTAGGTTTGAGATAATTGAGACAGAGATGAAGGTATTTGGCTACTGGTATGGCGGTACACTGGACATAAAGGCCAAGCTCAATGGTGTAACAACCATAATAGATCTGAAGACGAGCAAAAGTCTGTTTCCGGGCTACAGATACCAAGTTGCCGCATACCGTGCAACCCAGCCCGATGCAGAGGCTTGTGGTGTTCTCCGTCTGGACAAAGAGACAGGGATTCCAGAGTACAGGGATACTAGCAAGACATTTGAACAGGATCTGAAGGTGTTTAACCTAATGCGGGATTTATTCTACAATCGCCACCCCCGCATTGCCAAAAAAGCAGGATGGATTAACCGTTCTGCATAACAAAGGGAGGTAAGCAATGCCGTTACTAGCAAGAGAACCAGAAGGTGGGGGAGATTTCGGGCCAAGAGAACTGATACCGGAAGGGTTGCATGATGTGATATGCTATTCGGTGTACGATCTTGGCACACATGCCAACGAGTACAACGGGCAGGTCAAGAACCAGAGAAAGGTTTTGATCCAATGGGAGTTTCCGGGGATACCCGTATCGGAAGAGGACCCAAGGCCCAAGGTCAAGAGCCGTAGGTTTACCCTGAGTCTGCATGAAAAAGCCACCCTACGGAAGATACTCCAATCCTGGAGGGGAAAAGCATTCACACCGGAAGAGTTGGAAGGCTTTGACATTGCCAACCTGGTAGGGGTTGCTGCCCAGGTGCAGATATTGCACGGTAAGGGCAAAACAGATCCCTCCAAGACCTATGATAATGTGGAGAATGTTCTGCCCCCAAGCGGTAAGCTGAACGGTCAGCAACCGGAGAACCCGTTGGTAATGTTTTCTTTTGATGACAATGGTGGGGATGATCTTTCGGAAGATACTCCTGAGTGGATCCAGAACATTATCAGGGATTCCCAGGAATGGAGTGCTGTCCCGAAAGAGGACCCGGCCCCAGCCAATCCAGCCAATGCACCAACAAAGTTGTTCTAGGAGGGGGATATGTTAGACAAATGTGAAGTGTGCAAACATGAGTTCAAGGCGGAACTGACACCCTTTCTGATCTCACTCCCAATTTGCACAAAAAAAGATGCCATGGCCATATATTACGCCTTCCAATCTGACCGGGAAATGCAGGAGGCGATACGGGTGGATCTCGCTAAGAACGGTGTGAAGATCGAGAGGCCATCATGGGTAGATTAGCCACATGGCGAACTCTCCATGAGATCCAGTTTCTGGACGGCCTTGGGACGGGTGCCCATCTCCCCCCCGGGGCCGTCAGTTCCGCATCTAGGAGGGACAAGCTACGAGTGTACATTAGGACAGGGATGGATCGGAGGTGGGGTACTCTTGGGAAGGACAAGGGTGTTATTCTTTCCCATGCTAGGAGGTTACTCCGGGAGAGTACGCCATGAGCCCCGACGCGGCCCGGATAACAAAAACCCTCTTGTATGTCATCCGGGATATGACCGAAAACGTACGGCTGGGAGCATACGAGGGGGATTTGAACGTGAAGCTAACCCGGTCAGCAGATGAGATCAATGAGTTTTTGGGTGACTTTTCCCCATCTCCGGGTGAGACGGCTAGAATGATAGATCAAATGGAGGGTTGTGGGATGCTTGGGGATTTGAAAAGGCGTTTACACTAAATGTGAGTCTCTATTATGTAGCCATACAAAATAGAGCCACCCGAAAGAGAGGAACCTATGGTATCGAAAATGAAGCTGAAAAGAATTGAGGCTGACAAAACCCAGATCGACCTATGGAACGAAACGGGCATCCCCCAATGGCGTATTTCCCTGATTGAAAGAGGGATGCCGCCTAAAGCCGTTGAAGCCGGGAAGATTGCTGACGCATTGGAAGCAACCATTGAGGAGTTATTCTAATCGACAGGTCAGCAGCACATATGCAGGGCTGGGCAAAAGTCAAACAGGGATCGGGATACGCCGGCGTGTCAGATTACAGGAGGTAAAGCACCCCACCAGAGGCTCTCAGAGGCCCGTGGCTGGACTATCTTAATTTATTCATACCCAAGGAGGGGGTTATGTCAATCTTCAGTAGAAAGTGTGGTCTGTGCGGGGAATGCCATGATCTGGTTGTGGAAATAACCGATGGGCATATATACGCAGAGACATATCGTTACCATGAGCATTGTCTGGACAAGATTGCCGCCTATCCGGAAGCCTTTACCAACAGGCAGGTTGATTGGGCCATACAGATCATTGATCTCAAGTCTGTTTTAGAGACAAGGGCGGTGAAAAGCAGGAAAGAGTACAAGAAAAAACATAAACAGCTAGAGGAATACAGCAACAATCGGTAGGAGGTGATAGGCACGAAATAGATATGATCCGTCAACCGAAAAGCAGGGCCCCCCACAACCGGGTAGGGGGCCTTTGTTTGTGTTAGTCAATCCCTTTCCGCCATAAACTCCGGATACAATTCCCAGAGGCAATCGTTACACATACCAGAGCTAACAGCCTGACCCCTGCCCGGTTTAACAAGGTACACCCATTGCTCATACTCACCCCACACTTTAAGGCGGCTGCAATTAGCGCATGTGGTTATGATTTCCGGTATTGGTTCTCTGCCTGCCTTAACTGCCGATACTGGCCCTCTTCTGCTTTCGATTGTTTGCATGTGTCACACTCCCCGTAAGTATATCGTTTATAAGGTTTTTTTAGATAGTGCAATGGCTCTATAAACACGTTAAGCCATTCCCCATCGGTTTGGATTCGGTTACATCTAGCGCAGATCATGTCAGGCCCTTTGCTGTGGATATCAATACTAGGTTTCTGCGTATAGATACCCCATTGTCTTCTAGCAACTCGTATATCTCCCCATTCTGGAGGGCCTCAAGAATTACCCATGTTGCCTTTTCTAGTTCCACAAGTAACTCCGGTGCCTTTGAAATCAGGATTATGTTTGCGCTCTCTTCGTCGGTTTCATCGGTTGGATGTTCTGTGAACACCTCCGCTATTTGATGCCCCGTAGCGTTGCCAATTGGTACGGCATAGTCACGGCACGGTCCGTTGTCTATTTTCCACGGTCCTTCGGTGTATTTTGTCATGTCAATCCCCCCCATACCACAGCCATGATGCTCATTCCAATCATTAGGCCGACGATGAATGTTATTGCCAAGTCTTCTTGCTGTTCTCGTTGCCGTTTAGTGTCAGTTAGGTATCTTACTGCTCCTGCCATTCCCTTCGATCTGTCAGTATCCATGTTACCCCCCTTTTCTTTTGGTATGTGATTAGCACACGTTAGACTGCACCTTGGGGCAGCCCCCTGTGAAAAAGACCATCGGCACAGAGCCCCTGCTTCCAGGGCTCTGCATTGCTTTATTCTTGGGTCATGTATCCACATGCTATCCCTCTTCAATCTGTTTTACAATGTCTTTGAAAATTGCGAGCACATCTTTTGTATCCCCGGCAACCATATGCCTTTCCCTTTAGCATGATTGGGTTGTTTTTCGGGATGCCTGTCATTCGTCAGATTTACCACGCTTCCGAATACGATGCTTTGCCGAATAGTATGCAGTTCTACAGGGCATACTATCCTGTAGGCACACTTGAGTGATGGTCTGTCCTGTTTTTGCCACTTCAGCATCCACCCTAGCGACATCTTCGTCCGTGGTTCGTAGCCCATATTTGGAACTGTGTTTGTGGGTGTCTCTCATCCTCTCTCTGTTAAACGGTTGAGGGGGCCGTCTTCGATGTGACAATGACCTTGCTTTTGCCGTACCCTTCCTGCGCTGATGGGCGTTGCTCAGTGGGTTGAGTCCATCCGAATAAAGTCTCTTTTGAATATCGCTGAGATTCCCATGGAGTTCTGCGGATGTTAAACCTCTGTCCAGTGGAAGGCCAAACTGGAGTTTGTATTCGTCTGGTGTGGTATTGTGTATCCCAGCAATGTGCCTACCAACAGACTTGAACCATCTCCCACAAAGCAGACATTGGATCTTGTCTCCTGTAAAGTATCTTTCGACATCTCTTATCGTCTTGAGTTTTCCCTTAAATGGAAACCCTGGGGCGCACCTTCGACGTTTCTCATATTTTTGGCGATTCAACTTAAACAGCGTTTGTCCTAGGCTCTGATGATTGATTATGTTCGACCCACTGAGTGACCTGTTGATGCTCATGCTGTCTCCTTCCCTATACTATGTGTTGTTTAGTTTAGATCCGTCAAGACATATTCCCCACTGTCAATCTTGGCTTGTGTTTCCTTTTTGGATTCTCCCAAGAATTGGTTGCGGTACTTGCTAGTGGTTACGCTGTAATCCCATCTATCCCGGTCAAGGTATGTCCGGCTCTCACTGTGACATTCACCGCACTCACAGTCCTGTATATTGTCAATAACCTTCTTGGCTATGGCGGTGCTGTAGGATTGGAACACCTCAACTGTTGCATATCTTTCATCGTAGCCACCGGGGTCGATAATCTCATCCCCGGTAACGATAAACTGGTTCGCAACTTCTCTGCCTGTTCTGCCTGTCATGTTTCGTACTTTCATGTGTCAATCCTTTCCCGGTTTACCTATACACCGGAAGGTATTTAGTATTGATTATACCTGTCCGACCAATGCGATACTGCAATCACCGCACATTAGGGAAGCTCCCTTTTTTGCCCATGCATTCAAGCCACATATCGGACAGGTATATTTAGTCCGACTCCCCGGTTTAACTTTAGGTGGCGGTGTCTGTTCTTGTTGTTCTTTCCCTTGGTCTTTGTCTTTTGGGTCCATGTCTCCGATCTCATGCGCTAGCCACGGGAATAATTCTTCGGGAGGTATAGATGCAATCACCCGAATGGCAGCGCCGCCTTTGGCGAGCCCCGTCTCTACTGCCTGTCCGGTTCCATTCTTTCCATCGCTATTTGTAATGCACAATCCAATGTCATCACATTTATCAACCCATTCTTTGTTGTGGTATCCGTTTCGGGACACAGCCCCGTACTGGTACTGCCATAAATGGACCATTTCATGGACCAGTATCCCCATTACGGTGGGGAGGTCACCTTCGGCCATTACGTTTGCATTGATTGCCAGTTCACAGACAGTATCCCCATCCTCGTTTTCCCATCTATCCGTTGCCAAGTAACCGCCTATTACTTTGGTATTACGTGTCAGTACTAACATAGGCGCATTCACTATCCCATCGAATAGCTCGTTATTAAGAATATCAAAAGCTTTTTGGTATGCATCGGCTTGTTCAATGGTTGGTTTCATTTCTTCCTCCTTTCCTATTTAGTGTTTAACCGCTTTGGATCTATTGCATGTATGTCTTCATCATCGGTGAAATAATCTGTCACTTTTAAGGTCTCAAGATTGCCATTGCCACCAGTCCCCGTACCAAGTAAGTACACCGCCAGCACGTTTACTAGTCTATTGGTACTGTTATTTGTCTCAAAAGCGCCCCATATTCCGGGGAATATAGGATCTAAATAGTCTTTGATGGTAACAAATACATTGATCGCCTTGCGTCGGCCATTGCCATATTCATCTATTGCCAGCGCCATGCATCCTATAACACGACAAGGTATTTGTGCCCCTTCGCATTTACTGGCGATTTCATAGCACTTGCGGTGCCTTGCTATCATGTCGTCGTCATCCCGTTCGCCCCATGCAATAGCCATATCTAACAGAACCGATACTGCATTAGCGCTGCTGATCTCTTTTTCCCATGTTTCAAACATTCGATCATCTCTATTGAGATATGCGTCAATGACCAAGTCGCCCTCATTATCCATACGGCTTCTCCATTGTCTTTTCGGTGCGTATGCGTTCTCAATCACTTCATCGAATCCCTCATACTCACCCCGGTTTCCCATTGCTTGTGTCATCTCATATAAATGATTTGCTCTGTCCGTTCCATTGTTGTAGATAGTATCTTGAGGGTTTCCTTTCAGTACATGTTCCAGCATATCAATTCCATGGACCCAATACGTGCCAATCTCGTTACCTTGTCTATGGTTGTCAATGTATTCTCTGCAAGTCATCATACCGCCACCTCTTCTTTTGCAGTATCCAGATTAATCTTCCCACGTTCTGCTGTAGACATACCAGAAAGAAAGGCCACTTCAAAAGCACGTTCTCTAGTGACACCACAACCAAAAGCCTTGACTGAATTGATGAGCCTCCTAGTAGATGGATCAAACGGGATGTTGTGCTGTTTCACTTGTGATCGTAGGCTTTTAATGGTTGATTTAAACCATTTGCGGTCACCTGTCTCTGGAAGTGCCCTTGAAAGTATTTTACTTTCTACCTTGGTTGAATAATCCATCGGGACCGTGAGAAACCTATCTAAAAGACTGTCATCACATCGAGTAGCGCCAGTGTACTGTCTTGATACTGAACGGCCCACTGTATTGGCAGCCCCAACAAATCTGCAATCCTCATGTACGTTAATTTGACCGATAGGCGTAGTGATTGATCTGGTATCCGGCTCCAGCAGGGAATTGAGCCCCATAGCGATATTGTGATCTGCTGCGAATATTTCATCTAGTAGCACTATTCCAGCATCTTGAACCGCATTCAATAACTGACTTGGGACCCATGCACTTGAGCCATTCTCTTGAATCTGCGTGCCTCCAAATACTTGAGCATATCTCATACCGCCCGAAAGGCTTAGTGTGAAGAATGGAGTTTCCATGCTATCGGCAATTTCTTTGATCATTCTTGACTTACCACAACCGGCAGGCCCTGTTAAAAGAACATTTATACCAGAATTGACAAAAGCAGACACTTCATCAAATATCTCCGGCTTGGTATAGCCTACCGCTGTTTTGATATCTGGTATGGCTGGGACAGGCTCTTGTTTTTCGGTCAACGCATCTTTTAATTTAGCTAATAGATCATCTACTTCTGTTGAGGGCTCTTTTGGCGGTGTCTCTTCTGTTTTGGGATCGTTTTTAAAAGGCCCTTTGTGATGATCAGTTTTCTCTTTTGGGCTCTCTTGTTCTTGGTCTGTGTCTTTGGTTTTCCCTTTATAGGTGGCGTTGTGCTCAGTAAGCCTGTCATAGCTCATAAGGTAGTTCTGGAAGTGGAGTTGCAACGATGTTTCTAATGACGTACGGTATCTGCCGCTCATGCTTTGGTTAGGTTCCAGATTCTCAACCCTATGTATTAGGCCAATAATCAAACTGGCATCTGTCTTTGACAGTTTACCAGTCTTGGCTAATTCAGCCCAGTTGACATTCTCTTGGTTTTCGTCCGTGTCTTGCACAAAGCCCCATATCCTGCTCGCCTGTTTCCATGTCGCACTCGCCTGTTTCCATTTTGTTCCACTTGTCATTGTCTAGCCTCCCTTTGCCGGTTACGATGCCACCGGTGGGGCGGTTCGAGGTTATGCAAAGTTTAGGAAGTCAATCACCATGTCCACTAGGTTCTTTTCAGTCTCAGGCATCGTTCTCATCAAGGCGTTTCTGTCATCCTCAAGCTGACTGACTTTGTCTCGCAAGAAAGTCGCCGACCTTTCATGTTTTTGAATCTTCTCAACCATGTCCATCATGTCTCGTTCGATTTCGATTTTCCTCAATTTCTTTTCTGTCTCGTTCATGTCTTCCTCCTTTATGCCGGTTACGATGCCACCGGCGGGGCGGTTCGGGGTTTACAGCGTATCGATAGCCTCTTTAAGTATAAGGATCAGATCCTCAGCGTTTTGCCTTGATAGATCTGCATGAATTCTGCTTCTGCTCTGCACAGCCCGTCTGCAAGTCCTGTCGGAATACGGTCTGCCGTGTGCCCAAATTTGCAGTGCAATCGTTCCAGGCCTGTTTCGATACACTCGTATAGCGTTGTCGAATGGTCCGTCAGTGTACTCTTGGGATCGCACGGGTGTGTTACGTTTAACACTCATTGGCTTGATTGGCTTGTCCATCAGGCAGGTTGATTGGGCCATACAGATCATTTTCTCAAAGATTGTCATGTCTTCCTCCTTTATGGTTGGTTGTGTTGTCATGATTTGCTCCTTTTCATTTCTGCGATTATTTCTTCAGTGGTCATTTCGGACAGTTTTGGCAACCCGTGGCAAACGTGATTGTTGAACCACATAAATGGCCCATTGAAGTACAGGAATTCTGTGTCGTATGTGGTACGTTTCTTGGCAACATCCCATTCATCCGAACCTGTGTACATCTTTCCGCACCTTGAGCATTTGATAGTCATGTCTTCCTCCTTTATGGTTGGTTTATCGTCCATCTTTCCTAGTCCCAATCAATATCGTCTATCATGCTGGACACGGCTTCCTGAAGCTCTTCGATATCCTTTATGGTTGGTTTATCGTCCATATCGTCTATCATGCTGGACACGGCTTCCTGAAGCTCTTCGATACCCTTGATTGTTTTTGCGAGTCCTTTCTGGTCGCGGATAAAGCGTCTGAGTTTCATGTCTCTCTCCTTTATGTTGTAGTGTGGAGTTGAGAGCATATAGGTGGGTGAGACACTTGTCAACAATTATTTACAATTATTTTCACAGCCCGGGTGGCTGCAGCCGGATCAAGAGATCAAGATTATTTAAATGCACGCATGGGGTTGATCTTTGTTCCAATCCATGGTATTTAGGTCACGTTGTGCTTGACCGCCAAGCATTAACCATTCCTTAGCATGTTTATAAACAACAGGTATGGATATTATATGAGTGATATCAATGGGGCATTGACACCAGAAGTTATCCCGGATGCTGTGGTTGACCGGGAGCAGTTATTCATAAACAATTTAGCAACCCATGCTAATCAACGCGAGGCTGCCATTGCTGCTGGATACAGCCCCACCTATGCTGCTACAAGTATCAGTCTAAAGTTTAAATCTGAACGCTTTATGGCTAAGCTGAGGGATTATTACAAGGGCAATGCTGCTTTACTCCTGCCAAAGATCATGGCAACTGAAGCTAAAGTGGTCGATCTTGTTTATGATGATCCAGGTGAGTTACCTAAGCACCGTCAAACACTCAAAGAGCTGAAACAATCGGCCAGTGTGCTATCTTCCGACCAAGGCCAGGTTCAACCTGTATTGCACATTACAAGCATCAGGAATCTATTTGCACAATCCAATACCATTGCACCATCGGATCAAGAGATCAAGGCCCGGGTGGCCGCAGCCCTGGAAGCCAAATCAAGATCCGGGACCGGGCTGGAAGCCAAATCAAGATCCGGGACCGGGGGGGTGTAGGCCTGGAAGCCAAAT
>Ga0098039_1000666_pt1 | contig 13953 bp, 18 predicted proteins | sample 6_EtaG_FD_75047 | JGI IMG/M metagenome (GOLD analysis project Ga0098039, IMG submission 75047) | Marine viral communities from the Subarctic Pacific Ocean - 6_ETSP_OMZ_AT15160 metaG | ecosystem: Environmental > Aquatic > Marine > Oceanic | place: Pacific Ocean | collected 2015-01-08 | reverse complement strand
AGACGACGCATCAGATCTGAGAGGGATGTTGAAAAGACTAGAAGGTACAGAATTTGATGAACAAATCAAGGAGGCAAATGAAAAACTTTTCGCAATTGAATGTGAAATTAAAAAGCAAGAAAATTCTTGCGACCAAATAACAGAAAATATAGATATATATCGAAGCAAGGTCGAAGAAGTTAATGAAAGAATAAATATTATTCCAGTTGAGATTATTAATATAGACGAAGTGGAAAAGTCTTTAGAAGAAAATGAAAAAGAAAAAGGTTTATTAGTTGGAAGAAATAATAAATTTTCTGAAAACATTAAAAACAACAACGGGCTTTTGAATAAAATAGAAAGTTTCCTAAACGACGATTTTGATATCGAGGACATTAAAAAAAATAAGTCTATTGTTGTTGAAAAACAAAACCAGCTAAACGCAATTTGTAACGATATAAAAATACATGAAACCAAACTAAAGGTTAAAGAAGGGAAGGCTTCGCTTCTAGAAGAAGTTCCTTGCGGAGAAGAGTTTTCTCATTGCCAATTCATTAAAGATGCTTACGGAGCACTAAAACAACTCGATGAAGTAAAGCGAGAGATTGAGGGCTTGCGAGGAGAAGAGGTAAAAACATCTTCTGAGATTCTTCAATTAAATCCAGAAAAAATCGAAGAACATATCCAAAAACATGATAAGCTCCTTGAAAGACAAAATATATTAAATTCTGAAAACTCTTCTTATGAGTTGGAGATTCAAAAAAATAAAACAAGAATTGTTGCATATAAAAAAGAAATTGAACAATTAAACGAAAAGATAGTAGAATATAACAAGAACAAAATGGCAATTGAAAATCTTGAAGCATTAAATTTTGAGAAAGATAACTTTTTGAGAGCTATAACAAAAGAAAAAAATACTTTATCAGAATGTCAAAGCCACCTTATTGAACTCTCCAAGGAGCATGGTTCAGTCGAGCAAGTTCTTAAAAACTTTGAAGACGACAAGCAGGAGCTTCATGATCTGCGCGCGGAGTATGCTGCTTATGATTTATTTATGAGATGCATGCATTCAAACGGAATTGCTTACGATATTATCAAAAAGCGTCTTCCAATCATCAATACAGAGGTGGCAAAAATATTGGTGAATATTGTTGATTTCGAAGTTTTCTTCGAGGCAGAAGATAAGAAGCTTGAAATCTTTATTAAACATCCCAAATTTGACGCGAGGCCAATTGAATTAGGTTCAGGTTCTGAAAAAACAATTGCAGCCATGGCCATCCGCCTGGCGCTACTGAACGTTTCCAGTCTTCCAAAGCCAGACTTGTTTATTCTTGACGAGCCAGCAACGGCTTTAGACGAAGAAAATATGGAAGGGTTTATTAGAATTTTAGATATGGTTAAATCATATTTTAAAACTGTTCTTCTTATTTCTCATTTGGACACTTTGAAAGATTGTGCAGATATGACCATTGAGATTGAGAAGAAAGGTAATTTTGCTTATGTTAATTATTAAGGAGGAAACATATAATGCAAGCAGCAACGCAGTTTATCAGCGATAGTATAGAAGAACTTTTACAGAAGGTTGCTAAGTTAGAAAGGGTTGCCGAATTAGCATCTCAATATAAAGAAATACATATTGATAAATTTGCTTCATATAATGAAAAAGAATATGTTCTTGAAAAACTTGGCGAGAGTCTAGAAGAATATGAGATGTTTTTAGAAAAATAAAACTAGATATAGTGTAGCGTTAAAGGAGAATTATTATGGCTAAAATGAAAGCTTTTATGGATAAGCACGTCGAAAGGTTTATAAGTAGAAAATTTTTGGCATGGATGACAGCAACTGGACTGGCCATTCATGGCTCGGTCACAAGTGATAATTGGGTCGCTGTCACGTTGGCATATATTGGCACACAGGCACTTGTTGATATGGCCACTGCTTGGAAGCACGGATTTAAAGAACAATGAGCTGGCTAGCCTTTAAGCTCTCTGTAGAAAAGAGCTGGCTTTGGTTAAAAACTTATTGGTATTTTCCAGTAGTTGTAATCTATACTCTTGTTCTTTGGCTTGTTTTTAGAAAAGATGGAGCGGCAGCTCTTGGAGTTCTAGAAATAAAGAGCGACAGTTATAAAAAACAAATTGATGTTCTCAATAGAGTACATGAGCAAGAAAAGAAAGAGAAAGAAAATTTAAATAAAGTTTTTAATGAAACAATTGAAAAAATTGAGGTAGAATTAAAGAAAAAGAATGAAACTCTCGATAAGGATAAGAAGAAAAGAGTTAAAGAGATCGTAGAGAAACATTCAAATGAACCAGAAGAACTGGCAAAGTTAGTTAAGGAGTCGTTTGGTTTTGAAATTGTTGAATAAAATAGTAGCAATTGTTTTGCTTGTAACTTTTCCAGTTCTAGCTTTTGCTGATGATGTTCCAAAAATCAAACCAATGAACCAAGGAGAAGTCGCTCCTTTTGCTGGCGTCCTTTTTAATTCTGCTGCAGTTGCGCAATCAGTTGCAGAGAAAGAATATAATTCTGAACAATGTAGGTTGAGAATTAATCACATGGAACAAAAAGAAAAGATAAAATGTGATCTTTTGGTTTCGACAGTGAAGGTTGAAGTTGACTTTTTGAAACAAAAATATGATTCAATTTTAAAAATTAAAGATGAGGAAAACAACAGGCTCCAGAAATTTGCTTTAGAGAGGCCAAACAAAAATTCTCATTGGTGGTTCGCTGGAGGGATTGTAGCAGGCATTGTTACATCAATTGCAATATTTTATGCGGCAGTAGAAATAAGGGAGAGCAATTAATATGTGTTTAATATGTGTTGAATATAATAAAAATAAACTAACTTTGGATGAAGCTTGGAGAAATCTTCACGAAATGTATGATGTCATTGGAGAGGAACACACATGGGAAGTAATTAGCAAACTTTGGGAAGAACAGATAAAGAAAGAAGAGGAAGAGGGAGACTAGAAGAGAATGGCGAGCAATATATCCAAATGGTCGCTTGGTAAGCTAAGAGGCTATATTTTAAAGTTCCTGCGAACTATGAATATCCACTTTCGCTTGGATGTGCCGGTCAACACTGCCGTCATTGGAATAGGTACAGATGAGGCAATCAAAGTGAATACAGATTCGACATGTGCTATGCATCTGCATTCTCGTGGCGGCGCAAATAACGATCCAGAACTTATCTTTTCAAATTATGATAACGATTTCGGTAACAACGATAACATGGGTATAATTTATTTTGCCGCCACCCCGAATCCGAAACCAGTTGGTTACAACGTCTCCGGCGGCTTCGATTTCGGAGCGAGTGTCTGGGCCGAAGGAGATGGAGATTGGGATGTAACTACTGATGTACCCGGTAAGCTAAACTTCTCGACTACTCCTGCCGGCACTAGTATGTTGACGCAGAGAATGACTATTAAGAGTGATGGTGACATTGGAATTGGCACACCTTACCCACAATCCATCACCAAACATGGGGTATCTCTTCATATCCATGGCGATGGCCCCAGGCCCGAATACGGCTTCGAAGCCGAATACGGAGGCGGCAACGGAGCCGGAGAATTAATTTTATCAGGCGAAGACCGTGATTTTGATATTGGGGATAGGCTTGGTTCTATTTATTTTGGCGGATACGATGGCAGCTGGGATTACGGCGCAGCGATAATAGCTGAACTTTCCGGAAATGCCATTGACGCCGGCAGCAATTTCCCAACAAATTTATATTTTCAGACTTGCGAGACCGGTTCTACTACATTGCGCACACGAATGTCTCTTAACCATTCGGGCGATCTTCGTCTTGGACGAAAAACCCAAGGAGCAGCAGTTGGATATATAATTGTTGGCTCTACTACATTAGATGATTTTACTAAACCGCCTTTCCCGAATAAAACATATAACAATACTGGTATTTTAAGAATTGAAGATAAGAGTGCATACGAAAAGACTTATATTTTTGATAACACATCTGGCGGAGATGCCACTGGAATCATCCGGGGCTCCGCCACCGCAACAATAACGGTTGATGATGGTGACGCCGCTAGCGGCATGACTGAAAAAGAGCATATCACATTTATTAATTCAGCTGGCACTACAAGGAGATATGTCATTACTGACGCCGACAAAGACGGCTCAACAACCACTGGTACCGTCTTAAGTGACTCTGGTGATACAGATACCGGCGCTGGCACAGCTGGAGCCGACGAGGACGGCGGTATAGCAGTGAGTATTGACTTAACTGGCACCCCCGCCACTCAAAATGATTTTCTCGTTCAACTTAAAGCCGCAATAGAACATGCCAACGGTCACAATGGGACGATCAATGTTTCTGCAGTTCCTGCAGAAGATGATGGGGAACAGTCAATAACTTTAACACAAGACAGTTATGGCACTGCAGGCAATACTGCTATTACTACCGATATAAGCCAGGTGACCGAAGGTGATTTTACCGGCGGAGAAGATCTCCGTGCGGCCATTGGCGGCAAAGTTGTTATCCAACTAAACGGGATTTCTACTGCTGCTAATATTGCTGCAGAAATAAAAACAGCAATAGAACATGTAAATGGCCATGGTGGCGTTGCAGGCGGCAGCAGCATTACTGTAGGTCGTTCTACCGCAGTTTTAACTTTAACCCAGGAGGCCGGCGCCACAGGCAACGCCAATGAACTGGGAGACACTATATTTACAACTGTCACAGGATCTAGTGGAGCCGCCTTGGCCACCACTGGATTTTTTGGAGGTACAGATGCCATGTCAGCGGAGAAATTTGCTTCCAATTCCACATCTATTCATATTCATGGAGACGCCGGCGGCAACAGTTCTGGAGAATTAATTTTAACGAGTGAAGACACAAGCTTCGATCGCGGTAATAATTTTGGTGCCATTTATTTTGGAGGAACCGAAGATGGTGTTCTTTTCGACTACGGCGCAGCGATAATAGCCGAAGCCGACCAAGACAGCTTAACACCTGGCGCGGCTTTTTCGGGCCGGCTCAAGTTTTATACAACTCCCGTAGGCTCAAGCGCGCTCACCACTCGCTTAATGATAGACGACGGTGGTAACGTTGGAATGAACACAACAACATTTGGCACCGGTTGCAATGGATATCTTGCAATTGCAAACGGTACCGAACCGAATATCCACACAGATGATCAGATCTATATTGGTTCTAAAGATGCCACCACTACAAACGAATCTACATTAGCTTTATTTCTTGAAGAGGATCCGGAATCGAGTGCATCTTGGACCATGAGCCATAGATTAAAAATATGGATTAATGGTACAGAATACTACATTGCATTAGACGCTGTTTAATTATAATGAAAAGAGATCCAAACCACATAGCAGAAATAGAACGAGCCATAAGAAAAAAGTATGGCGACGAAACTGTACAACATCCTAAAAAAAATTGGGATGAAGAAAAAGAGAAAGAATATATTGAGCAAGTTAAAGAGCTGACAAGACGAGAACGCAAAAAAAGAGAGAAAGTTGAAAAGGTTGAAAAAGACGGCTTTTTAATTGGCAAAAAACTACTTACAAAGAGTAGTAGTAGGACTTGCCCTGTTTGTAGTGTTTACTCTTTCAATTCTAAGGATGATCTGTTCATGAGCAAATATGATTGTTGTTATGACTGTTATACCAATTATGTAGAGAGGAACCCTGAACGTTGGAAGTCTGGCTGGAGGCCTGATAAGTGAAAATCACCAAATCAAAATTAAAGCAGATTATTAAAGAAGCTATTGGTGATCCGCGAACCGAAGCGGAATCAACTGACTATCACTTGATGAAGCATCAACAATGGTTAACTCATCTGTTTGGCGAATATCGCAGACTTAATCAAGACGTGAATGATATAAGATTAGATCTTAATGATTTTATGAGCACTGGACAGAAGCCAAACAGGTTTGCAGAACCTGATGTTGTACGAGGCGCCGCTCGCTCATCCGAAAAAACCAATCCAGGCGGCCGCAACCCGTCTCTGGGCGAAATGAAAATTACAAAATCACAAATAAAACAAATTGTTAAAAAGGCTCTAAAGGAGATTAATTATGGCAAATAACGTATTAGATATTATTAGAGGCATTTCCCAAGCTGCGGCTAATGCTTATGACGGCGCTCATGATGAACGTTATGTACACAATGGTGAAGCAAAAAAGGTGGGACTGAGAAGGGAAGATGGGGACTCTGTTCTTGATGCGAGAATTATGGACGGTTTCAACGTTAAATATTATGGAAACAGTATTTGTGTTGAATATCATAGTGAGTGTAAATTAAAAGAAGTGCATGATAGAAATCGATTTGAGAACGACATTAATTCTAGAATCAACGATATCACCAAATATCTTAAAAAAGAATATAAGAGCGTTACAGGAAACCCTTTAAGTTTAACAAAGGAAGGCGAAGCAGACATTCTTGTTCAGCACATGAGCAACATTCGTAGTTGGGTCACAGCAAAACAATTTTATAAGGTAGGTGGCCTCACGGGAGTACTTGAATCAAATGCTGATTCTTCTTCCGAGGAGAGACTTAAAAAAATTACAAAAGATTGGCTTGCTTATAATAAGAATTTTGAAGTTGGCAAGGGCAAGAACCATGCCAAAAATGTAACGAGAAAGAAAGAGCAATAATGAGCCGTCACGATAATGAATGTCTTATCAATTAACAAAAAAAGAAATTACAAAAGAAATCCTTAAATGTGGAAAGGCCCCAGTTTACTTTATAAATAATTATTGCAAGATTTCTCATCCGATGAAAGGCCTAATCCCTTTCAAGCTTTACGATTATCAAGAGGGACTTATTGAAGATTTTAACGATTATCGTTTCAATATTATTCTGAAAGCAAGGCAACTTGGCATTTCAACAATTACAGCTGCTTATGTTGTATGGCTTATGATGTTTCATCGCAATAAAAATGTATTAGTTGTAGCAACTAAATATCATACAGCCGCCAATCTTGTTAAAAAAGTGAAATCTATTATTAAACATTTACCTCCATTCATTCAAATGGCGACAGTCGCTGTTGATAATAGAGCCAGTTTTGAATTAAGTAACGGATCTCAAATTAAAGCGTCTTCAACTTCTGGTGATGCTGGGCGTTCTGAAGCACTTTCTCTATTGGTGGTTGATGAGGCAGCACACGTTGAGGGGCTAGAGGATCTTTGGACCGGTCTTTATCCCACAATTTCAACTGGTGGCCGATGCATCGCTCTAAGTACTCCAAATGGTGTTGGAGGCTGGTTTTATAAAACATATATTGATGCCGAATCAAGAAGAAACGATTTTAATCCAACAAGGCTATTGTGGGACATCCATCCGGACCGCGATCAGATCTGGTATGAGAAAGAAACTAAGAATATGTCTTCGCGACAAATTTCACAAGAATTAGAATGTAGTTTTAATGCTTCCGGTGAGACTGTTATACATTCTGACGATATAAAATTTATTGAACAAAATATTAAAGAACCAAAGTATAGAACAGGTTTTGATAGGAACTTGTGGATTTGGGAAGAATACAGATCCGAAAACAGCTATATGATCACTGCAGATGTTGCTCGAGGCGATGGGAAAGATTATTCTGTTTTTCATGTTTTCAAATTAGAGACTGCAGAAATTGTCGCAGAATATCAAGGAAAGGTAACACCAGATGTTTTTTCAAACATACTTTTTGATGCCGGCAAAGAATATGGAAATTGTCTTCTAGTTGTCGAGAATAATTCAGTTGGCTTCGCGGTGTTGGAAAAACTTAAAGAGTCAAATTATCCAAATATTTACTACTCCATTAAGTCTACTCATGAGTATATTGATCAACTAACTGCAGAATATAAGTCGAATAGTGTAGCCGGATTTACAACTTCTTTAAAAACAAGGCCGATTATTGTTGCAAAAATGGAAGAGTTTGTAAGAAACAAACTAATTACAACGTATTCTTCTAGGCTGTACAATGAATTTAAAACTTTTATTTGGTACAATGGGAAAGCACAAGCAATGAGATCAGAAAATGATGACTTAATAATGTCTTTCGCAATTGGATGCTGGATTAAAGATACTGTTTTTGTAGAAAATAAGAAAAATATGGATCATCAGAAAGCATGCTTAACTTCCATGTATAAATCTGATAGTATTATGAATACAACCATTCCAGGAATGTCCGGACACAACCCGGTAAAAAATACAAAAGAAATTGAAAAGACGAAAGAATTTTTGTGGCTTCTCAAAGGATAATAATTTATGGCAGATAAAACTAATAACCCAAAAAATCCACAATCATCATTATTCAAAAGATTAACTAAACTATTATCTGGACCCATTGTTAACCGACGTACTCAAGCGCCGCGAAAAGAGAAAAGAAGAAATTTAGATAAATATAAGTTTCAGTCCGCAAGCGGTAAACAATTTAAAAAAACTGCATATGATCCATTTGAAAACTTAACACACAATATAATGTCCAATCAAAATCGTATTGAGAGATATGCTGATTTTGAACAGATGGAGTATGAGCCAATTATTGCCTCTGCTATGGATATTTATGCGGATGAAATGTCTACATCAAGTGATATTTCACCGCTGCTTAAGATTAAGTGTTCGAATGAAGAAATTAAGGGGCTTCTTGATAGTCTTTATCACCAAGTGATGAATATTGAATTTAATCTTTTCGGTTGGTGTCGTTCGATGTGCAAGTTTGGTGATTTTTTCTTATATATGGATATAGATGAAGAAATGGGAGTTCGAAGTCTTGTTGGTCTGCCACATGCTGAAATTGAAAGGCTGGAAGGTTTAGATCAAGATAATCCAAATTATGTTCAATATCAATGGAATTCTGGCGGAATAACTTTTGAGAATTGGCAGGTTGCACATTTTCGTATTCTTGGAAATGATAAATATGCCCCATACGGAACAAGTGTTTTAGAGCCAGCCAGAAGAATTTGGCGCCAACTGGTTCTTTTAGAAGATGCCATGATGGCTTACAGAATTGTCCGCGCACCTGAAAGAAGAGCGTTTTATATCGATGTTGGTAATATTGCACCAGAAGATGTCGAACAGTATATGCAAAAAATTATGACACAAATGAAACGTAATCAAATTGTTGATTCAAATACTGGTCGTGTTGATTTACGCTATAACCCTTTAAGTGTCGAAGAAGATTATTTTATTCCAGTTCGCGGAGAAACTGCAACAAAGATTGATTCAGTCGGCGGACAGACTCGTGCAAATGATATTGATGATGTAATATATCTGAAAGATAAATTATTTGCTGCTCTCAAGGTACCTCAAGCATATCTTTTCAGAGGCGAGGGTGCAGAAGAAGACAAAACAACTTTGGCACAGAAAGATATTCGTTTTGCTAGAACTATACAGAGACTACAAAGATCTGTTATTGCAGAATTAGAAAAAGTTGGGATTGTTCACCTGTTTACTCTTGGATATAGAGGTGCAGACTTGATTAACTTCAAACTTTCACTTAACAATCCCTCAAAGATTGCTGAACTTCAAGAGCTTGAAAACTGGAAAACTAAGTTTGATACGGCAGGCGGAGCAACAGAAGGTTTCTTCAGTAAGAGATGGGTCGCACAACATATCTTTAACATGTCTGATGAAGAGTTCCTTCGTAATCAACGTGAAATGTATTATGATCGCAAATTTGAGGCAGCTCTTGAAGCAGCTGCAGCTGGAGAAGAAGCTATGGGAGGCCTCGCCGGCGGCGAAGGCGAACTTGCTGCAGATCTTGAAGCTGGTGACTTAGGCGGTGAAGACCTTGGAGGCGAAGAACTTGAAGTTCCGGCCCCCGAAGAAGGGGAACTTGGTGGAGAAGAGGAGGCAGAAACAGCACTCTTACCAGCCAAACGCGATGAAGATTGGTACAAGACAACGGAAAAAGATATAATGGGACGCCCGAAAACTACGACATCTAAATCAAAAGGCAAGTGGTATGAACCTGTAGATCATGATAAACGATCTCGAGGAGCCAGGAAAAGACATTGGAAAAGCCAATATTCAGATGAAACAGGGAAAAACACAAAACGAAATGTGTACAAAGGATATGCAGATATACAAAGTTTAAGTAATTTAAGCTTGGGTCGAGGAGTGGTTTCTGAGGAACAGGATACTAATTATAATACCGAAGAAATTAAACTGTTTGAAGTCAATCAAGAAGTTAGAAATTTAATCACAGAGTTGGAGCAAAAAGATAATGAAACTAAAGCACAACAAAAAGCGTAATACTGCTTTTCTTTATGAAACTCTTACAAGAGAGTTAACAAGGTCTATCTTATCAAAAAATGTCGAGAGTAAGGAATCTTTAATCAAGATCATGAAAGAACACTTTGGCAAAGATAGTATTTTAATTAAAGAACTCAGATTATACAAGACATTGTATGAAACGTGCGGTGTTGAGCCATATGTGGCAGAAAAACTTATTCAAGAAGTCAAGAAGCAACATAAACAGTTGGATTCGAAAAAATTGTTTCAGGACCAAAGCGCGCTTATAAAAAAGATGAGCATGGTATCTAAATCTGTTTTTTCAAATTTTGTTCCAAATTACAAAAGCTTGGCAACAATTTGTCAAATATTTGATGAGGAATCTCCAATTAAAGAAAAGATTTTGTTAGAACAGAATGTTTTAAAAAGCTTAATTAAAAAAAATAACAAAGATGAACAACTGAAACCAATTGACAATTTGGTTTATAAATCTTTTGTTAAAAAATTTAATGAGAAATATGAAGGGAAACTGCTCCAAGAACAAAAGGATCTTCTGTCTAAATATATTTCTTCATTTTTGGACAACGGAATCGAGCTTAAGGTTTATTTGAACGAAGAGATCGGCAGACTTAAGAGCGTCATGGTGGAATCTTTGGAGCTAAAAGAAATACAAGAAGATCCCGAAATGGTGCAAAAAACAAAACAAGTTTTGAGCCTTGTTGAAGATTTCAAAAATGAACAGGTCAATAAGAGTATAGTAGAGAAAGTTTTGAAAATTCAAGACTTAGCAAGAGAGATTAAAAATTAATGCCAATTAATATTACAGTAAAAACACCCGACAAGCCACAAAGAATAATTTCTTTAAATGCTAGAAAGGCAATAAACGGGGATATCATGATTTTTGATCATAAAATTCTTGATATAGTTGTAATTGTAGAGAAGAAAAAAGTCGTTGCATTCGCAAAAGATTCTTTTGGCGATGAAATTTATAATTCTCAGGATCGGTTATTTGAATTTTTAAGAAAGAAGGGTATAATAGTTGCAGAGTCTGTTCAAGCCGGCAATGTTTACGGCTCCATGGAGGCCACCTTAAATAAACCTTCTGAAGAAGATGTAAGCTCAATTAACTCCGCCATATTATCTATTTACAATTTTTTGAATGAAGAACAAAAATATTATGATAGCGTATACGATGATTATGAGGATCAAGAAATTGACTACTTGACAGATCCTGAGGCAGAGGATTCAACTGAACTTGGCGAAGTCCCACACGAAGAAAAGAAAGGATCTCTTATTCCTGGATATGTTCGCGGCCCATATGGCATGACAACGTTTTATAGGTATTAATATGTCATTGATATATTTTATTCTTTGCGCATATGGTTTAACGCAAATTTTGGCGTATGGTTCAGTATTCGACAAAATAAGACCTAAACATCATTTTTTTCATTGCCCTATGTGTATAGGCTTCTGGTCTGGTATATTTTTAGTGGGAATAAACAGGTACACAGAACTATTTACATTCGATAGTAATATTATTAATTATTTTTTATTAGGGTGCTTAAGTTCTGGCACATCTTATATTTTATGCACACTATTTGGAGATAACGGAGTTAAACATGAATTTAAACATTTGGACAGATAATAAATGGATGCTACAACCTGTGAGAAGGTGTTGCAAGGGGGCCTGACATGTCAAAATTACTACTAAGAGAATATTATGAACTTTGTGAAGGCGGCGTTTGTCAAGACTTCCTAACTGAAGCCGAAAAGAAAATGGTCAAAGAAGGTCATGTATTCCTTAGTGGCATAATGCAAAGAGCCGATACAAGAAACGGTAATGGCCGTGTCTACCCTGGAGCCATTCTTGAAAGAGAAATGAACAATTATTCAAAACTTGTAAAAGAACGAAGAGCGCTTGGAGAATTGGATCATCCAGATGATTCAGTCATCAATCTTAGAAACGCCTCTCACCTTGTAACGGACGTTTGGTGGGATCAAGGAGCTGTAATGGGCAAGATTCAAGTTCTCAACACTCCATCGGGTCAAGTGTTAAAAGAACTAATTAATGCTGGAGTAAAACTTGGAATTTCTTCAAGAGGAATGGGGTCAGTTCATGAATCTAATGGAGACACCATGGTTGAGGATGATTTTCAACTGATTTGTTTTGATATGGTTTCAGAACCTTCAACAACCGGTGCTTATATGACACCAAAACAAATTAATGAAAATGCTATGAAAGGTGTATTTACAAAAGCAGATAAAATTAATCGCGCATTAAATAATATTTTAAGGAGAACAGGTAAATGAAAAAATCTGAACTCAAGAAAGTATTAAAACCTATAATTAAAGAATGTATAAGAGAAGCTCTTTTTGAAGAGGGTGTTTTGTCTGGTGTCGTTTCTGAAGTTGTCAAAGGCTTAGGCGTTAATCAACAAACGCTTGTTGAAAACAAACAAGACGATCATATAGAAACAATGCAGCTAGAAGAAAAACAAAACAGAAGCCAGAAATTACTCGAAACAAGAAAGAAGATGTTAGATGCTATTGGGCAGAATTCCTATAATGGAGTTGATTTGTTTGAAGGCACCACCGCCGTAGCCCAGGCCGGAGATCCAAATGCAAATTCACCTGCTCAGGGTCCATTAGCAGGAGTTCGACCTCATGATCCGGGTATTGATATTTCGTCACTTATGGGAAACTCCAGAGCTTGGAAGGCGATGATAAAATGAACAAAACAATCAATGTTGAAGTCACACCAAAGAAAAACGAACCTTTTGAAAGAATGCTGAAAAGGTTTATTAAAAAAATTAAAAAAGAGCGCATTATAGAAGAATTGCGCGAGAGAAAATATTATGAAAAGCCTTCAGAAATTAGACGCAAACTAGCAAAGAGAAAAAAAGCCACGCTAGATAAGTTGAAACATAAGGAAGAAACTAATTAATAAATGAATATGTGTTTTATATATCGAGGAGAATGTCATGCCCGTTAATTACCGGTCCGGAATCGGACACTCTGCAGCATATATGGTGTCAGGTCGACCATGGATTACCGGATCTGCGGATATAGGATCAGGAAACGAAGTTAGAGTTCGATTTCCAACAGTCGCAAAATCCGTTACAGTAATTGCTTCCGGGTCTGGCACAACTCCCAAACTTCGCTTACACTTTAACTCAAAAGACGGTACAAATGTCGAAGGTGGCTCCGCAAACGTAATTGCAGAAATGCACTTTATACAACTTGACGGAGATGAAGAAAGTTTTACATTCAATGTAAAGTGTAGAGAAATCTATATATCTGCTTTGAATGCAGGTTCAGGGTTTCAGCTTTATGCAGAACTAACCGAGATTCCAGCTGAAGACATGTACATGTTAACTGGTTCAGGCTTAACGGCTGTCGGCGGAGCGAATTCTTTCTAGAATTCATTATTTACTTAATTAGGAGAAACAAAGATGGGATTCGGAAAAGGTTCAGATTTTGGTACAAGCGATACCACGTCCACAATAATTACATCTGAAACAACTATCTCTGGTGCCGGCACCATTTCAGGTAAAAGTCTCAATGGCGAGGGTGCAGTTCTTTCTTCTGCAGCTGCTAGCAAGCCAAATGTCACTATAACGAACACCACCAATGATAGTAACGGCCCCGGGCTGACGCTCAAGAAAGATAGATCAGCTGGAACAGCCGCAGACGATGATAATATTGGAACAATAAGTTGGTATGGCGATAATGATGCTGGAGAGCAAGAAGAGTTTGCTAGAATCACTACTT
>Ga0098039_1000661_pt1 | contig 13982 bp, 9 predicted proteins | sample 6_EtaG_FD_75047 | JGI IMG/M metagenome (GOLD analysis project Ga0098039, IMG submission 75047) | Marine viral communities from the Subarctic Pacific Ocean - 6_ETSP_OMZ_AT15160 metaG | ecosystem: Environmental > Aquatic > Marine > Oceanic | place: Pacific Ocean | collected 2015-01-08 | reverse complement strand
TGGCATCTTATCGCCAATAACATCCATGAGAGTGGAGCCAACAGAGGTGTCTTTAAATTTGCCTATAATAGAACCTACTACATCCGCGACAAATGAAAGGGGAGATATAATAGCTAACGCTGCAGATTTAACTGCATTTAAGGCCGCTGGAAATGTTTTTCCAATTACATCCATGAAAGTAGATCCAACATCATCTCTAGTGAACTGCTCTATAAGCTTCATTAACACATATACAAGGCCGCCGACAGCTAAAATTATTCCACCGGTGGCAATATTAAAACCAATAAAACTAGTTGTCAGCGCGCCGGTAGCGGCGGTGGCGACACCTGTTGCGCCAGCTTGGGCTCCCATAGCTACGGCAGTGCCGGCGGCGCCGTGTGCAGTTTTAGCTTGAAGTGCATTCAAGATTCCCAGCTGTACATTCTGCGAAGCTGTTGCCGTCTGCCAAGCGCCAAATGCAAGAACTAATTTCACACCTATAGCTAACGACAAAATTGCCATCCCAACCCATGGTTCAGCAGCCAAGAAATCAATAACCGCTCGAAAAGCTTCTATAAGAGGCGACATACTCACAGCAAGACTAATAACAGCATTTTGTAAGTTTTCAAACATGGTAGTGGCCTTCTTTGCCATCTCTGCCATATCTTCCTGTGCTTTTTTGTTTGCTTCCGCTTTCTCTTGAGCAGCATCGAAGCCGCCTAAAGACTGTCCGAAGAAAGCAGCTGCTTCACTCATATTAGAAATACCCACCGAAGCAGCCAGAGACTTCTGTTCATATCTACTAAGCTGATCAAACTGAATTCCAGCGTTCGCAACAGATTCTAGAACTGCTCTGTTTCTTTCGGACTCCGTTTTATATACCATGTCAAGACTATTCAGGTATGGTCCGCCCAAAATACCATTTAATCGACCCACTGCATCCGCTGCGCTGGCAAACGTATCAAACTGCGCGGCGAGGCCCAATAAACTGCCCATGGACAATCCTGTCGCAGCTGCTTGAGCTTCCAACGCCTTGAACTCGTCTGTCATTTTGTCGCCATAAACAGCAATTACACTTGAGGCCGCTTTAAAGTCTTGCATACCTTTTGTGACTGAAATATTCAGCCCTTGAAAATAGCCGGTCAAATCCGCGATTGTGTCTTCGGCCTGCTCGCCAGTTTGCCCCATGACTATGTTCAACGTGTTCATAATCTCGGTGGTATCAGCAACCGAAACGCCCGCCTGTGCCATTGTAGCTGTAAACTCTACCATGCTTTCTCGAGCGCTAGCGGACGCGGTTCTGAACATAACTGTATTATTAAGTAACCCTTCAAAAGCTGGGCCGGCATTTTTAAAGTCTAATCCCTGCGCTCTAAGAGCGTTCGATGATCTGGTGACAGAAGCGGCCATTTCATCAGTTGCGCCTGTTGCCTTGAACACTCCAGCAGTCAGCGCATCGAGTGCAACTATATATTCTTGTGTTCTCGTTGCAACAAGTCCTCCAACCATATCAAGTGCCTTTTTGCCGGCTCCTGCGAGGGCGGTGCCAACGGCCTTTACCTTACTTTCACCTTCGGGAAAGCTATCGAACCACTTTTTTGTATCTAAGGCAAGAGTCCCCACGCTTGAAATCATAGAGACTGCGCCACCTATCATGGTGTCGTGAAAGCTCTTGCCAATACCGACGAAGGAGCCCATCATTCCGACAAATTTTCCTGCGGAATTTAACTCGCCTTGCAAAAGTTTGTTTGCTTTCTCTCTTTGACTGACAACCTCAACAAGCGCGTCTTTTTCTTCTTTGGTCAGATTGAGTAGTTCTCTCTGAGCACCTAACTGGCGGTATAACTCTTTAACTTCTTCTTTCTTGGAGGCGACGACTCGTAATCTCTCTTTGAGGTCCTCCTCCGTGATTTGCTTTGACTTCTGCTTAGTGGTATACAGTTCTTCGGCTGCTGTTTGCTCGGCAAAGAGGGCTGTTAGTTTATCTGACAGGGCTTTCTCTTCTGCCATAATCCTTTGCTTAGCAACTTCCTCTTCTTCCATGAGGGTTTCAAGTATGCTTTTATGATTCTCCCGCTGCGTGGCCAACAACTTTTCTCTTTTCTTCAGGTACCCCTCTTGTTCCCCCATCGCCTCATTTATCTTGGTTTCCTGTTGAGCCATTTTAGCAAGTTGGACATTCACCATTTCAAATGCTTTTTCTATTCGCTTAACTAAGCCTTCTCCGGCTTCTAGTTTCTTAAACTCTTTTAAAAAAGATGGTGTGTTTGATGTATCTTCTGGAGGCATGATTAACTAGTCCTTATTTAAATGGCCACTTTACCCCAGTCGCACTCTCAAAACTTTGAATAGCACCATCCAACTTATATTTGCTTGAATAAGTTTTCGGATCGGTAAGGCCGAAGCGATTATAATAATCTAGATATCTTCTCTCGGACTTTAATGCATCGATAAACGTACTCGTTTGCGATGGGGTGCCATATACATCCATACCAGTTTTGCTGCCTGGAAACATATGTTCTAGAGCGTATTTAATTACTCCGCCCATTGCAGTCAAATAGCTTTCGTTTAGCTCTTTTTCTCGGAAATCGACAACAATTTTATCCATTTTAAATACTCTCCACCTGTCAATATATAATTAGTCGATTGTTTTTATTTTTTACTATCTGGTTGCTTTTTCCATCTGTTCTTTTTCCATTTCTAGTTGCTCAGATAGCCTCTCAACAAACCATGTTCTTATTCGAACAGGTAGATTGTATGCTTCCGCAAAACTCCAGCCACCATAATACTTAAGATAAAAAAACTGTTCGTAAACTTGTTCTAGATACTTCTCACTTAGGCCAAAAAAATGCGGCAGAGAATGGAATAACTAACTCATTCTCCACCGCACAACTCGGGCATGTAACTACTCGCTCAAGATCTACGTTAGGCGTGACCTTGGCATAAAGATTTCTCAAAAATCTAGAATCTTTGGCTGGCATGTTATCGATTAGTCTATTAACGATTGCCCGATCAGAATTTCCGTTAACTGAAACAATAAACTCTCTAAATTGATCGGTCATGGTTGACTCAGGCATATTTAACTTCTTGAGCCTCTCAGCTTTTTCTGAAAGAGTTCTTTCATCAGCGCCAGTAAGAAGACGAACCTCAACAGTTGCTTCCATTTTCGGAAGAGTGATCAAAAATGTTCGATCCTCTGTAAGTTCAACACCCAATTCCTCAAGATTGTCTGGATATATAAAGTTTAGTTCATCTAAATCAAAAGAATGTTCAACATTTGTATAACAAACAGGACACATCACTTTTGTTTCGTAACCATTTCCATATCCAGTGGATCGAGCTGCAATAATTAAAGCATTTTTATCTCCGATCAGGATATTGTTGGATCGGACATTTTTGTCGACAAGAAGATTGTCTAACAGGCGGTCAATAGCAATCCCCTTTTTAAGAAGAGAACGGGAAGTCAGAATATCTTCATCTTTTGCCGTCATGTACCTTATTTCCACGGACTCCACGTTATGCAACGGATGGTTGGGTGGATAAAATACACCTCTTGATGGTAGTTCAACAAACTCTGTTGGGGTTACAAACGAAAACGGTTCGTTTGATGAGTTATTGAGTTGTTGTGGAGGAGGCGCTGGTGAGTCCACTTTGGCTCCCAGGCGTTCCTCATTATTTCTTTGTGACATACTAACCTCTTATGTGTATGGAGTATTATACCATTATTATAATTTGATGTTAAACTTGATTTGAATGTATGGCATAGTCATAACGAATTGTTACGTCAACAGTTACCATGGCATCGCTGTTATAATCTAGGCTGCCAAAGTTAACAGATTGAATCCAAGGTGTCTTCAAATCCCAGGTTTCGCCCACGAGGGCTTGGCCGTTGGCTTCAGTCGTATATTGTTTCAAGGTGACGCCGCCGCCGAGAGCTGCGACTGCTTCCTTTTTAGAAAGAGTCACTGGGGTTGGCTGAGTTGGACGAGAATATCCAGAATCAAGCAAAACTCTCATTAATTGCCCGCTAGTACCATTGGCGCCAAAAGGATCAACAAGAGTCATTGCAACTGACTTCCATGTAAAATGCCCAGGAAACCAGAAAGAGTGTCCAAAATATTTATGCTCAGTTTCCTTGATATCAAATGATGGTTTTGTTGTTTTTGTTACATAAAAACTTAGATGTCGCGACGGAATAAACAAATTCCATCTATGTTGTCTTTTTGGCTCCAGATTGGAATCTGTCCAGAATTTTGTTGGCATAATTTATGTTCTCCCTTTCAATATTAAATAGTAAGATAAATTAAAATGTTTGTTAATTTTTATCAATCCTCGAACGAAGCTCCAGAGTCTGTAACGATGAAATCCAAAGCAATAAATTCGATAGCTTTCGTAGGCTTAAGGAAAATCTTAGCGTACATGATATTTCTATCGATAAGCTCATCGGTCGTTGTTGATTTGTCGAGAACAACCTTGTAATCATCCAAACCAAAGCCTGATCTAACTCCTTCAAGGAAGTCATCAGCGCGCGACTTGAATCGGGTCCAAGTCAACTCGATGTTCGGCTCGAATAGAGTTGTTGCAGCAATTCTAGACATTTCCTTCTTCACATGAATTAACAATCTGCGAACATTAATTCTGTCCAGAGCGGATCTTGTCACCTGAAGCGTCTTTTGGCCAAACACTACGATTCCTTCATTCGGGAACGTCGCAATTGGATTGATATTCGCATCATAAAGTCGATCTCTATCTCTAGAAGAAAGCACTTGTCGTACTCCAATAATTGGAATGCCGGCTGCGCCATTAGTAATCCCGCCTCTTGTAAAGCCTGCAGGAGCAAACCAAAGAGCCTGTTGTCTTTCACTGTGGGCCATAGTACCCAAAGCTGCAACTGACGGCGGAAGCCAAACGATTGAGTTTGATTCGGTGTCTCTTCCGAGAACCCATGGGTAGTAAGCACACCCATAGCTTGTATTAAGCCCGCGTCCTCTAAGATTCGAAACCGCACCGGAAACAGTTCCCACGTTTTCAGAATCATCACTAGTGTTTTCTGTGCCGGGTGTATAATCGTCCGGGAGGTCGATGATTGCAAGAGCGTCAGCGCGATTTTCACATGTCCTAATCAAATGCTCAGTCAAAGTCGTGTCGGTGAGGCCCGGTATAAGAGCCAAATTAAATTCAGCCTGCTCTGGATCCGCAAGCGTATCAATCGCTTTCTTGATCGAGTAATGAGCATAATTGTTAATTTCTGTCTTTCCGCTTATCAATGAATTTCTAAACGGCTCTCTTTCGGTGACATTTAAACCATCATGACCTCCCCACATAACAGTGGTAAATCTGTTGTATTTCTGGTTCTCGAGCATGCTGGACCAACCATCTCTTCCTGTTATTGATTGGCTGGCAGCCGAGTCCCCGGGGCCATTTACTCCATTAAATCGACTACCTGACTGATAATAAGCCCCCTTGCCATCGTTACTAGAAGAAAGATGATCAAGAGTAAAGACATATGAATCTTCATCATGTGTTCCGGCGCCTTCAACTTCAGCAGGAAGAACTCGAAGAATATCAAGATTACTCTTATCAAATCTTACACTACCACTCTCATTTAGGTCAACGCCCCAGAAAGCAGTTTGCGGAGAGTTTACATTGCCTTGAAGCCCATCGTGTCGAAGAGCAATTGTCGGGAAGTGGAAAGATGCAGTGATGTTTAGCGTGCCGCTGACATTATCTGTCGTCGCTCCATTTTTGACTTGCGTGAAGCTAGCCGTGAAGTGATAACCATTAAAGGTTGTTCCAAGAGCATGCTTGTAACCACCACTAGTAAATGTATCGCCGGCGGCAAGATTACTCGTGGCGCCCGATAGGGCAGTAGTATCTTTAATTTTTCTCGGTCCATAAAAACCAAATGGAAGATAACGTGCATCCGTTGAGCCTTTGTCAACATCAACATTCATATCAGCTCTTATATATCTTGAAGCATTATCAAACCTTCCATGATACTTATATCTTTTTTCAGTCTCATTCCAAGTTGTATACCTGTCTCCAATTTTTCTTGCAACGTAATTTTCAGAATTTGGATTCAATGTACAACCTGTAAATCTTTCAATATATACCGGAGCATTATCCTGGTCAGATAACTTACGAATTGCCACAGTGAAAGAACCATAGTCGTCCAAATTGTTGCTGGACGGCTTAATATCCATAATTGAAACTTTGAGATTGTTCTGGTTCCATTCGCCAGAGTCACGCGAAAGCAATCTGAAAAGCTTTTGCATTTGTGTCGCATCAAAAGTTTCGGCGTTTCCAAGATCCTGGGAAACAAACCATCCAGTTTTTGAGTTCTTGGCTGCAAAATTACGATCAGCCCAATCTGTCTGAGTAACGGCGTCACGGAGGCCGATGAGCATGGCTGCATCAAAAGTTGAAGAACCAGTTAAAGGATTGTTTCCAACAGTATCACAACCTTCGATAAATCTATCATAGGTCTCACCCAACCAGTAATACTCCCTACTTCCTGTTGCCGTAACAGTTGTGTTAGTCAAAGTAGGATTAGTATTGAATACTTTTCTAATATAAAAATCGCCATTTCTGTCGAAATTGAATTTATACCTTCTATCAGCATTTAGCGAAGAACTAATTTTCATATAGAAGTAACCGCTAGAAGCTGAGATCATGGTCGCGGTGCCTGTGCCAAGACCAACCTCGCCTCCCAAAGTTGTATCATGGGCGAAGGATGAACCCGCTGAAGCTGTCAGACCCACAGTGTTAGCTCCCCCTTTATTATAGAATACCGCAGCCAAAACACCAGTTGCTGGTGCAGCACTGTTGTGACCGCCAGTGTGTGCTGTATTGAATAAAAACAATCCGTAGGCGCCGCCGTCAACATCTTCTTTAACATCGCCTGAATCCCAACCAGCTTTACCGGCTGAGACAGCATTTGAATGTTGTTCTCCGAGCAACCTAACAACTGTTATAGGAGCACTGTTTCTCAACCATGCTTGCGCTGCATATGCGGCATACGTAGGGGCTGTAGTATTTCCATTTCTCCAAACATCTCCACCTCTTCCACCCGCTTCGGGGGTACCAAATGTCTCAACAAAATCTGCATATGATTGAACCTTGACCGGCCGCATGGCTGGTCCCTTTTTCAATCGACCAACGACAACAGGTCCAACGGCATCGGACTGTTTATCAATGTTCGAATTATCGATCTCGTTTAAAAATATTCCGGGCGAGACAAAATTAAATTTTTTAGCTGACATATTCCATGTTCTCCTATAAAATGAAAATGATTATTTCTCTAATAAATAGTTGTTCACTTTCTTAAAATCCAAAATTATGAACGATAAAATCCCTCTTTACCTAAATGTTCCATTTCAGCTCTAGATATTACTCTTTCACGAGGTATTTTAACTTCTACCGCGTTTTCTCTAATAATGATTTTTGGATTTTTTTGATTATCTCCTTCCCCAACAATATAGCCCAAAACATCAATAGTCACTTTTGTTTGATATTTTCTTTCTTCTGCTGCTGCCGAAGTTACATTATGGTCTTGTGTGAAATCCTGCTGTATCATGGCTTCATATAGATGGCCATCTCTTGTCAAACTAACATAATTAATTCCCCCGGGGCTTGTAACAAAGGGCGTAAGTAACTCATTCATTTGTTGTTGATATTCTGTTCTTAATGTTATTGTGTATTTTAAACTAAGGTATACAGGCATAGGAATGGAGGCAATGCTATAAACTACTTTTGTGTTAGATCTCGGCCGATTTTGATCTCTCCTGTCAGCTGAGCCAATAACGGGGTTTCTCGAGGCAGCTGCATTGGCAAAATTCTGTGTCTTGTCCTGATTAATAATTCTTGAAATTGTTAATGATCCTCCTTTTGCATCAGGGGCCGGAGGAGTGGGGGCCCAAAATATTCCTTTTTTAGTTGGATCCTTTGTAACAGATGTTCTCGCAACTGTGATAGCAGGAAGTACAAAAGAGCCGGATAAATCTCTTAAATCTTTATCGTTTTTTATTTGATGGGCTCTTTCTGCAGACAGCCAAATGACTGGAGTTTTTTTCCATCCCTTGTTTGTTGTTGAGTAAATATTCATTTTCTCATCTATAAAAGAAAAGAGCGCTCTATCAATTGTTTCTAGAGTTGATGGCATGAAATGAATCTCTTCTACCACTTTAGAAGTAGTCGATCCAGTTAGCGATAATTCCAAACCTGTAGTTAAACTAATCGGCATCGAACAATCCCTCGCGTGCTCTTATACATTTGGCTGCAACTTCTAATCTGTGGTCGATTTGCCCGAACAACTGTTTTGGCTCACTCAAAGTTACAATCTCATAATAAATATCACCATACAGAACAAAATCACCAACACGAACAAATAAATCTTGGTCCTCTGTCAGTCTTCTTTTATGGAAATGTGCAGTGATAGAACTTTTCTTGTCCAATCCGATATCATTTGTCCACTCAGTCTCTAGGCCTTCCCAATTAATCAAGGCAAAAACACGCACTGGGGGTAAAAATGTTTTATTTATTGCCTCACCATATAAAGAGTGAAAATTTGTATGTTGGACGCTTATTGGGTAATATACAATTTGTTGTCCTATAACTCTCTCAATTAGTTCGTCATTTACCTGTTTAACAAAATCTCTTTCTTTTTTCCCAACGAACAGAGGTGGTGGCGGAGCGGTTGGTTGTGACCATTTAGTAGACATTTTTTATCACCCCACGTAAACTGATAATGGAACTGCTTGCTGTGTTTTTCTAACTGAGTCTGCTATTGCTCCATTTTGCTCTGATAGTTTAGCATAAGTCAACTCGTCTAATGTCTTTTGTAACTCTTCTCTCAAAGAAGTTTTCTCTTCTTTCGCTTGACTCAATAGTTCAGAATGATTGAGCGTCACGGTTTCTCCTGGTATTGGGATTGTTGAGAACTTTCCCCTAACTTGACCTAGCACTTCTTTTGTCAGAGCCAGGGCAAACCTTCTAATCCACTGTTTTCCAATAGAGTTTATACTTTCATATGGTAGATTTCCAAATGGAATTGTGTTCATGTTATTAATTCCATCTGTACCGACCATCTTATCTGATTCTTCTTTCCAGGCATCTTCTTCAACTGTAAACTTAATCCACATCTTAGTTGGTGCTACTGGAGTTGTGTGTGGGAATATTCTAAGTTTATTATTTTTTATTTCATATGAATGATGAGAAGTTCTAGTCCACATCGCACTCTCAAAAGCCTTTGCTTGTAATTTATTTTGCCAGACTGGAATAATTTGAAATTGTGAATCATCTGCCCATTGGCCATAATTTTGAAGATTCCCAACAGTATTAAGGCCGCCATAATAACCATAAAATCTCCACATTGCTTGCGGAGTTTTATAATAAACTTGAGTAATGTTAATTCTCTTATTACCAACTTTGTTGAAATGCGGATAACTAGATGTAAGAGCGGAGGATGAAATCATTGTTTGTAAGTCGTAATCTTGTACGTCTTCTTCAGTATCAAACGATGCCGAATATTCATTTTTATATCCTCCGACGCCCACTTCCGCAGAAGCTCCATGGGCAAATCTGCGGGCATAACTAAATTCAACTTTTGGATATTTTAACCCTACACCTGCTTTTGCATGAACGAATTCTCCACCAACAACAGAGCCAGTTGACAAGCTGGCTGAAAGTGGCCCATCTTTAAGATTGCCTCTATGGTTAAATGTTCCTGTTGTGTCACCTAACACACTTCCAAGAATATTTTTGGCCTGATGAACATTAACAATATATGAATATTCCAGAACAGACTCTTCATAAGCTGCATAAACATTTGACGAAGATAATTCAATATCTACAACATCTCCACCAAGTTTTTTGTAAGTATAAGCAACTTGATCGGCGGCACCCGATAGAAAATCAACCGATCCTGTATATATCCCAAAGGGTACAACAGTGGACACATGCGAGGTGGTTCCTGTTGCCGGCAGCCTGATTGCGCTGGTGGTGCTCGCTGGCGTGAGAGTTGGTTGTTTGTGAGCCATTCATTAGAGTCTCCTACACACACTAATTAGTTTTAGAAAAAGGAAAACCCCAGTCCAACCGAAGCCAAACTGGGGTTTTCCAATTAAAAGCGAAAGAAAGGCTAAAAATTAACCTAGCAAGTCTCTCACGACTACAAGACCGTACATATCAGGACGTACCATCTTCTTGGCGTAGCGAGTCATGACACCCTTACGGGGCACGAAGTCTTCGATACCAAAGATAGTAGGCGTTACCTGGAGAGGTACATACGGGGCATATACAAAGCCGCTTTCAAGGAAAGAGCCTCCCTTACGACCAACAAGAACAACGTTCCTGGGGAAGTAGGGATCGACGTATACATCCCATTTCTTGCTAAGAGCACCAGTCTTAACAGTCCCAACTGTGCCTCTTTCAGTGTCACCAGTGACATCGGCACGGAAACCGGAAGTGAACTCGAGGATATTAGCAACCTCAGGACCACAAACGATAAAGTTGGCACCGCCGCGAAGGGTCTTACGATGAATCTGAGCAGATACATCATTAATGGTTTCGACAAGAGTCTCATACCATTCAGACACAGTACCGGTAAAGTCAGCACCAAGCAAGTCCTCGTTGGCGGAACCGCCAGCAATTGCTTGGCCGCTTGCGCGGTTAACAAACTTGCCTGGGCGTCGAGACCAGTACTGAGTGCTAGCAGTAGCACCCTTAATAAGATCCTCAAGGATCTCACGGTCAATTTCAAGAGCAATCTGCTCTGAAAGGATACCGGTAAGCTCGACCTCGGCATCCAGATTATGGTAGGCATTTAGATCCTGACCAAGTTCTGGAGACCACTTAGCCTTAAGCTTCTTGGTGATTGCCGTGACAGACACACTGTCGACTTTGATGTCGATTTCAGGAATTGCTGTCTGATTTTCAAGGCCCCAAGAGCTTTGACCAACAACAACACCAAGTGCATTACCTGAAGAAGCAGCACCAGTGCCACCAAAGTCATCAGTTAGAGGATGATTGAACCCTCTATGAGCAATACCGGAAAGACAAAGTGACTCACTAAGTGAAACAGCGGTAACAGTACCAGTGGCAGCATATACTACCATAAGCTTTGTTTCTGCACCTACAGTCTCCGTGATGTCAAGTCGAGTGAGGCGGCGTACATGTACACCATCTAACTCGGTGAGATCTCCCTGAGGTCCAATTGAACCAGTATCTTGAATAGCTACAAGGTTCTTCAGATTAAGCTGATCAAAAGCGCTAAGTGCAACAGTGCCAACACAATAAGCAGAACCTGAAAGATCCGGATCGAATCTAATAAGTTGCTCACCCTTATTTTTATAAGCAGTTGTACCCGTTGCATTATCGGCACCAGCGGTACCTGAAGCAACAATGGTTAGGGTGGTCGCGACACTACCAGTTGGAGAAGCATAACCTTGGTTAAGGTTATAGAAACCTTCTTCACCAGTAGGATCAGTAAGATTGATACCACCAGTAATCTGTTGGCCAACCTTACCACCACCATAAAGTGATTCCTCGGCTTCCTGACCTAGCTTAGCAGATAGAGTCTGGAAATCCAAGAAGAAGATAAGACCTGAGGGTAAGCTCATGGGCTGTACCGACACAAGGTCATTAGCAATTAATCCACCGAATACACGGCGGACGATTGGAAAAGCAACAGCAGCGAAGCCTTCTACATCAGCACCAGCCATGGTTGAAGCTTCACGAAGAAGCTCACGGGCTTGGTTCTCTAGAAGACGAGCCATCGTGCTCTTTTTTTGATCGTTTCCGATACCTTCCAAAAGTCCAGTTTTTTCCCACTTATCAAGTAGAGCAGTACCTTCCTTTTGGAGATCTCTATCAACGATGCCTTCAGTTAGTTTTTGTAAAACAGACATATTAAAATCCTCCTTTAAAGTTTTACGAAATGCCGGCAAGAACTTTCCATCGATCTTGTACCGGATTTGAAGTATTTGCCTTTTGTCGTTTAGGCAAAGTTGTTGAAGAGCGTCTCACAGCTTCGTTCAGTGATTGCGGAGTTCGCTTACGCTCACTACCCACTGTACTTTGAAGTGTTTCGAAAATGACTTTCGCTTCTTCAACTGAACCGGCATTAGACAAGGCTTCGACAATTTTAGTTTTTTGTCGCTCATTCAGGGAGGTACTGCCCAAAACACGATTCGTGTATAAAAGCCTTGCATTCGAAAGATTAACTTCATGAAGTTTGTCTTTCGAATACAAAAGCAATTCTTTATATTTCTTATTTTGTTCAAAGAGTTTATTACCCTTTAAGGTTAAAGACTCAACCTTTTTTTCAAGTTCTTTTTCTCTGGCTGTGGGAACGGGTTTATCGTCGGACTTCTTTAAAACATAATCCGCGTCCTCTTTTTCGCCGCCCTGGGCCAAAAGGATATCTTCCAGCTCATTTTGAAGAGTTTGATTTGATGCGCCTCCAGCCTGACCTGTCGGTACGGGCTTAACATCAACTGTTAATTTTTCAAGAATGCCCATTAAAGCTTCTTCATCTAATTCAAATTCTTCGCCTTCTTCAAGCTCTTCTTCTGAATCTTTTAGCTCTGGAGCGACTTCTTCTTCTCTATCAACCATGTCAGCTGCGTCGACTTCCTCTTCTTCCTCTTCTTCTGCCAGCTCTTCTGCCAGCTTTCCAAGATCTACTTCGATCTTGCCATCTTCCGACGTTGCCACCCCTTCAATATCTTCTCCATCTAGATCAGCTCTTGGAAGCTTTGGAATTTCCTCTTCTTCTTCCTCGTCATCAAGGTCTAGATCTTCTTCCGGTTGTTCCAGGATGGTCTTGACGGCTTCTTTGATCTCGCCCGAATATTTCTCGACGATCATTTTTTCTGCATTTTTCAACGCAGCATCTTTTAATGCTTCTGCATCAACAATAGCTTGTTCTAACATATCAGACATCTAATCTACTCCTAAGAATTATGCATAAATAAATAGTGTGTTCGAGCAGTAAATGACATTTTATATTGTTATTCCAATTTTCTCAATTTTTTCTTGCAAATCTTCAATAATCTATATCGCTACCCAATTAAAAGTAATGTCGTTGCCGGTGCCAACCTCGCCGCCGGTATAATTCACGGCCGTGAAGAAGAAGCCGCCGTTTTGTACCATGGTCACATTGATAAGAAAGCCCCCAGTGGAAGAAGCGATAATGGTATCAGTAGCCAAAATTCCAGCGCACGCGACGTTTCCATACGCTGCGCCATCTGCGCCCAATGCGGTGGCGTTGATGGAGCCAACTACTGTGCCAGCTCGTACATTTCCCATTGCGCCGGTGGTGGAGTTAAACGCGCCACCGTTGTTGTTGTCGGTACCGAAATTTAAAGTATTGTTTGTTGTACCTTTTGCGAGCTTGACACCGGGGGAATCTATGTTAACCTCACCTCCGGAGGTAATTTCCAAAGCGGGTGCGGCGCCTAGTGCACCGTTGCCGTTTTCAATTACGAATTTGTCACTGTCCCCGTCCTCGCAACCTACCGACCATTTAGTAGTTCCTCCGAGTTGAAACTCTACTCTTGGATCTCCATCAGCGGCAGCGTTGTTGAGTCGGAGATTTGTTCCGTTTGCATGCTCACCGCGAATTGCAAGGCCAGTATCAGCAACGTGTGTTACGGAGATCTCTGAATCGGTGCCGAAATACATTACAGCTGCATCGTGACCTAGTCCAAGATCTCCTGTAACGTTTCCAAATGAATTTGCGCCGGCGCCAAGAGTCCAATCAATAACCCCGTCATCGCTGTCGCCACGAATTTCAAAGCCAGTTGTAACAGTGCCATCGTATTCAGCAACGCTCATACGGAGTTTGCCCCTTTCTGTTCCATTAGAGGCGTCATTGATGAAAGTAGTGATTCTAGCAAACTCTTCTTGCTCTCCAGCATCATTATCGCCATACCAACTTATTGTTCCAATATTATCATCGTCTGCGGCTGTTCCAGCTGATCTATCTTTCTTGAGCGTCAGCC
>Ga0098039_1000659_pt1 | contig 13996 bp, 27 predicted proteins | sample 6_EtaG_FD_75047 | JGI IMG/M metagenome (GOLD analysis project Ga0098039, IMG submission 75047) | Marine viral communities from the Subarctic Pacific Ocean - 6_ETSP_OMZ_AT15160 metaG | ecosystem: Environmental > Aquatic > Marine > Oceanic | place: Pacific Ocean | collected 2015-01-08 | reverse complement strand
TTGGTGCTGGACACGGACGGCAACTACTTTGATGTGACTGGGACGACTGGCTTTTCGGCTATTACGGTTGCGGCTGGGACGTTCTTTATGCTCCAGTTCGACGGCGCGCTGACGCTCACCCACGGCGCATCCCTCGACCTGCCGGGCGGGGCCAACATCACCACAGCCGCCGGCGACCGCCTCATCGGCTTTGCCGAGGCGGCGAACACGGTCCAGGTGTTGGCGTATTCCCGGGCAGCTGCTGCGCCGCTGGCCTATGCTTCTGCCGCCGAAATGACGACAGGAACAGCGACCGACAAGGCCGCAGCCCCGGATACCATCAAGAATCATCTTCTCGTGCCAGCTTCGGTGTTCAGCTTCACGGGGGTTGCCTCGCCTGTCGTCACGGACGTCGGTGGCGTGCTCGGGGCACCCGCGGTGGCCCAGACATCGACCGGCGTATACACGGTCACGTTTGCGGCGAATATGGCCGCGACGACATATGCCGTTCTGGCGACGGTTGAAGACACCACGCCCCGCCAGATCAGTGTCTCCAGCAAGGCCGCCGGCTCGGTAGTGATTCGCTCAGCCAACGCGAGCGACGTTGTTATCGACGGCGACAGTTACAGCGTCGCGATCTTTGGCGCGGTGGCCTAGCCATGCGCGCCCCCCTCCTCGCGGTTCTCCTCGCGGCGGCACTATGCTGGCCGGCACCGGCATCGACACCGGCCGCGTACATCTCACCATTTGGGGCGACCAGTGACATCACGACCCATCACTATTGAAGGTGACATGAGATGGCTCTAATCTTGCGGTTGAAGATATTTATCACATGTGTCTTGCTGTTGGCTTCCTTGGCAGCACCTGCATTGCCTGCGACCGAGCCGCCACCGGGCATCCAGCAAATGCATGAAGAGATGCTGTTCAATGTGGCCTTGATTCGCACAGGTCAAGGGAGTGGGTCTGGCACAGTGATCTATTCGGCCGAGCAAGATGGGGTATGGGCAACGTATATTTTGACTAACTACCATGTCATATCCAACGCCATCCGGCGGCAGACTATCTGCTGCGACGAGGACGGCGAGAAATATGACGTTGAAAGACGGGGCCTCGTTGACGTGCTCTTTTTTGAATACAACGATCTGTCCCGACCTATTGGCAACCGGGGCAAGCGGGCCTCAATAGAGGCGTTCGATCAACTCGCTGACCTGGCGTTGCTCCGCTTGAGTGATCGTGAGAGTGGAGTGGCGTCCGTGGCTCGAATGCATGACCCAGCCGAGCCACTGTATATGTTTGAGCGGGTCTGGGCGGTGGGAGCGGGCCTTGGTGAGCCACCATTCGCAACTACAGGCCTCCTGTCACGGGTTTCGCGTGAGATTGATGGGTATGGCTATATAGCCAGTAGTTCGCCTATTATCTATGGCTCGTCCGGGGGGGCTTTGTTCAGATATCGATCTGCTGATCCGGGCCATTACGAGCTGATTGGCGTGACCTCTAAGGCGCGGGCGGCAGGATGGCAGCTTGTGGAGCACATAAATTTCAGTATCCCGATGGTGATGGTATATGAATTTCTCCGCTTGAATTGCCACGCTTTTGTCATCGGCGACGCGCTTGAGAGCCCGGCATGTCAGTCGGAAGATGAAAAATGAAATACCTACCCACCCTTGGCGGGGCCGTGGCAATGGCGACGGTCATCGCGGGTGGGTTGGTTTGGGCTGTGGATACCAGATATGACGCGCGCCGCGCACTCGAAAACATTGAGCAGCACGATCAACTTTCAGGGCATACAAACACTGTCGTTGGTCTTGCTGAGATCGGCCGGTCCATAGAGGCGCTTAGTGAAAGTTTGGGCCAATTGAGAGAGGTCCAAGTTCGGATCGAAGCCAGAGTATACGACCTCCAGGTGCTCATGGCTCCTGATCCTCGGAGCGAGTTGGTTGCACCCTTTTGAAGGAGACTACAATGATGTACTGGATACAAGATCGCTTGAAAGAGCGGAGCACATGGCTTGGGATCGTGAGCTTTCTGACAGCCGCTGGTGTGACGTTTGGCCCCGACCAAGCGGAGGTGATCGTCTCCGCTGGTCTGGCAGTCGCGGGGGTGGTGGCCGCGTTCACAAGAGATTGATCTTATGATACGCCGGGAACATCGACGCTTCACTGGCGCGCCAAAACGGGATACGGAATGGAACACCGACTTGAGTGATGGTTGCACTCTTGTACCAGATCGGAAAGATATGGTGCATTGCTGTGTCGAACACGACAGGCGTTATTGGCTGCGTGAAGGATCGCGGTCAGATGCCGACGCGGCTTATCGCACATGTATCATCGAGGCGGGCAGGCCTGTACTCGCTCGGGTCCATTGGTTGGGCGTGAGGATATTTGGATGGCTGTTTTGGAATACGTGAGCAAAATATCTGGATTCCCACGTTCAAGCCGTGTCTTGGCCCTGCTCCTTTTGGTCGCGGGTTGCTCCTTCAATCCCCGCGACAACGTTCAAACCCGCGCTGGGATCACAGATGTGCAGATACAATTCTGCTCAGTTGGCCCAGTCGAGGCACCGACAGCATACGCGCCATGTTTGATAAGCTACATGGACGGCAAGGAGCGCACAGACGTGAAGCTCTCGGCCGATCTTGGGAAGGGGCTGATCGAATATAAAGCTGGTGGCTCGCTCGCCTTTGATGGCCAAGCGTTGCGCGCTGCGGTCGAGAAGGCGATGCTCGCCGCCCAGGTCGATGTGACTGGGGAAGTGGTCGATGCCATCACGACGGCAGTGATCAAGAGTATCAAACCACTTTAGTCTGAATCATCCTCGCTGTTCCGCCGTCATGCCTACATCCTGGCGATAAGTTTCTTCAAGCGCGTGCCAGCGCTCCGCAGCAATCGTGTCAGTATCAAGCTCGCTCCGACTGTTGACGTGGCAGATTTTTCGCACAATATTGGCCACATCGCACTCACCAGGGTGTCGGGCCAACAGCCAATGCGCGAAAACAGCATCTCTGCAGAGGATGCCAGCCTGCTTGCTCGATTTAATCTCACACCAAGTCTGATTGGTCATACGCGATTGCCTCAAAATGGGACTTCATCGCCAAGATACGTTTCCATATCTTGCCCTCCCTCCTCACCACCACTCTCTTTGCGAGAATCGAGCATGGTGAGTTGGCTGCGAAAGCGTTGCAGGACGACTTCCGTGGTGTAGCGGTCTTGGCCCGATTGGTCCTGCCACTTGCGAGTTTGGAGTTGGCCCTCAAGATAAACCTTTGACCCCTTTAGAAGGTATTTCGACGCCACCTCCACAAGCTTCTCGTCAAAGATCACCACCCGGTGCCACTCGGTTTTCTCGCGCTGCTCGCCAGACTGCCGGTCCTTCCAGCGCTCGGAGGTGGCGACAGAGAGGTTCGCAAGTTCGTTGCCATTTGGCATGGACCGCAACTCAGGGTCACGCCCTAAGTTTCCAATAAGAATGACCTTGTTGACGCTACCCATTTTGGTTCTCCAGATATGTTTTGCGGTTGTCTTTCGCGAATGTGAGCGCGTTGAGGTCCTCTTCAGATAGCGCCTGCATGTACTGTTGGTTCGCTTTATCTGACCACCAATCAGTTAATTTGTCGAGGCTATCTGCGTTTTGAACTATAGTGACGGAATTTCTGAGCCATTCCTCAGCAGGGTTTTTAAGCTCGGAATCCTCATCTTTCTCTTTCTTGCCGTTTTCGATCTTTGGTGGCGTTGCCCTCTTGGCTACCACCTTCTTGCCAGCGGCAGTTCCCACAATGCTAGCAGCGTTTCCATCGTCATCTTCATCTGCTGGTGCTATGCCTGTGATGGCCAGTAAATTATACCGCCGCAAATAAGTGATGCAAGAACCGACGCCTTGGGCGTCTGGCTTACTTGGGATCACAGCAGGGCCAGTAAAATCTATTATCTCACCTGACTCGTGTATGAGTATAGTCTCTACTGAAACGGCTCCATTCTCGCCCGTGTGTGGTGTTTGAATGATCGCGATCCCAACGCTGTTAAATGCTGGATACACGGCATCTCTCACAACTGCGAGAGAAGCATAACGCGATCTGAAGTGTGGATTTGCGGCGTCCTTCGCTACATTTGACACAGCAGTTTGAGCCCTCACTAATGCGGTCGCAAATTCAGGCGTCATTCCTAGTCTCCTTAATTCTCAATGCGCCGTTCTTGGCGCGGCTAATTTGCAGTCCATGGCCCCAGGCGCGTTTCACGTCGGCTTCGATCAAGTCTTTCAGTTCCTTTTCGTGTGTCTTGTGCCGCACGAAGGCTTCGTTCGTTTCGAGCCATCCGACAGCGCTGTTGGCCCAAGCGTTATTACCTGTCATATCCGCCACCCTCATCTCGTCCAGCGCGATCTTCACTGGCTCGGCCGGCATATCGGGAGGCGGCACATCCTCGGTGACGTGCCGCCAGAATTCTCTGCAACGAGCTTCGAGCTGGGCGATGGCCTCGTCATTGCGTTCGATTTCGAATCTCTCCCACGCCGTCGTCCCAAATATAACAGATAGATAGACACGCTTCGCGCCAGTGCATGACATTTGGTGCTGGCATTGATAATAATATCGGCTCACCACTGTTTCAGGCTTGACGAAGTGACTGACGTGTTTGCATTCCACTATATCAGGGGGCGGTCCCGTCTCCTTCTCCTCGAAATCCGTCTCGGCCGACATAAACTCGAAGTCTGGGTGCTGGACCCGGCGGCCAGCAATTAAGGTTACGCCACACCGACGTTGGTATAGCCAGCCATTGAGATTCTCGGTCCAACTGCCCATCACTACGGGAATCACGCCGCTCAAATCCTTGGGCTTGGCGCGCCCTGTCTTCTCTTCCCACAGCTCGAACCATTCTCCCACCATGATTTTGCCAGCGTCGGACGAACCTACACCTTTGATGCGCGCAGCATGCCAGGACGTGGGCTTGTTGACGATGGCCTCAACAGAAGCGATGGTCATCGTCACGACACGATTCGCAGAGGACCACAAACTCCTCACGCTCTCCGGGGGCCGGGTTCAGTGGATGAGCCTGGTTTGCATAGCTTGGCAGTTCGACGTAGCACTCGCAGTCGTAGTCGCTGTCAATCGATTGCTCGCAGCGCTGACATCGGATCACACTCATTCCGTCGCCCTCCTCAATATTCTCTCCAGCTCTGGCAAACCGCTCCTCTCTATCACATCTCGTTGCTTTCGCAGTAAGCTCCTGGCATCGATGGCGTAGGCTTCGGCGAGGAGGTGAGCCGGAATCGGCCCATCATATTGGAGATGGAGATTGTTCAGTGCTTCAAGTGTCGTCTTTGCTGACATGATGTGACCTCGGATATAGATGTGTGATGCGTCAAGCGGCCTGGGACATAGACGCTCCTGCCTCGCTCCAGGTGATGCCCTCGACTTGGAAACGGCCATAGTAGCCGTTGTTACGCGGGCGGAAGCGCCCGATGCCGATAAAGCTGCCAGCGTTCTCCAGATGATAACGGAACACGTCCTCTGTCACGGTCTCATCGAGGACAAAGAAAACGACCTCGGCCTTCCACTCCCGAATGACCGGATAGCAGCGCATAACTCTCGTCCCCGATCCTCGCTTGCCATCAGCGTTCACAAAGAGCCATTCGCCCTCGACATCGTCAACTTTCAGGTTTAGGACAGGGCCGTTCATGACTAACACGCCAGCCTCGAAGTGCTTCGTGTAAGTGTTGTTTCGCTTGCCAGGAATCTTCACGGATAGATACCGGGCAGCCTCGGCGATGCAGTTTTTGAACGCCATTGGCGGAATAAACACTTGCCCATCAACCGTGCCGTGACAGCGCTCGCGCCAACAACGCTTCTCGAAGTCACTGGCTGACTCTTTATCGTCACGCTCGGACTGTATGAATTTGGACTGGCTGTAGGGGCTGAGAGAACGGATTTGGCATGTCGCGGTCTTCATTGGGTTTCTCCTCGGTTAGAGTTGCGGGGTGGTGCGTTGCGTTGCGGGGCGATGCGTCGCGTGGCGTTGCGGAGCGATGCGTCGCGGGGCGTCGCGCAGTGCGGCGGCGCGCAGCGAGGCGAGGCGATGCGTCGGGATAAACATATACGTTGCGTTGCGATGCGGAGCGGGGCGGAGCGTTGCGAAGCGTTGCGAAGCGAGGCGCGGCGGGGCGAGGCGGCGCGACGCGGAGCGAGGCGAGGCGCAGCGTCGAGTCGCGATGCGTCGGGGTAAATGTGTAAAATACGTTGCGTTGCGATGCGGAGCGGGGCGGAGCGAGGCGAAGCGAGGCGCGGCGGAGCGGGGCGGGGCGATGCGTCGGGATAAACATATACGTTTTGATAACTCGACACGTCACTGGCCCTCTCCCTCGTGGGTGGCGAGCCCCTCCTTCCGCCGCTTCCTCTCAGCGTCGGCCATATCCGCCAGCCGCTCGCGCAGCGCGTCATAGGCTGCGTCGGCGCAGATGTCGTAGGCGCGAGCTTCAGACCCGTGCGGGTGGCGCTCCATGTATTCGGATATCAGCCGCTCGTGCTCGGCTATGAAGAGTTCCTTGCTCATGCCACCGGCCTCCCGCGCGCTGGGGAGAATTGGAGAGGCCTCGCGGTGATGGGGATGATGACGTTCATGGCTCGCTCCTGGTTTGCGTAAACATCATTTGAATGCTTCGAGCGTCTTAACGAGAGGGAGCTGCTCGTGGGCTTGCTGCACATGGCCCTCAAGTTTCTTCACCGATTTTGCCCGCGTGATGACCGCAAGAGCGCCAAAGAGTGACATGAAGGTGTTATGATGCACTTTATCTTCAGCCGGTAGACTGTCAAAATCTGCAACGCAAGCGAGACGCTTGGATGCTCGCCGCGAAGCACGCCGCGTGCCATCGATATAGCGTTGGCTGGTGCCAACGATCTCGTGATCGTTGAGCCTTTTCAGTCCTTCCCCATATACGGCGTCCAAGATGATGCCGTCATCTTTTTGGGCGCGGCGACGGGCGGTGGAGAGGGCACCGTACAGCTCAAGTGGAAACCGGCGATCAATGAGCTTGCCAGTGTCCTCATCCGTCTTCATCGGGCGTCCGCCAATGGCGGCAAGCTCTGTGTAAAGTATCACCTCACCGATGGACACTTCCTTGAGCCGTGCATATAGGAGCCGAGCCTCGACGCTGATCTCGAAGATTGAATGCTTTGTCTCTGGTTTTTCAGTCATGTGTCACTCCGTTTTTGCCGCTCCAACCTGGGGCGATAAATCAAGCTCTCATATTAATGTGAGCACGTCAACAAAAATTGTGAGTTAATTGTTGCATCTGCGATCTACATGTGAGACATAAGATGCATGAACCTCGATATCGTGATTGCCCGCCTCCAAGATTGGAGACGCCAACAGGGGATAGCCCCCTCCGCTCTTGCGCTAGCGGCTGGCCTCGGAATCAACACGCTGCGTGACATGGACAGCGATGGCTGGTCTCCGTCTTCCAGCACGATACGCAGATTGGAGCGATTGATCGCTAGCGCACCTCCGGCGCCTAAGCGGAAGGTGACATGACAGATGGCAGGGCTCAAGCCGCTGGAATCCAGCATTCATAGGCAGGTAGCCAACTACCTGGACATCGCGCTTCCTGTATCGTCTGTCTGGTCTACCATCGGTCACGGGGGAATGCCCCTTCACCCCAGGACAGCCGCGAGGTTGAAGGCCCAGGGCCTCAAACCCGGCATACCCGATGTGTTGATTGTTTGGCAGGGTCGAGCGATTTTCCTCGAACTTAAACGTCCAGGTGGGAGGTTGTCGCCAGCGCAGAAGACTATGCACGAGCGCATCACATTGGCCGGGGCTGTCGTCGCGACATGTTTTTCAGCGAAGGACGTGGAGCGATATCTCTCAGTCATCATGCCACTTCGAGCGACGGTGGCCGCGTGAGCCTGCTCTTACCGCCTGGGTGGGTTCTAGAAACCTGCTACGCTTGGTCGGAAGCGCATAAACAGCAGCTTATGTCCGAAGGCTGGACCGCGAATAATCATATCTATGTTCATGCCTTCATGTCGCGGCTTATCCAAGTTGGCCCCACGCTAGAAGAGGGGAAATGGAATAATGTCTGACAACCCAAACGGGGCCGGTAAAGAAATCGGCCGGAAAACAAGAACTGATGAGGAAGAACCATTATTGCCATTAGATTTACCATTCGATTGGGAAAAACATTGGTGGGGCATGCCTGCGTTTGTTCATGGCGATGCTAGACCATCTCATTCTATCGCAGTCAATTTTATGTCCTGGGAAGACGTGCAGGAATTTGCCGATAGACTAGGCGTAAGGGTAACCCAAAAAACAAACTCTTTGTGGTTCCCAAAGGAGGACCTGAGCAAGCCACAAGACTGGGAATATATTTGATGCTCCCCCGTTATCCTATTTATATTCCGAGTAAAGGTCGTTGGAACCATTCCATAACGGCAATGCGTCTGCGAGAGATCGGTCTTGACTTTTTCGTGGTTGTGGAAGATTCAGAGGCCGATAAATATGAGCGCACTTTAGGCAAGGAGAATATTCTGACCTTGCCATTCAATAATCTTGGGAAGGGTAGCATACCTGCGCGAAATTGGATTTGGGAGCATGCAGCAGCGGCTGGTCATAAGAGGCACTGGGTTATTGATGACAATATTGCGAGATTCTACCGGCTTAACTTCAACCGGCGAATCCCAGTTCGAACAGGGAGCATTTTCCGTTGCGTCGAGGACTTTTCAGATAGATATGAGAATGTTGCTATATCAGGGTTCGGTTATATGGGTCTGACACCAGATAGAGACCCCCGGCACGCTCCATTCATTCTGAACGCGCGCGTGTACTCGATGATATTGATGGCGACCGATCTCCCATATCGTTGGCGAGGCCGATACAACGAAGATACAGACATTTGTTTGCGGGCTCTTAAAGACGGCCATTGTACGGTTCTTTTCAATATTTTCCTGGGAGACAAGACAACGACTCTGATGATGGAAGGTGGAAACACTGACACTGTCTATGCCACGGGTGACCATCGGCGTGAGTTTGCCGAATCCCTTGTACGCCAACACCCAGATGTAGCACGAGTCGTCTGGAAATTTGGACGGTGGCACCATGAGGTGGATTATCGGCGGTTCAAGAAAAATACATTGCGATTGCGTGAAGGCGTCACACCAACAAATGAGGTGGATGAATACGGCATGCGGTTAGTTCGGCGGCCACACTGGAGCGCCATCCTTGGCAAAAGCGATTTATCCGTAATTGGCTCAAATGATGGCGAAGTTGCCATTCCATGAACACCACCCGCCACCGCCTGCCAAATCGCCGCGAATGTATTGTCGAAGATATGAACTGCGATGGCATGGCCTACACGTTGTCTACTGGCATCAATGCCGATGGCAAGATCGCTGAGGTGTTTATCAGCACTGGCAAAGGCGGATCCGAAGTCTCATACATTCTCGAAGACTTCGCCGTTGTGCTTTCCGTAGCTCTTCAGTTCGGCGTGTTGGCACAGGAGCTAGGTGCCTCTGTTGGACGACTACCCAGAGTAGGAGATGCTCTCACGCCTCGCGCCACGTTGCCGGCGAGCCCCTTGGGGCAAGTGCTGGATAGGCTGGCCGAAATCGAGAAGGGAGAGACGGCATGAGTGAGATTCAGAATGACGATGTCGGCTGGTCGCTTTGCCAGAGGCGCTTGGCCGGCCCGGGCGCGGTTGCTGCAATGCGGGAGTCCTTCTCCCTGACGCCGCGTGGCGCACCGCGCCCGACTCTTTTGAAGATGTCTGGATAGGCTGGCCAAAACAGAGAAGGGAGAGATGGCATGAGCGAGATTCAAATTCCAACCAATCTGTTCGACCCTCGCCTCTACGCGCGAGCGAGCGACCCCGACACGTCTCGCGCCGCCGCCGAAACAACGGAACAGATCATTGCCCGTCATGTCGAAGCGATCTTGCGGGCGCTGAATCGCGATCCTCATACTGGCCTGACGGCAGAGCTTATTGGCGATGCAATTGGTCTGACAAATGTCCAGGTCTGCCGGCGCCTCGCCGCGATGGAGTTGATGGGGTTGGTCCGCCGCACGGACGAGAGGAAGCGGCAGCGTAGTGGCCGCCTCGCCATTATTTGGCGGTTACCATGAGCGATTTTCCATCCATTGGCCCGGAGGGTGACAAGCTCTACCCCGTTGGCAAGTGCTGGCACTGCAACGCTCCGCTGTTCAGCCGGAAGCCAGTGCGGCGCTTCAAATGCGGGCCGTGTGGCTATCGTCCGTTAGACATTCTAACATCCGGTGAAGAGGCAACGCTCGCCTTTCTCGCCAGGCCAGAATTCGCGGACAGGCGAATCCGGGTAACAGAGCTTCAACATCCGATCCTAGCCCAGAGGCTGGCCGACCGTGGCTATCTGGAAATATGGACAGAAAAAGTCATGATTACCGACCGCGGAAGGACCGCAGCCAAGAGTCTAGGGGACCAGGCATGAGCCCCACCAACGCGCTCAGCCTCACACGGCGCATGCAGGACTGCCACAGATTCATCGTCAAGTATCAGCGCCTCCACGATGGGGCCGGACCAAGCTACCGGGAGATTGCGGCTGGGATCGGTCTGAAATCAACCAGTAATGTGCATCGGTTGGTTGGCTGTCTGGTAGATCGTGGATATGTTCGCCGTGGGCCGCCGGGAGCCAGCCGCTGTCTCTCTGTGCTGCGCGATCAAGCCAACGAAATAGCGGCCGAGCATATGGCGCACCGCTTCTGCCAGGGTTGGGGTCTGTTCCGCATCGCTGAAGAGGCGGGACAGGTTTTTGATGTCGGAATCAAGGAAGAGGATGTCCAGGCAGCAGTCGCTCTCGCATGGATCGGAATCGCAACAAAATGAAGGGAGGCCACATGGCCCGCATCCGCACAATCAAGCCAGAATTCTGGACCTCGGAACAGGTCGTCTCTTGCTCGCCAATGGCCCGCTTACTCTTTATTGGACTATGGACCTTCGCCGATGATGCTGGCCGACACCCGCTTTCTGCACTCCGTACCAAGATGGAAATATTCCCCGGTGATGATATTGACGGCCCGGGCATATTGCGGTTGATCGAGGAGTTGTCGGAGAATGGACTGGTAAAGGTCTACACCGTTGAAAATAAAGAATACTTACAGGTGACAGGCTGGCACCACCAGCGGATCGACAAGCCTAATATTCGATATCCTGGCCAAAAATTCGAAGACCGTTCGACAACAGCTCTACGACTGGTAGACGACCAGTCTACAAGGGAAGGTAGGGGAGAGGGAAGGGAGTCTAGTTATAGAAATCACCCTACGGGTGATAGTCCTATAAGCCCAGTGATGACTGGAACGCTAGCTTGCACGAAATTACCATCAGTCGATATTGCCAAGCGCCTTGTCGGCATCTGGAATGAGGTGCTAGGAGAGAGCGCCAGACTGACGAAGGCCCGCATCCCGACCTTGAATGCCCGCTACAGGGAGGAAGGTGAGGAAGGCTGGCGAGAGATGTGCGCCAAGGTGGCGGCGTCACCGTTCTTGCGTGGCGCGAATGACCGTCGATGGCGTGCAACCCTAGGCTGGGTGTGCAAAGCCGAGAATTATGCGAAGGTAATCGAGGGAGCGTATGATGGAGACCGAAACGATCCGAATGCCGTCGGTGGTTACCGCCGAGCGATGGCTGAAGGACTGGCTCCTGGACTGGCGGCCGGGAGATCAAATACCGGAGGCGGTGACAATAGCCAGGCTCCAAGCGGTAGTGGCGGCGCTGGAAGACTCCCCGACGACGGAAGCCCAGTTCTGGGTGGCTATAGAACCGCTCTTCAAGCTGGGAGACACGTTCGGGTTGCCGACTCCACCGACTCCAGCAGTGCAACTGTACTGGCAAGCGCTCCAGGACTTACCGGTGTTGGTGGTCATGGAGACAGTGGAGAAGCTCATCAAGACCTGGAGATGGGGGAACCGTCTTCCTCTTCCGGCCGAGGTGAGGGAGCAGGTGCCGGCAGCATACCTCAAGCGTCTGAGATTGCGGAGGAGCGCCGAAATGGCACTGAGCCGCTTGACCAGCCAGATCGCGATTGAGAGCCGGGACTCCACATCTGAGCAGGATGCTGAAATGGAAGAGCATTGGTCTTTGTGGCGAAGTGCGGGCCGATGAATGGTGTATAGCCGTAGACCATTTCTAGGTTGTGCTGTTGCGTTGTTTCTCTTTACGGTTGTGGTCACTCTTGTCTCGTTGGCTGCCGCGCTGTTGATTGCGCTGGTGATCGGGTGAGGCAGCCCCAGGTCGAGGACGAGCAGGGAATCCCTCCGACCGCTCAGACGCTGGCAAAGTGCCGCGTAGATGTTGTTCTGAGGCTTAATCGGGCCGGGCGCCTGTGGAATGAACACCTGGATGCCGCTCTGGAAATTCGGAACATCTGGCAGGCTTTCGGTCGTGGTTTGCATCCGACAGCCGGCAGTCTAGACTGGTCAGGGAGCCAGCCGAAGAGGGCTCGGTTCAGGACACCTCTCGACCGTATGTCTCGGACGGAATGGGAGACATGGCGCAAGAACTACGCTCCGTGGTCGAGGGCCGAGGGGCAAGTAATTATCGGCCGTGGCAAAGCGACGAGGCTCCGGCTGACTATCGACATTGTGGCGGACAATTGGGGGCTGAGAGCAATCGAACAGGCTTATGGAATGCGGCATGGCCTCGCATACGCCAGCCTACGCGGGTCGCTCCACCAGTATGGTGTCCTGGCTGGGTGGTTGCGCGGTTAGCTCTGCTCGGCGGCCAGTCCTAACCACCGCAAAGCCTCGGCATGGTCTTGCGGCACACCCCAGCCTATCGTGTACATCAGTCCGAGGCTGTACTGAGCCCTGGCGAGGCCCTGCTCGGCAGCCAGCCGATACCACCGCACCGCCTCGGCGTAGTCCCGCGCCACGCCCTGGCCGTCGTCGTACAAGATGCCGAGGTTGTGCTGGGCCTTGGCGTAGCCCTGCTCGGCGGCCAGCCGATACCACCGCACCGCCTCGGCGTCGTCCTGTGGCACGCCGTCGCCGTGGCGGTGCATGTTGCCGAGGATAAATTGTGCCCTGGCCGCACCCTGCTCGGCGGCTGCGAGTAGGTTCTTGGTCATGATGATATTCTCCCGCACTCGACAGACCAGCCGGAAGGACATCCTAGCGATCTGTGCTCGAAGTTTTGCAGCATGATGCACTCGCCGCCATTGCTGTTGTCTTCCGTATAGATGTAGAGTTTGTATTCGGTTGACTGATCCATGGTTCACTCCCTTTTTCCAGTGTTGCTCGGATGGTGCGGAATAGTGCGGAATGGTGCGGAATAGTGCAGAATTAAGCCGCACGCTGGGCCGCCGCCGGTTGCTGCAACGCATCCAGGTAATCTACGGCGCGCTGGGCCGCCGCCGCCGCGCGGAAAATCAAGCGATTGTCTCCGCCCCGAATCTGCTCGATCCAGGCCGCGATATAGGCCGCGTGATCGGGACGCGGGGTTAGGCTCACGCCTAGCGTGGCGCACAGCAGCGCTGCGCCCATTTCAGCTACCAGCTCCTCCTCCGCATAGCTCAGCCGCCGGTCGAGCCGCGCGGCGGCGCCGGTCCAGTGCGTACACTCGTGAAGCAAGGTGGCGTAATAGGCGGCCGGACCATCGTCAAATTGCTGAGCGTCCGGGATGCCGATCATATCCGCGCTGGGCTGGTAGAACGCCCTATCCCCGCCGTGTCGAATAACGGCGCCCGTGTTGGCAATGTAGGTGTCAACATCCGCCAGGCGTTCTCCGCTATTGCGCGGCGCGGCCGGCGGCGGGTTGTAGCGTGGGGGTAGGCCGTCGCACTGAGCGGCGTTGAAAACCGTGTATCCGCGCGCCATGGGTATGGTTTTAGTCTCGCCATCCCGGTCGCGGTCGGGGACCGCAATCGGCTTGAAGAACACAATTCCCGTGCCCCGCTCGCCTTTACGCACCTGACCTCCGACCGCCGCCGCTTGTCTGTACGTGAGCCAGTGCGGCGACGGCCTGTTGGCCATTGCGAGAATAAACACGTTGACGCCCCGATACGGCT
>Ga0098039_1000655_pt1 | contig 14025 bp, 18 predicted proteins | sample 6_EtaG_FD_75047 | JGI IMG/M metagenome (GOLD analysis project Ga0098039, IMG submission 75047) | Marine viral communities from the Subarctic Pacific Ocean - 6_ETSP_OMZ_AT15160 metaG | ecosystem: Environmental > Aquatic > Marine > Oceanic | place: Pacific Ocean | collected 2015-01-08 | reverse complement strand
GGACAGTGGTTCAATCGAACAAGACTCAGAAACTATACTATTTATGTACTATGAGTGGAGATATCTCGGAGTAGGTTCAAATATTGGAGAGTATGGTATCGAAATAGTAATAGGTAAGAATCGCTACGGCAAAACTGGTAAAGTAGAACTTGGTGTAATAGGTGAGAAATGTAAGATACTTGATCACCACTCTATTGCACTTGCTGAAAAATATGAAATGGAGGAATATAATGGCAAAAAGAGTATCGTTCAGCCAAGAACAAACAAAAACAATACTCAACTCAATGAGAGCCTATTTTGAAATACTAAAAACTAAGCAACATAGATCTCCAGAAGAGGTAGATATATTCAATGGCTTGTTAGATGTTTTAAATTACGTAAAAGAAAAAGAACAGGAAATAAAATATGACAAACACAAAGCGAAAGACACGTACGAAAACCCGGAATTACAAGGGAGAACCAACTAACGTACGTAGAGGTAGGAGAAACAGACAACGTGGCGCAGAGCTACAACGTCAACTTGTACGTATGTGTAAAGACTTTGACATTAAAGCATTCAATAGAGATAGGGGCGGAGCAAACCATGAGAAGGGTGACGTAGAGATAGAAGGAAAATACTATGGTTGCAAAAGAAGAAAGACAGTACCAAGATGGGTACTACCGGAGAAAGAAGAAGTTGGAGTAGTATTTCGTGGCGACAATATGAAACCAATGATAGCTATACCGCTTGAACATTTCTTATTGATGCTTAAAATAGTAACAGAAGAATAGGAGATAATATGAGTAAAACAGGGGAATATTACGAAGAAATGAGAAAACTAAATAATTGGGATGAAGCCGATAGACATTATGAAGAAAACCAAAATGTTAATAATCACATTTCTGTAACAGGTTTGATAAGAATGTATCAAAGTCTGTTAGCAAATAGTAAGATAGAATTTAACGGAGCTGCACACGAAAGATTAAAATCTTTTAATGGGCAAAACGAACTATGATAGTTATGGATATAGCAGGATGGATTGCAAACTCTTTAGTTCTTGCAATTTCTGTCTTTATATGGGCAGTATCTATATTTTTTATTATGCTAATTATAGCATCACTAAAAGATATGGCTGAAAGCATAGTGAACAATATCAATGAACGTAAACAAGAAAGGAGAAACTATGGTAAACATAGCAGTACTTAAAGTTGATCCAAGAGGTAGGCTTAGTATTCCTACTTCTTTTTTAAAGTCAAACGGAATAGATACAACGAAAGGTAATTGTGTTGCGGTTATGAAACCTAAATACAATACTGGAGACGTGGAAATTACGTTAGAATTTATTGAAGATAGCGGAACCATACTTAATGGTGATGTATCTAAATTCAGTAAGATGACTTTACCTTTACTTGATGAGTAAGATAAAGGGTATAAAGTTTAAACCCTCTAAGGGTTACAAATACTTGAAGACATTAGAGGTCGGAAGTAAATTCAAGACAGAGTCGGGAACGGAAGGAATTTTGTTAGATGTAAATAGCGGTAGCGCATTAGTTCGCATAACGAAAGTTAATATACATCGTTCTGATCGGTTTGCCTTAGATGATAAATACTACTTAGGTAAAAAGATTATTGCACCCGATACTAACGTAAAGCAAATAAAACAAAAACAATAAGGAGTTAATTATGTCAGATTATGACAACACAAACTCAGGTGCGTTGTTCAAAAACAATAGAAAAGAACAAGGCTCTAACCAACCCGATATGACTGGAGTTCTTAACGTAGAAGGTAAGGATTACAGAGTATCTGCTTGGTCTAACGAATCTAAAAGCGGTACAAAATACTTCTCTATGAAAGTTTCCGAAAAGCAGGAAGTTGCCGAGGGAGCAAAACAGAGTACAAGAGAAGCGGATAACTCTGCACCGTTCTAAGACATAACCCGTAATTTATTACGACTCACCCCTTCCACCTTTTATTGGATACCTCCTTAAGGTTGTCGGTAGGTTACGGGTTCCATTCAACGAGGGGGCTTGATTGCTCTGCGATAAAGGTATGTGGCGCAGACAGTGAGTTTACACCATTACAGTTTTCTGTATGTCAAGTCCTCAAAGATTTAAAGGTAACGTATGAAAAAAGAATTAGCATTAAAATTAAAAGTTAAAGCTGACGAAATAGCTAAGAATTTTAGTCGTACAGATCGTGAGTTTAACTTTTCAAAAGAAACATTTGAAGTCAATTCAATTAAACCACTCAGCGAAACAACGGCTTATATCGAGTTCAGGAAATCTTCAGGAAAGATCGGAATAGCATTTTGTTATTGGATCAATATGGCTGGTGGTCAATGGAGATATTTCTTTCCTACGTATGATCACGCAGTAGGAGCAGAAAGATTAAGAGATATACTTTATGATGTTGAATCAAGAAATTTTCCTATAAATTTTAAAGAAGAAAATTGAAGCACGAACACCCGCCAAAGTGTAAAAATCTTATTATAAGATCAAAAAGAAATCCATTAATACGTGATCAGTATATGAACAAACTTCATAGATGGGATGCAAAACGTACAGATGATAGTTTAAAGTTTTGCCCTAACTGTAATTGCGTTTGGGAACAGTATCATAGAGTAAAAGTTAAGTATGAATATTATCCTATATTTCCTAAACTTGGTAAGGAAAAAAAGATATGTCCAAAATGTTTATAAAGAGTTAAGGGACTTAAAGTGAGTGAATGTGGAAACGGTAGAAGTAATGAAATCGCAAGTTTCTAAGGTTGGCTACCATTTAAAAGCGATTAACAAAGGCTATAAGTCCCTTAATGTTTGATCCTTGTAGACATAAAGAAAGAGGAGTATGTCCTTTTGCAGGAAGAAGTAAGTACGATCCTGAAGCAGAAGAATATCTATGGGAAACACATACGTTCTGCGGTGCAATGAGTGGAACAGTTGATTCAAGAACTAAAAAATTAAGCCAGTGCTGGCTCAAGATGAGTAACGGACAACGGTCCAAGCACGTTAAAAAAATCAATAACGAAGTCTTCGCCAAGAGGGGTTATTACTATGATAATTCCTCTAAAACTTGGGTGAGGATATAATCCGTAGTCATAATTATCGTAGTGTTCTATGCTCATAGGCTATATAAAAAGATACGTAAGAAAATGCAAGGAGTGCAACAGAACAAAAACTTTATCTAAATTTGCCAACGCAGGAACAGTTAAAGGGGTTAAATATAAGAGATATATTTGTCGAAAATGCTACACAATATTAAAAGGTAAAGCAAGAAATAAGAAGAGAGATTGGTTAATAGAATATAAATCAACGCTGCTATGTGAGAGATGCGGGTATGATAAAAACCCAAGAGCTCTACATTTTCATCATAAAAATAACGTAGATAAAATGTGTAACGTAGGAGATATGGTAGGACGTGGGTATTCTATTAGTAGTATAAAAAAAGAAATAAGTAAATGTATTGTACTATGTGCTAATTGTCACCACGAAAAGCATTGGTAAGTTATTTATATTCCACACTTACGTACGCCATAGGAGTCACATTCTGTATCATCTCAGGTTGAAACTCAGCATCACTCACATATTGTCCCCAGATTTTTCTCCCAGCAGCCAGGGGCTGGATTACTTGGACGCCTGACCAAACCACCGTATCACCGTTCATACAGTATGCGTGGAAGTAAGCATTAAATTCTACGTTCTCTTCTTCTATTACGTATATATAGTATGTAAATATAGGTCGCCAAGTGTTCTCACCTGCTTGTTCAGCTTGGGCATAAAAATATACTGGAACTTTATTCTCAGCATCAATTACTCTTTTTTCTACTGAGAAATATCTATCCTCACAAGATAGAGAGGCACATAATACAAAACCTAAAAACACTGCTGAAATAGCAAATTCTAATATGCTTTTTATGCTCATTATTTCTTTTTCTTTTTCCAACTAAGAGGATTTAAATTAAATTCTTTTTGATACCACTTTATTTGCTCTTCCATTTCAGAAAATCTTTCTTCCTCATCCTCTATATGCTTTGATATTAATTCTTCTATCTTGCTATTAGCTTCTTCCATGTTATTTTCAAGCTCACTCATCTTATTAATAAATTTAGCATACCCAAACACCGCACCAGTTATTACCAATATAACAGTTATTAACGTGTCATAGCCAAAAGGAAGATGTATTCCATTAGAACCGTTTTTCATTTAATCAGTTTGATAATTTGGATAAGTTTTAGAAATTACCCTAAGAAGTAATCGTTCTCTTTTTTTGTATATTTTAAATAATTCTTCTAATTCTTTTTTATCATCTTCATTTAGCTTACTTTTATAATGATTTATAAATGGCGTTTGTCCATGTAATGGTTCTTCCCATGCTTTAGGATATGGACGTAAACGCTGACTTAAACTATTTTTAATTTTTTTATGAACTTCAGATCTAATCTCTCCTAAGTAAAAACTCTTACCTCTACTTGCTTCTAACCTTTTCTCTTCTCTCTCCATAAAAGCACGAGTCTTAATAAAATCACTTGTAAACTGCTCTTCATCTCCATATAATAAAGATTCTCCTAATAATCTTAAATAAAATGGTTCAGTTTTAAGTTTACCACGTTCAAGTAATTGTATTGCTTGATTACGTTCTTCTCTATTTTTAAATTGTGGATATTGTAATAGAAATTGATTCATTATACGTCTTTGATTATCAAATCTTTTAGTTATATCATTATTCATATTTTTATAAAAATCTTCTGCTTGTTTTGCAAGTGATATATGTTTTTTAGAAAAGTCAACAATACCTTTTGCAGCTAATTTAGGATCGTGCATTAATAACGCAGGAATACTATTAACAAAATTCCAAGATTCCTGACCAAACTGATATATAACTGGTATATACGCATCGAGAACGCCACCAAATTCATCAGCTATATTTGAAAACAAACCAAGACCTTCACCACGCACCAACCAATCAAACCACTCCATTGGAACTTCTTTAAAATTCTTGTCAAGCAAGTCTTTTCCAAGTGCGTGACCATAATACCAATCATATAAAACTTTACCACTAACAGTGGCACCTCCCATGTATCTCATAGCGGGAAATGGATTACCATCCAAAATAAATGGAACAACAGCTCTATTATACGTATTTTCAGTAACTCTATACGCAGTTCTGTAAAATAACGTCAAAGGTTTTATCTTATTATTAGCCATCCACGTTGGTATATATGGTAGTTGAGTAACACCTTGAGTAGCAGCTTGAGATTTATATAATCCACGTTTATATATATCTCTAAACTTTTTATCTGAACCAAGAGCAAGTTCAAATGCACCATCGCCATAAGCTTTACGTTTTTTCAAAGCGTTGACCATATAATCTATACTTGTATCATCCATATTCATTGAAAGCTTTAAAGTTTTACGTGCTTCTTTTGCACCGTTAAAAAAAGTACTTGGTTTATTTTTTACTATACTGTCAATCGCATCACGTGTAGAAACATCAGCAATGGCAACGGATGCACGTCTATTAATTCTTTCAATAAATCTAAAAGGTGCAGATATTGAAGTAACTACCTTACCCGGAATACTTTTATAAACAAAAGCAAGCTCATCAATATTACCACTTAAACCGCCTACGTTTTCTGTTAATTCGCGATAAAATTTTCTATCAGCAGTGTATTTATACCATCCCTTCATAAATTTTATAGTACCTTCAGACATAAAATTTTGAGTTTGACCAGTTAAAAAGTTTTTTATAACTGCACTTGGTCCAGATAAGTATATATTAGCTACACCAGTAGTAGCTTTTTGACCAACAACAGAATAAAAATTCGGTTCCTCACCTTGTATTAATTTTGATAAGTTATCTGCTGCATAATGTCTTTGAGTTATACCATATTTTGTCTGTATACCTTGAAGAAGTCTATAAGCAACATCGCCATGGATACCCTTTTCATCAAAATTTTGAAATAAAGCCATGCTATTAGCCACTTGATTAGTATAATTACTAAATATTTTACTAAAATCTTTTTCGTATAGTTCTATAATATTTCCAACAACTCTTTTTGTACCATCTATATCAGTTACTTCCATACCCTTTTTAATATTTGATATGTGAGGAATTTCGTCAATCTGTATAATTCTTGTAGAGTTTTTTTCTACAAGCATATAAGGTGGTATATCAATTTTACGAGTATTAAGAATCCCAAGTGGCTTATTACTCTTACCAAAATCTATAAAATTCTGTACTATTCTTGCTATATCCGTTTCTGAAGCACCTTTATTACTTGCTCTAATTGCATTTGTTAAATTTGTTTTAAAACTTTCTCTATCATTTCCAAATATTGTCCTTGCTTTTTCGGAAAGATAGTGCGGAACAAAATCTTTAACGTAAGCAGATTCATCCATTGATTTACTTACATCAACAATAACTTTCTTCCCATTCTTATTGAATACCTTATTATTCTTACCTTTTAACAATCTTAGTACGTCACCATTGTCGAATGATTTATCTGACACCTTGATAATCTTACCACTTTGATCATACATCCTTAATAAAGGAACAAAATTATTCTCTGACGTACGTATTTTTACATTAATCTGACCAAAATCAACAAACGTTTGATCAAACAAATCTCTTAACCTCGCCTTTAGAAGCTTACTATCTGCAATCTTTCCAGCGGTCTTTATATCTGAAATTAAATTTAATTTTTCATCACCAAGTAATGCAGTTATACTATTATAATATTTCTTTTTACGAACAAACGGAAGAAAATTTGAAGTAACATCAGTTACAAATTCCTGAAAAGATCCACGTACTATATTTTTAGTATCTGCAAAATCTATCATTCTTCTCGACATCTCTACACCTTCTGATCCCCATTTAGAAATATTACTAATTGGATGAAATCCAAATTTTTTAAATGCAGCACCTATACCAGAAAATTCTCTTGATTTTTCAATAAAGTTATCTGGTAATTCAAAAGGTAAGACAGAATCAATGGTAGATATTTTTATATCTCTAAATCTTGATCGTGGATCTATCATTTCTTTATATGTTTTCAATTGTTCCATAGACATATTATCTGTATTGCCATATGTATTTTTAAATGCACCTTTTCTAAGTGCATTAGATTCTCTACGTGTAAGACCGAGTTTACCTTCAAGTTTATCAACTGAACGTACAAGCTTTTGGTGCTCTACGTAATCATCTTTCCATCGTCTTTTTAAGACAGTACCAGGCTTTAAAGTGTTGGGACTTTTTTCAAGATATCTTTTAGAAAACTTTTTTATATTAGGTAGAACGTTTCTATAATCTTTAAAAAACTTATTTAAAACTGCCTGTTTTGTTGGACCTGTAATAACAACATCGGTTCCTTTCATACCATCTTTAGGATCAGTTAAATATCTATATACTAATTGATGATCGCCTTTTTTATTTTTAGTAACTTTTTCAAGCTGAACAGTAACATTCTTTCTTGTTTTATGAGTAAATCTACGTCTTAAAAATTCAGGTCTTTTAGTAGATATATATAATTTAATTTTATCTAATGTGTTATCACTCATAGCCTGAGTAATACTTTTTTGTACTTTTTTATCACTAATAACAGATCCAAGCCCTTCACGTATAGCGTGTTTAATACGCATATTATCAGCACCGACTCCTATATAATGAGCTGCGGTAAAAATTGCGCCATCTATAAGATTTTCACTAAGCGTACGTTCACCTTCTCCATACATTCCAATACCCATCTGACTTGCTCCTATACCAGCTCCAAAAACAATTGCACTTTCAAGAGCCCTACCACTCGCACCGCTTGTAAGAGATAAGCTACCTATCATACCAGCTCCAAGTACACGTGGCATACCACCTGCTGTCATTAATAAAGCATCCAAACTTGGTTTCCAAATACGATCAGCTATAATCAAATCTCCCATCTCATCACGTATTGGTATTGTTTTTTGAAAAGCCCAATGACTTCCTGCTAAATTTGTAAGCCCAAGCTGAACAGCATTAGCCGCACGTATTGCCATATCATCTCCACTTGCTTTTACAAAATCTACATTTGCAAGAAATTTTCCAATACCATAATCATCAGCACCAATTTTAGTAATAAATCTTTTATAATGTTTTTGCCTACCAAGTAGTGAGCTATTCTCCAGTATACCAGCTTTAGACAATGATAAATCTAATTGTTCTTGTAATCTTTTAGCTTTTCCATTTAGAATTGTTTTACTACGTAAAGTTTTAGCACCTTTTGCTCTTTTATTCATAAGAATAACGTCATCCCAAAGTTTACTTGCTTTACGTAATTGCATAGCTACTTTTGGTCCTGTACCTACTATCTTTAAACCACTTAATAATCCTGCACCAGTAAGCCAAGATGCTCCATAGCCAAGTATAGTTCCAGATAATTCTGCTACAGTTTCAGAAGTAGTATCAGGCTTTTGTACGTTAGAAGATAAATCTAAAGGAACTGGAGCAAATCCTTCCATAAATTTTCTCATAAAACGAGGAATTATTCTTGGATCGGTTTTTATATCTTCGTAACGATTTTTATTATACCATGAATTTTTTTCTATATCAGATAGGGAATTTGTATATAAACTAATACCATCATTTTTTAATGTATCTACCCTTTCATTTGAAAAACTAAATGAACTAAAATCAATATCATCTTCATCTACCTCTTGGTCTACCTGTGGAACTTCATCTATAAAATCAAAATCAGAAAATAAATCTTCTTCTTCAGGTCCTTGTTCTATAAAACTAAAATCAGAAAATAGATCTAAAGTATCTTGAGGTTGAGACGAAGTACCGACCAATGGCTGTGATCGCGACATATTAATTTATATTAATAGGGGGAGGGGAAAAAATAGTACTTGGCGGAGACACAGAAGCTTCGCCTTTTAATCTTTTAAAATAATTAAATTTATCTTCTAATAATTTTATAACAGCAGGATCGTTTAATGATATTTCCATCTGTCCACTTTCATTTCTTACACCACCTGCGTTTCTCCATATCTTTGAGAGTTCAGTTTGAAATTTATGTAATTCTCTACTATCAAGAACAGACTGTACTTCTTGAAAAGAAATCTTGGGAACAACATCTTCATCAACCTTAGGAGGTATAACATCATCATCAACATCAACCTTAGGTCCAGGCGGTCCTTTCACAGTAATTTCTTTACGTGTTACTTCAACATTATCTTTATTATAACCAACTTCAAATATTTTATCTCCAATTTTAAGTCGTCCTGTTTGTATAACAGCTTTATCTTTTACTTCTTCTGCTGGTGGGGCACCCATCTTTAAACGTTCATTCTCCTTCATAAATTTATGTATTAAACCTTCTTCTACTAATTCACCATCTTCATTGTATTTACCTGCTATCACTTCTCTTCTTGCATCTGTAGTTTTGATCTCTGCATATTCCCTAACTAAATTAGTAATTGTAGAATTATTACCACGAATTTCACCTTGATTCATTATAACTTGATCTTTTAAATTTTTTACATAATTAGGATTAGCAGAAGGGTTATTATGCATTATCATAGCAGTAAGCATATTATCACCTTCTTCAGGATCTGCAGCGAGAAGCTTTTGATAATCATTTTCTCCTAATTTAAAAACTTTTTTAGCTAAAGTTTCATCTTTTATTAAGTCATACCATGATCTATGATCGTTATATTCTTTAAACTTTAATAATGCCTGTGGATTCGGTGGGGCATTAAATGCTTTATCTGGATTTTGAAAAGCACTATATCTATCAAGCATTTGAGAACCAGTAACATATCCAATTGGTTCAACGTTTTTATTATTAGGATCTAAATAGATTGGTTCATTTATTTTAAGTATATCAGTAACATCTAAACCTGTAATTTTACCTTCAAAACTTTTTGCCCAATCATATTCTTTTTTTACCTCATCATACCTAATTTTCAATCTACTCTTTTCTGCTCTACCGCGTGGTGTATCAGGATGACCAGAATCTTCGCTATTTAATATTTTTCCTACAGCTTCAAAACCCATTTCCTTAATATGTTCATTTGCTTCGTTTATATCATATACTTCTTTTTCGAAATCAAGTTTATCTACATTTAAATTAAGAGTATCCTGAGCTATAGCCCCTTGTATAGCTTGACCTTGAAATTTATAGTCTAATTCTTTAGATTTTAAAAACTGATCTCCAGCACCTTCCATAAGATTACCTATAGCTTCAGCAAAATAAACTCCAGCTGAAGGTCCGGGCTGGACGTCAGGAAGATTAGCATAATCAAGTAACGTATTAGGATTGCGACTTAAAGATCTACGTAATACTTCTGTATCAAATTGATTAGCCACTTTGCCATCCGTTCATTGGATCAAAATAATATATTACATTTTCAAAAGTATAAGATTCACCGGGAGATGGATTCTCTGGAGGATTCCAACTTGGATTACCTGTAACAGCTGGAGGAGTTGGTAACGTTTCTGGATCTGGGAATACTGTACCGGGTGGTAGTTCAGAAAGATCACGCTTTGTTCCGGGTTCACCGGGTAATTCACTCGATCCACCAGACGCTCCAGTTTCAAATATATTCATACCTAAAGGTGCTTGTGCACTGTATGCTTCAAGTAATGAAGCTAATTGTTCTTGATATCCCGTACGTTCTTCTCTTATACCGCCTACAAGATCAAGTAATGCACCTTGAAAAGCTTGACCGTAAGATTTTCTAAGTTCACCACCAGCGCTTGCCATTTGAGCTTGACCTGCTCCGCCACCAGCAAAACCACTCTTTGCTTGAGCTTCACGCATACCTCTTCCAACTCCTGCAAGCTGACCAACGCTACTCTGATAAGCGGATTGAGCACCCTGTGAAAATTGAGTTCTCATTTCCTGTTCTGCGTAAGGATCGTATTCGGGAATTAATTCTCCATATGTACGTCCAGTTTTTGGATCTTTAGTAGTTAAAAATTCGTGCGATGGAGTAAGACCTATATCTTTGTAAGCCTGACCTGACGTATAGGGATCTTGAAATTCACTATAATATTCGTATGGATTAACAGTTGTCGGCATATCTAATACGTAGTTCCTTGTATTGATTTATAAAAAGGACTTGTAAAAAATTTACTATCAAAAGATTTTTTTCTACCAGAAGATTTTTTTGGTTTAAATTGAAATTTAGGAACTCTTAAGTTGGGAAACTTAATACTTGAATCAACAGTACCTCTAAATTTATTACTTAAAGGATCAACGATATATTTACTTAAAGGTTCACCAAAAACTTGTTGCTCATACGGACTTACACCACCAGCTAAACTACCATAAGACGGTGTTGCCATTTTTCTTGATTCATATAAATATCTTTCCATTGCTGTAGCTTTTGCACCGGGAGGAGGACCATAAGCCACAACTGGTTTTGTTAAGAGTCCTTGTACACCAGATCCTCCGGCTTCCTGACCTACTTTCTCATATGTTCCAATATCTGCGGTTAATCCACCAGCACCAGCACTATCTACACCAGCTCCAGCTGGGGTATACGGTGTACCGCCAAACGTTCCAGCTTGACCAGCACTAACAAATGAAGATAAAATACTTTTACCAATATCAAATACGTCTTGTTCATATTGAGCTCCAAATGCAGATTCTTGTGCACTTTTATATTGCTCGGCTCCTCTTGTTGTATCACTTGCTTCTCTACCTACAAATAAAAGATCTGATAATGATTCAGCGGCTTGAGTTTTTATTCCACCAGCTCCCTTGACTTGAGTCTTTGACATATAACCTTCACCAGCTCCGCCTCCACCAGTTATAGCAAGTCCAACACCAGCTATCACAGGATTCATAGTAAGTGCTCCTAAAGTAGTAATACCTTCACCAATTTGTCTAAGTATCTTCCATCTGCCTTTTTGTTTTGTTCTTCTTTCTTGAGTTTTAGAATAGTCTCCTAAATCAGATTCAAGTTTTTTAATTGCCTCTTGAAGTCTGCTACGTTCTGATCTGCCTATTGCAGCACTTGCCCCTATTGAACGTGCAAGATTACTTACCGTACTTAGTCTCGATGATCTTTGAAGATTAGGATTTGAAGTTGCCATATTAAATATATTGGTTTTTTACGTATAAAATATACACTTATATGTTCCTAAATATCATTAGAAATCTTATATAGCCGTTATTAAGTGTCCACTCCATGATGACCAAAGCTCTGAAGATTGATCATATGTTCTTTGAGCTTCCCCTGAATCGTGATAAAGACCTACTTCCATAAAGTCTCCAGTATCCAGTTTAACATCAGCACTTATCTGACCCATTTGAAACTTATCATCCAAATCAGAAGTAACTGTATATAAAGAAGCGTCTGTTCTATCTCCAGCTGATATAGTTGTGGTTCCACCATTTTTTACAAGATATATATCCCTTCTTTCACCAGCATCCCAATCGCCAGCATTACTATCATCCCATAAAACTTTAGCATTAAAATGATATATTCCTGCTACTGGAGCTGTAAACTTATAAGCACTAACATCATAATTACCTCCGATATCATATGCGATTTTATCAAACGTTACTCTTGTCATTGTAGTGTTGTTTATAGTTTGCTGATCACCTGTGGTAGTTGAATAAGCTTTAAATGCTGGATAATGTTGATTTCTTAAAAAACCATTATATACAACATCATTTTTAACCACTATATTTTTATCTACATATTGAATACCATCATAAGACATATAAGATTTCCATAGTTTACCATATTTTTTTCTATGGATAGCAAGTTGACCATTATTTCCTTTTTCAATAGCTATTTGCCCATCAGACATACCGCCTACAGACGGATTACCATGAAACTCTAAGTTATCCTGTTTTATATTTAATGCTTTTCGTATTTTTCTTTCAATAGCCACTACGACACCATTTTACTTCTAATAACTCTATATTCTATAGTCATATCATTTATTTCAAACGTACCGCTACTTGCTAAAGTAAATTTAATCTGAATACTTTGACAGGAAATTGGAGAAATTGGTTTAAATGTAGCAATGTCCCAATCAGCTCCAGAATTTGCTGTACTTTCTAAATAATCAGCTCCACCAGAATCACCCTGTGGACTTGTTACTTTAAAATTAGTATAACTTTTTGTTCCATCTACTGCGTAAGATAATGGACGATTTTGTTCTACGCTCGATCTATACGTCATTCTAATTGAATATATTTTTTTAATAGTACCAGGTGATTTAAAATCAATATCTTTAGTAACAAAATGCTGGTCATCACAAGCACTTGAAATTGGTAGATATTTAAAAAAATTAACATCAGAATCTGCAGCTGGAGTATTTACACCAAATATTAAATTACCATTCCAATCAGTAGCAAAATTTGTACAATGTTCACTATGATTTAACATTTTTGTAGTAAATATCCATCCAGCTGAATCAAAATCATATATATAACAATAATTACCATTTACAGAACTATCTGAAGGCGATCTTATAACTATTAAAGAATTACTAATTCCATCATAACCAACCAATGGATCTTTTACATTAGCGCTACCTTTAGCTATTTCAAACCAAGGAATAGAAGTACTTACTAATCCAGTTTCTGTTTCCCCAGAAAAATCTCCCGGACTCAATCCAGTAGTAAAAGTTGATTGAGTAACTGCGATTTTCTTTTCAATTAAATTAATAACCTTACTTCCATCATATAGAAAACAACCAGCTTCATTTACCCAAGCTACTCCAAACTCTGTACGAGTTACACTATAAGAAAAACTAACTCCGTGATATTTTATAGTATCTTCAAGATACCAACCAGAAGGACTTGGACTTGATATATTAATTATATGTACAAGATTATGTTTAAAAGCAAGTAATCTATCAGCAAAAGCTTCAAGAGCAGTGTATTCACCATAATCACCTTTAGATACATCTATAAAATTATGAGGTAAAAACGTATCAAACTTATTTACTTCACTATACATTATTCTATCGCCAAAACGTTCAATATCTCCAGTAGTTCCAAATGTTCTTACGTTAGCTATGAAAGTTCTACGTCCAGCTACTATAGAAGTTTT
>Ga0098039_1000642_pt1 | contig 14323 bp, 10 predicted proteins | sample 6_EtaG_FD_75047 | JGI IMG/M metagenome (GOLD analysis project Ga0098039, IMG submission 75047) | Marine viral communities from the Subarctic Pacific Ocean - 6_ETSP_OMZ_AT15160 metaG | ecosystem: Environmental > Aquatic > Marine > Oceanic | place: Pacific Ocean | collected 2015-01-08 | reverse complement strand
GTTTTTACCAGCCAGCCGACACTGACGTTTTATGGTGTCTATACAAAAAGTTAGCTAGAACTCCAATAATAACTTTCAAATAGTATAGACGACATGGGTGCACAAAAATTTGACCGTTGTCAGCTTTATGGCTTGAAATTTTTTATGGATAGTATGCTTGATTTCAAGGAGAGAGCTGCTGCTAAGGATGGGGTGCCTTGTTGTTTTGAAAATGATAACCTAAATGATTAGATTTTTAGTTATCATGATAGTGATAAAGTATTAATAGTTGATTAGTTAAAAAACAGGTAAGATTTTAATGAGTGTTAATTTTTTAATGTTGATATAGAAAATTGACCGGTATCATAGAAAACGAGCTTTACCTCACACTAGGATGCCCTTTGAAAAGCTGCCCATTGTTGGGCTTTTTTTGATGATTAGAGGGCTTTAATGATGGATAACTTGACAGCACTTACTTATCTACCGCAAGACCAGTTGAGCTTAGCTTATTTGCACGAGGTACGTGAGCTGAATCGCTACCGGGGCTTGGCACTGAGTTTTCTGCCCTTTGATCCACCTATTAGTCGCCTGATGGATGCGATTGGTATGGAGTGTGTGCACAGACTCTGCAGTTTGCAGGAAGTGGCTAGTCAGATGGAGCTTGGCGCTTGCGCAAATGCTAACCAGCAAAAGGAGCCTCCTTTTTTTAATAAAGTTAATAAGCACCTCTTCGTTGTTGATGAAAATATGGGGAAATACCTACTAGCAAATGCCGAAAAATCCGCTGAAGCGACGTGTACGTTCTTTGGTTGGCTGCTGGAAACAAATGCGACGCCTGAGCTACATCAGCCATTATTCGACTTTGTGACACAGAAAACGAAAGAGTGCCATGTGCTTCGGGAGTGTCGTGAGCAGTGGGGAGTAGGCTCTTCTAAGTTAAGTCTTGCGATGTGATTAAAGCGCCGCTTTGTACACAACATATGTCAGCGGAGGAGCATATTTCTACTGACGCAGAGTGAGCCACGTTGAGAGGTTTTTTTTTGCGCTAGATCAATACTGTTATGAGTAAGTGCTTTTATTTGCTTGGAGAGCTTCTCTTCAAGAGAGCTTACACTATAACTATTCATACTCTACTAATAGTCGCTGTGGTCGAGGCATGGGTTTGTGCAAAAAATAGCGCACAAAAGCTAGGTAAGGGACGTTAGTTAAATTGTAGTTTACGTGCTTAGGGAAGTCGCATGAAGGTCATGGTGCTTGAGAAACAGGGTGGGCCTTTGCAGTGTCATGAAAGGGTAATTCCTACGCCGGGGCCGGGGCAGGTACTGCTTAAAGTAGAGGCGTGCGCCGTGTGTCGTACTGACTTGCACCTACTCGATGGAGAATTGCCAGACATCCATTATCCGATTATTCCTGGCCACGAAATTATTGGTCATGTTGTCGAGTGTGGCCCTGGTGTGTCGCTGGAGAAGGGAGTACGACTGGGTATTCCCTGGCTAGGGTATAGCTGCGGTGAATGCCGTTACTGTTTACATGGGCAGGAGAACCTTTGTGATCAGGCGCGCTTTACTGGCTACCAGATTGATGGTGGCTTTGCTGAATACACGCTGGCGGACCATCGCTTCTGCTTTTCAATCGGCCCCGACTATAGCGCTGTAGAAGCAGCTCCACTGATGTGTGCTGGTCTGATCGGCTATCGTTCTCTAGTCATGTGTGGCGATGACCTGCAGCGTCTCGGTATTTATGGCTTTGGCGCGGCGGCGCATATCGTGGCGCAGGTCGCAAAACGGCAGGGCGTGGAAGTGTACGCCTTTACTCGCCCGGGCGATAAAGCGTCTCAACGATTTGCGCAACACTTGGGCGCGATGTGGGTAGGTAGCTCTGAACAGTTGCCGGAGGTACCCCTGGATGCCGCTATCATTTTTGCACCCGTGGGGAAGCTGGTACCCCTTGCACTTCGTGCCGTGCGCAAAGGGGGAGTCGTTGTCTGTGGCGGTATACACATGACTGACATTCCCTCTTTCCCTTATGCGCTACTCTGGGGAGAGCGCCAATTACGCTCGGTAGCTAACCTGACCCGCCAGGACGGTAAGGCGTTTTTATCGCTGGCCTCCCAAGCGGCCCTTCAAACCAGTACAACCTGCTATCCGCTCCACGCTGCTAATGAAGCGCTTAAGGATCTCAGGGAAGGCAAAGTAACCGGCGCTGCAGTATTGGTGATGGAGACATCACCAGCATCTGAGATGTTCGATGTCGATTCGTAAGTTGGGTACTTTGTTTTCCCACACCACGATCACTTTGCTTGCTGCCATGACCGTGATGAAGTCGATACCGTGACGGTGGTGATCTGTGACAGTGATTGCTTATTCCTCTTGGATACGTCTGCCAGGGAGTCAGGATGGAAACGCCTACTGCCGATACCAGTTTGTTATTAGATAACTCGTCTTTGGGGGTTCATGCTAGGCATATTGATGAGGTCCTTGCGGACTTGAAGACTTCATCGTCGGGTCTGACAGCAGGCGAAGCGACCAGGCGCTTGGCTAAGTACGGACGCAACCAGTTACCGGTAGTGGCTGGCCGCCACCCACTGTTTCGTTTTCTTGCGCATTTTCATAATGCATTAATCTATTTTCTGTTAGCGGCAGCGCTTGCTGCATCACTGCTAGGGCATTTTGTCGATGCATCGGTCATTGCTGCGGTGGTCTTAGTCAACGCCGTGGTCGGTTTTATTCAGGAAGGTAAGGCGGAAAAGGCGCTGAGCGCGATCCACAATCTTATCGCCCCGCACGCTTATCTGGTAAGAGAAGGAAGGCGAGTCAAGGTGCCTGTCGAAGAGATTGTACCTGGGGATATCGTGTCGCTTGAGCCAGGGGAACGGGTCCCTGCTGACCTGCGGCTTATTCGTACGAGTGCTTTACGTATCGAAGAAGCCATTCTGACTGGTGAGTCGGTAGCAGCAGAAAAGCAGGTAATACCAGCATCAAAGGAAGCTGCGCTGGGTGACCGGCACTCAATGGCCTATTCGGGTACGCTGGTGGCTGCTGGGCAAGGGCTAGGTGTCGTGGTCGCAACGGGGGGTGCTACGGAAATCGGGCGCATCAGTGCTTTGTTGCGAGAGGTGCAGCCATTGACCACACCGCTGCTGCGCCAGATTAATCATTTTGGAAAGCAGTTTACTTGGATCACCCTGGCGGTGGCGGCCGTACTCTTTGCCTTTGCGGTATTAGTACGTGGCTATGCATGGCCGGACGCACTGATAGCTGTCGTTGCTCTGGCGGTGGGGGCTATTCCTGAAGGCTTACCAGCAGTCATCACCATTACATTGGCTATTGGTGTACAGCGCATGGCGCGTCGTCATGCAGCGATCCGGCAGCTACCGGCGGTAGAAACACTCGGCGCTACGTCGGTCATCTGTTCCGATAAGACCGGCACCTTGACGCGTAACGAAATGACAGTGCGACGGCTGGAAGTCCCTCATGGGCAGTACACGGTGACAGGTTCGGGCTATGTGCCGGAAGGTCGGCTGGAAGCCGCTTCTACCGATGATGCTGCTGCGGATAAACAGCGGCTAGAGAGTAGTTGTTTAGTGCTATCGGGAGCGCTGTGCAACGATGCCCAATTGAACCAGGAAAATGGTGCTTGGCATGTGATGGGCGATCCGATGGAAGGGGCGCTGGTGGCGTTGGCGATAAAAGCTGGTTTGGAGCCGGAGCTAACCCGCCATGAATGGCCGCGACTTGATGAGATCCCCTTTGATGCCAAGCATCGTTTTATGGCCACGCTTCATCGCCATTCAGCAGGCGATGGTCGGATTTTTGTCAAGGGCGCCCCCGATGAACTGCTGACGAGATGTATCGCCCAAATAGATGGTGAAGGGACGGCGCCGTTAGACCGAGATACCTGGGGCGCCAAGGTCGCGAATGCAGCCGCCCAGGGAGAAAGAGTGCTCGGCTTTGCGGTTAAAACAGTAGCCTCCGATATTGATAAGCTGGCTTTTTCCGACCTGGATGGGCTTGTCTTCATTGGCCTGATAGGGTTTATCGACCCCCCGCGCCAAGAGGCAGTGGCCGCCATTAAAGAGTGCCACTCTGCAGGTATTGCGGTGAAAATGATTACCGGTGATCACGCTGAGACGGCTGCGGCGATTGCTCGGCAGCTAGGATTTGGAGAGGAACCATACGTCCTGACGGGGCGTGATCTTGATGACATTTCAGACACTGACCTGCCTGCTATCGTGACCGAAACCAGTGTGTTTGCTCGAACCAACCCTGAACACAAACTGCGTATCGTGCGTGCCTTGCAGTCGACGGGGGCGATCGTGGCCATGACCGGCGATGGCGTCAATGATGCACCGTCGTTGAAGCAGGCAAATGTCGGTGTTGGCATGGGGCATAAAGGGACTGATGCAGCGAAGGAGGCCTCCCAGATGGTCTTGCTGGATGATAACTTCGCCTCCATCGTCGCTGCAGTGAATGAAGGGCGAGTAGTCTATGACAATATCCGCAAAGTAACCGCGTGGACACTGCCTACTAATGGCGGCGAGGTATTGGCGGTGATTGCCGCTATCTTGTTTAACTTCTCAATGCCGATGTCTGCGGGGCAGATTTTGTGGATCAATCTTGTTACGGCGGGCACCCTTGGCCTTGCTCTAGCGTTCGAACCGGCAGAGCCCAACGTCATGCAGCGCCGCCCTAGGCCTGCCAACCAAGGGCTGCTGACACCTTTTTTGATCTGGCGGGTAGCGCTTGTGTCGTTCCTGTTTCTGGCAGCGGTGTTGGGCGTATTTTTTTACTCACTAGGGCGAGGGGATGAGCTTGCGATGGCTCGCACCTTAGTGGTCAATTTGATCGTCGTATTGGAAATTTTCTATCTATTTAACGTGCGCTATCTACACTACACTTCATTTAGCTGGCAGGGGCTAATAGGCACCCCCGCTGTGCTGTCTGCTGTCACTGTGGTGATCGTTGCTCAGGCATTGTTTACCTACTGGCCTGTTATGCATGCCCTTTTCGATACGCGTCCGTTAGCATTTTTGGATGGCGTATTAGTCATCAGCATCGGCATGGTGATGATGGCTATATTGGAAGTCGAGAAAATTGTGATGCGCCGAACAGGCTGGCTAAATCAATAAACAGAGGTAGAGGAGTGTGTCTAGGATTAAGCAAGTACGTGCTCGGCTGCTAACGCTTGATCCGTTTCCTGTATGGCTGTTTGTTGGCTTTGTGCTGTTCTGGATATGGCTGGCCATAGCACCTTATTACCGCTCAGATTGGCTGCTTGAAAATATTCTGGTGTTTGCCGCGGTGCCCGTATTGGGTTGGTTGTGGTATCAGGGTGGTGTCTCGCGTCTGGCATGGTTAAGCATTTTTCTATTTTTAATATTTCATGAAGTTGGTGCTCATTATACCTATTCTGAAGTGCCCTATGACCACTGGTTGAGAACACTGTTTGGGTTTTCTCTGGACCAACGGTTTAGCTTTGAGCGTAATCAGTACGACCGCTGGGTACATTTCCTTTATGGACTGCTACTTTTTCCACTGATGAAAGATCTTGTGAAAAGACACCTACTATATGAGGCAGTTTTATGGCGCCTACTACCGGTGGTGCTGATTTTATCCCATTCGGCGTTTTATGAGATTGCTGAGTGGCTGGCTGTTGTACTCTTCCCAGGGGAATTGGGGGAGTCATACCTAGGTGCCCAGGGAGATATTTGGGATGCGCAGAAGGATATGGCGTTAGCACTTTTAGGAGCTTTCATAGCCAGTGCGCTGAGTGTGTCAGTGCGCTATTTAGTAGCTAGAATTAGCTCGGCCGCCAATAAATAGGCAGTTTTAATAGTGGGTAGAAGCTATTCTAAAATACATCAATGCACCACTGAAAGGAGTGGTAGCATTGTGCTTTACTACTGCTAACAGTTGCATGGGGTGATAGATAAAAAATATTAACTTTAGTATTCTCTTGTTGATTTAGTCATATGAAAATCTTGCAGTTTATTAAGTTGTTTTATAGCGTTTATTTGAGGCGCTATGCAGTAAGTGTATAAGTTTTTTAGGGGTTGGATATGGGGTTTGTATGATTACGTCTTAAGACTTATTTGGTTGCTTAAGTCGCTAAAAGTTGTTGCCTATCGTTTTGCGTGTTTTATTTATTTCTCTAATCGTGGAGGGTTTATTCCACTATATATTAGTGGGCGACGCTCAGCTTCGTTAGCTAGCCAGGCTCAAAGAACACAAAATGAATAGCGTCTTCATCAAGCTAGCCATACAGAGCTATGCTTTTCTGACATAGCTGCCGGGGGCGTTTTCGAGAGGTGGGTAGTTTTGTGAACCAACGTGAGGTGCCTCGACAAGGGGGCCTGATCTTGCTGCCAACCATGATTGCCATGCACCCCACCAGGAGCCTGGCTTAATTGCTGTACGCTCCAGCCACGTGTCTGGATCAATATAGGAGTCACCTTCAAAGGCGGTGGCTATTCGATAATGCCGATGCGATTGTTCAGGGGGACTAATAATACCCGCGTTATGACCACCGCTAGTGAGCAAAAAAGTAATCTCCGGTGCATCTGCAAGAAGGTGCAATCTATAAGTGGATCGCCATGGTGCGACATGGTCCCACTCTGTGCCAACACAGAAAATAGGTATTTGTATATCGCTAAGCGCCACCGGGCGGCCTTCTACCCGCAAGCGTCCTTCGGCTAAGTCATTATTTAAAAATAGGGTACGCAAATATTCAGAATGCATACGGTAGGGCATGCGCGTTGCATCGGTGTTCCAGGCGAGAAGGTCGTTAATGGGTTGCCTTGTGCCTAACAAATACTCGTTCACGGCCCGGGACCAGATTAAATCGTTGGAGCGCAGTATCTGGAATACCCCTGACATTTGTTTCGTATCGAGAATGCCCTGAGCCCACATTAAGTCTTCAAGGAAAGCGAGCTGCTTTTCATCAATAAAAAGCATTAGTTCACCAGCTTCTCGGAAGTCCGTTTGTGCGGCGAAGAGTGTCATTGAGGCCAAGCGGTTGGCTCCATTTCTGGCCATCGCAGAAGCGGTAATGGCCAACAGGGTGCCGCCCAGGCAGTAGCCTACCGCATGTATTTTCTGACTAGGAAATAAGTTTTCGATGACATCGAGACTCGCCAGAATGCCTTGTTGCCGATAGTCATCCATTCCAATATCGCGATCTTCGGCCGTTGGGTTGCGCCAGGAAATTATAAAAACCGTATGGCCATGATCGACTAAGTACTTAACAAGCGAGTTATGGGGGGACAAATCCAGGATGTAATACTTCATGATCCATGCAGGCACAATGAGTATAGGCATCACATGTACTTCTTCTGTAGTAGGGGTGTACTGGATTAGCTCGATCAGATGATTGCGAAAGATAACCTTGCCCGGTGTAATTGCTACATTTTCACCAACGACATACATTTCAGAACCCGCTGACCTTTTGCCGAGATAGTGGTTTTGGATATCTTCACAGTAGTGCTGCAGCCCTTGTATTAAGTTGGCTCCAGCGCTCTCAACAGTTTTTTGGAGCACCGCGGGATTAGTCAGTAAAAAATTGGAGGGCGAGAACACATCAAGCCACTGGCGGGCACCGAATTCTACTGCCTGCTCGTGATGCAGGGATAAGCCGCGTAGTCCGGTGGTGGCGTTATGCCACCACTGCTGGTGAAGAAGGAAGCCCTGATAAAGCAGATTATAGGGGAAGTAACGCCAGGCAGGGTCACGAAAACGACGATCCTGGGGCAGGGGATCAATACAAGCTGTGGCATTGGGGTCGAAGGCCGAATGGCTGGCCCAAGACAGCAAGCGTAGCTGTTTCTTCATTGCTTTTTGTACTAGATGAGCTTGAGTTCCAGGAGAAGTCTGGAGGCTTGATAGCCAGTCCAAGTAAGTCAGCATGGCCGATGTAGGAGAAATGCCGAGTGTTAGCCCTGCCAGTGATGCTCGTACCAGCCTGTCCAAATGTTGGTATTGTGTCTCACGGTGATTTTCAACCCAGTTGTCCAAATGGCTGCACTTAAGCAGCCTGTTTGTTACGCTCGATTTCCTGCACTTTCCCTGGGTTAAGCGACACTGAACCAGTGACCTCCCAGTTTCGGGTGCTGCCCGACCAGCGTTTCGGATAGCGACGCTTAGCGCTTTCATAAACCGCTTTACGACGTTCAAGGCGTTTTCGATCAACACCACGATGCCGGTCAGCTGGCGTGACATATTGGATGCCACTGTGAAGGTGCTGTTCGTTGTAAGCCCGCTCGAACACCAACATCCATTCTCGTACCGCGCTCAGCGATGCAAAGCCCTTGGTGGGCCATGCTGGGCAATATTTGACGGTACGGAACAGCGCTTCCGAGTAAGGGTTGTCGTTGCTTACTCTCGGTCGACTGTAAGACATCAACATCCCTAGTTCGGTTAACCTCGCTTTGAGCGTATAGGACGTCATCGGCGCGCCATTATCCGAGTGCAACACCGGCGGCTGATGCCAGCATTTCTCACGCAATAATGCACGCTCCATCAGCTGTTTAGCCAAGTCGCCCGATTCCGTCTCATGAACTTCCCAGGCAATGATTTTGCGGCTGTAGATATCCATGATCAGGTAGAGATACAGTGCTGGCCTCGTACAACGGAGGCGCAATAGCTAATATCCCAGCTCCAAATCTGGTTCGGCCCCGTCGCCGTAAAACTGGTCGGCGCGGGTACTGTGCGGCGTGCTTTCGTACGGCCACGATGGTGCTGCTGGTGATGCTTTTTCAAGACCCGATAAAACGACGATTCGGAGGCCAGATAGACGCCGTTATCTGCCAGTAAGGGCACGATTTGAGACGGCGGCAAGCTCTGATACTCGGGACGATGACACGTGTTCAAAATGGTCTGCTCTTCCTCATGCGTCAGCTGATGCGGCTGTCTGCCTTGTGCCGCCTGTGGACGCTGATCCTCAACAACAGTGCCACACTCAGATCGCCAACGCTTTAGTGTGCGCTCGCTTACATCGATAATATCGGCTGCTTGATAGCGGGAAGCGCCACCCACCACCGCTTCGTCAAATAGCGCGATAAGCCTTGCACGTTCGTCGAGCGGCGTTAGTCGTCCTCGCCGCTGTCGGGATCTTCGCTGTACAAGGCGTCGAGCTTTTTTGAGAGCACCAGTAACGACGTCGTCTCTGCCACTACCTTGTCTTTGCGTCGCACTTCCGCTTTGAGTTGCTTGATGGTCTTACGGTCTTCTTTACGTTGCTTTTGCGCCGCTTTTTCCTGATCTTCTTGCCGACCAGCGCCTTCGAGGCAAGCCGCTTTCCACTGCTGAATTTGCTCGGGATAAAGGCCTTTTTCGCGACAGTAAGCGCCAAGCTCCGCCTCTGACAGGGTGGCGGTTTCAATGACCACGGCTAGCTTGGCGTCGGGCGACCATTCGCTGTCGCCTGGGGTGTAACCCGGCACAGGCACTCCTTTTACTCGACACTGTTTTAACCAACTATACAGCGTCGCGTCAGAGATGCCTTCCTCTGTCGCTACCGATGCCACACTGTGATTATGGGGTGGTAACAACTTCTTCAGGACGGCTGCTTTACGCTCTGCAGAATAACGTGGCACAAGGGCTCCATGCCGCTCCCTCTGGATTAGATTTAGGCGATATCGCCAACCGGACAACTAGGCTGACAGAGGGGGGGCCATAAAAGCCATCAAATAAAACACCGCCTCAACGCCGTAAAAATAGCCTGCCAAGGCTGCTAACACGGCAGCGGTGGCATTGCCGCCATGGTTATAGGCCTGGTTTTGCCCCAACTGATGAGCAAGCCCCGTCTGGCCCACTAAGCCTAGGGTTAAGCTGAGCATAGCGGGGCCAATGGCCGCCGCGGCGATACCCGTGGCAATCTGTGAAAACGCAATAAACCAGGTTTGTGGCCAGAACAATAGGACCAGATTGACGGTGGCTACCAATACCGCACAGCCCACCACCAACAAACGTTTATAGCGTGTAGCATCTGCTAACATACCGGCGGGCGTTGTCGCTATCAGGCTAGCAAACCCGGCAATGGTCATCACGAAGCCGATTTCAGCGGGCGACCATCCCAGCGCCACAAGGTAAATGCCTAAAAACGGACCGAGGCCATCGCGCACATCGGCCAGCGAAAAATTTACCAACGACAATGCACGCGTCGAGCGTAAAACGGCAGGCTGCTGATTATTCATGGATGTTCCTATCACAACGACTACCGATCAAAATGTGGCTACCATCAGCATCAGGCAAGCCGCGCGAAGCAACAATGACAGCAATATCTTATACCAACCCAGTACGTGAGTAGGACAGCTGAATTTCAACGTATAGCAATTTAAGGTATGGCAAGCAGCAGAATAAGCGCATGTCGCTAAACGTTGATTGAACCGGTAGCGACAAACGCCCCGGCCACCCTCTATACTAGCAACTTATACTAAAGTCTAAACAACATCCTAAGAGACCCTATGCCCATTTCTTTGCCGCTGCGGCGCCTTTGGACGCTGGATAAATTCGCCTACAGCCTGCGCGTGTTTATAGCCTTCAGCGGTGCGCTGCTGTTTAGCGGCTTAATGGGCAATGTGGCTCTGGTGATTCCCCTCTTTCTGGGCATCATCGCCTGTGCATTGTCTGAAACTGACGACAGCTGGCAAGGTCGCTTTCAAGCCCTGATGGTGACGCTGGTGTGCTTTACCTCGGCGTCTTTTATTGTCCAGTGGCTGTTTCCCTGGCCGTGGCTGTTCGTGGTGGGCCTGGGCATTTCAACGTTTACCCTGATCATGCTGGGCGCTATCGGGCAGCGTTACGCCACGATAGCCTCCGGCACGTTAATCCTGTCGATTTACTCGATGATCAATATTGAGCAGCACGGCGGCGTTGATGAAGATGTGGCCACGCGCCAACTGCTGCTGTTGGCGGGGGCGGTCTGGTACGGGTTAATTTCGATCGTATGGTGCGCGCTATTTTCGCGCCAACCGGTGAAGCAGAGCATGGCGCGAGTGTACAAGGCGCTGGGCGAGTTTCTGATTCTGAAGTCGGCGCTATTCGAGCCGGTGCGGGGCGTAGACGTGGAGGCGCGCCGGGTAGCACTGGCACGCCAGAACGGCAAAGTGGTCGATGCCCTGAATCAAGCCAAAGAGATGATTTTTAGACGGCTTGAAGGCCAGCGCGGAGACCGCAAGCTTAACCGCTACCTGCGTATCTACTTTATCGCTCAGGACATTCATGAACGCGCCAGCTCCACTCACTACCCGTACAGCGCGCTCAGCAAAGCGTTCTTCCATCATGATGTGCTGTTTCGCTGCCAAAGGCTGCTGGATCAGCAGGGGCGCTCCTGTCGCCAGCTAGCCAAATCGCTGCTACTCAACCGGCCGTTTGACCATCAGCAGAGTGAAGAGGCGCTGGCCGATTTACACGCTTCGATTGAGAACTTACGCGACCGAGGTAAGCCCGAGTGGCGTCCGCTACTTTATCCACTAAGTGCGCTGGCAGATAACCTAGCCACGTTGGAAAACCAGCTCGCCAGTGCCCACAATCCTGGTGTCAGCGATGAACGGCGCGACAGCTCGCTTTATGACCGCTCACCGTCCAGTGTGCTGGAAGCATGGAAGCGGGTGCGCCTCAACTTTACCCTTGGCTCGCCCACCTTTCGTCACGCCGTGCGGCTCTCGATTGCGTTAATGACGGGCTACGGGATTCTGCAATGGATCGACCCCGAACAGGGTTTCTGGATTCTGCTCACCACCCTGTTTGTCTGCCGACCCAACTTCGCTACCACGCGACGCTTCTTATCACAGCGGATTATGGGCACGGTCCTGGGGCTGTTGGTGGGCTGGGCGTCGATCAGCCTTTTCCCGCACCCGCTGGTGCAGAGCATGATCGCCGTGGCCGCTGGGGTGTCGTTCTTCGCCAACCGCGAAAAACACTACGTGATTGCCACTGCCTCCATCACGCTACTGGTGCTGTGCAGCTTCAACCAGGTAGGGGATGGTTTTGACCTGATCTTGCCCCGCCTGTTTGATACCTTGATTGGCTCGCTGATCGCGGGCTTAGCGGTGTTTTTTATTTTGCCCGACTGGCAGGGGCGCAGGCTTTACCGCGAGGCCGCCAATGCGCTGAATAACCACCGCCGCTACCTGGAAGAGATTATCCATCAGTACGAGGAAGGTAAGCAGGATGACTTGGCCTATCGCCTAGCCCGGCGCAATGCTCATAACGCTGACGCGGCACTCTCCACGCTACTCACCAATATGCTCCACGAGCCAGGGCACTACCGTAAACTGGACGCAGACAATGGCCTGCGCTTTCTGGTGCTCTCCAACACTCTGCTTAGCCACCTTTCAGCACTAGGCGCCCACCGCCATCAGTTGGCAGATGATGAAGACGACGCCACTTTGGTACCGGTAGCAAAACGCATTGGAGAGCTGTTGGGTCAGATCGCAGAACAGCTGAATAAACGCCAGCCGATAGAGGCGCTAACGGATCAAACCGCCAAACTGTTAGCCCAATTAGAAGGGCAGAATACCGCTATTACGGATGAAAAAGCCGTCGCCCTTTATCGCCCTATTCAGAGCCAGCTCCGTCTTATTACAGAGCAGCTCGCCCCGCTAGGCGAGGCGGCAAATCGATTAGTGGGAAGCGAAGCGCCCACCGCCAGCAGTACAGCGGCTTAAACCTGCCCATAGCGCCCTGCGGCTTCGCCTAACCAACGGCGTACCAGCACGGCGGTAATCTCAGGATTGCCCTGTAGCGTTTGGGCCATGGTGCTCACTCGTTCCAGAAGGTCGGCATCGCGTTCCAGGTCGGCAATTTTCATCTGTGCCAAGCCGGTTTGGCGGGTGCCGAGTACTTCGCCGGGGCCGCGGATTTCCAGGTCTTTCTCGGCGATGCGGAAGCCGTCAGTAGTTTCGCGCATCACTGCCAAGCGCTGGCGGGAGCTTTTCGACAGCGGCGGATGATAGAGCAGCACACAGAAGCTTTCCGTGCTGCCGCGGCCTACCCGGCCGCGCAACTGGTGAAGCTGCGAAAGCCCCAGACGCTCGGGGTTTTCGATAACCATCAGGCTGGCGTTGGGCACATCCACCCCCACCTCAATGACCGTGGTAGCCACCAGCAGATCCAGCTCCCCCGCTTTGAAGGCAGTCATCACCTCGGCTTTCTCGCTTGATTTCATCCGTCCATGCACCAAGCCCACCGCCAACTCAGGCAGCGCCTCCGTTAGCTCATCACGGGTAACTTCGGCGGCCTGACACTGCAGCACGTCGGACTCATCAATCAGCGTACAGACCCAATAGGCCTGACGACCCTCGCTGCAGGCCAGTCGAATGCGCTCAACCACTTCGGGGCGGCGCTCATCGGGCACCACCACGGTTTTCACCGGCGTACGGCCGGGAGGCAGCTCGTCGATCACCGACACATCCAGATCCGCGTAGGCGCTCATGGCCAAAGTGCGGGGGATCGGCGTAGCAGTCATAATCAATTGGTGCGGGGTAAGCCCGCCCGCTTCGCCTTTCTCGCGCAATGCCAGGCGCTGGTGCACGCCAAAGCGGTGCTGCTCGTCAATGATCGCCAATCCCAGGCACTGGAAGTGCACGTCGTCCTGAAACAGCGCATGGGTGCCCACCACCATACGCGCACGGCCATCGGCAATCGCTGCCTTGGCATCCAGCCGCGCTTTGCCTTTAAGCTTGACCGCCAGCCACGCCACTTCAATACCCAGCGGCTCAAACCAGGCTTTAAACGAGCGGTAGTGCTGCTCAGCGAGGATTTCAGTCGGCGCCATAATCGCCGCCTGACAATTGCCCGCCAAAGCGCTCAGCGCGGCCATGGCGGCGACCACGGTTTTTCCCGAGCCGACATCGCCCTGGATCAGCCGCAGCATCGGTGCCGGGCGACTTAAATCGTGGCTGATCTCCTCCAGAACGCGGCGCTGGGCACCGGTTAAGGCAAACGGTAATTGGGCCAAAAAGCGCGCCTGCAGACTGCGCCCAGAGGGTAGCGTCGGTGCGCCATCCGCCTGAATACGCAGGCGAACTTCGCGCAAGCTTAGTTGGTGGGCGAGCAGCTCTTCCAGCGCCAGCCGCCGAGTGGCCGGGTGCTGGCCACTGGTCAACTGCTCTATATTCACATCGGGAGGCGGCTGGTGCAGCAAGTGCAGGCTGGCGTGTAGGCCTGGCAACTGAAAGCGTTGAAGCAGGGCATCGGGTATTACATCGGGCAAGGCCTCGGGGGCGCTGTCCAGTAAACCGAGCGCCTGCTGAGCCAGAGCACGCAGCCGCGGCTGGTTCAACCCTTCGGTGGTGGGATAAATAGGCGTGAAATACTCCTCCACCGGGGTCTCACTACCGCCACTG
>Ga0098039_1000634_pt1 | contig 14426 bp, 16 predicted proteins | sample 6_EtaG_FD_75047 | JGI IMG/M metagenome (GOLD analysis project Ga0098039, IMG submission 75047) | Marine viral communities from the Subarctic Pacific Ocean - 6_ETSP_OMZ_AT15160 metaG | ecosystem: Environmental > Aquatic > Marine > Oceanic | place: Pacific Ocean | collected 2015-01-08 | reverse complement strand
TAGGGTGCCCATGGCCCCACCAACCTTCGGGGTTTCCATGCCAGTTGCCATCCCCGTTGGCATCCCCGTCGGTACATTCTGGTCTGATATAGGCATGCCCGGCTGCATGCTCGTCGTGGGCACCTCAGCACCACCAGAATACTGACCCTTATCGTATGCCTTCCCAATCTTCTCCGTTGATGACATAAGAGGCTGTCTGCTCGTTCCACCACCCCGACCACCCGTCAGAGTGCCCATCCCCATACCCTCTGGTGGGCCACCAGGAGCATTAGTTCCAGAAGGCACATTCTCCTGACCCGGCATTGGCGGGCCTCCAGCCTGGCCACCAGGGCCTCCGGGGGCAGGGCCTGGGCCTCCCGGCCCCGTACCCTGTCCTGCAGGGCCACCAGTGCCTACCGGAGGCGTAGTCTGGCCCTGACCCGCTAGGGCCAAGTCTTTTTTCTTCTTCTTCTCTCGCTCTTGTGCGGGAGTCATTCCAGAAAGACGTTTGGTCATCGTTGCGGGCCTGCCTGTTGAGTCAGGTTGGGTAGTGTTGGAGGCGGGTTTTGAATCGTCGGTGTATTGCTAGTCCCAGGCCCAATTGGGAATCGCTGCGGGAAATCCCTAGTCCCTCCTATCACATTAGGAACCTCTTCGGGGCGTATTCGTCTCTCCCTAGCTGGCCCACCAGGTGGCATCTGAGTAAATGGGGGGCGAGGTAGGCCACCAAAAGCAACATCACTCTCGTTAGGCACATCAAACCCATAATTTGGCAGATCAGCCTCTGGCCCTGCAAGTGGAAGTAAATCGCCTGATGGAGAGGGAGGAGGTGGTGTTGGTAACGGTGGCGGAGACGGAGGGGGAGACGGAGAGGGCGGAGGGGGAGACGGAGAGGGCGGAAACTGGGTTGGTGGAGCCTGGGGAAGGGACGGCGGTGGCATAGTCTCATTGGATGGAAGATCCGGGTGACCAGCTACTGCTGCAGCAGCATCTTGTGCAGCGTATGGATTATTAGTAGGCAGGCCACCTGGACTCATTGCGCCACCAAAACTGCCCGGAGCAAGTGGAGCAGTACCGCCACGGCCACCAGGATCTGTAGGGGTCGTAGCCCCTCGAAGCTGATTGTATAAGTCAATAATCGGGATCGGCCCACCGCCCCATATTGGATTGGGTTGTCCTGGCATCAATAACTCCTCTTTTTTGTACGTGTCGATTTCTTCCTTGCCTTCTTTGCTGCTGCCTTACCCTTCTTGGTGTACGGATAGCGTACCTTTCCTACTTTTGGCATAATTCTCTCCTTATCTACGGGCCAATAGTGGCCCAACCAGATCCAGTATCAATCCTCACGTCCTGTGTGTCCGTTATCCAGATAAGACGCCCCACATTCCCAACGCCCGGTAGGGCACTCGATGTATAAGACTCCAGGGTTATCTGTCCCGTTGTGGGGTTCAGTGCCGGGGGTGCGGTGGAAAGGTTCTGTGCATTACGTCGCCCACGGGCACATTGCTTTGGATCTCTTGCAGCATTCCTGATTAAGCCATTTATTCCCATTACCACTGCCTCGCTCTGGGGCCATCGAAACTGTCAACTGATACGCCCATAAACTCGTACTGCCACTTCTGGCTGTTCGTGTTGTTCCTCAACCGGATAAACAGGTTGTGACCCGTCGCCCGACGCCTCTCCGACTTGTTCCTGCCCGCTACCCATGTGCCCGTAAACTTGGCACTCGCAGCCTTGGCAACCTGAGAACTCTCCCCTGCATAGACGGCAAAGGACACATTGTTGCTTGAAGTATCGAATGCAGCGTTAAGCTCCCGCAACATTAACTTCGGCTTATTCGTCAACTGGATAGGCCCCAGCCAGATATAACTGTCTATTGCCACTCCATCGTCAGCATTTGCCGGGGTATCGTAGTCAAACTTGCGTACATAGCCGTCCTGGCCGCCCATCAGGAGTGTCCTGTCGCTGCTCGTATCCCCGTCAAAGGTCAGTACCGACGTGGGGTTGTGGTCTGCCGTTGTGAACTTGTCCAGCCACCAGGAGTTGGTGCGGGCGTCGTAGTAGTAGTTGGTCGTTGCAGACCCGTCCAGAGGCGTCAGGAACACATAAAGACCCTTCTCGCGGTCGCTCCATATTAGCCGTACTAATGTTGTGTTCATGTTGATGCTCTTGAACTTCTCTTCAATAGCACCCTCTGTGAGGCTCTCAGGGGGAGATCCACCAGGAGCCATGCGATAAACACCACCACGGGAGCCGTAAAAGTACACAGCACCGTCCGGGGCCTTGGCCCAACACCTGCCCCAGGCACCCCCGATAGTAGAAGACACAAGGTCAATGCGACCACCTTCAGCCGGATCACCTGTCATCTGGTGGATGGTATGGTCACCAAAGAAGATCAGAACATCGTCGTTGTACGGGCACATGGAGTTGATGATGTCAGGACTCTTCCCTGCATCCGTATTGTTCCCCGCCACCGCCTGGATCGCAGTTTCCGTTGAAGGCGAGTAATCCCAATCCAGGGCATTGCCAGCAGCACTCATAAACCAGTTATGGGCGTCAGCACTGATACCACTAGCCACAATCCGGCTTCTCCACGTCTCAATCAAACGAGGCTTATTAGAGCCGCTGGTCGGGAGAGTACCAGGACTTGCAGCCCAGGCCGCTACCGTATTGGTGCTGGCAGTCCACTTCTTCTCACTGGTACCGTCTGCAAAATACACCACCCCAAACAATTCAGTGGAGAATACCACCGGTACACTGGAGCTAAGGGCACCACTGCCGTTGGTGGCAGTAGTAAACCCGCTGGTCGTAAACTTGGCTACAGTCCCGCTGGTAACCGCATAAGAGGTCACAGTCCGGGCACCTACCTCTGCCTGGCTCCCAGGTGTGTCCCTTGCTACCACCACGCCCATGTCCTGTACCTGGGAATCGGCGGTTCTGGAACTGTTGTACTTCGCAAGGCCCGCCCGCTGCGCACCCCTAGCCCGGCCAGTAAGCGGGTCGTAGACCCGGACGTTCTGACAATCGACAGTCGTCCCCCTGGGCTGATCCTCATGCGATGTACTGAGTACCAAACCACCAGAAGGCCACGGCATGTGGAATCTGGTGCGTCTTCTTGGCATGATTAACTCAGGGCTGCACCGTGGTTCGCAAGGATAGCCCAGACAACATTCGATCCCTTATCGACGCTGATCAAGGTCAAAACGTCACCGGCATCGGCCATTGTCGCGGTCGTTTCAGTACCAGAACCGGAGTTCAGGATTTCACCGCCAGCACTGGTAATGGCCAGGTCACCGCCATCTGTCTTGAGACAGACAGTGATCACGATGCCAGTACGCTGGGGAGATCCAATCTTTCGAGTCTCCGAGGCTGCGGTAACAACTGAACAGACACCACCACTGCGGTCTGACGGGATCGTTCCAGCATTGCCGGGATCAAGCAGACTAAGCTCGGTGGAGTTTGCAATATCTTGTAATACTCTGTGTGAAGTCACTGGTCATTTCTCCTAAGAGATAAAGGAAAACTTAACATTTCCAGCCGCATTCCCTACGGCCTTCAGGTAAGCTGCGCCCTCCAATCCAGAGGGAAGAGGAACAGCACGATCTGCCGCTACTGTACTGGTGATTGCCGAACTGCCGTCGTGACAGGCCTCGTAGTCGCCATCTTCAGAATCTGAGGCATGCCAGGTCAGGGTGGTAAGACTGCTGCCATTCGGCACATACACGAACCCTTTGCGGTAACCACGGTAGTTAATGGCCGGAGTTGTATCTATATCGTCAGTAATGGAAACAGTGCCTGTGGTGGCATTCTGTGGTGTCTGGTGCATAGGTCACCTAACTTGGGTTGGTGTCGTAGAAGATCGTTCCGTCATAGTCCACATCGCTGCCAAAGTACCTTCGGAACTCATTCTCTGAAGGCCCAAGACCATCCGAACGGTCGCCGTTGTACCCCATGTACTCAGGTGCGTTCAACTGAAGATCATGGGAGATGGAAGCAGCTAAACGCTCCGCAAACTTCTGTGTGTGGACTCCAGCGTTGTTCTCCAGCCTCTGCTCCGTAATGGCCAGGCAACTCTCTAAGATCGTCTCCGCATGGACTTCACCGCCCAGGGGATACGGGTTGGAGGTCGTTAGCTTCGCCTGTAGGGCGTGGTAACGATAAGAAAGGGTGTACACCTTGTCTGGTGTCGGCCACAAGAGAAGCTCAAACCTCTGACCATCACTACCATTCGATGTCCTGGCTCGCAGTGCTGCAGAAATGGGGTGGCTTCTCAAGGAGTTAAAGTCCCGCTGACGGAGGATACGAATGCGATGCTCATTCGTAATATCGATGGCATTCCACCGGTTGTCTCCAGCAGCAAAGGTAAGAGGCCCAATCATCCCACCAAAGCTGGCAGGAAGAGTATAGTCCGACGTGCCTGCCACAGTAGACAGAGTTGTCGTCGGTTCCAGGAAAGACCACTGGTGGGCCAAGCCTTGTCCTGGCAGGGGAGGGGGATGGTAGAACTGGCGCAAACCAGCAAATATCATCTCGTCGATCTGGTCAGTTTCGTCTGAACTCCAGTTTCCACTTGTCCTGTCCCCTAGCCATAGCCAACCGACCTCCTTGCGGAGGCCAGTAAGGCTTAGTGAAAGCGTGGATTCGCTCGATGAGGTGGTCGCCCCACCTACCGTCTTGATAGTAAACTGAACCGGTATGGCACTGGCATGAGTAAACAGAAGGCCGACCACAGCCCCGTTCATCTCAGCAGCCGTCAGATTGACGCTGTACTGGCCATTGCCTTCTTCTGCGACAGAACCAGAAATGGAGGCCTGCGTGCCCCCATCAAGCGTGTAATACTTGCTGACAGCACCGGCACCACCCGTTAGGGCAGCACCAGATGTCTTGTTCACAAGGGCAAAGGTAAACCCTGTGACGGCCTGGTTACGCAAAAAGCTCATTTACTACCATTGCCCAGTGCTACTGGCTTCTTGGGTGATTTCAAGAAACCGGAGTACCAAAGTGTGGCCAAAAGACACACGGTGTCGAATCCAATTGGCCCGTTTGTTCGTTTGTGGTATAGCCTGACCACCCGATCAAGGATGCTGTCAAGCTCCGGTGGAATCTCCGATCCCAATACGATCCGCAGGTCTTCTTTTAACTGTTGCATTGCTTCCCTTTCAAAAAAAATGGAAGGGGAGAGTAGCAGAGCCGAAAGGAAGGCAAAAAACCCTACTACTACTCCCCCTCCCCTGGTTATCAGTTGCCAATCTGCTCTGCCTGGAAGCAAGCAACCCAATCCACATGGAGGATCGGGTCAGTCGTTCCAGCCGAGTGACAGACAAATGTTGGTGTCATAGCGACAATCGGAATCTGGGTCGTATGAGCCGTCTTAGCTACACCATTCACGTAAGGCGTGATTGATGTAACACCATCGACCAGGAATCCCAGCTTCACATAGTCATCGTCCGTCAGGGTATGTAGCCCCGTGGACGAGTCACGACTGCCAGCTTTTTCACTGTGGAAGTCCACAGCACCGTCATCATCAAGATGCTCAAAGCAAATGTGGTTGGCGGTTGAGTTGGCACCCGATGCAAGCACCGAGGTATCAACAGCAGCCAGGCCAACAACCAAGTTGCCCGTATCAGAACCGGAGGTTCCAATATCAGCAATCTTGACACGAGCCTCAAAGTAAATCTTTGAAGCAGCACTTGGGATGAAGCTCGAAGCTCCAGCGGCACCACCCATCTGGATCTGGACACCCTGGTTGTTCGTCGTGCTATTGGAGTCCAACAACACAACGCCACCCTTGGCGGCAGCGTCCATCGCAACAGTACCGGCAGAATCCTGAGTCAACACCCAGCGATAACTCGCGTCGTCAAACGCAAAAAAGTCATCAATAAACCCAAACCCCTCGCCCAGGTCGCCACTCATAATCTGCATTACGGGGGCCTGGTGCCAGAGAGTTGGTGATAAGCCACGCCGGATCGAACCGGACTTAGCTTGAGGTTTTACAAATAGATCGCCCATCTTGGGTTCTCCTTATGAAAAGGTTGTTATGCAACGTAGCCAACGAAAAGGCGACGACGGTTGTAACATACGAAGTTGCCCCAGTTGTCCATGTGGACTTCTCGGACAGTATGCTGACGTGCAGCCTTCTGCGGTGAATGACGGAGCATGTGCTTACCCTTACGGAAGAAGTACTGGAACACTCTCCAGTTCACGCCGTAGATGGGGTTGCTGGAATCATTGTTCTGCAGGTAGGGAACCCACGTGACGGGATTACCCTTGAGAACAACACTGCCAGCGTACTTGGCAAGATCGACACCGAGGTTGTCGTTCCGGCCTTCCAATAACTTCTCCAGGTCTTCCAAGACGTTGTACGTCGTGAAGAAACCCCAGTCACTGTCTGCCTGGCCGCCACCAAGCTCTGAATACTGGCGCGGGGCCAGGAAATAGCAGAACTCAATAGCCTTCCGGCATTTAGCAACGAGATCGTCCCGACTGGCTGTGGTGTAGTTAAACGCCCAGTTTTTCCAGTTGGAAACGCTTGAAGAGTCGATACCAGCCGCACCGCTAGTAAATCCACTTGGGTTGCCCCCGGTGAACCCACCACCTGGTGTGGTTGTTGACTTCTGAATCCAGAACGGAATCCCACTCGGCGGGCGAGGGGACTGCGTGCTGCTGCTGGGTGCCGACCAAAGGGCCGTCTCCATCAGTTCAAAGAAGTCGTTATACATCGAGTGCTCTCGCACTTGGACTTCACGAATGATTGTTTCCCGATCCGATTGGAAAACGTCCTCGTCGATGTCGTAACTGAAGTTCACAGTCTGCTTACTCCACTGCTGCTTACCTTCGGTCGTGAGGTCTTTCACGCCCGTGGCGTCAACAGCGTAAAGCTCGCTGTGCTTCGCAGTCCCAGTGTTCGCCGTCTGGAGTTTCCAGTTAAGCTGGACACCGCCCTTTTCAGGGTCTTTGCCCTTCTTAGCGAAGAACTTGGATGCGAAGACGTGATGCTGGTTGTCCAGCGAAATATCAACCCATCGCTTACGCTTGAAATTATCAAGCGTCAGATTGATAAAGTCATCTAGTTGATCTGGAAGTAATGGCACGATTAGTACCCCCTATTAAAAAAACGCCTATGTGTCGCCGTTCTCCTGCATGAAACCGTCCCACGCTTCCTTAAGCACGGAACTGTTTACAGGGTCATTGGCAGACGCATTGGACGACTTCTCACCACTAGAGCCACCAATCCTGCGATTGGCCTGCCTTCGTATGCGATTGTTCGCCCGACGACGATTCAACTTATCATGGTCTTTCTCAAACACGAGCTTGTCGGCTTGTCTGACCAATTCGGTTACATCAGGAACAGGTAGGCCCTTTGCCCTATATCCATCTGCCATGAAAACGGCTTTGTCATAGAGACGCTCCCGGTTCTTGGCAAAATTTGATGTCTGTTCATGATCACGATAACCCCCGTCACCAAAAGTACCCTTTCGCCTCAAAGAGGACACAGCATTGTCAAATTCAGTAATCTCATGCTCTGCGAAATCGGCATCGCCCTTCTGCTGAAAGGCCTGTTGATGCTGAAACACATAAGCAGCGAGTTGCTCAATCTGTCTCTGCGTATCTCCGGCAACAGAGTTAAGACCGTTATTGAGGGCCTCAACCACGTCGTCGTCGAAATAGTCATCCTTAAAACCGAACTGATAGCCCTTGGGGGCAGGGTCGCCTTCCTCTCTTTGAGGCTGCTGCTGGTTCTGCCACGCCTGGTTCCATTGCTGCCCATAGGCATTAAAGGTTCCAATCGTGCGGGCCAGAGCCGCCTCGTCGGCAAAATCATTGGCATTAAGCCCATAATTCGCCGCCATTTGAGCCATATCGGGACTTATCTCACCGCTAGGCTCATCGTCACCGGAAGGAGAATCATCATCCTCGCCAGCATCAACCTCACCGGAATCATCATCGGCAAAGTCATCTTCTTCTGTATCTGTATCTTCATCTGACTCGTTATTGATCTCGTCAATAACAGCCATATCATCTTCATTAAGCTCGACCGGTTCCACTTCCTGGTCGGCTTCCTTTTCCTTTGCCATCCCTTACTCCTTAAAAGTTTCTTGGTGTTGGGTCACCATAACCAGCATCCCGATCATAGAACCCCCGATATCGGAGATAGCGGGCACGCTGGTCGCGGCTTGTGAACTTAACATTACCACTTTTGTCGAACTCAACACCAGTCAAACCTTGCTTTTTTGCGTCCTCTCGGAACTCGTTCACCTGGCTGCTATGAACTGACGCTGAGTCGGACTCCAGGCCCGTACTCCAGCCATTTGCACCGAAGTATCTGCCCCCCTCTGGCTTCGGGGCACCACGGGCAGGAGCAGGCACATCGTGCCACCGAACTTCCCCATCGTCGTCTTTCCATAAGTATTTTCTGGGCCCTGGCATTACATCCTCCCTAAATTAGCCATCTGATCCTGGTTTGGTTGTCCACCCTGAAGAAGCTGCTGCATTACATGACTTCTGTTCTCGGGTGTGCCCCCTGTCGGAATGCTCGTTGTTGTTCGATGATCAGGCCCCTGTTGCTTCTGTGGGCCCGGAGGCTGTGCTGGGTTCGGGCCAGGACGATCCTTCTTGGGCTCCTCGAACATGATGATCTGCTTGAGCCTGGGCATGTCCATCAGGTCTGCATAGATCTCGATCATCTCTTGAATATCCAGATTTCCTCCATATTCCTGCATCATGGGGAACATGGGCATTGCGATCTGGCTGATGAACTGTGTTAGTGCGGCTGCACGCTCACTGGGAGACTTGTACTGCATGGAATAGGGCTCGACCTTGAAGTTATAGTCGAACCAGTCCCCTTCCCGGACTTCCGGCATCCAGGTGGAATCGACCTCATATCCCTCCAGATCGCTAGTTCCAGGGATCTCCAGGATCTCATCCGTCCAGAGAAGCCAGCCAAGGTCACGACAGACCCCCTCAGCAAAGCGAACCACCTTGTACTGCATATTCGCCTGTCGCTTTGATACCTGGCTATGAATCAGGCGATCCTGACCTAACGTGTCAGCCTGGGGGCCAAGCCCGGCCATAGCCTGCAGGTTACCAGCCATACGGTCAAATACTTCCTGCATCGACATACGAAAGGCCAGGTTCCCCTGATCCACACCACCCATCTTGAGAACATTTACGCTGTCCGGGTTATCTACCCGTGTCCACTGCCCATCCTCTGCCCTCTGGAGCCGCTTTGCATCGTCATGCGACCCAGACTGGTAGAACGGGATGTCTTTCTGTCTCTGTGCCTGGCGACGTTGCTTCCTGAGAAGCCCATTGATCATGTCGGCCAAAGGCTTGAGTGTCATAGCAGGAGAAAGCGGCATCACATGATCAGGCACATCTGCAAATGTCAGCAGGTGATAAGGCCCACCTTCCGGGCCATCCCAGTCCAGGACGCGAAGGGGCTTCTTGCTGTGATCCTCTGCCATGGTGATGATCTGCTTCTCTTCGGGAAGCCAGATGTCCCTGAGCATCACCATCTCTTCAAAGTCGTCCTTGTCTGGCTCATCATCAAGCATGTCCCTGACAGGGTTATCCCCCTCAAGATTCACATCATAGGTATGTCGAGAGGTCGGCCTGATGTCCTTCTTGAGCTTCTTGTCCAGAGAGTCATCTCGCATGAACTTGTCATAGGGCATCCGATACCTGTTGCCACAGAACTTGGACTTACGCCAACTCGTCGCCCGGATGTCATAGAACCAGTCATCAAGACTCACGAGATCAGCATAGGGCTTGCCTGGATCTACCCACTCATCCTCGCCCTCAAGCTGGATCATCCCGGCGTCTGCGTTGTAGACCTTCACGATCCCAATGCAAAAGAAAGCCTCAAGGACAGCGCGGCGAAGAACCTCTTCCAACTTGATCTCAGCAATCAGGTTGTTGAGCCCGACCTCAAAGTGGTGAGCAAACCAGGACAAGTCATTGTGCTTCGTGGAGATAAGAACCCTGGGCCTGTTCGCAGCCAGAGCCTGAACATAGGTATCAGCCGTCTGATACATCAAGTTCATCACGTTCTCTTTGTCCGGGCCACCAGAGCCGTAGTGTGCCCCCACATAGTCCTTGATCAGCTTGGCCCGCTTTTCACGAAACGGCCTTAATGACCTGCGAGAGGTCTTGATCGCAGAGGAAAGGCGGCTCATGTCTTTTGTGCTATTCGGATTCATTAGTCCCACCCATCTTCTTTCACAAGTTCCATTTTCTCGCTATGCTGCTTCAACCTCCAGGCCATCGACCCGTAAGGTATCTTCTGAGTAAACTCTTCTGTTTTGACTTCCGGGGGCCTATCCTTCACCGCATGCCATGCCAGTGCTGCAGCGATAACCCTGTCTCCATGTGCCTGTCCCTTAGAAGAATCATCCTGCGTTTTTACGCTTCGACTGTGGACAATCCTCCCCTCCTTATAGACATATTGACGGCACTCCTCCAATAGCTTTTCGCTCCTAAGTACGAGCTTCCCTGACTTCACGGCATGGCTCATCTCTGTCAGCACAGCAGGCTTCGTCTTCTCACTGGAGAACCACCCAGGATTCTTGGTCTTCTTCTTAAAGTTCCGCTGCTCTACTTCCCGGTAAAAGATGTTGTCGTAGTTCTGGTTGAGTACGCGACGAGTGAACCCAGAACCAGGAGGCCCGTTGATTTCCCATATCAGGTATGCCCCCCCAAACCACTTACACATGGCTACCGCCAGGTCAGCAAAGTCATCTGGCTTGACCGTGTTGGTCGCATACTCAGCAACCTGCTCGTAGGTAGTAGCACCCAGGACGACAATGGCAGAGTTAGAGGTATGGCTTCCACCCAGGCCAGCCGAGATGTCGCAGCCAATCACATACTCCTGATCCCTGATCGGCATGTCATCCGGCAAATGACACCACAGGTTCAGCGGCCCATCGTCCGTCGCAGCAAACCGTGGCTCAAGAGTCTCCACGTCATACCCGAAGATACCCTGCTTGAAAGGCATCATGGTGCGAGTCGATGCGGCCTCATACATCTCCGGGCCAAACAACTGGTACTCACTGCCCCCATAGTCCCTATCCAGTTCCTGGGCAATCGACTGGGGCGTGGCACCCGGCCTGGCACACTCTGCATCGTAGTAGGGGCTTCGTATCTTCCCGTCCAGGACATGCTTGTATCCCTCGGGGAACTTGTAGTCCTTGTCAAGGATCTCCAGGTCACCGTCCTTACCCTGGTACAAGCCCAGTCTCCTGTCAGGGTGGCTTCTCCAGTCCAGAATGATCTTCACCATACTGGAGGGCTCGTGCATCACATCGTAGTAGGCACCCGACGCCCCCTTGGGAGTAGACACAAAGAACCGGCTATCTGTCGCATGCTGAGTTGCTGCCTGGGCCTCATAATCATCCCCCTTGGAGAACGAGGCAAACTCGTCCATACCAATGGAAGTCTTACGGCCACCACGGAAGGCGTCACCTGTCGTCGCAGAGCCCTCAAAGGTAGACCCATTGTCCCTGTTCTCCATCAACAGGTTCGTGCGGTACACATTCTTGGGCCTCATCCACGGAGGCAAACCCCCCTTACCACCCTCACCACTAAGCAGGAAGTCCAGCTTCCACATCAATGTGTCCTTCTTCCCGGGCTTATCCACCAGATCCTGATTCCTGGACATGAGCCCAAAGGAAGAGAACGGGTTGAACACCCAGTGATAGAAGTACAACGTGAGGAACATCCAGGTGGCACCAAGATCACGGGACTTCTCCACCCCGACATCAGAGATACCCAGAGACTCGTTCATCTTGATAAACGCATCATCCTGGTACTCATACGTCATGAACGGGATGATCTTGCTCTTGGTTCCCCGGAGCTTGCTTGCTCGTGGCTCGTATAGCCAGCAGAAGGCGTTCACAAAGTACAGGATATCCCGGTTGCAGGCAGTCCAAAGCACCCTCTGCTTCTTGGGTGTGTCTGCCCATGCCAACAGATCCCGGCGATATTCCAGGTTCTCCACCAGGGTCTTCGGCACTTGGGAATAGAAGTCAGTCACCGGACTTGATCTCCGCAAGCATACGATCTATCTCGTCAACGGACTGGCCACTGTCTGACATGCCCCCATCATCCTCCTTGCGATCCTTGAGCTTTTCCCTGATCACCAGCTCCATGAACTTAGTGCGATTACTCGCGGCCCAGGTCAGCATATTCCATGCACCAGGTGTAGGAGCCTCGCTGGTATCCACCTTCCACGAGGATGGATCTTCAGGGCTAGTCACCTTATGCAGGCTGTGGAAGACAAATGAGATATCTTCAGGGAGGTCGGAGGTGGTGAAGTCAAAATCCCCAAAGGCGGCGACCAGTTCCTCTGCCTCATCGTCAACCTTGGCCTCTTCTATCTGGATCTCCAGTGGTTCCTGGATATTCTCAGCGAGGAGGCGATCCTTCTCGTCGTAGTAGCCAACAAACCCAAACTCATTCTGGGCCATGGCCTTACCCTTCCAGTCAGAGAGATCGGTATTCTCTCTTATCTCCCCCACCCTTTTCCGATAGTTGCTATACCGGCCCTCTCGCTTGAGCCTGGCAATGAACAGTTTTCTTCCGTTATCAGTCATTCCACTCATTTTGTATGTATCGTTACATAAACAGGTACTGCTGAAGAATGTATGAATGCCAGGGCCACGACATCAGCGGTCATCTCGGCTGCCGAAAGGTTGATAGACCACTGGCCGTTCCCCTCGTGTGACGCAGAAGCAGACACACTGGCTTGGGAGCCTCCGTCCTGGGTTATCTTGGCCGTTACGCTACCAGAGGTGATCGCTGCCCCGGTTGTCTTGTTTATCAGTACAAACGTGTACCCTGTTACCGGAATGCCCTTGTAGTACACCTCGTCATAGTTGAGATCCCCCATAAGCTGGTTCGCCGGGAAGACGATAGCAGCAACATTGGGGCCGATGTAGTTAAACCCATGAGTCACAATGGACTCCGGGTCTAGCATCCGGGTAACTACATGCTTGATTGCCATTAACTGGCCCTTGTCCGGCTAGTGGGACTGGTAGCATCGTTAAGCGTCCACGTCATGGCAGTCGTACTGCCGTCGAGCTTCTTGCCCGTGATCGTGGTACTGCTGATCGTGAACTCGCTGACAGCGCAGAGGATCATGTACAGGGCCTGGGCTGGTGTCATAGTCGAACCATCCGACGCATAAGATTCCGTCATTGCCGTTGTCCAGGTGGCGTCCAGCTCCGCCTTGGTCGGCGGGTCATACGCATTCAAAGCGTCAGTACACTCGCTCTGTACCTCTGCATCCCAGGCAGCGTTCCACGGGACAGCAGTCAGACCAGCACCCGCACTGCCTATCACCGCCGTATCCACCAGGATGTTGTCTACAATACCGTCTACCACGTCCACCTTGGAAATGATCGAGTCCACCAGCAAGTCCAGACGGCCACCGTTTGCCCAGTCGGTTTGTAGCTCACCCGTGTCTGCTAGGATTGCATCGACAATCAAATCTAAGCGTCCACCATTGGCCCAGTCGCCCTGTAGCTCTGCGGTGTCTGCAAGGGTCGCATCCAACAGTAGGTCTAACCGGCCCCCGTTTGCCCAATCACCCTGCAACTCAGCTGTATCTGCTAAAGTCGCATCGACAATCAAATCTAATCGACCTCCGTTCGCCCAGTCCCCCTGCAGTTCGGCTGTATCCGCCAGGATAGAGGCGACACTCGCTGCCAGAGTAGCACCACTAGCGAAGAACGCATCATAGATCGCCTCTTCCACTACCTGGAAATCGTGCCACACGGGCAAAGCGTCTGTATGATGCGCAATCAATCGCAAAGTACCAACAGTATTGGTGTCGGTAGCATCTAACTCGCAGTTATAGTACCCCTTTACATGACCCCCATCGTCGTAACTGGGATTGGTACTATCGTTCTTATTTGCGATTGCCTGCCCATTCTTGGAAAGCTCAACATCAATATCCGTATTATCTTCTTCCGCCGTATTAACATCCGTCTTATCCACAAATGGCCCAATCAGAACATCAACCGCTGTACTCTGTTTCAAGATGTGCATTAGTTATCCTCTCATTCTCCTGTAATGATTCATTGCTATCGGTGCGATTGAAGAACCACCGCCACTCGCGGCCGGTGTCTCAAGGTACTCCAGGGTTACTTTCAGCACATTCATGCCCGTTGCTGAATCATTTTTCAACATAGTTATCTTCAGTTTCAAACCAGACCAACTACTTACGCCACTCACATCAAGAGCAGCAGAAGAATAAGCCGTCCATGATGTGGCGACACTGTCAGGATCTTTGGTTATCGCCCCCTCTACGGTAGAACCCTCAAGTAACTCCAACTTGATACCAGGTGCCCCCATCCCCGAATCGTTTGTTGCTAGTGCCGTGAACTTGATGTACACATTGCCAGAGCCAGGAGTGGATATGTCCGATAACTGGACAATACATGCGTCGT
>Ga0098039_1000630_pt1 | contig 14475 bp, 15 predicted proteins | sample 6_EtaG_FD_75047 | JGI IMG/M metagenome (GOLD analysis project Ga0098039, IMG submission 75047) | Marine viral communities from the Subarctic Pacific Ocean - 6_ETSP_OMZ_AT15160 metaG | ecosystem: Environmental > Aquatic > Marine > Oceanic | place: Pacific Ocean | collected 2015-01-08 | reverse complement strand
TGCCTCGCCTATAAATAGTTTTCCACATAAAGAAGACCCCCGCCTTTTTCAAGGCGGGGGCTTTCTGTGTCACGTTTAGCCGTGCTTTTTACCTAATATGTAACAAATGTTTATCTATTAGGATGTAGCTCCAGCCTCACCGATCATACCTCGTACAACAACTAGGCCATACATATCGGGACGAACCATCTTCTTCGCATAACGAGTCATGACTCCCTTACGGGGCACGAAATCATCCGGTCCAAAGATAGTAGGTGTGGTCTGTAGCGGCACATAAGGTGCGTATACATATCCGCTTTCAAGGAAAGAGGATCCACGTCGACCAACCAAGATGAGGTTACGATAGAAATACGGATCAACGTATATATCGAACTTCTTGGTTAGAGAACCGACCTTAACCGCACCAATGGAACCACGCTCGTCGTCAGCAGTGACGGAAGCACGGAAACCAGCGGTGAACTCAAGAATGTTGGCAACTTCAGGTCCGCAGACGACGAAGTTAGCGCCACCACGCAGAGTCTTACGGTGGATCGCGGCTGATACATCGTTAATGGTCTCGACAAGAGTCTCATACCACTCACTGACTGTACCGGTGAAGTCCGGAGCAGCAGAGCTAGCGCCAATTTCGGCACCAGTTGTACGGTTCACGAACAGACCCGGCGAACGGGACCAATACTGCGTACCAGCTTTCGAACCCTTAATGAGGTCCTCAAGGATCTCACGGTCGATCTCAAGAGCAATCTGCTCAGAGAGAATACTGGTAAGCTCAACCTCAGCATCAAGGTTGTGGTAGGCGTTGAGGTCTTGACCCAACTCCGGTGTCCACTTAGCCTTCAGCTTCTTGGTGATAGCGGTCACAGCCACGGAATCGACCTTAATGTCGATCTCGGGGATCTTCTCGTTATTCTCCAAGCCCCACGGGTCGTCACCGACTACGGAACCAATAGCACCACCAGTGACGAAGTCGTCAACAATGGGCCAGGATCCCGAAATTATGTTTGCTCCACCAGCGCCTGGGTACGCGGTACCACCGCCGCCCGCTGCGTGTGTTGAACCGGTCAGAAGCTCCTGCAGTTGCAGAGCACTTGCGGCACCATCATACGATGCGATAACAACAATAGCGTGAGTAGATGCTGAGCCAGTAAAGCGCGTAAGACGCTTAAGCTGAACACCATACCGCGCTACCGCCGAGGATTCTGACGAGGCCATCTTGCCCATACCACCATAGCCGGATGAACTCGAAAGCACAATTGCATTTAGGTTACGAACACCCTCAACTACGTCGAAGTCGGTAAGGCCGCTCATAAGTATGCGACCAACGGCAACAGTTGCTGTACCAGACTGAGACTCAAGCTCAGGATCAAACTGGCAAAGCTTCGGAATATCGCCGGCGGAAGAACTATACACACTTGATGTAATGTATGCAATTGTAATCACCCCGGAACCCGTCGGAGACGAGTAGGCGTTGTTAAGGTTATATGCACCTTCCTCAGCTTTTTCCTCAGTAATCAGAACACCGTCAACGATGCCCTTGGCAACACGACCGCCACCATATAGTGACTCTTCATCACCTTGAGGATTACCGTAACCTAGACGGGGCAAGCCCGCGCCATCAGTGGAGACAGTGAAGTCAAGGAAGAAGATGAGACCACTCGGTAGGCTCATCGGCTGTACACTAACAAGATCGTTAGCGATTAGGCCAGCGAAAACACGACGAACGATGGGGAATGCGACGGCCGCGAAGCCCTCAACAGAACCACCCTTCATTGTGCTAGTTTCGCGTAGCAACTCTTTTGCTTGGTTTTCAAGCAGGCGCGCCATGGTTTGACGACTTTGTTCATTACCGATCCCCTCTAAGAGACCGGTCTTCTCCCACTTGGAAAGAAGAGCGTGGCTTTCAGCACGCATATCACGATTGACAATACCTTCTGTCAATCTTTCTACAATACTAGACATTTTAAAATCACCTCCTTATATATTTATGATTATTTTATTCCAGCTAGTTTTTTCATCCGATCTTGGAAGGGATCAGACGCCGTGGACTCATGACGAGTCGCACGAATAACAGATGTACGATTACGACTGATAGCTTCGCTCAATGATTGTGGGCCTCTCTTAGGAGTGGTCTCCATTGTGCTTTGAAGTGTTTCATACATCGTCTTCGCTTCTGTTACAGAACCAGCATTGGAAATAGCTTCGACAATTTTTGTTTTTTGTCGCTCATTTAGGGAGGTATTTCGCAATACGCGGTTCGTATAAAGCAAGCGAGCATTGGAAAGGTTTACATCCTGCATACCTTCTCGCAACTCTTGAATTGCTTGCTTATATTGGTTGTTTTGCTCTTTAAGTTGGTTATTTTCTGCAACCAACTCTTCTTGAGCTTTGTTCAAATCTTTTAAATCTTCTTTTACATCGTCACTCTGTGCGCCGGCAATTTCTCTTTCTTGCTCATGCTTGAGTTGTGATGTGGGGCGGCCGGCCCAGCCAGATAGCTCTGCGCCTAAATCAACTGTGAGCTTTTCTGCGATGGCGGCGACGAGAGAATCCAAATTCTCCTCTTGCACGTCTTCGTTGGCATCGGGCTTGTTGTCCTCTTCGAGGCCGGCGTTTTTCATCGCATCAGAATCGGCTTCTTCTGCAGCGGCCGATCCGGCAAGAGCAGCAGCGCTGTCGTCGTTGCCCTCGTCTTCCTCGGCCTCTTCACCAGCAAAGGAGCCAGCATCCGTGGCCTCGCCAATGTTAATTTCAACATCTTCGCCGTCTTGAAGCTCTTGAAGTGCTTCTTGTAGGGCACCAAGATCAATAGACACCTCTACTTGCTCGCCATCGGTAGGCATGCCTGACAAATTTTTGCCATCAAAGTCAGATAGACCATTGGTGGCTGCATAAGGAATGTCACCTTCGTTCTCAGCAACTTCCTCGGCTTCGCCCTCTTCTTCGGCTGCCATGGGATCGCCCATATCGACGTCGGCTGCCATCGGATCCATCGCTGGGTCTGCTGCGGGGGCTCCCATCTCTTCCGGGGGCATATCTCCGCCCATATCAAGGGCCATATCATCTTGTTCTAGGATATGGTCTAAGGTTTTTCTAACTTCATTAGAATACTTCTCTATTACAATATCTTCTGCATTTTTTAGCGCGGTTTCACGTAGCGCTGCGGCATCAACGATTGCCTCCTTAAGCAGATTGGACATAAATTAAACTCCTATTTGACAATGACTCAAAATAAATAGTATTATTAAACATTAAAGCCCATTTATACCGTGTTTAACTTCAAAGTGAAGACAAAAATATTTGTCTACTCATCTTCTTCTATCGGGATAAGCGCCATTTTGAATTTCTTTCCGGTTTTGTTGTTAATCACACACAGGTAATCTTCTTCCTCAACCACGGTCCAATCACCTCTATCGTTTTTAAGATGTAAGTCGCCTGTGTACACGTTGGCCCAGCGCAATGCAGCCGAACCAAGGTTGAGATTGTTGTCTGTAGCTGGCAAAACATGACTGCCGGCCGTGACGGACCCACTCGTTGCCAGTGTAGAGCCCAGCGTGGCGGCTCCCACCATATGTAATGTGGTAGAGCCTGATAGATCTGTGTCGCTAACCGATAACGCTTCAGTGGTGTTGTCACAGAGAAGCTTAATTTCGCCGCCAGTGCCTTGGTTTACAATAAGAAGATTTCCGCCGGCGCCCTGTTTAACATATGCTTTTTCTACATGGTTAGTGAGGAATCTAAGATAAGCATCTGTGCCAGACGCGGCGTCTACAGCTACTACCGTTGCACCGGGGCCGTTAACATGCAAGTCGTATAAGGGGTTTGTAAGACCTACACCAAGATTCCCCGAGAAGTGACTTTCTCCGCTAGCGCTGATTGATGTAACTGTGAGTGCGCCTGAACCAGAGATTGTTGTGGCTGTTACTGCTTGCGCTGATGTCGAGCCGGCTAGTGTAGTAGATCCCGAAACCGATAGAGTGTTTCCAAGAGTGGTGGCGCCAACAGCTTGCAACGTGCTTGAGCCTGAGATGGGCCCAGTGGAAGTTAAACCTACTGAGGTAAGTGAACCGCTGGCTGCAATTGTGCTGCTAAACGTTGCGGCGCCAACATTGTGAAGGGTACCAGACCCAGAGATGTTACCGGCCGATGATTCAATATTGTATACCCTGGTGGAGTTTGAGTATAAATCAAGGCTTCCTGTTCTCGCGTGGACATCATCGGCCGAGTTGCCAAAATAAGATGACCCACTAGAGTGAATTTCAGAAATACTTTTTATATGATAGCTGCTGGCTGAGATGGCACCTGAGACGACAAGCGCGCCGGTGAGAACGAGCGTGCTAGCGGCATAGCCGTGCACAGCCGCAGTGTGGTACATAAAACTTGTTGTGCCACTAAGTGCGTTTGTTCCCGTTAGGAACTGAACTGAACCAGTCGGACCTGCAACGTCAGGCCCGACATCGGTGCAGTCTACATATGCCCACCCAAAAGTAGCCATAGGCCTATCCTACCCCAATAGAACTCGAAGATCTTGAGTATAAGATAGGCTGTATAATTGAATTTTTGTTAGGTCTTCTCATACTCACTCTCCTTAAAACGTGCTACAAGCGGCGAAGACATTAACTCTATCGGCATTCGCATTGACGAAAGCAACCTTGTCTATCCCTGCTATGTGATAAATTCGATATGCTCTAGCTGTTGGAACGTGATTTGCTGGAGTGGTGCTGGAATTCGGCGGGTCTATTGAGACATCTGCATTCGCGGTATTCTGGCCCTCGCCGCCGGCTTCGGTTTCCGGCAATGCAAACCATCTCTGGAAAGCATGACAATATCCAAAAATAGTTGTCACGGTGGCATTGGTATCGCTACCATCATTTGTTTCTTCAATAAGAACATGCAAATATCTTTGATTTTCTGTGTCGTAGCCGGCATCTGTTGCGGTAACGCCTAATAGACGTGTGGTATTGGCCAAAACCTCAACTGCAACACCGCGGCCGGCGCCGGGGTTCAGACTCTTTGGGCTTCTTGTACGTCCCCAACTGTTAAAACCTGCCATAATATTTCTCCTGTCTCAATGGTCTTTCAATATAAATAGTCTCTATTTATTTCTATTACGTCTTTCTTGTGCTCTACGGCGTTTTTGTTGTTCACGAAGGGCTGCCTTTATAGCTCTTTGTCGTTTCTCTTTTTTCTTAACTGAGGGCTTCTTATAATATTTTCTATCTCGAACTTGTTCTACGATCTTTGCTTTCTTTGTTTTCTTAAGAAATCTTCGGATCATCTTTTCTACATTACCTCTAGTTTCCCTGCTGCTGACTGATACGTTTATCGCTTTATGAGACATCAGTTCCCTCCTCTACTTCATGTGCTGCCAAATCTTTGACGCGTCACCTACAATCGAACTAATATCTACGCCCGCGTCTCCGGGGGCGCCCAGATCTGTTTGGCCAGGTTTTGGCTCTGAATTGGACATTGGTGTCGTGCCTTCGAATAAGTCTACTCCATTATATGAACCTCTGCCAACAGCATCTAACATCTTCTTACGATGTTCTGCCATCTTGGTTCTTGCTTCGTTGTTTTTGTTTGCTACCGCTTTTTGTGGGGGGCGCGCCGACTCGACCAGCGGAGCAGCATGCATTCCTTTGACCACCTCGGAAACCACATTGGACAAGAGTCCTTCTTCTAAAAGGACTTCATGTATACACTCTTTGACTACAGGCTTAATTAGCTGCTTTAAATCACTTTTTTTCATTTGCCCTCGCTTTGGCTTCCTTCAATTTAATGTCTTTAGCCTGTAAGTGCTTCTGTAGGTGTGGCTTAACAATTTTCATTACGAGTCCCTTCAGGTCTTGTTGAATGTCAGTCGTTACCATCTTTCTCTGTTCGCGGTCGGCTATATCTGCGCCGGCAGCTTGACCAACCAAGGCAGTGATTTTGCCGGCAACAGCGCGGAAGGCATCGACCTGGCCCTTTTGAGGCTCCACTCTAGCGCCAGTGCCGGTCTTGCCTGCGCCATAATTCTTGGCTTCAGGACTAGCTTCGGTTGCCTTGATGGCCGAAGCTAGCTGGCCGGGGATCCCTTGATCGGGCTTATTCTTCTCCAGCCAAGCTACTTGTGCTTTTGCATATTCCAGAGCGTCTGGTTTAAGAATATTCTGCTTTGCGTTCGCATAATGATCAGCGTCTCTGCTGACAAGGTTATTGCCACTAACTTGATCAATTTCTGGCTTGCCTGCGGCGACCCACTTTTCAGCTGCGTTCGAAGGCTTTCCTCTACCGCCAGTTGCAGTGCTTGTATAAGCGGTGTCTGTTCCCATCTGGGCGCCCTTCTCTGCCTGGGCGGCTACTCTGGCTCGGCGACGGGCAGATCTGGAGGCTAGCTTTCCTTTGGCTTCGGTTATTAATGTTCTTTCGAGTTCTTCAACGATCAAATCAGCTAGTGTTGGAATGGTAGATTCTTGCACCTTTAAACCATTCGCTCTGAGTTGTGCGGATAAATCTTTCAATATCTGCTTTACGGTATTTTGAACTGCTTGCTTATCAAGTTTTATGGCGCCACCAGCAATTTCTTTATTATTAAAGCGTTGCATAATTTGGGTAAAAAGCTTTGAGTACAATGCGCCCTCACCGGTAAACAAAGCAACCGGAGCATCCGGCATTTGAATTTGCGGTTTATCACCAGGAGACATACCGGGGGTGCCTGTCGCAGCATCTGTGCCAGCGTCGGCGTCATCGGCAGATCCTGTCGCTGCGGTTGCGGCGCCTTTGGCGCTGCGGGGGCTCATAAGCGGATCAACAGGATAGCCTGTAGCAAGCTTGGTTTGGCGCTTGGCAGTACCGTAGTCTACTTTGGCTTTTTGAATCTTTTCTCTTGCGCCTGCCGCAGTTGCTTTAATCCTGTCCCAAAGGCCTTCGTCTAATTCTATTTCTTCTTCGCTCTCATTTAAATAATCGCGCCATGCATCTGCATATTTTTTGTCATCTTCAAAACTGGACCAACTACTCATTTTCTAACACCTCATTTAGCAGTCTGTTTATTCTGTCTGCTCTTGTAATAACATTAGAGGTTGATAAATCTTTTGCCTCTTTCATCATAAAGGCGCCGGGTGTCGATGGCTCTGACACAAAGTCAAAACAAATCAATTGAAAATCATCTTCTACGATGGTGCTCCCTTGGTTCTCGCTAACAGAACCCATACCTCTTGAAGAGATGCCGAGTTTAACACCGGACTCTACAAGTGAGCGCAGAATGCCACCAGAGGGAGTATTAAGAACCTGAACTTTTCCCATCACATCTTGGCCATTCCACCACACATCTGTAACCATATGAGAGGCATTCTTTAAATTGATGACCGAATCATCTGGGTGGTCTAGTTCACCTAGAGCACGGCGCTCTTTTACAAGCTTCTTATAATTCTCGACCTCGCGCATTAAAACCTTGTGAGGATAAATACGACCATTGCCGTTTTGCGTGTCTGATCTCTGCATAACACCAGACAGCAACATGCCGCCATCGGCAACATATCTCTTTTCGTCTTCTGTTAAAAGATCTTGACAAACGCCGCCTTCACAAAGCTCGTAATATTCTCGTAAGAGTACTTTGCCCATAGCTAAGACCCTTTACAACAGTGTCTTACTGGTTGTAACATCCATTTTTGTGTCCAAATGTTTATGTTCATGTTTGATTCCTTCGTCTCCAAATATCATATTCATAATGTAAGATGTTCCCGAAGACAGCCATCCCAAAAGAAAGAAATTTGCAACGGTTACATCAAAACTAAATAGTTCTGTAAATGGAGAAAGTAGCATTAAAAACCACCCAACATGGAATCCCATGCACATTGGACATTCGAGCAGCTTTCGAATGGCGCCGCTCTTTGGGCGCCAACGATCAAATATCTTACCATATACTAAGATTTGGGTAAGCCCATAGGCTATTAAAACAAAATATATTAATTCCACTGATGCCTCTATAGTGTGTACAAGTAGTTTAGTGCGTAAGGATCTCTAACGTATCCCTTTCTAATGGAACCCTGGTCTGTGGAGTGTGGCACTTCGCCCAACTCTGTTGAATGTTCCTTATCCGGGTGGACAAGTTCGTCATCTGCCATTGAAACAATCGCTTCGACATTCTCAAAGTAGGGACGCTCTTCGTCGATGAAGCTTGAAATATTAACTAGCGCCAATTTTGATGCACTAAGGTCTTCATTTACTGGCGCCTCAAGGGTGCCCTCTACGGAACCATAGAATGCGCCGGCCTGAATCGACTCGGCAATCAAGACGCCTCTTTTTCTTAAAAAGCTCATTAATCTATTTTGAGCGCCGTATACTAAATCGTTCATTGTTTCTTTTGGAAATGCAACAACTTTATTTTTTGACGGAGACAGGACGATATCAATATCTCCATGGTCAAAAATCATAAGATCACCGCTGAGGCTTTTTCTTATGTTTAGTTCTAATTTGACCTTTTTTTCATTGGCGAATTCGCCAACTTTAATTATTATCGCCATCGCTATAAATTTCCTTAACTAACTTTTGGGTTCTCATAACTGTAAGTAGTACATCTTCATTGATATCTTGGTTGGCAAAGTTATCTAGCTTTTCAATAATTTTATTTGTCTTTGTAAGCATTTCGTCGTCTTCTTTGACCTCGGAAACTTTTTTAGCATTAACCATATCTTTCTTTAATCTTGTTATCTCTTCGTTTAGAAACATCTTCAACTCCACTGAGTTGTCTGTGAAGGAAGAAATGTAATGTGACAGCAAGCTCCTCTGCTCTTCTAAAAGATTCTCGGTATACTTATCGTTAAACTTGTTAACGAATGTCTTAAGGACTACGTTATCAACTTTAGGTTCATCTATTTTTTGATCCGTGACCTGGGTCATACCATCAATAATCTGATTCTCTAGCATAACAGTCTTCTTGGGGGATAGTCTACCATGAAAGATTTGAGATATGGTCGCCAAGGTCTTATAATTTGGGACGTAGTTTCCAAAGACTGATGGTGATAGTTCTTTATTGACATCATCTATTAGTTCTGTTTGAGCTTTAAACAGTCCGGATGGATCGATTAAACGTTGGGCGATTTTGGCTTCCCTCATTATCTTTTCAGAGGTTATTTTCTCAAGATTTTGTTTTCCACAAAGCGACCGGTAGCAAACTAAATCCTTTTTTAATGCGCTATTTGGTGTAAAGTGTTTCTTCACAAGATGAAGCGCTTTGTCTCTTACCTCTTTGTCCCCCTTGAGGGTGGCTACTGTGGCTTCCCTAATGAGGGCTTCATATACAAAAGCGGTATTGCGTTTTTTGTTGTGTTTAATTTTCATCCTTATGCTCCGTTAATCGTTTCTTGTTTTCCAAACCTAATAAAAGATTTCGGATAGAATCGTTAATCTCAAATAATTTATCTTCTTCAGACTTTTCTCTCAATGTATAAATAGACTGCTCTTCTTCATAAATCCCTTTCGCAATACTAGGAATGGTATTGATTTCAGAACCCGGGAACTTAGCTCGTTTGGCGCGGCCTCTTTTCTCCAGGTTGCCCTGCGCTAACTGGTTCTTGCGAAAACCTGCCCTTTCACGTCCGTCTCTTTCAACGGGCTTATATACCTTTCCTTTTGCTTTAGGGGTGAGGCGCGGCGCGTTTCGAGAACCCGGGGGAACAGCCAGCAGGGGTGACTCGTCGCCCCCACCTTCTTCTGGGCCGGCTTCTCCGGCTGGCATCTCTTCTCCGCCCATGTCCATTTCACCGCCCATGTCCATTTCACCACCCATTTCACCGCCCATTTCACCGCCACCCAAAGTGCCGGCAGTTTCACCGGCGGCTGCAGCTTCGGCAACCGCCTGCAATGCTGCATCATGCTTGCGATCAAAGTATGTCTCTCGTTGGTTTCGCATTATTTCTTCATGTGACATACCAAAGACGTTTTCTGATACCCACCTACGAGAGAAGTACCCTTCTGTGGCGGCTGCACCAATGTCAAACTTTTGCTTCCAGTGCTCCAACTCTTGAAGTTCTGCAATCTTGGAAGGGTTATTAAGAGATAAGTCAAAAGCCAACAGGTCATCGCCTCGGAAGCCTAATGTATAAAGATGAATAATGCCAATCTTTTCAAGCTCTGAAATAATAACTCTTTGTAATCTTTGAATGGTTCTCGCAAAACGAATGTCTTTTTGAGCGAGAGTGGTTTTGTCTTCTGATGCTTCTTCTCCCATGGAAAGATAGGCCTGGGGTACCTTTAGTGCGGAGAATAGTTTGTCTCGAAGATATTTAACATCATCAATCTGTGTGATATTCGACGCGCCGGCAAGCGTTTGAATGTCTGTTGCTGATCCAGCGCGGACAGGAATGAAATAGTCTTCTTCGATGCTCATTGGATTATATCTTAGATCTATTCTGCCGCTATCCGCGTCCACAATGGAGTGTCGCTTAAGCTGTGAAACAACCTTTTGCATATATTGTTCTACCTCATGTGGGGGGATAGAACCTACATCAATCTTAAACATTCTTCTTTCAGATGAGCGTACAACACGGTAGGCCATCATCGCATCTTCCATCAAAGTTAACTGACGCCAAATGCGTCGGGCAGGCTCAAGAGTAGAAGTGCCGTAAGGAGCATACTTATCATTACCGAGAATACGGAAATGTGCGATCTGCCAATTCTCAAATGTCATTCCTGCTGAATTCCACTGATATTGAACATAGTTTGGATTGGTTGAATCCTGGCCTTCCAATCTTTCAAGTTCAGCTGTTGGCAATGCAATAACCGACTGTATTCCATACTTTTCATCGATATCCAGATACAAGAAGAAGTCGCCGTACTTACACATTGTGCGCGCCCAACCAAAAAGGTTATACTGAACGTTCAATATGTTTTCATATAGTACTGCCAGGACCGCTCTAATCTCCTCGTTCGGGCATTTAATGTTTAACATCGGTCGAAGATCAGAATACGTTGTCATCTCATCTGCATATATGTCCATTGTCGAAGCTATCTCAGGCATGTATTCCATCTGGTCAAAGTCAACATAACGCTCTCCTCGTCTCTGACTTTGAATCGCGCTGGTGGCCATTGTGTCAAGAGGGTTGTATAGTGACTTTTTAAACTGTTGGCCGGAAACAGATTTGAATCGTGAAGAGAACTTGTCTAAATGTTGTCTTCTAATCCGGCGTCCGGACTGAGAGCGGTAGTTTATGATCGGGCCGGAGAATAATCTTGTTAATGCTTTAAAAAGATTTGAATCTTTGTTTTTGGGGTTTTTATCACTTGGTGCCATTTACTTTCTCACTTTATAATCCATTTGTATTGTTCATACATTTGTTCTGCTTCAGACATTTTATCAAATATATTACCTTTTTTGTAGCCATCTTGTCCTTTTATTTGTGTATTCATCGTTGTTTTTGTTGTATGAATCGCATTTACAAAAGCTTTTTGATAATTTAAATCTCTTGCATTTGCTTGAAGGGCCGTGTCTCTAACCCAACAGGCAATTGCAAGAGCCATAATTAAATCATCATTATAACTTTTCATAGCTTGGGGTTTTCCATTCCTCCAAATAAATGTTTTCATTTCATTGACGGTGCGAGATGAATATACTCTAATTAGTTTATTTCTGATAAACTCTTCTAATTTCGCTACGATAAGCGGCCGGGTTTTCATTGACGTTGTAAAACCAGGCACGGCGCTGGTGACGTTCTCAGCTTGATATTGTTCGATGTATTCGTGTGTGGACTTAATAGAGTGATAAACATTTGGATATTGAAAATCAATAAGTTTTTCCAATACAGAATAACCAATGTTGTTGTTCTCGACCACCAGCATAGCGTTTCCAAACTCTCTTCCAGCCTGATTAAGCAGGTTGGCATACATATCAAGCGTCGGTTTTCCCTGATATTCTCCGACGCATTCCAGTGTTTCAAGTTTTATAACGTGGAACGCAGAGTTATCGGCGCCGTCGCCTCTGGCCACATCTGCAACCAATAAATAATTACATGTCGGATCAAACTCTTCCCAAATCCAAAAGTTTCTATCAAATCCTGTTCGATGCTTTGGTTCTCTTGTGCTGGCCAAAAGCCATTCCATGTCGTCTGGATCGATAACAGTCTCGCCAGATGTATTAAAGTTGCATTTAAGCTCCTGCGCAATTTGGCGCTTGGACATGTTCTTGGTTTCTTTCTTATACCACTCTTCGTCGCGGTCAGGGTGAACATCCCAAGGTAATGTCGTTAAGTTAAAGTTGTTGGAACCATCTTCGGCGTCTGCGCACGTCTTATGAAACCAGTTGCCGACACCGTTGGGCGTAGACAGCGCTATACATCGACCACCTGTTGATAGTGTGGGATACAGACCGGTCCAAAGTTCGTCGAGGTTCTCGATGTGAGCAGCCTCGTCGAGGACCAAGAGAGACAACGCCTCAGAACGACCGGCATCTCCGGAGGTAGAGGCAGCTTTAATAGATGAGCCATTTGAAAGCTCAAAAGATGTTCTGTTGTCTACGTCAATAGTTGATATTTTGAGCCAGTCGGGGAGATTTCGCATGACGCTTTTTACTTTCTTAACGAGGTTCCCGGCTGTGGCAAACTTTGTTGCCATGACAAGAATGGCCTTATCACGATGGAATAGCATCATCCACACAATATAGCCGGCGGTAATGGTGGATATACCGAGTTGGCGCGCTTTGAGGATTACATTAAAGCGATAGTCGTTAAACTCTTTGAGAAGCTCATCTTGAAAGTCATACGTGTCAAAAAGAATCAGCCCGTGCATCGGGTGTGATATACGGGCATATGTGTTAAGAAAGTAAGATGGATCCTTACCGCATTTTAAGATCTCTTTGACTCTTTGCTTTTTGTCTAATTGAAAACTCATACATCTTTCAGCGCAGCAATAACTTCATCCTTGTTGGCGAGATTGCCTTCTCCATCTAAAACGATCATATCTTCCATGCCATCGGTGCGCATCATCTGAATCAATTCATAGTCTGACTTTTGCTCAAGACCTGCAGGGTCAAACACACTATAGAGTTCGTCTGGGCCCCCCATATCGCGATAGTGACCTTCTCCGAGTACTTCTTTAATTAGAGATATTAGTTCTTCCAATTGGAAGCCTGCAACTGGGCGCCCTTCGGCGCCGGGAGTGTAAAGGTTCTCGGGGTCTTCCTCTTCTGGTTCTCCTATCTCGACGCCGGGAAGCTTTTCAAAAACCAGTTCAAATATCTCTGATACTTCTTCGGGGCCCTTTCCCTGAATCAATTCCCCAATTGTAACAACAAGTTCATCTTGACTCATTTCGGCGCGGAATGGTTTTTCCATAGGATAGGTTTCGTCGGCCGGCGGGGGTTCGTCAGCAACAGTTTCATCGCCTCCTTTAAAGTCGGGATCGTATGAGGGGGCGCCGGGGTCCACGCGAGGATCATAGTCTGGATCACCTTTTATCTTCCGCAACAGATCCAGCGCAGCCTTTGACTCTGCAATGCCTTCTTCTTTCAGATATTCTTCTAAAATAATACGATAAAGATCGTCGCGAGAAATGTCCATTTGATTTTAGTCTCCGCCATTCTTGGGACGCGTGTCATTCTTTGGACGCTTGCCTTGCCATCCTCCTTGATCGAGGAAGCTTTTCCAGTTGCGCTCAAGGGGCGCCATAGACCCCTCGGCATTATTCATTTCTTCAGAGAGGCCGCCAATCTTATAGTGCTTTTTGGCCGTAACCCACGAGCGCACACGAGAAGTGCTCTCGACACGCATATCTGTCTCGCCCTCTTCGGTGAGAGTAACTGACTTACCTGTGACGTTGCGGTATTCTTTCTTAAGCCACTTAGTGACTTCTCCCAAGGTTTGTTCAATATCGTTTTCAAAACCGTTGGCGTGTACTTCTTTGAGTTGAACTTCTGAATGATAACTGAGGCACATCATGTTGCCATAAAATACAACATTAAATCCATCTAAAATGCGCTTATCGAGAATGGGGTCCCCCTCTTCTCTTTGAAGGCCGGCTTTAATCGGTTCTCCATCTTCCGTCAGCGCGCCATCATATGCATTGGCTGCAGCCTGTGAAAGTCCTTGAATAATTTCATACACTGACGATGTTTCTTTTTTCTTAGCCATTATCGGGTCTCCATCCTTTTAACCATCTTTCTTCTCTGCCAAAAATATATCTGTCATAGCAGGAACTACAGCATTCAAATTTTGTAAGGCAAACATCATCCATTGATTTCTTTGGAAAAGATCCGCAGACTGAACAATGTCTCAAAGATTCTCTATTAAATAGTTTTTTTGTAACCTTTATGCCATTTATATCAATTTTCTCTTGCCACTCTTCGTTTTTCTTAGTTTTCTTATAAAACTCTCGCATCTGTGAGAGGTACTCTTTCTCTTTTTCCTCATCCCAGTTTGCTTTTGGGTTAGCAATTGTTTCGGCGCCATACTTTTCTGATATAGCTTTTTCAACGGCGGCAACATAATTTAAATCTTTATCTTTCAT
>Ga0098039_1000627_pt1 | contig 14539 bp, 21 predicted proteins | sample 6_EtaG_FD_75047 | JGI IMG/M metagenome (GOLD analysis project Ga0098039, IMG submission 75047) | Marine viral communities from the Subarctic Pacific Ocean - 6_ETSP_OMZ_AT15160 metaG | ecosystem: Environmental > Aquatic > Marine > Oceanic | place: Pacific Ocean | collected 2015-01-08 | reverse complement strand
TAGCGATGAAGTCCATCATCTTGGACTTGACCGTCTCCTTGCTTGGCTTCTTTTCGGTCTCTTCGTCGCCCTCTTCAGCCTCTTCAGCCTCTTCAGCCTCTTCAGCCTCTTCAGCCTCGCCCTCTTCCTTGACATCAAGCTCTTCCGGGTCATCTTCGCCCGTTACCGTCCTGGCCCCCTCGAAGGCTGGCGGGCGCTCATCTTCACTGACCTCGTTGTCTTCATCGACTTCAGCGCCAACCTCACCGAGTCGGAGTTCGTCCTCCTTCTCGTATCCGCCAGCAGAATCACCAAGGTCCTGCATTGAGGACATGATGGCCCTGAGAACAACCCGGATAAGCTCCGCAAGCCACTCGTCTTTGACGAGGCCATGCATGCCGTACTCAGACTCTGTGTACTGCTGAACGGTCTGAACCTCAAAGGCCGTTGCCTTCGTCACCTGTCCACGCGCTGCGGGGCTTACGCCGATCACGCGCTCCAGGTCGTTCTCAACCATCGCCATGTGATTTTGGAGGTTCGCGCTGAGCGGGGCGTTTTGAATCGGACGGATCGCATCGTCGAGGGCTCGTTCAAAGTCTGAACTGACCTCAAGCACAAGCCCATCCTGGCCCTCCGTCAGCCCAGTAAGTTCCTCGGCGTTGAAGGTGCCCTTGCGTGTGACGTACTGTCGGGTGTCCTTCCGGGTAGCCATCGCCATGAAGGAGCGGTACGAGTTCAACTCACGAATCTGCGGCAGAATCCTGGCAGAGTGCGCCACGCCGCGCAGAGGAAACTCCGGCTCGTGGTTGAAGATGAGCGGCACGACGTGCGCCATTGGTCGGCCATCAGGCTTGGCAAACGGCAGCGGGCCTACAAAGATCGGCTTGTTCGACATCTTGCCCTGACCGAGGACGTAGATCTCCATCCGGCCCTGGTACAGGATGCTCGGGTCGTCCACATCCCGAATCGTGTCCTTCAGGTTGCAGATCTCCAGAACCCGGACGAAGCCGCTGTTGTCGCTCTCCGCCTTCTCTGTGTGCTTGGTGTTGCTGCGTCCCCCGGTGTCTGCGACACGACCAGAGAGAAAGTCTTCCCTCGCCACACCAGTCAGGCTCTCAAGGCCGTACTCGTCTTCGACCTCGTGCTTGCTTCGGTAATAGAGGTGCCCCCGGAAGCGCTCGTCTTCCGGATCACCCACATCCTGGTCCAGGACCATCTCCCACCATGGGATGACCCTGACCCACACGCGGTCAAGCGCTGAGCCTCGCCCAGGATGATAGCCGACCTTGACCCCGGAGCCGGGGTAGAGAAGCGCCTGACGCAACGCTGAGGTGATGCGCTGGTGAATCCTACGGCTACCCAGCCAGCGGTTTGCCACCAACTCAGCCTTTTCGGGATCACCCGTCCCCATTGCGTCAGGCGAAATCACAGTCCTCGCGGCCCTCGGGTACAGCGCCGAGAGGTACGAGGAGAGCATTCCCCACATTCGATTGACTTCAATGTCAATGTCGTGGGTCTTGTTTGAATATGGAGACACCGGGTTGCCACGCATGTGACGCCAGTACTGCGTCATGTAGCTGGCCTTGGCCATTGCCCAGTCTTCGCGACCCTTGCGCATCCGGCGGTCATGCGCCCGGACATGCTCGAGAACCACCTTGGGGGTGATCTCGTCTTCTTCCTCGTCGATGATCGCTTCGATGTCCTGCATTATCTACTGAAGCCCCTTTGTCGCCAGGAACGGGTTCCGCCGGGCCTGGTAGCGCCGACGACTGCGGCGGATCGGCGCCTCAGCCCTGGGTAGTGTACGACGATTCCACTCTGCAAGCATCAGCGCGTCCGAATGATCGTCGTGGTAGCCATCCTGTCCCTCGATTCTTCCGTTGTCTTCTCGGATATGCATCAACTCTTGCACCGTCGCCAAGTCGTTCAAGCTTAGCGCATCGCCGTTTACCATTTGCCGTAAGTGTGCATAACCCTGTTCCTTGCTGCCCCTGCTTGTTGTCCAATATTTTGGTGACTTCCCAGGCTTCTGGCCGGGCTTCGCGGGCTGAATCCACAGCGGTATCCCCGCTTTTCGGAACTCTCGCAGCCCAACGATTCCAGCGCCGCCAGGATTGCTCTCAACCAGGGTCTTGGCCTTATTGAAATGTCTCGCCAACTCGGCAGCCTTCTCGAAAAACAGAAGCTCACCGCCAGCATTTGTGGATAGCGTGGCAACCTGCCGGCCATCGTGGCTCAGAACCTGCGCCACAGCATGATCGCCCCCGTTGCACCAGGAGGGATCCACACCCATTGCATAGGTAAGGCCTGGCTTCGGCCTCTCGTAAATCCGAAGCTCCGTGTTGGATGGCGAGAGCGTGCTGAGCAACTCGTTCAAGTAGTCGGTATCAAACCAGGCGCCGTCAAAGATGACAAAGCCATCCTCAATTGTGAGCGGGTACTCCCGCCTGAACCGCTGAAGCCCGACACCGTTGACGCCATGAATCTTCTCATGCCGCCAGTAAAGCTGCTCCATGTTGAGGTCGTGGGTGCGCGCCAACTCCCACTCCTCTTGCTCTGGCTCCCAGCCCTCTGGAACCTTCTGCGCATACGCAACGTGGTCTGACCACTTGAAGAACCTGAAGCGGACATTCGGGTCGCCGGCTCGTTGCGCCTCAAGGGCGGTCATTACCTTCGTGTGAAACAGGTTTCCTGGCCCGTTGGCCGTCGATAGGATGATCACCTTGCGGTGGGGCCCAGGGTGCATTGTAGAGGTCACAGAGGCCCATACGTCCTCCGCATTCGGCCAGTACGCCAACTCGTCCGCATGCAGCCTCTGGTAGGTCCACGCCCGGCCCTCGCTTCGACCGCCGGCTGTAAGACATCTGAACCCAGCCTTGGTGTCAGCAAAGATGAGTTCCTTGCGGTTTGAGCGAGAACCTTCACGCCTCAGGAGCGTTGGAAGACTGTCGTGGTAGTGCTTGAGCTTCTCGAAAATGCTGGTTGTAGCTTCATAATCGTGCGCTACGACCAGGCACCGCACAGGATCCGGGGTCCAGTACAGGTAATGAAAGTTGTACGCCGCGGCCACCGTTGAGTCGCCAATCTGCCGGGGCTTGTAGTGGACAATCGTTTCCGCCGGGGAGAGGAAGTCCTCCATCGCGGATACTTGCTCGTTGAAGGGATTGTCGAAGTACCGGTCCTTGCCCTTCTCATCGATGATTTTGAGGCGCGAGATGAACTCGTGGGGGTCATCACCCAGGCTCAAGACCCGACTTCGGAGCCTGTGGTCCATGCGCTACGCCTCTGCAGTAGGCGTCCGCCACTTAGAGCCAGCGGTGTCGTTCAGATAGCTCCGAAGCTCTCGGGCCTCCTCGGCCCCGTGCTGCTTGCTATCGCCCTTGAACCGAACGTTCGCATACAGCTTGTACGCCCAGTCTTCGTTCTCTTGCATGCCGTTGACCACGCCATCGGTCCACAGCGAGTCCAGCAGCGCAAACTCTTCCTTGCTCATCGGCTGAGCCTCAGGGAAGTCTGCATAAAACCAGGCGACGAACCGCGCATCATTGGTCCAGCGAGTCCAATCAGACAACCCAACGCCTTGGCTGAATCGGCCGTCTTTTCTCGAGCGTCGGAACCAGTCCTTCTTGAGAAGAACGCCCTCGTCTACAAGCTCACGAACGAACCTGCGAAATGAGATCTGGATCTCGTTGGGCTCGTAGATCCAGCCCGTCGTATCCAGGTCCTCTCTGCTATCGCCGAAGTCAGACACTACTCAAGGACCCCGTAATCGTAAAGAAGCTCGTATGGACGGAAGACCCCCGTATCTTGAGCCTCGCGCATCTCTCGGCCTTCTTCAGACTCCTCCAGCATGGGCACAATAATCTCGTCAAATGCCTGCCCAGCCACGTCGGTGGCCGCTCTGCCGGTCATGTAGTCAGCGGCCTCGCCCATAATCTTACGATACTCCTCCGCATCGGACTCAGAGAGAAACGTTTGCTCCGCCGGGGGCCTCCATGTCTTCAGACCCTCTTGCCGCCTCTTCTCTGTCTCCAGATCCTCTCGCAAGACGGATATTCTATCACCCTCTTCCTCGTCCAGGAACTGCTCTTCCCTCCAGCGCGCAAGGATCGCCATCTGCTCGTCAAGGCTCAGACCTTCAGCGTACTGCTCATCGTAGGGAAAAGACGCCACCAACTCCGCCTCAGACCGCGCCCGCTGACTCGCTCGGCTCTGAATCTGCTCGCCCGAACCAATCGGCACCGTGAACTCAGCGCCCTCGTCAGGCGGAATGAGCGTCACACCAGACGTGGTCAGGTCAGTGATGCTACCCTCAGGTAGCTCATCACCGATATAGACCTTCCTGTAGGCCCCGGCGGCCATAGATCGGCCAATCTCCAGGTCCGTCTCAATGACAGCAGACGCCCACTCGGTCAACCCGGCGCGCGGATTCGGCACTTGCCGCCCGCTGCGCGGGTCCGTCATCCACGACTTGGGCGACCCAGCAGGCGTCACGCTCACCAGTCGCCAGCGCCGAGCCATTATGCCACCAATACGTTGACGGTAACCTTCGAGTCAGGGCCTGTCGTTCCAGTCTTGTCAGCCTCCTTGACCACCCAATGGGTAAAGCCGGACGCAAACGCAAGGCCCGTCTGGGCATCCGCATCGCCATAAACAACGGTCTGGCTGCTGCTTGCGGCAACCCGAATCTTGATGTCAGGCTCGGCCGAGCCCACCGTCGCCGATGTGCCGTCCAACAGCTTGTAGTAGACCTCGTGCGTGTTGCCGGTGTTGTCTACCTGAATCATTAAAACAGCGCCCGTGCCCCCGGTGATGTGCTGACTCTTGGGTGCCGCATTCTGAGAATCGGTCTCCATCTCATCAGTGATGAGCTTTGAGCCAAGCGCGGTGCCAACGGTGCGTACAAGTACAGCCATCTTCTACTCCTATGAGGTCACAATAGCGAGCTTAACCGCACTGCCCGGATCGGCTGTATTTGCCTGGGCCGCGCTGGTGGATGCCCAGAAGGTCAGGCTACTGAATGCCCAACCGCCTGGAAAGGTAAGGCTAATCTCGCTGGATGCGGTCAAGGGGAAAGTCATCGTCGGCGCCGTCGTACCAACCGTCAGGTCTGTGCCGTCGTAAATCTGAAGATAGATCGTGGCGGCTACCGCGTTGTCTGCATGAATCGTGTACAGAACGCCAGAGGTTCCTGTTGCATCAATTACCGGCGTGCTCGCTTGCACATCAGTCTCCAACAACAGCTTGGTGGTAAACGCGGCTGCTTGATTTGTGATGCTTAGGGCCATTGAACACTCTCCAGTGGGTACAACACTACCAGATGACTTGCGTAGTCGTCTCCATAAGCACTAACATCTACTCATGGAAAACGACGAAACCAACAACATTGAGATACCACACTCCGACATCGTTGAGCGAATCGGAGTCGTAGCGCCACCCGCTGATGCTCTCTGCTCTCCGGAGCAAAAGGCCAAGCTTCTTAACGAGGCCACTAAGAAATTCCAGGCCGAGTGGCGGAAGACTACGCCTTCTTCCGACGACGATTGCCGTCCGCCCGATTGTACGAGCGACTAACGGTAGCTATGTTTCCCTTAGAGTTGTTCTGAGGGTTGCCGTCCTTGTGGTGGACCTCTTTGCCCTTCGGCGGATTCAGCTTCGCATGCGCCTTGTTGCGTGAGGCGCGGTCCTTCTTGTCCTTCTTTGGCTTGTGGTCGCGCGTATATTCCGCCTTGTAATTGCGCTTTCGGCCACGACCATCAGTCTTCAGCCGCATCGCCTTCGCCAGCGTTTTTCTGTCGGATGCCATCTACTTCTTCTTAAAGCGCTTGGCCGCTGCAGCCACCTCGGGACCGTTGGCGTAGCCACGGGGCCTGCCCAGCTTCTTCTCCAGCCACGGAATGATATCAAAAGTCGGAGAGTCGCCTTCAAATTCTGTGGCCAATTTCCGAAGCGCATCCTCAGCATCGCGTGGGTTTGTATCTGCAAGCTCGCGGATGAGTACGCGAGCCTTTGCTGCTGAATCTTGCATCCCGCTCACTTCGTCAAGATTGTCCACAAACCGGCGGACATCCTCAATCGGGGCCTCTCGGACCCACTCCGCAGCAGCCCTCGCCCCGCTGCCGCCGGACTGACTTCTAAGCACATCCGCCATAGCCTCGTCAGAAGGATGCCGGCTCAGCCACCTCTGGCGAGCCGGAATCTCGTCAATAGGTGCCTTCAGCGATGTTCCAGGGCCGTATGGATTAGGGTATGGATGATGTGGACCAAGCTCCCAGAGAGCTTCATCGATCTCCTCAAGGTCCTGCATCAGTTGCGACTCAACCGCCGGATCGCCAGCACCGCCACGCGCGCGATGAGCACGAAGTCGCTCTTCCACCCTGGCGCGCTCACTCTTCCAGTATCGCTCCGGGCTTTCCATCACGCGCAAGGTCTTCTTTGTACTCGCGGGCGGTGGAACGATGGTACGCCCACCCGCCCGCATCGACATCGATTGCCTGAGTAGCCCCTCTGGATCTCCGCCTACAAACTGCTCGTATTCCATGCCTGGAGGCCAATCACCGCCCGGCGTCCTGCTATGACCAAGCTCTGGCGGCTCGTAATCCACGTCCATCCGTCTTTGGCCCGGACCAGGCTCTACTCGCCTGGCGCGCTCGTAGATGTCTTCGCTCCCGCCGCGCGCCCCTCTCCAACCCTCATAGCCGTAAGGCCTTCCGGCTCCAGTCGGATCCTCGTAACTCCTGAGGAACTCATCGCCCTTGGCCAAATTCGGATCAGGGTCCATGTCCTTGAGCAATCTGGCGCTCTCCGCGAGATCCGGGTCCATTCCAGCCGGAAGTGGCGTGCCAGGAGGACTATCCACCCAGTCTGAGAGCGTCTGAGCCTGGTACTCCCCTTCAGATAGGTTGGCCCGGCGCCAGTCGCGGAGACGCTCGGCCTCAGAAGCCCGCCCACCAGGCGTCTCCCACTTCTTACTCGCAATCTCAACAAGCTCATCAGCCACGCGATCAGCCTCAGCAGGTGACGCGCCGTTCGCAAGCGCCTTCGCCTTCGCTATCTTGCGCATCCGCAACAGCTTCGCAGCCAATGCGCCCGCGCCAAAGCCGCCAGCGGCCCACATAAGCGCGTTCCTTGCCGACTCTGTATCGCCCTCAAGCATGTACAACGTCGCAGAACCAACGTCCGATGCAAGCGTAGGATCAGCCAGAGAAGCCGCAGCAAGCACTCCCTGAGCCCCCGTCGCCTCGCTGAACGACTCGCCCTCATCCATGCGCTCCACTGCGCCAGCTATCCGGCCCGGTGGATAGATCTTCTCGGTGTAATACCCACCAGGATCCTCAGCGAACTCCTTGGCCTGGCCCTCAACCCATCCGCCAGCCCGACGAACACCCTCACCAACCTGTAGCGCCTGCTCCTTGGCAAACTCAGTGCCCCGCTCCCACAGCCTCGGCAGCGTCGTGCCAAACCTCGTGGACGGCAAGTCCATCGCCTCAATGACCGTCTGCAGGTCCTCGTCTTCGATTTCTTCTGGTGCCATTAGTCTGCTCCGTAGTCCTTCTTGGTTGCCCCGCCTGGCCGAGGATCCTCGCTCAGGAATAGCTGGCTTTCAACGGTCTCCCTCTCGCTAAGCGGAATCAGGCCCTTAGGATCACCACCAAGCTCAGCCGGCCTCACATATGTCGGAGCAGGCATCGTGCGCATGAGATGCTCTCTGGCCTGCTCACCAGCAGGATCAGAAGCGAACTTCCAGCCAGAAACACTATCCGGAGCGCCAACACCAACCCACTCTGCGCGGCCAGGTCCTTCCCAGGACTTCACGCCCGCCTCAAGACCAGGAGCCATCTGATACGCCGAGACCGTCTTCTGGTACGCACGGCGAATTGCCGGCCCACGATCCGCAAGCGGTAGCTCAAGTATCCGAGCACGCTGAGTGTCTCTTAGCGAGGCCCACATCCGGCGGTCAGAGTCTGAGACGCTGTCTGCGCCAAGTGTCTCCTGCGTCTTCGCGCTCTTGAGAGCCTCTGAAACCCTAGTCTGCTGCGGCTTTGGCATGTCTTCCCTCCAAATGAAAGACCCGGAGAGCAGCATAGCACTCTCCGGGCCCACACACACGAAGGAGAGAACACCCTTCGTGAGATGAACCTAAAACCGAGGTAACCCAGCGTCAACCTTCCGGAGGAAACTCGCTCACACCCCGCATGATCACATGCAGTGCTGGACCCTCAGACTTCGATGCATACACAGACCTTGCATGGATATCTACAACTTGAGCGTCGTCTCTAATGACACCAGCCATCACCATCGCATCCAATGCACACTTGACTACATTGTCGATATCAGGCTTTGAACCATGCCAAATACGACATTCAGGATCCTTCTTCCTGAGTAATCGCTTCGGTCGGTGAAATACTGCAATCACCTCGACCTCAATCAAGTCCTCACACGGCGCATTCCGCCAAGCTTGCCGCATCAGCAATGCTGCTGCTCGCTCCCAGTCAGCCGTCTTCTGTGGCGTATACAGTCGCACATGACCACCAACTGATGTCCCTCGAGGTCTTCCTTTGCCAATCGGTGGACCAGGTATCAAACACCTGAATAGCTCATTCATCAACGTACTCCTGGAACACAGAAGCAAACTGCCACAGTCGCTCCATGTCCGGCATGCCTTCCGAGATCTCAGGCTCTGCAGTACGAACCCATTCACGGATGTTGAATATGCGCTGCTTCAGTAGACCGTAGTAGTGCTTCTCCACGTACCACATACGAATACCTTCCAGCGCCCAGTTGAGGTCCAGGTCATGCACTGTACGTCGAGCCCAAGATGGAGTCTCTCGCCAGTCATCCCAGTTCAGTGACCTGATTGCCAACCATGCATGCCAATCAGACAACGCATTGCGCATGAACCTGGCAAACCGCTCAATGTCATGGTCAACATCCTTAGACAATGTCTCTACGGAACCAGCGCGTCTTGTTCCGTCCAGAGTTTCCGTAAGCGCCTTTTCCATACCCGAACTCCCACGGACGAATGCCCGCCTTGTACTCATCCCAGCCACACGTCCATAGGACCTGCTCGAACTCTGCAAACGACATCTCTCGCTGCCTTGGCCATCGTCCATCGGACTCCTTGACCGTCAGTTCCCTCAGGCAAGCAGGAGCATCGTCGTCTTCCGCAACACGGTTCCAATACGGAACAACGACCTTGGACTTCGAGTACCCAGGATTGCGACGTATGACCATCTGCTTCGTGCGCTGCCGTGGCCCCGCCAGCCTCTTCATCAGGAAGACCTGACGACATAGCTTGTTGACTCTACGATACGCAGTCCAGCTACCGTCACTGCTGAGCATGTGCGCATGAGCGAACCTCAACGCGAACCAAGCAGCGCTCTCTTGGAACCCGGTCCTCTGATGACTATTCACGCCCTTAGGGACGATCTGGTCCGATGCCAGCTTGAATATCTGCCATTTGCCCTGAACGCATGGCGTTGCCTTGCCTGAGCCATTGACCACAACGAATGCACGCCCGAATGGATCACACAGCACGTACTGGCTCTCCCCCCTCTCCAGGCTCCACCTATGCCCCTCGATACTCTCGGATCGGATCTTCTCCAGCATGTCCGTGTCCATCCCCACCCTGCTGGCCCCGTGAATGAGCACGACATCTCGCTTTGCGCGGAACACATCGGAACCCAACTCCCCGAACCCGGCATACCGGACCACTATGTCGCCCGGCAGGAACCACTTGGCCGCCCTGCCGCTGAGCTTCTTTAGCTCTGATAGCTGTGCCGACTCCCCCACCTCACTGAGGAACGATTGAGGTAGCTCGGCCTCCTTGATTGGAGCTTCAAGGCACCCGACTATGCCCTTCGTTGGATACAACGCGGCCAGGCATATGAAGTCTGCCATGTCCAGCCTGCGTAGCTGCTTCTCTGCGGCTATCCCCACGTATGCCTCCTTAGCTTGGTTGACTGTAACTCTTTAGCGCTGTGGCTGAAACCCTATGGAGCACTGAAGGGTGTATCGATGGGCATACCGCCCCACCACCCTTGTCCTACTACTGACAAACTGGCCCCGAGCGAAGTGAGGGGCACCATCCATCCCTAACTACTGACAAACTGGCCCCGAAGGGGCACTACTAAGTTCGCGAACGAAGTGAGCGAAAAAAAAAATCTGATAGGGCGGATGGGTAGGGACCGCCCCGAAGGGCGGTCCCTGGTGGCCGTCACCAGTGGCGGCGGCGCCCGGCTCTGGCGGTGAGGCTCTCGACCCACTCGACCAGGTCCATCTCGGTTTCACGCTCGGGTGTCGTCTCGACCTCCAGCCCGGACAACTCGGCGAAGGCGTCGGGGTGCTCGTCGCGGACGTGGGCGAACGTCTGATCCGCGGTGGGCTGCTGCTCGCCGCAGACGGGACACCTGCCCTGTGCGGCGTCCCGGTCGGCCTGGTCACTTCTGCGGGTCATCGCTGCCCCCTGGTCAAGCTGTTGCCGAACTCAATCAGCGCGGTGATGGCTAGGGCCAGAAGGGTAGCCGCGCCGAGGAGCACGAGCGGGGGGAACATGTCAATCTGTGTGGGCATGGTTGCTCTCCGTGTGTGTGGGTGGGTTTCTGCGGTCGATCTCCGCGAGGATTGTGAAGACGTGCCCGGCCATCATGTCCGCCTGCTCGAATCTCCCGCAGTTGTGAAACGTGATGTGCCAGTTAAGATTGTCCCGGGCCAGGTCGGTCAGTTCTCGGATTGTCTTGGTATCAAGGGTTGTCTTGGTATCAGGGTCCATGTGCCCTCCGTGTGTGTGGGTGGGTGGGTGGCGGGGGCCGAGGCCCCCGCCGGACTAGCTAGCTCTCGGTGTCGGTCTTGCTCTCGGTGTCGGTCTTGCTCTCGGCCCCGCTCTCCAGGCCGAGGGTGCGGAGGGCGTCCAGGACCTCGCCGCGCGCGGCATCGCGGGCGGCCCCGGCAGCGGCCCGCTCGTCGAAGGTCACGAAGGGCCCCGGGGTGAGTGAGTCGAATGCCTCCACCACCGCCGGCCACACTGCGGCGAGCATCATCTCAGCGGCGCGAAGGCTGCTCGCCGTCCGGGCAAGAACTACGTGCTGCTCGGCCAGGCGCTCCCGGTTCAGGTCCCGTTGGTCCGTGATCGACTTGATCACCTCGGCGGTCATGTCGGCGGCGAACTGGAGGCGGTCCTCGTCGGTGCCCTCCAGGTCGGAAGGCGACAGGTCGAAGTCGGTCATGGCGTGGACCGTGACCTCCTCCAGGATCTCCGGGGTGTGGGTCCAGTCGATAGTGCCGACGCAGTCGCCGGCCACCGTCACCTCTGCACAGATTTCGATGTCGTCCATCTCATCGCAGCCGGTGACGCTTCCGGTCACTTCATCGTTGAGGTTAAAAGTCAGTGTGGGCATGATGCTCTCCGTTCCGTGTGTTTGGAAGTGAACCGTTCACTTCCTGGTATGAATGTAGGCACCACACAGGGAAGACAACCCCTAATCTCAACTTTTTTTTCGGGTCACTCCGCCGCCGAGGTCGGCCGCCAGGAGGAGCGCCGAGCCCGCCGAGCCGAGCCGGGCCGAGCCGGGCCGAGCCGGGCCGAGCCGGGCGCCCTCGCTTCGCTCGGGGTAGCGGTGTGCCTCCTATCGTCGGCACCGGCCCTATCATCAGACGGGCAGACCAGGACCGAGGCAACGCCCCCTCCCCCGGGCCCCCAGTTTTCCACGCAACAAAAGCGAGCGCAGGAAAGCCCGCGCACCCCCGGAAGGGGTGGCGGGCCCTGGGCCGCCCTCGCGGCCCCCGACGGAGGGGCTACCCTCCCGCCGCCCTCACACGGAACCTATCGACGCACAGCCTCCAGCACCCGAGCCGGCACCGCTCCCCACGGTGCACGGCACAGCTTCGGATCAAGCGACCACCGCCCACGGCGGCGCCTCAGCACGTACAGCCGCACCCCCGCCGGCTCTCCAGGTGGGCGGGCGGCAATCCACAGGTGGAGCCCGTAGCCCGTCCGGGCCACCTCCAGCACCGCCACGCCCCGACGGGATAGGTGGGCCATGATATCGGCGATCAGGTCCGCCGCTGTTCTGTAGTCGTCCATCACTTGCCCGCCCTCCTGGCCGTGGGCCCGTGGTCAATGAAGCCCACCACCGGACCACGCGCGGACCCGTCGCAGAGTCGGCAGGTGTTGCAGGTCACCGCGCCAAGCTGCGCCGGGCATACAACCCCGGTGCGCCCGCCGGGCGTGGTGAAGCGGCGCCCGCTGTGCTGATAGGGCAGGACTACAGTGGCACGCCATCCGAGCTTGACGGCCTGGTCGGCCTCGTCGAGCGTGTCACAGCTTGCCATCAGCCGGCCCCGCCAGTGGTCAGCCGTCCGCCACCCGTGGGTGTAGCCCACAAGCGCCAGCCCAGCCGCGCGCACCTTGGAAGCGATGAAGGCCGCCGCCAGTGGAGAGCAGGACGCCGGGTCACCGAGCGCACCGAGCCGGACCATGCGGGCGGAAGCTTTGCGGGATTCCAGCGCGCGCGCCAGGTCGTAGAGCTTGCCCCGCTTGCGGGCGCGGGCCATCGATAGGAAAGCCATCACGGGTGTGCCGTGCCATGCGTAGCACTCGCCGTTGCCCCCGTCCGCCTTGCGGCGAAGAGGGCAGGCAACCGCCTTGCATGATTCCTTGCACTGCTCGTGATTCGCACCGATCCACCCGGTGGGCACGTCGCCGGTCTTGCTGTTCTTGCTTCCAGTGGTCCACATGACTTCAGTCATTGTCCACCCCCGTGGTCTTGAGCCGGAGCGACTCGCCGCCATCGGACAAGCCGAGATCAAGCGTTGTGCTCCGCAGCAGTGGAAGATCGAAAGCGTTGAGCCCTTCGCAGTGCTCGTGGTAGCAGCCCAGGCACACCGTCTGACCCTCGACGGTGTAGCCCTCGTCCTCGTGAGCCGTGCCCCCGCATGCCGCGCAAAGGGTACGCGGTTCGGGCACAGGGTTGCCCGTCGGGATCTGTCCCCCGGCGGCCTCAACGTGGGCGACGTGCAGATCCGCCACGCGGGCAGCCTGTAGGATCAGCGCGTGGATCTGCCGGGCCCCCTCCGGCGTGGAGTGGGGCAGGACCCGCAGCGACTCATAGATCAGGCCCTCCCATGTGGGCGTGACATCGATGTATTCGCCGCTCATGACTTCACCCCCGCCATGCTGCGCAGTTCCGCCTTGATCCGCCGGGCATCCTCGCCGCGCCAGGTCCCCGCGTTCGCGAGGAAGTACAACACGATCGACTTGGCCGAGTCGAAGCCGAAGCTATCCCTGATGTTCAGCAGGCCGCCCATGGCCTCCAGATAAGGGACCGCCGCATAATGAGGCTTCGCCCAGTTCTGCCGGATATCGTCGGCGACTTCAAAAAGTGCTCTTGGTTCCATTCTCTTTCCGTGTGTGTGTGTAGCTGAATGCTACCCCTACAATGTAGACACCAGGGAGCACATGGCAAGGGCTTTTCTGTAGGAATCTCGCAGCTTTACGGGCACCGGCCACGCCGAGCACGCGCCGGCCAGGGGCCGGAAGGACCCCAGAGAAAAAGGGATCCGCCCTATCACCAGAGCGGCAGACCAGGACGTAGGCAAAGCCCGCGCCAGGCCCCCTCCATCCAGAAAAACGCCGAAAAACCACCTCGCCCTATCACCAGATGGGCAGACTCGGTCGGAGGCAAAGCCACGCCACCCCCCACCCCGCCAGAACGACATTTCGCGACTTTGGGGGTTGCTCAGAGCCACACCCGTGCTTATGTTGCGCCCACACCATGAAGAGGAGGACACAAGATGGGCACATTGGCCCCAAAAGCAGTGCAGAAGCGGTTTTGGCTGTTGTTGAAGTGGTACAAGTTCGACCTGGAGGAGCTATTTCCGCACGCAATCGACGTGTGGATGCGCTCACCAGCCGACTACGGGGCCACCGAGCCCACTGAAGGGCCCTCCTAGCTCCGGTGTGTGTGATGGCGCGCTCCTACAGGGTTTTGGTGGCGCGCCGGGCGCGGTTTGGGGGTTCGCCCCTGGGCCGCGCCCTCTTCATTGGCACCACGGGGCCCCGGATGGGCCGCTCCACGCCCGATGATGGGCCGGATGGTGCCATTACCGCCGTTTTCGCAGTGATTTCGCGCACTTGACACTGCTGGAGGGGTCCCTGGCCCGCCGTTCCAGCTTTCCACGGTTCAACCTGCGTTTTCGGGCAGTGCTTGAGAGCACAGAATCGGCCATATTCGGCTTTGAACCTGCAATAACGCCGACCCATACCTCGCCCCGGAATCCAAGTACTTCCCGCACATCCTCAGGTTTCAGTGGATCTTCCGGCAAATCTACCAAGCAATCGATGAGCACGCTATCCTCACCCATGGAGGGTACCTGGATGGGTGGCGGCAGAGAAGACAGACTGACCTCTCACCCGGACAACTTCAGTCTCTGGGAGGAGCCAGGCACAGCGGAGCGCAACAAGAAGGCTCGCACTGGCCGTCCTGTAGGCAAGGGCGAGCAGGCTCTGGCAGCGATGCTTCGGCTCTGGCGTCTCTGGTCTGAGCATGTGGGTCCACATGAT
>Ga0098039_1000622_pt1 | contig 14612 bp, 5 predicted proteins | sample 6_EtaG_FD_75047 | JGI IMG/M metagenome (GOLD analysis project Ga0098039, IMG submission 75047) | Marine viral communities from the Subarctic Pacific Ocean - 6_ETSP_OMZ_AT15160 metaG | ecosystem: Environmental > Aquatic > Marine > Oceanic | place: Pacific Ocean | collected 2015-01-08 | reverse complement strand
TACAATATGATACCACGCAGAAGGATCTCTATACAATGCATTGGTATCCATGTTCCCTTCATTAGAACCACCACTACCCACATTCCTTAAATAAATTGAATCATCAGTAAATCTAAATGCATTAGAAATTCTACCCGAAGCATTACCTCTGTTTGAAGCCACGGTATTCGTTCCGGAGGAAGCTAAGTTAGCTCTTTTAACCTAACAACTAAGAGTCCATGTTTTTTGATTTCCAGCAATCGCTGATTGAAGGTGGTTTAGATAAGCACTGTCACCATCTTCAAGCCGCAAACCATTCTCCATCACGCCATTATAAAATTCTGTTACTCCGCCGCCTATAAAACCTAAAGGATATGTTAAAATGCTCATGCGTGATTACCTATTATTGTGATTAATGTAAATGGAGATATTATAAATTGCATTATTATTATTAAAAATATATCAAGTGTAATTTTGTGATCCAGAATATGATCCATACATATATGTTCCATCTGAAGTAAATGTAAAAATATCAACCGCGCTTGCAGTAGAAGTCATTACTGGTGCTGTGTTTGCAGGCCATTTATAACCTGTAGACCACGCAAGAGTCTTTGGAGATGATGCTTGTGTCACTCTCATTATATAAACTCCACCTGCTTTATGATTTGTTGCAGAAGCCATCGTTCCATTATGAGCAAGAGACAAATAAGCAACTTGAGCTGTATTCGCATTCCATGCAATAGATGTTCCAGAAGTTAATGATTGGTCATTAAAGTATTGTTGAGCAGTAAATGTAGTTTCAGCAGCAGGATCTACTCCACCAGCTGCATCCGCCCAAGACAAATCCGTTCCATCGTGAGTTAAAACTTGGTCAGCAGTACCTACGGCTAATGCTGTCGGATCACCAGAAGCATTTCCATAAATAAGTTTCCCTCTTGCAAGTCCTGCCATTTTAGCAAGTGTGACTGCATTATCAACTAATGAGGCTTCAACTGCCCCTGTCATATTAGTCATAACTCCAGATGCAGGAGTGCCTAGTGCTGGTGCAACAAAAGTTTTATTAGACAGAGTTTTTGTTGTTTGAGCCAGATAGGTATCTACATTATCTATATCAACTTGTGCCATTCCAGCGTCCGCATCGTCCATAACAAATGCATCTCCACTAGCAACCGTTGGTGTAGTAACTGTTGCACCAGCATCCATGACGTTAAGTTCAGTGGCAGTTGAAGTTATTGCTGTACTACCTAAAACTAATTGTCCATCTGGTACTACTGCTCTTGCTGCACCCACTAGTGTTAAATCATCTTCACTTTCATCCCATAACATATATGCACCAGAAGTTGCACCAAAGTATTTAACATCATGTCCCGTATTATCCACACCAACCGTAACTGCTCCTTTCACTAATAATGCATCAGCAGTAGCATGATCTTGTTGAAGATAAAGAGTAGTTGAACCAGACGCAGATGAATGATTTTGAATTATACTTGCAATATTTCTTGTAGATGTAGAAGCTGAATTTGAATCAATATAAAGAGCAGAACCAGTAGTCATAGAATTATCATAAATGTTTATGGATCTTCCATCAGTAAGTGCTTCAGCTTGAATGTCAAGAATAGTTCCAGTTGTAGCTGCAGATGCAATCTTTGCGGTATTTGAAGTAGTATGTTCTGCATCAATTTCAAAAGCATATCCAGCACTTCCAGTAGTAAGATTGGTATCAATAAATAATCCTCTTCCAGCATCTGCTTGAAGAGTAAGAGTAGTTGCACCAGTTGCTAAAGCATTATTATTAATTATAGTTGCTAAACTTCTTGTATCTGTCTGTGCAGAAGCTGAATCAATATAAAGAGCAGATCCTGTAGTTAATGAGTCATCATAGTAATTAATACCTCTACCTGTAGTAAGTGCTTCAGCTTGAACATCAAGAATAGTTCCAGTTGTAGATGCAGCTGCAATCTTTGCAGTATTTGTAGTAGTTTGTTCTGCATCAATTTCTAAAGCATAATCACCATCAGCAAGATTAGTATCAATAAACAACCCTCTTCCGGCATCTGATTGGATGGATATCCCTGTAGTTCCAGTTGCTCCAGTATGATTTTGAATAATTCTCGCAAGAGTCCTTGTTGTTGTATCAGCTTGGTCTTGATTAATCACAAAAGCAGAACCAGTAGTCAATGCCGTTGCATTAACATAAAGAATGTCATTGGTAGTTTGTGACCCAAGAATTTCAACTAATTTAGCATCAGTATCCACACCAGTAACCTTGAGTCCAGGTTTTCCTGCTGCAGCTTCTTGTTGAAGATCTACTGTATTGATAAATGCATTTGCCCAATATAAAGTAGTATTTCCTAAATTATAAGTAGAATCTATATTAGGAATAAAATGAGAAGCGATATCTGCATTAAAATCTACTGAATCAGTATCATCACTCCCAAGAGTTAAATTTCCATCTGCAGAAATTGTTCCATTTGCATGAATATCTCCATGTACATTAAGATTTTCTCCAATCACCATACTCTTAGAAACACCCACACCACCAGTAGTAATTATAGAACCGGTGGTATTACTTGTTGAATTTGTTGTGTCAGTTAATTTGACAAAGTTAGACATACCTCCAGTTTGGGTCATAGCTAACAATTCATTAGTTTTTACCCTCCATTGGTCAAAGGTATCTGATAGTGCGACGTTAGCGGACATTTTTTATAACTCCTTTTTACTTATTATCTCTTGAAGAAGACACTTAATTTCAAGCATTTCATTCCTTACATTATTTAGTTCCTCTACTTTATGTTTCATTTCTTGCCATTCATAATTGGCCTGAGATATGTGTATTTGTTTTTGTCGATGATTTTCCAAAGCAACTCTATCTGTATTAAGAAGTGCTTTTGAATGTAAATCTCTTATAAAAGATTTATTTTCTGTTTGAACTGTTTCCATATTATTAATCCAATGCAATTACTCTCATATCCCGCACTTTCGGAACTGTGACAGCATTATTAGAAGTAAGAACCATCTTTACTGCAAATGTTCTAAATTTATCATACTCAACATTACCAGATGAATAAGTAATTTTTTCATTCACGGATTTATAAACAAACTCCTTAACATCTTCACTACTTCCAGAAACTATTGATGCATCAGTTTCTTGATTCATAAGTACATAGCTCTTATCATCAAAATCTGTTTGATCATCTTCTGCTTTTACTTTATAATAAAGATGAAGGTCTGTGCCTAATGGTTTATACGCATTTAAAATAACCTTTATATCTGAAGCATCAAATCCATCTTCTAGTGTTACTCTTCGTGAAATATATTTCGCATTAATATTTCCACCAGAAGTGGAATTTTCTCCAACTATAGTTGCTACAGCAGCATCTGCTTGTCCAGAAACATTTGGATCAGAAATTGTAACAGTTGGAGTAGTTAAATAGCCAGATCCAGCCATAGATATCAACCCATTCGCTAAAACAGGAACCACATTTGATACTGCACCAGCGACAGTTCCCAATTTTATAAAGGTATTTGAATGGTTTGCAGCAAATCCAGAATTAGTATGATCAGCATCTTGTGCTAATTCATTAGATTGAATACAACATCCATTAGCAAATACACCATAACAATTTGCACTGGTTTTAATAGTAATAGTAGATACATTCGCTAATGTATTTCCATTTATATAAGTCTGATGAGTAACAATTCCTGCAGCTGCATTATCTGTTGCTGCGGGGTCTGATACTATAGTTCCACCTGCGTTATTTGCAACTACTATTACACCTTCTCCAATTACAAATTGTCCAGAATTTGTAGTATCAACTGTATAATTAGAATTTCCTGATTCTATAGTACCAGTTGGTGAAAGAGTTACTTCAATATGAACATTAGCATTTGCAGTAACTCCTGCTGTTCTATCTGGAGCTGTTATTGCTGCAGTAAAAGCAGAAGGTGCTACATTTGTATATCCACCACCAACTGTAGTTACAACAATATCATTTGCAGCAATTCCAGCATCATCAACATTATTTTCAATAGTAATCACACTCATTCTATCAAGGTCTATGACCGGAGAAATATGAGAATTTGAAGTTGACATGGTACAATTAATAAGAAACATTCCATTAGTATTCATTGTCATCTGATGAGTACCTGTCAAATTAATACTTTGGTCTGGACTAAATGCGGTAAACCCCTGAGCAGTATTAGCAGTATCATATGAATTATAAGTAAAATCTGAAGTTGTATTACTAAACTGGATAGTTGAAGTTGTAGTCTTAAATGTTTGATACTCAACATTTGCTGTATTTCCTGCTGCTCCATTTGCATGAGAAATAAAATATGCATAGTTGTTAGATCCACCAGTTCCAGTAAAATTATATCGGTTTGAACGGAACATTAACATAACACTTGGATTAGCTTTCCATTCTCCAGAATTTTGTGGTTCAAAATATGAACCAACAAATGGCTGTTTAGAAATCTTTCTTGTAGTTCCTGTTGAATCTTGACCTATACCTCCAGTATATAATTTATATTCTGGACTATTACTTGTTATAACAATTGCATATTCATCTGGAGTCAAATAAACCGGAGACTCAAATGTAAAAGTTGTATGTGTAGTAGTATTACTAGATGCTGCATTTGCGACAGATGATGTTTGAATTTCATCTGGTTTCATTGTTACTTCTGAAAATGGTAATACTATAGAACTACTTGGAAACCCATTTACCATTGGCCGAATTTGCACTGTTACTGGAAGCCAAGTATCCTTGTCACTAAACCAAAGAGTTATATCTCTAAGAAACATCCCCATTGGATATGTACTTGGGTCTATAAAAATAGACTGTGCCATTGGATTAATCCAATTGGTTTGGGTTGTTTGCCGAGAAGTAGTATCAGTAACAATTTCTTCATCACCGATAGACTCTCTACGGAGAATGGGCTCTCTAGTAGAAATCAAAAGTTTTTCTCGATTCTGTAATAATCCTTTAGCTTTAAACGTTGATTCAGCAACCGTCGTAGTAGAACCCAATTCATTATTTGCCTGATCAGTAATTCTTATAATTCTATCACCAGTTCTAAATATTCCCGCAGGAATATCAATATCACCAGCAATTTCTCCATAATCATTTGTTTGCATTCTGGATACACTATTTTCAACAATACCTCTAGTATTAGCTTCTGCTGTACCAATAGTACCATTAGAAGATGAAGTTAATCCAGTAACTACATTTGCATCCGCAAATCCAATTCCAGAATTTGATATTCTATTATTTTGTAAAGTAACTGGAGAACCTGAAGTAGCACTTGAATTTCCAGTAATATCTGTAATCCAAAGTGAAGCCACATTACTTACTGTATTTGAAGAAAGTCTTATAATACCTCTATTATTAGCAGAATCTTTAATTTCTTCTCCATCTTTAAATGCTCCATTAGCACCCGCAAGAGTCAATTTCTTAGCTGGTTCTGTATTAGCATTCATGTCTGTACTACCAATCCAGACAAACACATTAGCAAGAGGTTTTAATCCTTTAGCGGAAAAGGATACTCTTTGAGAACGCACATATGGAACCACACTCATATCAAGTTTACGATTACCAACCGTTTTAACAATTGATTCCACTGGATCATCTGATTGAATACCAAATTTAGATTTATTTTGACTAATAAGTTTAGTACTTCTTGTATTAGTAGCAACACTTCCAGAATTGGCAACTGCTGTGTTTGGTTCTGGATTAATTTGTTTCCCTGTCCAATTGACAGTCCAATCGTCCCATTGTGCACCAAAACCAACTCTTCCTTCAGATGAACTTAGTGTCCAATTATCATGATGTCCTTCAAGATTTGTAGTAACGTCTGGTCTGGTTGTATCATCAAACCAAGTATCAGAAGGTGGATCAAGTTTCATTGACCCAATAAAATTTACAATATTAAAGGGATTTGGAGCCGCTGTTCCACTTGTAAGGGGCTGCTCAATAAATACACTATTTGTATATGGTAATGTTACCAAATCTCCTGTTTTTACTGTATTATTACTAGTAGAAGAATCATAAGAAAATCTAAAATTATCATAAAAGAATGGAGGTCTTAATTGTTTTGTTGCAAAATGTATTGAAGCATTGTAATCATCTAATGTTACATCTCCAACAGAATGTCCAGCAAATGGATCTACCAAAATTCCATTTTTAAATCTTGAACCAGTAGAATTAAATAAAGAATCTTTAGAACCATCGGAAGTAATATCTGTTGATGCCGTCTCTTTTTCTAGTATATTAAGGGAGGTAAAGTATTCCAACCTTTCAATCCTTTTCTCAAGTTTCCCAATATCTCTCATTGTAAAACGCTTATTGTCAATATATCTACTTTCAATATCTGTCAGTGCAAAGGTATAAGCGGGGATTTTCAAAGTATAAAGTGTCATTGAATCTTCATCATCAGGCGGAGCGATTGGATCAGCATTCGCTTTTCCTTTAATAATTTCAAATTGCCTGTCTCTTGTTAAGGTCAGCTTATCAATTCTTGGAAGATAATATGAATAATCAAGAGTAGATGTAGTGTCTGAATCTGGAATAAGAATACTTCCAGGAGTAATTGCATCTGTAGACGTTGCTATATCATATGAAACGGCGGTTGTTCCATTATTTGTGTTTTCTGCAATATAAGGTCGAAAATCTACACAATCTGATAATTTAAAAGATTCGCCAGTAGTTGGACTTGTATAAGTTGGAACATTCCCATATCCAAAAGTATCAGCTCCATTATTATATTCTCGGTCTGAGCCTGTAATTGGGTATGAACTAACAGTAAAATACCCTTTACCAGCATGAGCAAATCTATCAAATATAATTACAATTTTACCTTTAGGTGGAGAATATCCTGGTTTAAGATATACTGAGGAATGTCCATAATAATTATCTCTCATACCAGTATCAAGTGCATATGCAGAGGTAATATTATTAGCAGTCGCACTCAACATTGTATTTGAAATATCAATAGAAAGAGAACCAGAATCTACAATTTTAACAATATTAAACACATCAGTAACCGGAAGCTCAATCTTTTCTCCAACAGTTCTCGTTGGAGCATCAACAAAATATTGACCTACCCCTTTATGAGTATTAAGAGTATTAGCGCTTGGAGATCCACCAATAGTTGTTACATTATATGCAACATTTCCATTTCCTTGAGTAATTGTTTTAGTTCTTATATTTCCAGCAGTAGTTTTTGTCGCTGTATATGTAACTGCAACGTTTACTGCACTTGTACATCTTGTTTGAATTACTGCAGAACCACTTGATACTGCTATGGATCTACTTTCTCCATCAGTATTTGCAAAACTTAGATATTGACCATTACTTACTGCGGTATGACTATCAGAAGTAGCATCACTTCTACTTTTAGTAATAACAACAAGAAAATTTTCATCTGCTTGTGTTGCTGTAATAGGACTTCCAGCTATACCAAATGCTCCACTATCTGTAGGAGTAATAGTAATTTGACCATTTGCTAATGTTTCACCACTAGTTGAATATTTGTATGTATAAGAAAAATTACGTGTGTTTGCTAAAGGTGAATCTGGTAATGGATAAATCAATGTATTAAGATGCGTAGTCTTTAAAATTGCATTAGCATTTGGGTTTTCTCCAACTTTAGATCTCTTATGAACATCCGCATTAGCAACTCTCCATAGTGCTAGTGTTGCATCTTGAGATGCAACTGAAACAGATTTTACATCTTTTAATTGAAAAGAAATATCAAAAGTTGAACACTCTCCAGAAATTGGACCACCAGTAGAATTGGCAGAAAAATATGTCCGATTAGACATATTTGAGTCTAGTTGAAGAGAAGTAACGGTTGAATTTCCAAAAGAACTAACAACATTTCTGGTATATGTAACATTTGCAACACCATTAGCTGATGTTTGTTCTTCCAATAAGATAACACCATCACCTGAAACATTGTATATTGTACTACTTGGATTTTCTAAAGCTATATTAAAATTTCCATCTACAACAGAATCTATTGCAATCATTTTATTTAAAACTGGAGTTGTTATCTTAACTGTTGCTCCATTATAAGCATTATCAATTTGTGCAAGTTTTGCAAAATGAGTTGTATTAGAAGTTGACCCATCTCCAATTCGATAAAAAGTAGAATTTACATGGCTTGTAGTAGAAGTACCAATTTTTACTATGTCTGTTTGCATTGCAAATGTGCTAGCTGTAGAATTCGCATATACATCTTCTGAAGAATATAATTCTCCAGCAGATCCAAGATAACTGATTGTATCGCCAACAACTCCAGTTTTATTATTTGATGATCTCACATCATAAAGATACATAATATAATCTGAATGATAATGAGAACCATTTGCATCATTTCCAGATCCAGTATACCAATCCATGTCTCTGACACGGGCTGTTCCCACTTTAGTTCTTGACTGATTTGTTAAGTTTGTTGTTCCATGTATAGTATCAACTGTATCAGTTCCTGTTACTACATTTGCAGAAAGAACAGAATGTAAATCTAAAATTTGATGGGCACTAACATCAAAATATCCATTAGCACGTTCAACATGAAGTTTATTTCCAAAAGAAGTATTCAATCCAAATGTAGATACATTCGCAGTATCACGCCCCTTATCTACTGTGACATACTTAGTTGAAATATTTTCATATTCATATCCCTTAACATATGCCTTACCAGGATCAAGACCAGCAGAATACTTATTTTCAAAATGTATACTCTGTCCAGAAGTATCAGTAGCTAAAGATCCATCAAGAGTTACTACAGTATTTGATATAATTGTATCAACTGTTGCTGTTGTTGTTGTAGCCCCACTTAAATATACAATATCACCTATTGAAAGTTCTTTTTGAAAAAGAGTTCCAGCTCCTGTCAATCTAGATGCTAGACCAGTTCCAGAATTTGCTGTAGTGCCTGTAATTCCTTGATGAGCAACCTTTTGAAGATTGAATGGTATAACTGTATAATCTCCAGATTCATCAGAAGTTCTTCTAGCAAGAACTTTTTCTAATTCTGAATAAACTGGATATTTTACTTCCTGGAGCTTTTGCCCAGAACTAACTTTTAAAAGTTGATAAAAGTTCTCATCAGCTGCCGCCTCTACTGGATCAGCAGCGGAAAAGGCTTTCTTACTAAGAGATAAAGTAAGCGTATATCTATTCGCCCCCTGAGCAGCATAGTTATATGCTCCTTGAGCGGGGTCAAGTAAAGAACCATCCCCATCAGAAGTTGTAATGGTTTCAGTAACCTGAATTCCAACACGGTAAGAAGGAGTAGAAGTATATTTTTCAAGAGTTAATGTCTGGGCATCCAGCATAACAAAGAACCCCCCAACATAAAAAACTCCAGAATTAATACTACATACTGAACTATTTGCTACAGCATCAGCAAGACCAGAAACCCCAGCCGCGCTTATTGTGTTAGCAGATATAGAAGAGCCAACAATTGTAATTGTTTCACCATCTTGAAATGTATTATTATTCATGTAATGAAACATAAGAGTAGGTTGCTCTGAAGCAGTTCCTGCCTCAGTAGATACAATCCTGCCCCTTGCATTAGAAGTTCCACCATTAATGATTGTGTTCGCAAAACTTGAAACAGAAACATCAGCACCTGAATACTGAGTTTCAAGTTTCAAAGACTTTGCTTCATTGTCATAATTAAGTTCACATCCTAGAACTATACTACCATTCTTAAAAAGGTGTTCACCATGCCTTTCTATTTGTTTCTGTAGAATAGTCTGAAGCTGTGTAACTTCTCTGGCTTGAACCGCATATCCTGGTTTAAATAAAACCCTATGAAAATTCTTAGTCTCATCATAATCATCATAATAGGGATCAACATTAAAGTCTGTAGAAAGCGCCATTTATACTTTTCCTAATTGATTTAATATAATTATTTTGTGAATTTTAAATTAATGTTTAAAATTCTATAATCAACTTAACATCTTCAATTTGATCTGACGCCCGTGTTACTGGCGAACGATTTTCCACATAGAGAATGTCTCCAGAAAATCTTGTCAAATCTCCTCCTGTAACCGCACCAGAACCATTAGCTGTAGCAGATGCACCAGAACCACCACTTACACCAGTATTGGCGGCAATAACTTCTGTCGTAGTAAAATATCCATCGATACCATTATATCCATCTGTAGTAGAATTCCCAGCCGGAATAATATCTGTCAATCTCAAAGTATTATTACTTGTAAAATCAACCACTCTTCCTGTGCATCCAGAAGTCGCTCCAGTTACTAATTCATCTGTAGCAAATACTGTTCCATTCCAAGATGTAATAACAACTGTAGTTGCTTGATCAATAACTGATGCAGTAGAAATATCTCCATTTGCCCAAGTTGGTTGAGCAAGAAGTCCTACTTTACGAAAATCATTATTTGTAGTAAAATTATTTGATTCAGAATACTCAAGTCTAGCATTGGTAAGAACATAATATCCACCAAGTTCTTTAATAGCATCTCCACCATGTCCACCAGCTGGGCCGACAATAGGTGTTAATGTCGTAGCAGAAATAGACTGACCAGTAGTATTTGAAACAATTGAAATAGTTGCATTGGAATAATTATTCCCCCCAGCAATCACTGTTATAGCATTAACTCCACCAGTAGAATTAACTGTTGCTCTTGCATTAGCACCCTGTCCATCACCAGAAATTACAACTTTTGGTCCAATTACATAAGAATCTCCAGAAGATGGGGCTGTTATAGCGGGAGTCCATGTTACTACATCAGTACTTGTATTAAAATCAGTAATAGTTCCACCCTGTCCACTCGCAGAACCACTTGTAAAATAGATATCACTATTCACAAGAGCATCAGTGGCAAAACTTGAACCATCAGCAATTTCACATGAAGTTGTAGATGGAGATGCACCTGCTTGGACAGTAGAAACTTCACCATGATAACCCAATCCCCGTGTGGTCATATGGATAACTTCAATAGCTCCATTTCCTCCAGCAGCTGCTGCAGTCGCAGTTTCTACATCAAACTGAACTTGACCAGGGGCATTATCATAAGTATTGGCAAGATAACCATTCGCTCTTCTGACTGTAGCGACAGGAATGTAATTTGGTGTTACAAACTTCAAGGCATCTGCCGCTGAAATTTGATACATAAACTTCCATTTATAGCCATCAGTAGTTGAAATAATACTAGTTCCTGTTCCAGTTGGTTTAACTGTAGAAGTTGTCGCATCAGCTCCAGCAGATGTAACATCACTATTTGACAAACATTTATACACATTATAAGCATCTGTCATAACATAAAAATCTTGACTATAAAGATCCGCTTCTGTGTGAGTATATGCAAAATAATTGGTATTATTAGTCCAGTTTTTACGTGGAATCACATGAGAAACATCTGAAGAAGTAATCTTCTTCGCTGCGATCATGTCTCGCCAGTTCTCATAATGGGTATTAGCTACCGCATCAGTGGGAGTTGGTGGTGCTGAATCATTAGTCCACGCTGTAACTTTTCCTATGAAAAGGTACATATTTGTGTTAAGGAGCCCGCCAGAGTCGGAGACTACCGCCCCAGAGGTAGTGGACACCTCGTCAAACGCCTCCACAAATTGCTTGGCGTTATGAATACGAAATTTGTTAGTTACTATAGCAGGCATTTTGAATTTCCTCCAAAAATATTTAAAATTGTTGTTCTTTTATATTTAGTCAAGAAGTTATTCTCTCTTCTCGCTCTATAAAGAAAGTTATATCAGACCTTGGGGTCTGAAAGTCCGTTTCGGTTGATGACATAATCATACTAGTGTTATTAGCAATTTCTTTGATTCTAAATCTCTCAGCGTCATACAAAAGCATTTTCGCATTATAATGTATATCTTCAAATAATAAATTATTATCACCTTCATATCCTAATTTTCCTATTGTAGAAGATGTTGGCGTATCTGTAGTTGTATCATCTAACAGTATAACATTTTCATCTTGTGTAAGTTCTCCATCTTCATAAAGTATTCTCTCACCATCTTCAAGAACAATATCATTTCCATGTCGATTGTAAAGTCCTTGTATTGTCATATCAATCCAATCATTAATTAGAAATTGATATTCTCTTCCAATTTCATTAGTATCTGTAGTTCCTACTTCACACTTCATAACTCTTGGATTTAGTATCGGTGTAGATTCAAAATCTCCATAATAAATTCTATAATCTTGAGCGGAACCAACGGTTGCTGAATTATCAACAGTAATTTGTGTCATGGTCGCATTAAGAGCTGTGATATCTGTAACAGTTCCATTTGCATACCTTAAAGTTCCTCCAGCCGCTCCATAAGGGAATATACCACTGGCGATAGAAACAGTAGTTCCAGATTGAGTAATCTGACTATCACCCCATTGTTTTGCATAAGTATTAGCACCTACAGTAACCGCACCCTCTGTAGTATCTGGAGTATAACTTTCAAGTAAAATACTATCCGCTGTTTTATCTCCTTCGAGAGCTATATTTGCTACAAAATCTTCCATTGGAATCGTTTGTACAATATTATCAAGATAATCTTCTTGTAAAACATTATCTATTTCTTCTGTCAAAATGTTATCTTCTTCTGTTACTAGATCTAAAAGATCATGATAAACCAATCTTTGGGTAGTATATTGAATTTCTTCTTCAGATGATATTCTACCAGGAGCACCTGTAGTATTAGTTTCTAAAATAAATGAATCATATATTCTGTCATTAGAATTCTCAAGAACAAGTAAATAATCTTGTGAGGTTACTCTTTCAAGAAGTATTGTTCCACCCCCAGATGCACTATACAAATGATCTTCATAATCTTCTAAGGTTAGGGGAGAAGCAAAGTCAACCTCAAATTGTGTATTAGTTCCAACAGCCTCATTTTTTCTTCCATAATCTGCTGAAAGTATTTTTGCTGTTTGGTCTATATCTGCTGAAAATTCTCCTATTATCCTTGAAGAATGATCTGACTCTTGAACTAGAAAATCTCCCCCCTCAGTAGTAAGAGAAGAAATAGAAATAGGAGTTTCAACAGATTCAGATACATACTTATCACCATTTTCTGCCAAGAGTTCAAATTCTTCTCCACCTGTAAGAGATAATTCACCTTGTGCTTCATAAAAATAATTAGATACTGCACCATCAGATTCAGCCCTTGCCCAATTCATTTCATTTAGAAGTCTTCTTCTTTCTGTAGCAAGTCTACCAAAATCTTCTTCTGCCAATCTTCCATAAGTATGATTTAATGCAATTCCACCAGTACCATCTTCAAGACCAATATAATCTCCCTCAAGCTTAACCGCACCAGAACCATCTTCAAGTGCAACTTCATCTCCAGGAGCTTGATCCAAAGCTGATGATAGTGGAATGTTAATTTCTAATGGTTGAACATCTGGAAAAGAAGGAATAACCGATCTTTCTGTAATCATTTTCCCAGAATCATCTTCAAGAAGAACTACACCAGCTTGTGCTATATCTACTGATTCAAATGCAACAAATTCTTCCTTACCTCCAACTTGTGCAGAAATTAAACTTCCAAGTATTGTGTATTCATCTATTCTGCCCCATGTAGCAGCATGTTGAAATTGTGATGAACCAGAAGTTAGAGAAACAAAAGGAAGCAATTCTTCTTCAAGTCTAATAATACTTCTGGAAAGATCTTCAGAATATTCAGAATCTTCAAGTACAGCTCTACCACCATCTTCAAGAATAAGGTCTGAAGTTACTGCTGATACAGTAACTTTAGGTGTGATTTCAAAAGCAATTGGTTCTCTTATCACATCAGACATTACATCGCCACCAGCTTCAGAAAGAATCTTATCTAAACCACCTTCAATCTCTATAACTCCTGTACCATCCTCTAATCCAATCCCATCTGCTAAATTAGCAGTACCAGTAGAAACTGTAACTACATAATCCTTAGATATCTCTTCTTGCATGGTGTTTTCAAATGCAAGATAAGTTGGATATGCTTGTGCATTGGGGTCTTCTAGTATTAGATAACTTCCATCCTCAAATAGAAGATCATAAGCGGGGCCGAAATCAATCTTGACAGATCCCGTTTCAGCATATGGCATTTGAATAACTGGAAGTGAATAGCCAAATTCAAAAGTAGATTCTCCCTTCATATGAGTATCATCTATCCAATCATGTCTTTCGAGTGTGATAAAAGATTTCTCATCTATGGAATCAAAGCCCATAACTCTTCCACCAGTTGTTGAATCTTCCGCAACACGCCCATCTTCAAGGAAGAAAAAATCACCATAATCTGCTGGGCTAATTCCTTCTTGTCTTATGAAATAATAATCGCCATCAGCTTCTGGTAAAATATAAAATTCATCACCACCATGAGAATTAGTAATATGATATGAAAGTTTTTCTTCTTCATGTAAAAGAAAATTCCTAGAAAGTGCATCTGTTTGGTCTAAAAGAATAATTCCTTCTGTAGAAACGTGTGGAAAGTCTGTTCTACCATCTTCCTGTAAGAGTTGAACTTCAGTGTCTTCATGTAAAATGTGAGAAAGAAGGTCTTGTTCTTGTAATATGTTTATAGGTGAATTTTTCCCATCTGGTGAGCTTCGATCATAATCTTCTAATTGCATATAAGCAAGTCGATTACCCGCATTGATTGTAT
>Ga0098039_1000620_pt1 | contig 14628 bp, 8 predicted proteins | sample 6_EtaG_FD_75047 | JGI IMG/M metagenome (GOLD analysis project Ga0098039, IMG submission 75047) | Marine viral communities from the Subarctic Pacific Ocean - 6_ETSP_OMZ_AT15160 metaG | ecosystem: Environmental > Aquatic > Marine > Oceanic | place: Pacific Ocean | collected 2015-01-08 | reverse complement strand
GTTGCACCTTTTATAAACGAAGGGTTAATTAATGGATGATCTGAACTTTTAGGTTTTCCTGGAGGTGACAATTTAAGTCCTCTCGCAAAATATTTCCTCAAACTATCAGCATCTCCTGGTAAATTTGGTTGAGGAACCCATCTTGTTTTGATGGTTCCATCCTTACTTTTAACAGGTTGTGCTTTTTCGTCTGTAACAGTTTCCTCGCTGTACAAAGTAATTCTTGGTACGCCACCATAAGTTTCGATGTCGCCAACTGAAAATCCTTGTGCATTGATTTGCTGTCTTAATTCAGTATCAACTGCCATTACTTACTCCTTTATGCACTCGTTGAGTGGTTTCCTATTTCATATTGTAATCTAGCTCCCCTAGAGTCGTCTAGTTCAAACATTCCATAGTCCTCTGTTATAACCATTTCAGTAGCTCTAAGAGAAGCATCTCTCTGTCGCTCTACGTTTCGAGCAGCAGATGTGACGTGACCCATAGCTCCTGAAGTAGCTAATACGCCATAACCAGAATCAACGCCAGATACTTTTTGGATGTTTCCATCTTCAAAGAATGGTACTCCACCAATTCTAATTCCTGTAAAGAAATCTTTTACTGGTGGTTTGTTGAATACGTCTGGTAGTGGGTAAGTAGCCAAAGGTGTAGTTAAGCTTTGTGTTAACTTAAATATAGCGTTTGGATGATGAACGATAAATGGATTAGTTCCAAATTTGTCACCTTTTCCTCTTGCTATAGCTGAAGTAGCATTAGCCAAACTAAAGTTTGCACCATCGGCTCCAAGTTGTGTACTAAAACTAGCAAAAAGAGCGATAGCATCGGTGTCTTTTTTCCTTGCCATAGCATCTCCACCTTGTCTGCCGATTACTTGCATTACGTCTTGGTTAAATTGTCTTGCCAATTTGTCGGTTATTATAAATTTAAGTCCAACTTCAGAGGTAGTTGCAGATACTATTGAAGCACTAATTTCTTCAGAATCTGTCATATCTTGACCATCAACCAAATCTGATGCAGTTGCCTGCGCAGCTTTTGGAATGTCAATTTGTTTCTCACCTTTACCTAAAGTAAACTTTTCTATTAAACCAACAACAGGCATATTGTGTTCTTCTGTGTACCTCATTTGAGCAATTATAGTTCTTTGTACCGAACTTAAATTACCAGTTGAGGCAGTTTGTACGCTTGTTGCCATTGTTTTTCCTTATTTTTTAAAAGTTTTTTATCCGTTCCAATTTGGATTCATTCTTTTCATAGCGCCTTCATACATATCCATAGTGATTTTTGGATCACCAGAAGCAAATCTGTCAAGAATGTCGTCATCATTGCTTGGAATGTTATCAGGAGGAACATCGCCTGAAGTGTTAAGTTGTGGAGTCGTTTCTCTAACAACCTTATTAGTTTGGCTTACAGCAGCAGCATACTTTTCCATTTGTTGAGGTGTAGTAAATCCTTCAAGGTCGCCAGCTGATACATTGTACCTACTAGCTATTTGATTTGTAACAGTTACCTTTGCTTGACGATCCAGTTCTTGTTTCTGTTGCTCTATTGACTGCTTTTCTTGGTCCAATTTCATTTGAGCCATGGCAGTTTGAGCAGCAGCTTCACCTTCCTGTCTTGCTTGCATAGTAGCTTGTGATTCATCTACTCCCTGTTGAACCAACCATTGAGTTTTATCTCTAATGAAAGAATCCCTAGCACCAACTATTTGTTGCTCTGAATACTGTTGATTCTGGGTAGTTGACTGTTGCTGTAATTGATTAACTTGCTCTTGTAGCTGAGAAACTTGTTTGTCATTCTCAGCTGCACGTTTATCGTAACTACTTTGAATTTTCGATACTTCTTCATGAGAATAAGCACGATTTTCTTCTTGTTGTGGTGGTTGTGTAGAGTCGTTATTGCTAACCTCTGTAGTTTCTGCTCCCTGATCGCTTGATTCAGGCTCCCCAGATTCAACATTCTCTTTAGCTCCTTCCGATAATCCTTGATCTACTTCAGTTTGTAATTGTTCTTCTGTAGTGTTATCGGTAAGAAGATCTGATTCCTGTTGTTGAGGCTCCTGAGTGACAGCGTCTGAAGAAGTTCTTTCAGTTGTCATTTTTCTCCTGTACTAAAATTATACGACAAATATGTCGTTTGTATAATCCTAAATGTAGTTGGAAGATTTTGTCAATAATTCAAGTTAAACCTTTTATCGTGGACTCCATCCAGGCTTTGTACCTATAGCTGAAGGCGTAGGCCAAGGCATAATAGCATCTGTTGATGGAGCATCTGCACCTACAGGAACTGGAGTAAGTCTAGGTGTTGGAGTAGGTGGGATTTCTGCATTTTCATTTAGATAATTAATAAATGGTAAGTAGGCTTGGACTTTTTCTTGGACTTTTTCTGGAACCTGCACTCGTAAGTTAAATGTTCTTGAATCCCACAAAAATACTGCGTTTGGATCTAATGCACTTCCAGGGCTACCTGCGTTTTTAAATCTTTTTCGTGCATCTTCAGATTTTTTTCTGTCTTTATGCCAATATTTAAGTGGGTAAACTCCCATTTGACCATATTGCATCATTTTTTCTAAAACTTCAGGTTCGTAATAAAGGTCATTTATGTTTCTTGATACATATTCAATCTGTTCAGGTGTCCAATTACCAATAACGCTTCCATCTTTTAATTCAACTTCTTGCCCTAAAAATAATTTGTCTTGCAATTCAAATCTTGCAGGATCGGTTTCTTCAAGTTCTTTATCATAATAAACTTCCATCATATCGTAGTATTGTTCTGATGCAATTATGTTTTCGCTAGATTCTTCGTAAGAATGTTCGTCTACATAAGGATCTCCGTCTTTTTCAATTTGACCTTGGCGCTTAGTGTAGTAATCAGCATCTGCATTTCTTACATCTCTAGCAAATTGTTTTGGTCCATAAGTATCATTTATGCCACCTTTTCCATAGCCACGCTTTAGTCGTTCAAGGTATTCTCGCTGTTTAAATATTCTTTGCTCTTGTAATCTTTGATGTGGAGTGCCTAATGCTTCAGTTGACCTACCAAATAATTGTCCTACTGCTCTAACTAATCCTCGTTTTTCTTTAGCATATTTTTCTTGAACAATTTCTTTAAAATCTTTTTTCTGATGTGGTTCTAGCCTTGTAAAGTCTATGCCTCTTTTTCTGGTTTCTTGTATTAATATATCTGTATAACTTTGATCTGAAGTAACCTGTCCACCAAATTCAGCTACTGCTTCTGCTGTGTCAACTCCATAATCTCTAACTAACACTCCCAAATCCATAACTTTCTTTTCTGATTCAAGAAATTCTTTAGCATTTTTAACTCCATCTTCCGTTACTTCTGCAATAGCCTCAAATGAAAATGGAGAAAACGCATCCCCTAAATACATAAGTATATCAACTAAAACTTGTTCGCTTCTACCTTCTGTCCAATCTCTTTTATCCCATATAGGCGTTCCATTCCATTCTTCATTCATTAACCCATCTATACTTAATTTAATCATACCTGAACCTACACTTCTTAAAGTATCCCTTAATTGCTCTAAAGCTCTTTTAGGACTTTTATTTTGTATTGCGTTAGCTGTTCCAGCTACGAAAGTAAATATGTGACCAGGTATATTTATTACAGAACCCATTAAAGACCATTGTTTATCAGAAAAAGGTATGTGAAGTGCCATAAAGTTACCATTTTTTCTCCACTTTTTTGTTACTGGATCTCTAACTATAGGTGAAAAATCTGTTTCCTCCCCCTGTGCTAAATTAATAAGATAAGTAACTGTTGTTGTGTAAGCGAAGAATTTTTGATATCTTCTAGCCATAATTTTTGATTCTAAGTCTTTTGTAAAAGGATTTGCTGTTCCTTTTATAGCTTTATACATATTTCTAGCTCTGACCATATAGTATCTTTGTGCAAATAAAGTTGCTGCTGCTATATCTGTAAAATTCCTATACCTTCTGCTTAAATTCATTGTTCCACTAAGTTTATTTGCTATTTCAGCAAAAGTTTTTAAAGTTCCGTCTGCACGCATATCTTCTATTGTTCTGCCTCTAGCTACAGCTTCTTCAACCAAACTATCAAATTCTCCTAACCTGTATACATTTCCAAAATCTGTAAAAGCTCTATTAAAAGAAATAGGAGTCATGCCTCCTAATTTATCTAATACTTTTTTCATTCTAATTGAATTACCGACACCCATTTGAATTTCAGAAATGTTTCGATTTATTACTAATCCTTCAATTACAGCTTCTCTTACAGTTGGTCTGCCTGTTTTTGCAGCTTGGTTATCAAATTCAACAAGTCTTTTACCTAATGTTTTTGGATCTACAAACGCTTTAAAGTTTGCTAAAGTTGCCTTTCCCCAAACTTTAGGATTTGTCCACATACCAACGCTTCCCTGAATACCAGGACCAGAAAAGTCAACAGTTGATTTGGTCATCAAATAAGCAGCATTAAATGTTTGCATAAATTGTAAAACACCATTTTTTTGAGTAGAACTAAGATCATCAAAAAAATTAAGAAAAGATTTAGCAGCAGTTTCATCTAAATACATATTAGATAATTCTTTGAATCCTAAATCACTTAATTTTCTATAACCTTCGTAACCTTGCTTATCAAGTCTTTTTAATGCTGAATTATATTGTTGCCTGACTGGACTTAATTGTTTTAATAAATCACTTAAAGCATTTTCTATTTGTTTTTTTGTGTAATTTTTATTTGGTCCAGCTTTAACCACATATAATCTTTTGGTAAGTATTTCAAAAATTCTATCTAAATTTCCACTATGTTCATCTAATTGTGTATCGACAATATCTTGTGTTCTTACTTCAAGCATATTTCTTAACCCTGTAAGCCTACTCCATTCTTTGTTAAGGCCATCTGACTTTACTTTTAATCCAGGGTTTTCCATTTCAACAAGATCTTTTAATGTTTTCCATACAGGTTCTCCACTTGCATCCCTAAAATTTTTAGATGCTGTTGCAAGCATAATATTAACGTGTTGATTTAAAACACTTCTAGTTAATTTTTGAATAGAATCTTTAAGAGAATCGTATTCAATTCCGTTATCTATGCCTTCTCCCTGACTATCAAACTTAGCAGTTTTATTCCAAGGCTTAGCTCTTTTCTTTATTACTCTGCCTATATCAAGAGTTCCATCACCTATTTCACCACCTCTTGGTAAATAAAATCCTCCCTCCATAATGTCAGCTCTTATAGTTATTGCATCCTTGTAATTGGATATACCATATTTTTCAGCAACTTCTTCTAGTTCACTCCATAACTGACTAACAGGTAAAACTTCATCTTGAACTGATTCCATTGCCTTGACCTGTTTTTCAGACAATTCTCCTACATACTCAGGCCACCTTGCCGCTATGTCAGTAAGAGTAGGTTTGAATTTTTTAATAATTTCTTTTCCATTTTTTAAAACAATATTGCCTTTGTTGTCAGTTAAAGATTTTTCAATAAGATGCACGTTGTCTACAGTTCCATTTTTATTAACCTTAAATACAGCATTTAATCTGGCTTCTACAACTTCTCCGATTCTAGTAGCTTGTGTTTCAGCAATTCTTGTTTTGCTTTCCCAAAAATCAATCATTCCCTCTATAAGATTTCCTTCTTTATGCTTTATATTTAAAAGTTCAGGTTTTATTCTGAGTGAGCGCACAAATGAATATAGATTATTAACAATTCTTTGTTTTGTATCATATCCAATGTTTATTGTGCCATCACCTAAAAGTTGCTTAAACATAGGAGATGGAACAACTTTAGGTGCATCATCAGCATTATTTATATCAGGATCTATAACAATAGGTTCTTTTTGTACTACTTGTTCTAGTGGCCTTTCGTTGTGTCTTGCTCTACCTCTTGTTGTCATTTTTATAGCATCATCTCCACTAGAAAAACGAGTTTGGGTACCTGTCGATCTTATAAGAGGCATCTCAGGGTTTTGTTTGGTTACAGGAGTTCTATCTCCAGGTGGGTTCATGTCAGATTCTGTTCCATCATTACCAAACGCAAGATCTTCTCCTTCTTCATATCCACCATCTTCTTTAATTTGTTTTTTAATTTCTTCGTGCTTCTTTTTAGGTAATGGGTTGTCTGCATCTTTATCAAAAGTAGTATCATCTACGCTTTTAGTTTCTACTTTCGGATCTATCCCTTTAACTTCCTCATCTAATGCTGTAACCACTCTACCTACATTATCTGTAACAAGCTCTGTTCCTTCTGGAGCAGCACTTCTTATTGCTTGTTCAAGAATCTGTAATTTAGTTACTGGCATCATAGATGCTTGGCCAAGGTTTTGTTCAACAAGTTGTTCGTACTTGCTAAACACGCTTGATAGTTGTTTTGATGTTGCTGATTTTCTTCCTATACCATTAAATAAAGTTAAAAGTAATGTTTCAATTTCATCAGATTTAAACTCAGCAAACATTTGACCTTGCTGCAAGTATTCATCAACTGCTGTTTTAAGGCTTTTTGATGTTTGACCTTTTATTAAACTTGCATTGTGTCGTGCAGTTTCATCTTTTATAGTCCTAAATCTTTTTATAGCTGAAATAATTTCGTTTGATATATCGTAATCAGTTGCTTCAGTAAATTTATTAGTTTTACCTTTAATTACTGCTAATGGTGCTAAAGCTTCATCTATAGCATTAAACAATAATCTAGTTTGATTGTCAGGAACTACATCAATATTTTGAATTAAATATTCTGCATTGTCTTGTCCAAATATTTTTACTCTTAAGCCTTGCGTAAGTTTGTCAGTTCCTAATTCTGTTAACTTACCACCTCTAAACCAATTTTTTACATTAGGGTTTCCTTTAACAAAACTTCTAAAAGCATTTACAACTTCTGCGTTAGAGCTTGCTTGTAAAGTTGTTCTTATATTTTTTCCTACTGGAATTATCCTAGTTAGAAGATCGTCACTCCATGCTTCAGCTAACTGTCCTGCTTCTTCAAATACAGAAAATTCTTCTAATCCTGATTTATTTGCATCTATAACATATTTCCTTACTGTTCTTTCTGCTATAGGCAAATGAGCATCATCTGGTAATATTGTCTGTCTTTCCCTTACCAACACAGGCATTTGCTCTGTTAAATCAAATTGATCTAGTTCTGTTCTAGGTATTCCATATTCTTCAAGCCTATTTCTTAATACTTTTATATATTCTTTGTAAACTTCAGGGTAATCTTTTCTAGCCAGTTTTATTGCCATCATACGTTTATTTCCACTTTCAACGTGACCTTGACCAATAATAGGCAAACCACTATCCATTCTTGATGTATCGTCAATAAGTTCATCAACTCTTAAATTTTTAGCCATATCAATTAAACTTTTCTTTTCTTCTGCTGATGTTAAAGGATCTCCAAACCTATCTCTTGGCTGTTTTACTGTTGGATATTTTGGATCTTTTGCAAATGTTGGACTGTACGGATCATTAGATGTAGTTATATCGTTTGCATCCATTAATTTAATTTTAAAGTTTAATCTTTGGAACTCCCCATTTGTTAAAAATCTTGGATCGTTAGAGGTGCCTGAAGTTGGTGCGCTTGTATCTCTACCATAAAATTCTGTTGGTTTTGGGTTTGTTGCTCCACCTGCTATTGTTGGAACATTTCGACCAGGGATTATTCTTGTTGGTCTAATTTGATTGACTGCCTCTGGGTTTTTTAAATAATCATCAAGTGTAGGAATATTATGCAACCCTTTCTTTCCAATATTAGTGATTGCCCTGCCTCCTGAACGAAGAATCATATTAGAAACTGTAGGAGCTGTTAATCCAAACCCTATTCCACCTGCCTCAGTAGATGCCTTAATAGCTTGATCGAAAGCTAGTTCTGCTGCGAATCTATCTGCAAAACTTGTACTTCTGGATAGAGGTTCTACTATAGCTGGTAGAGCTCCGTAAAATATTTTTTTACCCCAGTTAGTTGCCGAGGCTGACTTTGCTGCTAAACCTTTAACTGCCCAAGGGAATACTTTAGATGCAAAACCTGCTGGTAATGCTACATCAAATGGTGTAACTCCAGTTGCAGTATCAAATAATGCTTTTCCTACTGAACTTTCAATTCCTTTATCTTCCATCCAGGGTAGCTGCCATTCATACGAACTTTCTGGAAGGACTGTTCGTTGACCTCTAGCAATATTTTGTAATTCCTGATTCCACAAGTCATCTCTTGTTTTTTGTGTAGCAGCAGGTTGTACCATTTCTTTAAAAGGCTTTCCTTTAGCAAGGGGATCAGATTTTGATAATTGTAAATTATATATATCTGGACTTGTGACAGCAGTACCTACTTTTAATAAATTTTTTCCTATTCCTGGTAACGCTTCGTCAAATAACCATTTTCTCCATATTCCTTCTTCAGGAGGAGCAGATCCAGGTAAAGGAGTACCTCTTGGTGTTGGTGTTCCGTAATAATAAGGTTGTGGTCCTCCTGATTGAGGAACTTTTTGTTCTCTGCTCTCCTTTTTTCTTTTTTCTTGTTGGTAACTTTGAAACCCTTCTCCAGTAAGGAAATTGGTAAGGAAGCTGTAAGGCGATCCTGGGTACATTTCATTTGCAAATTTTTTTATACTTGCATCAATGCCTTTATCTAATTGGTATAACTTACGCATTACCATAAGAGCCTCCTAAAATCCGTATAAAAATCTTGTTGGAGGAGCTAATGATCTTGTGTAAGGCGATCCTGCTTGTTGTTCTATTCTTTGTGATACTGGAAATTTTTCTAAAAATTCTGAAAAAGTAAGAGATGGTGTTTCACCTTGCCTTGCAGCGCTTGCAAGTTCTCCTAAAAATTCGTTTCTTGCCTGTTGAAATACGTTGGATATTGTTTCTCTTTTACGTTTTTCAGTAGCAAAAGGTTGAGCTATAGATTGAAATATTCCAAATTGTCCTTCTGGAGTTGCTTCAAGATAATCTAAAAAAGGATTTTGAAACCTAGGTTCTAAAAACTGATTAGGATAGTTTTCTGCAAAACTTGGCATAGCCATAAATTAAACTCCTAGACCATAAGCCCTTTGTAGCGCTTGTCCAAATGTTGGTGCTACATCTTGACCTGCTTGCGATCTTGTAAAGTAATCTGTATAAACATCCTCTGCACTAGGCAATGATCTCCCAAATAAATTCATTGCTGCACTTCCTATTCTATTTTGTAACGCTTGTTGACCTAAACTTCCAAAAGCATTAAGTACATTTCGTTGATTATCTTCTAATGCTCCGAATGGACTAAATTGTCCTTGACTACCTATTAAATTTCCAAGAAGCTCTTGCGCTGCAGTTCCAGCTCCAAATCCACCTTGCACAGATCTTGCAAATAAATCTGCTGCGTTTTGTCTAGCCTGCATAGGATTTTGTACAACAGATAAATAATCTGCAAATCCTGGTGCCTGTGATCCTTCATTAAACAGTCCTCCTGCGCCTACCCTATTACCTAAAAGAGCTTGAAACCTAAAAGGATTAAGAAATCCCATATATTGCGATCCCATGTACCTTCTGTAAGGATCTGTTATTGGTCTATCTTCCATTCCTAAAGCTTTTACAAATAACGCATAAGGATCAAGTTCACCTAAAGGTACAGTGCCTAATGGTTCTATTGATCCTGTGGGAAGCGCTCCTGGTGGGGCTTCATCCATTCCTAGCCTTTGTAAAGCTATTTGCTCTTTCGTTAACTCTGATCCACCTGCTGGGCCTGTTGCCCCTGGAATTAATCCTGCTGTTGGAGTAAAAGAAGCTGTTGTGTCTAAAAAAGGAGATTGTGATATTTGTTCACCTGCTCTCAATCCTTCTCCTCCCATACGTTCTTCAAACTCTTTTCTTAAATTTCCTTCTTCGTCTAATACAGTAGACCTAAAAGGTAAACCTTCGCTGTATGGCATAACTGGTGTTGGTCTAAATGAATCTTCATCTGCTACAAAAGGTGTAGCAGCGACTTCGCCTTGTTCACCTGTTGATTCGACAGATGCAACATACGTTTCTTCCTGTGCTGCTAATCTATCTGCTATTCTAATAGCTTCAACTCTATTTGCAGCATCAACTGTTTGTGCTTTTCCTTTTCCTAGTTGTATTTTATATAAAGGCATATTTATCCCCTTGCTCCTGGTCTTGGCTCTCCAGGCGCTCTCGTGTTGTTTGGAGGAGGCGATCTCCTAAATAAATCATACCCACTTTCTGCTCCACTTACAACTCCGTTGTTATTTCTCATGCTAGGGTTTGGGTTTTGTGGTGGCGCACCTTGTTGTGGTTGACCTTGTTGTGGTTGACCTTGTGCTGCCATCATTTGTTGTTGTTGAAGTTGCATTATTGCCTGTTGAAACTGTAGTTTTTGTATATATTCTTCACGTTGTTCATTAGTATATTGTCTTTTTAGCTGATCTAAATAAAATTGTGCTTCAACTGGTCTTTGGTTTTCAAGCAGGCCTTCCCACATATTGTAAGCGATAGATTTAGGCTCAGACCTGGAGCCTTGTTGTGCAAAAATTTCCTTCTTCCATTTATCAGGATCTTCTACATCTAGTATTTCATTCCAAATATAACTATCAGGAGCTAGTGGAACAGGTCCTTCTCTAAGCATTTGTGCAGTTGAGAATCTTTGTGGATCTTCCATTCCTAGTGAATTTTTAAACATAACTTCTAGGTTTCCTGCTTTTTCTAAATCTTTAGGATCTATTTCTTCATCAAAATACGTTTGTGTTTCTCCCATCAATCCATCAAACTGTAATTTTCCAAATCTACCACCTTGATATTGATATCTTAAAATACTTGCAATCTGTGTCATTGCATTTCCTAGTGCTTTCATTCTGTGAGATACCTGATGTTGCGCTCCTGCTCTTAAAATATTTGCTGCATGACCAGATAATTGGAATTGAATATCTCCAAATACGATATCAGGTACAGTTCCCTGTTGTAATTCGCTGTTAACAGTACCTATGTATGCTCCAGCATCAGCTACAAGTTTCATTTCAGGTGCTAATTCTAAGTTTTCACCTTCTTTTAATGATATATTTGCGCCTTCCCTGTAAGGATCATCCATAAGTCTAAGGTTTCCATCTCTACTTCTTAAAATCATTGGGTGTTTTACAGCTCGTCTAACTAAAGTTTGCCAATCAGACATTGATTTATTTTGCGTATCGATCAAACTCCTAATATGTGCAAAAACACTTTCTCCTACATCTCCCCATACGTTATCTCCAGAGTAATTTCCCTGAACAAATGGTTGTGGACCTACATATCCGATAAATGCAGGCACAATAGGATCTCCGTTTAAGTTTTTATTTTCATGTTTCTGTGGTTTTACAAGATATCTTCCATTTGCGACTACGCTTCTCGTAAATCTATCTATATATTCGTGTACATCTACGCCAGATTCGTGGTCACCTGAAGAAAATTCCATATTTACTCCGTAAGTATCCTGAATAAATTCTGGGGTTCTTGAATGTGATTTTGCAATCCATTTAAGTCCGTTATTATCAAACTTCCATGTTGCATTTAGAGGATCAAAAGGTTCTATTTCGCATTTAATTGAGCCGTTATCCTGTTTATTGAACATAGCTCTGCCACAATACCATCCTCGAATAGCAATATACCATGCTAATTGGTCTTGCAGCGTTGGGGATAACGTAGAGGCTAATCTGTCATCCCCCATACGGATACATCCACGAATGAATTTTTCTAAGGTTGTTCCAGACTCTGCGCTTTCTGGATCATTCTTATCATATCTAGTCCGTACAGTCATCGCTGCTTCAGTAAGATAGCTGATTATTTTATCAGCAGTTGTTCTAGGTTTATTACTTGTGTAACTTTGATATCCTTCTCCAGCATCATATTCTTCAAGAGTGTAATAACTGTAGTCTAGTTCCCACCTTTCTCTTAATTTAAGATACTGAGGTTTTTCTTTTTCTTCAGTTACGAGTTGTTCAATTTGTTTAGCTGTAAGTCTTTTTTCTGTTGTCATAATTTACCAGTATGATATTGATGGTTCTCTAGGACTATACGAACTTGCTTCCCTTGCGTGTCCAAATTCATGTATTAATCCGTATGTTATTGCCTTTACAGCGTGATTATACCTATCTCTTGGCGTTGTGCCTAGTACATTCCCTTCTCTATCTGTTGCCCAGGAGTAAACTTTTGTCTGTCCGTTAAATGGATTCGGTCCTCCACCTAACTCACTTATCACGCCTTTACAATCTGGTGAAAAAATAATTTTAGGTTCTTTCATAATCGGATCAATTTTTAAAAAGGTATTAAATCTTTCAACGCCTTCTATAATTCTTACATAAGTTGGGTGTAGATACAAACCTGACTCCTGTTGCCATACTTCAACCTGACTGTGCATGGCCTGATGCTGAGATCCAGCCTGATCAATCGCTCCAAACTTATCACATTTATTCCACCAACCTCTAGTCATAGCTATCTGAACAATCTCAGCTCCAATCTTCTCCTGCTCGTAAATTTCATCAAATACTCTTATCTGCCCATCTATAATCTGTGCAAACTCAACAGCATACGCACTCTCCGTAGCCCTCGAATAACCAGGATCTACCCAAACATATACAGGAACACCCTCCACAAAATCAATATCCTGAATATGAACCTCATTCCTAAACATCTCATGCACCCTTCCCTTCGGTGGACTAGGCACACCAGCAAACCTCTCCATAAACCAAGACTCACTATGCGTATTCTCTAACTTAATTATCTCTGGATCCTCCCTGCCACCAGGGAATAGTTCCGTATTTGTCCATGTTGGGAGTGAAAAGCTCTTAACGTTCTCTGCATTCTGGACAGCAGGAGAGGACCAATGTATATATTTCTCTGGATACCAACCTAAACTACTCTCAAAAGTTCCCTCTAACATCAACCAACCCCTAGCCTCCACTAACCTCTCCTCCAACCTCCAAAAACTCTCTAAATCCAACTGAGATGCCTCACACGCCACTATACCCCTAGGAGCTTCCATCGCTAAACTCTTAAAATCACTAGCCGACTTAGTCTTTATAGCAATCTTCTCATGTGAACACCTACCCTCACCACATACACATACATTTAACCTTATTACACCAGGATTAATAGGCTTAGTCATCTCCCCTAATAAACCTAAACTAGCTAAATCACTACCAATATAATTAAATTCAGCCCTAGTACGCTCATAATCTGCAGCCACCAACCAATATATATCACCTGGCTTTGCAGTCTTATCAGATATACTCTCTAAAATCTTAAGAACCAAATAAGCACCAGCTAACCTACTCTTACCTCCCCTTACTCCTCCTGCCACTAACTTGTAACGAGCAACATCATCTAATATCTTTAACTGCGCCCCAGTAGGCTTTAACGACATCTGAGCTAATAACTTATCCCTAATAGGTGTGTCCATAAAATATATTGTATATGAGATTTTAAATCTGTGGAATAGTACTCTCCCCTATCCTATCTTTTTCTCCTAAACCATACCCTATCACCTATTACAATTATCTCTCCTATAACCCTATCTATCACCTATTATCTATCATCTCCATTATCCATTATCCATTATCATTACTTCTTATTCTTGTTTGGTGTGCGATTTTCAAGGTGTCGGATTTTTGGGGTGCAGGGTGCAGGGTGCAGGGTGCAGGGTGCAGGGTGCGTCGGAATTTTGGCAAAAGAAAAAGCCTAGAAAAATTAATCTCTAGGCTTAATCTGATTATTGATTATTTAGATTTCTATATGGTGTACAATTTCTCGATCTGATATTTCTTTTTCTGTTGGCTGACTTGCTTTTTTGAATCTCTCAATATCGAATCTTGAATTTTCTTCTACAAAGATATTAATTAATTCTTGTTCGATTTCGTCTATTGTTGTGTAAACAATCCCGAACCCAAATTCTTCATCATTAGATAAATGTTGAATATTTAACCTTTGTTTTTTTAGCATTTCAGCCATTTTTATAAAATGTTTTTTAGTCATTTTTTGACTCCCTTTTATAGTTTGTTATTTACTATATTTTAACAGAAATCCAGGTAAATTAATACTTTTTTTTGATGTTTTAGATCTATTTTTTGATCAGTAGCTATACTTTATTTCCAGGAATTGATTTTTGATCTGAAACCTGGAATTTTTTATTTATTTCCAGGAATTGATTTTTGATCTTCTATTTTTCCAGGAAGTGATCTAGTCGTATTTTGCAAGGCAAATATTAACTGAGTAGCGTTTGAGTCGCTAGAGTCTTGAACCAATCGTTTAAAATCTTCCGGTGCTTGTTGCTCCAATAAATACTGTAATGAGTTGGCAGATCCTTTATGGTTAGATTTTTGTAGACGTTGGATAGTTTTGCTAATCCATCGACCTCGCGTGTGTGCGGTCAGCTCGTAAAACTTAACATAAAATTCATCATTAAGAATGTTGTTTTCTGTAGCTATCTTTCCTCTTTTGATCCATTCATTACCTTTCCTTCTACCAATTTTTGAAACGTCCAGAGAAACATTAATATTTCCTATTAGTAATAATTCTTTAAAGTATTTTAATAATATTCTTATATTAGTATTAGGTTTGTTAGGGTGTCCTATTATCTTATTATTATTACTAGTATTAATAATATTATCTTTATTATTAGATATTAATTTAATATCCGATTTTGTGGTTTTTGTTGTTT
>Ga0098039_1000619_pt1 | contig 14652 bp, 7 predicted proteins | sample 6_EtaG_FD_75047 | JGI IMG/M metagenome (GOLD analysis project Ga0098039, IMG submission 75047) | Marine viral communities from the Subarctic Pacific Ocean - 6_ETSP_OMZ_AT15160 metaG | ecosystem: Environmental > Aquatic > Marine > Oceanic | place: Pacific Ocean | collected 2015-01-08 | reverse complement strand
GCTTGCGGTATTCCCAGCGGGAACACGTATTTTTTGAACATTAGTAAACGAGTCTCCATACTTTGGCAAATACGTTTCATCTAAAGCTATTGTATGCTCGCACCATGACACTCCCGCCGTACCATAGGGAGTAAATATATCAAACATTTTCCGAGGGTACACGGCTCGAGGCAAAGGAATAAAGGTTACTTGGTCATTTGTCGCCACGGTCGATCCCGTTCCGCTGATCATATGGCTAATACCTGAAATACCTGGAACAGAACACGTCAATGTATGAGATTCTTTTTCTACGTCATCATCTAATATAATTTCATAACTTTGAGTACGAAACAGTCTATCTTTCTTCCAGGTAACGTATGTATTTGTTATTGTAGTGCCTTCGATATCAGTACCTATGGTTTTTTCTGGATCAACAACGAACCTAAGGCCAGAAGGAGTGTCTGGAAGTAAATGATTAGAATTAACCCTTATTCCCGTCAAATACGAAACAGGGTCTCCTGTCCCAAAGTCGTCTAAAGGAAGAAACTTGTAGTAATAACCGCGGAAAGCGTCCTCTTGCGTAAAAAATCTTTTTCCAATTTCGATTTGATTAAGATTTTTAAGTCGCCCGTAAGCGCTATCAGGAACAGGGTAACTTGTTAAAAAATTACTTTTATCTAAAGTATTATTAATTTCAAAGCTTGAACTTTCATCTCTATATATTGCAATATCTTGTAAGCTTATGTTTTCAAAAGTTTTATTTCTGAAGGTTTTTGTTGGGGGGTTTATCTTGAACAATATACTTTCTGTTGCCCGAACTAAAGAAACTTTCCCTATTTTTGGCGCAGGAAAATCAACCATTAAGCGGCCAGTAGTTCTTTGATTGTAGTAATCAACAGCAACAACTTCGACTTGATATTTCCTTTTCGCCGCACCGAAGATTTCTTTGTTTAATACATGAGGAATAGTTATCTGATTTTTGGTATAATATCCGTCCCTTGTCCCTAGATCTGTAATTCTTAAGTCTGCTCCAGACCCCACGCCTGGCTCAGTCAGGGCGTCACCGCTACCAGTAACCAATAAAACCGTATCCTGGGTATAGCCGCTTCCGCCAGAAATAATCGCGACATTGTATATGCCAGATAGATAACCAAGGCCACTTTCGGGCATAGACATGACTTCTCCGCTTTTGTGAAAGCCACTGCCCAGTGTTTTCACTATGATAAGCGCGCCAGTTCCAGAGGGCGCTTGATATTCGCCTCCTTCGTACGCTCCAGTAACTATAACTGTTGGGTTTAAATACCCTGACCCGCCACGAAGAAGGTCGACGTTAAATATACTACCATCTTGGCGCAAGTTCACTCCGCTATAAAACTTACCTGTTTCATCATAGAAATTAACCTCGTATCACTTTAAATAACGGTCATTAACTTTGGAAGCTTGGGGAGTTTCAATATTAGTCGCTGGATCCACCACGCCCCACGACACGGTAAGATCCCTTGTATTATATTGGCCACTGGCAGAATATATGCCAGTCGCGCCAGTTGTATAATAACCCAAGCCTCCTTCTATTGCCCCAGAAAACAAAACGTGAGCCAAGCCAGTAGAGTGATCAATGAATATTGAATCAGGATGAGCACCAGGAATCTTAAAACCAGTAACCTGCCATTTTCGACCAGTTACTGCGTAATAGTCAATAGGCGGTATGTAAAAATTTCCCCTTATAGGCATTTTAATAATAAATTAAATCTAAATTTCCGTTTGCATCTATAGAATAAATGGCAATATCTATTTCCCCAGTATAATCTCCAATATTTATAGAGACAGAAGTATCGGCAACTGCCCCGTTTTCGTCTTTTGCGGAAACCGTTCCAAAAAACCGATGAACATGCATAGGCTCCTCTTCCCTGCCTCCGCCATCAGTATGTGCATACGCCTGAATTGTATTTGACAAACCAACCTCGATTTTATATTTTTCTGGAGTAGGCACAACTTCCTCCCATGAAATTTGTAACTCGCGCTGAAGGCCGCCTTCTAGCGGCACAATATTAACCCTTGGCACACCGATTGGTTTTGCGGGCCTTGAGTACTCAATTGGAGTTTTACTGTGAACAAAATTGGTTTTACTGTTTGTTTTATTATCCGACGAATCGAATTTTGATTCTGAGTATTGAAGTCCCTGAACCTTGTACTCTAGATCATCCACCTGAGAAACATTTATGATCTTAAATGTATTTTCTTGAATTTTTACGTCAGTGCCTTTTTGATTTAAAATGAAAATCGAACCTATTTTAATTTTACCAAAATCCAATGGAGGGTCGCCGCCCAGAGACTCTAACTCAACAATTCTGTTTTCAACTGGAATTAAAGATGTGTCTGGTTCAACACTTTTTATTCTATATGTTGTAACCTGGGACCTTCGTAAATTTGATATCTCTTCATCAGTAACCGTCGGATGGTAAATTTCTTTGCCAGGCGTTGCCCCCATTTCATCTATAACCATTCTGTCTGTTTTTTCATCCAATGAATCAGAAAATTCAAAATCTCGAATAGTTGTGATATGAATCTGTTCACCAATATAATCTTCAGATAAATTCAAATCAAGCTTTACCTTTAGCTCTCCCTCTACAAAATCAACAACCCTGCCCCCGAAACGTTTTTGTGTGCGAGTTTTATCCATAACCTTAATAACATCGCCAGGCCTTAAATACCCACATTCTTTTCCAGCAGAAAACTCCACGGTTTCTGTTTCGTATTGAGAGGTAAACAAAAACCATTTTCCCAGTCTTTTTGCCTGAGATCTAGAGGCGCAGCCAAACGCAACTAACTCTTTTTCTAAAATTCCATATTTTATCACCCCGTCTGCATCTTCTATGTATTCTGTTTTGGGTTTGTATTGTTCGTATTTATCTACATACCTCACTATACAGGTTGTATATCGGTCAGACTTCGAGGAGCCAGAGTAAACAAATGCTCCATCTTTTACGTTTGCATTGGTAAAATTAAATACTGCATCTCTTTTTTTGTCAAAGAAAGCGGAGATTTTGCCATTAGCAAAATAAGTAATTCCCCTGAATATCGAAGCTATGTCATTTAATAGCTTGTAAGCATCAACCTGAGTTGTGATGAAAAGATTTGCCGAGAACCTTGGCTCCAGTATATCGAAACTTCCGTTAAACTCCGCAGCTGCAAAGCCCGAAGTGGAAGTTTGATTTATTGGCATATCGCGATTGAAATAGCTTGTCACACGCAGCCCCAGCCCTTCTGCGCTATCCATAAGGCCTAATATTAACTGCTTTTCTGTGGCGCGCCTCTCAATCAGATTATTAGTGTTCCCGCGCGCTGACTTTTTAACCTGAAAATAATTAACGAGCGCAGGCTCAACAAGAGTTGCCTCGTCGACTGAAATTAATCGTTGAATTTTTACTATTGCGTAGCCTGCAGCGTCTTTATCCGTGGTACCTTGATAGCTAATAAGTTGTTCTTTTTGGTCGTCCTCGCTACGATATTTTTCATTGGCCATTGCGCTACCGTCGGCATCGTTTGCTCTTAAATATGAAATCCTTCTATGGACGGGTTCTGCGCCATCATCTAAATCATAAAAAGCAATTGTTGAAAATTCTGGAAACTGCACCTCGAACTCTTTTTGATTTGAAAAGCCCTTTATCTTCACGTAGCTTGATCCTGCAAGATTCTGCGGATCTGAGCCATAGGTATAGTCAATTATTTCAAACTCTTTTGGAGTATATTGTGATGAGTAATTAGTTTTGACTTTCTCATCACAATATTTTGCTATTTCATATAAGTTCCATTTATCAATAAATTCTGCGTTAATGCCATATTTTCCCAAGCCGTATCTTTTATTTGTTACTAAATCATAAAGTATCCATGCTGGGTTATCAGTCCACTGAAGCCTTGCCTGGTCATATTCCATGTCTTGATTCGATTGAAAGACAGGATTAACGACGACCTCAGTCTTGTCAGTAATATTGGTTGAGTCGTCAGCTTCATCATCCCCAGTGATATAAAGCGCCGTGGAAAAGTCATTTTTTATAAGAGAGCTTAAATGATCAGGCTCATGATTAAAATTTTGATCCGTATATTTTGCTCTATCTGATATCATGATTTCATCCAAATATCCGCAATAGCTTGTTGCGTATTTTCCCTGAGCTATGGGGGTTCTTGTACCTCCAATTTGCACTTCTCCCTTAGTATACTGATTACCTGCGGGATATTTATTGCCTTCTTTGATATTGTATTCAGGAGTATCTTGAGATACATACTTAAAACCATAAACACCTTCAAGCACTTGGCTGGTGGAGTCGTTTGTGCCGTCCACGAAAAGCCTTATGTTATTGCCGTTTCTTGAGATTGCCACATGATGCCATTCATCGTCCGCAACATTGGTAGTTCCCGCCAGGTCTGCGACAAGATCGTACGTAACTCCGCCTATTTCAGTGAACCATGTGTCGTTCCACCCCGACGACGAAAGGTCAGCTCTCCCATCCAAGCCAGCCCCAGGGTGCCACGCACGAAACCTTAACCTTCCAAGTCCAAGGTTAGTGTCGCTTGTTGTGCCATTAGTTCCTATTTCCACTCTCCATGCCCCTCCAAGCAATTGGCCCAAAAAGCTATATGAAAAAGTCCGAGTACCTTCATTATACCACAGGTCGCCAGGCAATCTTAAATCCGTCAGGCCTGGACGCCCAACATCGACAACCGAACCAGAACCTAGTCCCGTATTTTCCTCTGAAGCGATGATTACTTTTGACACTCCAGCAACACCTCCGCTTATCGTACTGCCTCCCTTGGGGTTAATAGTATACACGGTTTGTATCTGAGCCTGGCTCGCCCTCATATAAAACTCAATTGTGAAATTTCCGTCAGCAAAAGTACCAAACGGCGAAACGTCTGTCTTGTCCCGACCTCCCGCAGACGCGGCTCTTGAGGTGTATTGGTATGTATCTCTTACGCGTAGAGATTTTTCCTGTTCCTGCTCAAACCCATACCCATTAGACGCAGGAAAAAATATAGACCCTGAGCCCCATTTCCTCGTATCGCTAATCTTTACCGTGTCCGATCTCTGGGTAACTGATTTAGGATCTCTCGATTTATAGTTGGTCAACCCTAAGCCTCCGTGCAAGAGCGTGTCCTCGCCCAGTTCTGGAGCGCCAGATCTTAAAGTTTTAAATTTACCGTTCCAGTTGCCAACATATTCTTTAGTGCTTGGCAGATAGTTGGACGGAACTTTTACTTTTAAAAGTTTTAATAAATATTTCCTTGTCGGCACAGTGGAAAAAGCCCTAGAATCAACCGTGCTTGCAATTATCGCAGAGCTAGGAAAGCGCAATCTGCACGGAATTATCTCTGTAATTGAGTGCAAGCTTGCTGAAGCCTGGCTGCGGCCGTCCGCCACATCAGCGCCCCTAAATTCTAGATCTGGGTCTATCATAGAAACCCTAATTTCCCTTTTTAGGCCTTTTGGGTTCGGCGGCAAATGAATTACTGTTTCAAAAACATAATCGCTTGTCGCCAAACCTATCATTTTTCTTATGAAAAAACCTCCAGAATCATTTTCTATCAATTCATGTGCTAGAAACGCATTGCCTGTATTTAGTACAAGACCTCCGACTCTTACAGAGAATGAGTCTATGTTACCATCAGCTCTTGCCTTCTTGTAGTGCGCTTCCGCCATTTCCCGCGTTACTTCGAGCAACGGCGGGTTCTCGAAGTCTGTTGCTCCTTCGTTATTTGCATAAATCAAAAAATTAAGCTCGCTCGGCTGCGTACTGGTACTCCTTTTCCCAACCTTAAGCTGAGAGAGCGCGTGGATGTCAATCGCGATCGAAACAATCTCAACATTTGGATCTGTAACTGTATGAATAACAGGATGAAGATGTTTTTCCTGTTGCTTAAACTTTTTTGAATGCTCTCGTTTTACTTTGTTGCTAATGGCGCCGCTAATAACTTTATTATCGCCAACTATGTAATCAAGCCCCAGCGCCAGCGCAGTCGCCGCGTGTGCTGCTGAGTCCTTATCATTCTTATTGCCTTTCTCAAACAAACTTTTTCCCAAAACCGTCGCCGCCTCACCGCTTGGATCAGCAAGCTCTGTAAGGTCCTCCGTGATCACTTTCCGCGCCTGAGCACTGTTTGCAGGAAAAAGCCGAGTGCCTTTCATGATTGTTTTTCCCTGATATCCATAGTTCTCGGGAAGTGACTCTTGCAAAGCGGTTCCCTTTCTAAAATCTGCATTGAAAACCCGAAAATTAAAACTCCCGTCTCTTTCGTTTAAAACTACCGTGTCATTTAAATAAATGGATTTCAGGAAATCTAAATTATCATTTCTGTTTTGACTAAAAAACGTCATCGTTTCGCCGCTTTCAGTGGAAAACCCCTCGATCGGCCCTTCGCAAATTAAGTCTACCACTTTTGTTAGACTTGCTGATTCAAAATAGTCCTCGTCATTAACCTTCGTATTTTTAGACCCGCGCGCAGAAATAGGCGTATGCTTTCTGGCTGCCATTTGTTTCTTTGCTTCATACGGAGTGTATGTGCGCGACCTTATTGCTGCGCCTCCGCCCTGAAACGTTGTAGGCAGCCAAACACTGTTCAAAGATAATGTTGCATTTCCCATGGTTTAGTCTCCTGGTTCTGGGGGAGATAAGGAAAACGGCCCCTCTGGATCTCTAGAATCAAATAAGTCGCCTTCTGCCTGACCAACGACCTCCTGATCCACATACTCTATTAAATTCTCCCAACCCCAGTTCGATTCTTTGAAAAACGGCATGTGTTCAGTGGTCATATTATTTGCAGTATAGTCTATGTGATGTCGGTCTATGTGGTTCATTGTTGCACTGACCACAATAGAACCGACCAGAAGTTTTCCGTATCCCAGGGGAACTGGCACTCCTTGCTGCGCCACATTTTGTCCTCCAGAAAATAAGAAAGATTTCGTTCGCTTTTCTTCTTCTGGTTTTGGCGGTTTGAACAGAGCTCGCATAATAAAACCTGTAGCTAGCGAGATAAGCAGTGGGACAATAAAAGCCTGCCACGCCCCTTCTGCGTTTGGAACAATATGAAATTCTTTGCATTTCTCGGGAAGAGGCGCTAACAATTCTTCTTCTTTTTCTATTTTCTGGGGACAATCGTCAAGAATAAAAGAAAAAGTTTTATTTTCTTCTCTGTTTTTTGTTAAGTATTGAAAAAAACGACCAGTATTCGCCTCGATAGCTCTCATCCCTTCGATAATAGACGCAACATCAAGCTCCCACCTCTCGCCAAACTCTTTTCCTATTTTACCATGCAGGTTAATTATTTTCATCCTTATTCCTGGTAAAGGTTACACCAAAATTGGCCTATATATGCTGTGAATCTTTTTAATATAGTCTTCGTTCAGCAAAACTCTCGAAGATAAAAATCCTCCTTGGTGGTGCATGAACTCATTGTCTTCCAATAAAATACCAAAATGAGAAAAACACTTCTTGCTTGCCTCGAAAATTACTAAATCCCCAATCTTTGCCTCTTCACGTTTTATTTTTTTAATATTGTTTCTTTTGAAGAAGTCGGTGATTCTTAATACCACTTCGTTTGCAAAATTTTTATTTTGCTCTTGTTTTAAATAAAAATTGAAATTTCTATCAATAAGCTTTTTTTCGGAATCATAATAATCATAAATAAGTTTCCAGCAATTTTGAAAATGATGAATATACTCACGGCCAATAAAACCCCTTGTTGGACAGCCCTTGGGGAAGTGTATATTAAAGCTTTTATCTTGTAGACTATAAACGCAAATCGGAAGGGACAGTTCTTCTGCTTGATCGAGGTCTTTTTTTGAAAAGGTCGAGTCGCCTCTGGGATGCGAATGGTACAAGCAAACTATTTCATACTTTTGTTTTATTTTTAAAAATTCGTGCGGACAAATCTTAAAGCCATCTCCTGGGAAATCATAAATATTTTCGCAAGGAACAATAATTGACTGCTTTATGTTGTCTAAGGCGATAAAGCCACAGCATTCTTCATTTTTATTAACATTTGCATGAGTAACTAAAAGTCTTTCTATTTTCTCATCCATTTGGAAATCTCTCTGTTCCAGGAAATCCACCATATGGCAAACCCTTAGTGCAGGATTGAAATCGCATCAAACATCCACTTAAATTTTTAGAGCACTGGTCTTGCACCCAGTTAGCGGAATCATACCTCGGGTCTTTTCCAGACACATTATAAAAAGTTACGGGATAGGTCGGGTCACCCGCTTCAGTAGCCATAATGCCCGTTGGCTTTGCAACAAAATACAATATAATATCGGGAGATTCAGAGCTGCTCATTGTAACAAAATCGCCGCTAGAATATATTCCAGTTGCATCGTAACGGCCAGAGGGCACAAAAGGAGTGTGTAGACTCTCTTGCCAGGGAGCGTTTCCTGCTTTAGAAAAATTATACATACTGCCCCCAGCAAATGGATTATTATTTGAGTCTGCGATTGGATGCCCGAGTCTGGGACTCAATTGACTTACGTCAACACTATATTCGCCATCGGCGACAAGTAGGTACATATCATACCATGCATTATAGGGCGAATACATGTCTCGATTACCATAGTCGCAACCTTCACCCCTGTAAAGCCAGGGGCAGTGACCTGCATACACGGTTCTCGACGGCAATTTGACAGACTCCATTTCCAGCTCAGAGCTTAACTCAAATTGAATTGCATTTTTATCTTCTACAATTTTTCTATTTATGAAATATCTTTCATCTGGAAACTTTGCTGTTTCGTCTGGTGTTCCAAATGGGTTTATATTGTCTATAAAATTAGCTTCATCTAGATACTTTAAAAAAGTTCTGATTCTTTTAATCTTCAAACCTACAAAATCGTCTTTTCCAGCAATAAGATTAGACACAAACCCGTCAACATTTGCAAGCGTCAATTTTGGCCGAGGCAAAGATCCGTCGCCCCTTATCTCAAAATCTTCTACTTCGAGAGGATAAGCACTGTAAACGTTGCTATTAAAAACAATGTCTCCTTGAATTGCTTTTCCAGCATGGAATCTATATATTTGTCCCCCATATTTTCCCGTGTCAATCTCGAACAGTTCTATAATGACTGATCCCTCAAGAGACTGAAGCTCCTCGTTCAACTTTGTCGTGTTGATTTTTTGGTAATTTTCTTGGTTATGACCAAGTTGCCAATTTGATTGTGATTCTTGCGGCATTTTTAATAAGTGTCTGTATCTGCTCTACCTACGGCTATAAATCCCGCATAAGAGGAGTTTTTTCCCCTTAAGCCGAAATCGGCAATTTTAACTTTACCTTGATCACCGTCTGCGGCTAATATCTTCAGTATATAATATCTATAAGTTCCCTGATAGGCTGTATCGATCGCATATCCTCTGGTAACTCCTGGCTTGCAAACATAAGAGTTAAACTTATCACCCTCAAAAAGTTTCGGCACTTTTTGCTCTTCGGGCGTTTCCAGATAGTCTGCGTCCATCACGCGAGTCCCTTCTGTTACAATCTTCGCCCGATTAAAAAAGCTCTGGTTTATTGTGCTATGTGACAACAACGTCATGTCTGAGTCCCGCAATAATTTATCCGATACGATGTTAGAGCCAAACAGTTTCCATGATGTTGGGGAAAAAACCTCTCCATAGACTTTTTCCAGCTTTTCTTCGCTGAAGTATTCTGCGCTGGCTCCAGCGCTTGTTATGGTATAGCTCTCTACTTTTTGGCTGTTAAATGGGCCGAAGTCATAAATTAAATAATACGGAAAGCCTCCTTGGTCCATTAATATATAATCGTTAAAATCACCATTTACTCTTTGGTTAAAGGCTTTCCATGCTGGATAACTCGCGTTCACCGCGTTGCTTTGATTGGGAATGCGTTTATCTAAAGAACCATAATCTATTGTGTCTGCTGCGGTACCATCTGCCTTTGTTGTTCCCTTTAATCCCGAAATATAACCTATGGTAAAATGCCCAGACGCCGAGATTGTTGTTGAGCTTCTATATTTAGGGGTTAAATGGCGACCACGACCAACCATATTTCTATAAAATTCTGAATTTTTATTGTCTTGTTTTGTTTTCCAATCGGTTCCACTGCACGGGATATCGCCACCAGCGAAATCTATTAATGCTCCGTTTGCGTTGATGCACAATCCTCCTGTTCCGCCGAAGCCAAAAGTTCTTGGTTCTGGGCCGTATTGACTGTTAAGATATCTTTTTTGGTAATTTTGCACAGGATGCTCCCCGTTTCCTCCGTCTTGCCCAAAACCTCCGCCGTGTCCACCATAACCTCCAGCATTTCGAAGGCTCTCGGGCCAATTTGGGCTTGATACGACTAATCCGCTAGGGTTTTGCATCAAATATCTGCCTTCCGCGTACCACTCGTCCTGATAGTCATAAACCGTACCCTTTGCTAAATTCGGCTCTGCTGTTGCAGGAGCACCTGGCGAAGATCCAAGGACGTTCCCTTTCACTGTTGAACTAAGGGGAAAACTAAAGCGGCCCGCTGCCCCACCAGCAGACGGCTTCATTATCTCAACCGTCCTGTTTCCATGAACATTCATAATTGAAAGGAACGGATCGCATCCCGCCCCACCCTTGGTGAACCTAGTCACCGTGTCTGCCAATATGAATCCGTCTTTTTCGAAAATATGAATCTCTTTCTTGAGGCCTTTCCCCGCGCCACCTCCACCGCCAGGCCGCGCTTCAAATACTACTGTATCCTTAAGCCAACCCTTGTTATTGGTGTTGAGCGCTTGATCGTATTGATAATCTTGAAGCTCATTTTGATGGAGAATTCTATTTTGAAGAGAAGGCTCAGGCCAGGAAAAACCCCCATGAAAAAAGGCAAAAACACTACTTATATTATCATAAACCGACGGATCTGGTGCTTCTTGGTGAGCCCAATAATCAAGATTGGGAGAGCTCATGTCTCTTTGGTACGGGAGCATGCTTTTTCCTCGCGCATCGTCCATGATCAACGATGTTATATTACTGACCCTGGTTCCGCCAGCGCCCCCACCGCCGCCTCCACCGCCAATAAAACCCCAATTGCTTAGTTGAACGGTTGAGCCTGCATAATCCGAATGTATAAACAGAGCCGTGCCACCATCTTCCCCATTGCCTGGGGCATTACCACAGGTCCCAGCGCCGCCGTAGTTTCCGTCCATTTTGCCACTAAGATATCTACTTGATATTGGCCCTATTCCTCCCCCAGGAGCCGAAAGCTCTGGAAGAGAACAGTATTTTACATGCGCTCCAGATAAAGTTGATTTTTGCGCCGTTTTAACAGTAAAAGAAACTGGACATTCAGCTTTCGTCTCTGACCCATATGTTCTTAATGACGTTACATCTGCGCCATCGCCGCCCGCTCCGATAATCGAAGTCGATTTAGGAATGTAAATCTCAATCGGAACTGGATCTAGTCCTCCGCCATAATTGCTGGTAAACTTTGTACTTGTGGTTACCGCAGGAATTTGCGGATCAGCAGAAAAAACAACCATGTCGCTCTCAAAGAAAAACCTTATCTTGGAAAAAACATCAATTGTAAGCTCGGGGTTTAATGCCTGCAGCCTCGCTAGCTCAGCTTCTGCTTCAGTCTTTAAATTTACAGTTTCTCTGGCGCCTGCAAGTAGTAGCTTGTCGTCTCCAAGCGTTTTATTAAGAGAGGTCCGCTTGAAAACACCAACGTTTAAGGCTGCGCTACTAACCGTTTCGTTTGCGTGAACCCACTCAGATGAGTTTACTGTTCTCGTCTGGCCTCCATGAATATTTCCCCCGATCAGGTCTATGTTTTGAGTTCTTATTCTAAAATAACGCGGTAGGCCAGGCTTTGCCGCATACCTAAACCCTGATGTGCTTGTTGGTTCATCTATCAACAACCCCGTTGCTCCGTGCGGATCTACTGCGGCGGCATCAGGAGCTGTACCCGAAACCTCAAGCGTAATGCCTGTTGCAGTTAAAGGTTCACTGTAAGTCCAGCCGCCTGTTATGAAAAAATCTACGCTAGATTCAGTTTCTTTAGCCTTGAAGTTTGCAATCGGGCCAGGATCAAGAGCCTCCGCATTGCCAGTTAAATCTATTTTTAACATGCCGCTCGGATCATTGTAATTGTACTGGTCGGTGCTTGTAACGGTTAATTGGCTGGGCCTGGGCCAGCCGTCATCGTAGCTACAAGTATAGCCCGCGCCACCATGACCAGAAAAGTAGAAAAAATATCCTTCGGTACTAAGACCCTCAGTATAGTAGTTGCCCCTGGCCCCGCTTTTGCCAGTAGTGGCAAACTCAACTTCAAAATAACCACTGTCTTTTTGGTCAAGCAAGAAAGTTGCGCTATTGCCTCCGTCAATAGTATACCTTTTGTCTGAATTTTCCTTAAATTTATAAACACCCGACTTAGCGTTATGGCCAGTTAACGAAAGAGTTGAAATTATAGGCTGATCTCCACTATTTAGCAAATAAAAACCAGTACCACTGGCAAAACCAGTCATAAACATTCCATAATTAACATTAAACACAGAACCGTCAACACCGTTTTGTTTTTCGTATGGAGCTACAATACTGCCGTTTGTATCTAAAATATAAGTTCTAAAATTTCTGCGAATTTTAGTTAAATCTATAGGCATTTCTTCGAAATTAGCGGCCAATGTCCTATTGTCGCTAAAAACAAAGTTATCGGTCCAGTCGCTGCAAACAAAAATCTTGCTTCCAGACACGTTTTGACTGTACGGAGCTGGCGGCGAAAACTTAAAACTTTCGTAGCCTTTTTTGTTTATTAAAAAATGAGTTATTGCCTTGGCTTCTTTTTCAGATTTCCCTTCAAAGCTTAAATTTACATTCAATAAGTTTGTATTAATTCCGTCACTCCACCTTTTAACATAATCTCTGTTTAATTGGCTCTTCAAGAGTCTAGGCTCTTGCGGAACAGAAAAGGACGAAGGCTTGAAATAAAAAATATTCTTAGTCCATAAAGAATTTGCGCCAACTGGACCGTTTGCAGTTGTGGCGGTTACTTCAAGATCATTTCCAGAATTATAATAAAATCCACTAAAGTTTGAGATGTTATGGCCACTGTAATATACTATATCAAATTTATCATAAGACTGTCCAATCGCCCAATACTTAGCCGTTTCGTCAAGAGGAATCACCTGTCCTCTCCAGTTGGTTAAGGAAGTTTCGTCGCTATTGAAAGTTGCGGACACATCGTGTACATTTGTAAAAGCTTGTTGATGATTAAATTCTTCACAAAAATAACGCCCTGTTTGGTTGTACGGAGCAAACGGAGTAAAATTAAATCCCGTTAAAATATCTTGCGCTCCATACTGAGTGCCGTCATGCATTAACCCTGTTCCCGCGCCAGTATAAGCTTCCTCAAACCGATGACCCAAGAAGTGAAGAATTGCCTTTGATTCTTTTTCTGTTCTTCCGTTAAAATTAAGATTGTATTGTATTTCTAAATTATTATGACTCTTGGGAAGCAATGAATAATATCCATCTCCAAAAGTATGCTTAAAAGTTTTTGCATTAAAAGATACTGACGAGTTATAAGATGGCGTACTTGGAAAAGATCGAGTCCATTGTGCATTTGACCCACTTGGGCTAACGGCCGTGTCTGATGTAGAATCATTTGCGGCAGTGGCATAATAATAACCAGACTCAAACGGATTGCAACCAGTCTCCGCGTCACCAGAAAAGAATACCACATCAAACTTTTCATAAGATTGATCCTTGTCCCAGCCAGATATATCAAAATCCACCTTCATTATTGAAAAACTTGCCTAACTGAAATTACACCATTTAGATAATTTTGCGAGGAAATTGATAGTTCTTGTCTTGTTATTTGTCCGCTACACCGAAGTTTGTCTAAAGTGGTATTAGTGTTCATGTCTAATAAATGGCAAGTTATCTCCGCATGGTTTCCAGAAATCAAAAGTAAGTCTCCGATATTATCTCCTCGAATACTCATATTAATTTCTACCGCTTCTTTTGTTACTCTTGTTGGGCTAGTTTCTCCCGCTAAATATATTGGCCTCCGTTCTGCAGCAACAGAATAAGTAACAGTCAATGTATTATTAATATTCGAAGGAGTTCCCAAAACGTAAGATCTTATTCCGTGTGCATATTGGTTTTTCCAATACGATAAATCAGTAGGGTTACTTGAACTTGCGGAAATGTCGCTTGTCAAGGCGCTGTAAAAATCCAAAGCAGCACTTACCTTTACTGGCGTATAAGGTTCGATTTGCAAATTATAAGATCGAGCATAAGCATCAGTAAAAGCCAGTCCTCCAAACGTGCCGTTTTTCGTGTCAGAATCAGGAATTCCAGTCATGTTTAAATAAGCGGGAATCGCACCCGTCATATAACACTCAAAAGACAGTCCTCCAATTAATCCGTTTGTTGGCGCGTATCTTTCAATTTCTCCGTAAACATTCCTCGACTCCGCTACGACTGCGTCAACATTAAGACTTGCGGAATCAGCAAACACCTTTTCATTACCCAAGGTTATTACAACGTCTTCATATTTTAAAAAAGCCATTATCTTTTGTTTGAATATTTTTTATACGTTAAATTTACGGTAACTGGCCCGCCTACTTCGCTGGAAAAGCTTTCTGAAATTAGTCTTGACTTGGTTAAATCAAACTTAACGATCTGGCCCCCAGAATCATTATTAATT
>Ga0098039_1000614_pt1 | contig 14719 bp, 26 predicted proteins | sample 6_EtaG_FD_75047 | JGI IMG/M metagenome (GOLD analysis project Ga0098039, IMG submission 75047) | Marine viral communities from the Subarctic Pacific Ocean - 6_ETSP_OMZ_AT15160 metaG | ecosystem: Environmental > Aquatic > Marine > Oceanic | place: Pacific Ocean | collected 2015-01-08 | reverse complement strand
TACCCAGTAATTTTAGATTAGTAAGCAACACAAAATAAAGGTATAAATGAATGAAACGAGCTATTGATAAATTGATTGATAAAATTGATAGAGCAATTACCTTTCTTTCGAGTGATGATTTTGGAGTAATTATATTTTCCTCACTCGTGGTAATTCTGGCATACCACTATCTTAGGTGGCTTTTAAATTGAGCACCTATACTATACAACGCAGGGCAGTTGCCAGAGCATGTCATAAACACAACTACACACTGCTGCCCTGCAAAGGATTGAACATAGCCATCTTGGGAGGCGTCTTATGAGGATGTCGCTTGTACCATGTGATAACTCTGCACTTGTGGAGTTAATATCATCGCTGAAAAGATAGGCGGATGGCTATGCTCTTAAAAATTATGAACACTAACAAGATTTTGACTCGTAAGCTGATAATGGCTTTGATCATCGAGATCAACGAGTCTATAAAAGAGAGCCAAGGTCGCTAGAGCAGATGTATAGTGACGAACACCAACTGAACGTCAACTCCCTTAGATTAGTAGGTTGCCTAGTAGTTTACACAGCTAGTCTCTATGACAGCTTGGCTGACATACTCAACAATAAACTCATCAGCTGCATACCACAGAGGTCGTGAAGATCCATTGTAAAGGTAACGCTGGAGTAGTTGGGTAGGGGCTTCAAAGGAATGTCTTGGCTCTCTAAGATTTACTATAATGGTAAAATAAGGAGTACTAAATGAAACAACTGAGCGTTAGGAGCTTGCATAAGTCTCTCAATGAGAATGGGTACATCTGTGATGTAGACTTCTCTAAGAGATTGCTCGTTTCTATAAAGACAAAGCCCGTAGGCGGAGCTTTTCTGTACGGTTTAGCCGGAACAGGTAAGAGCTATCTGCCAATGGTACTGTCTGAAGTGATCAGTTGCCCAATTTATGTACATCAATGCACAACGAACACAAGGGAAGATGAGCTAACTGCCAAATACTTACCCTCCGAAAAGACAAAAACCGGAGTTGTTATAGAATATGGTAAGTTATACAAAGCTGCCCTTGAATCGAAAAAGAGACGTGTCATCCTTATGCTGGATGAATGGGATAAGACTCGACCAACTGCTGATGCTCTATTTTTAGATTTTCTGCAGTATGGGAGACTCTCAATCCCAGGGCATGATATTCAGGCAAACCTTGATAATATGCTCATATTCACCACTGCTAATGATGAACGTGAGTTCTTGGAAGCGCTGCTACGTAGATTACCTAAAATAGACGTGCAGCCGTTAACCATGGACTGCGTAAAGCAAGCTCTCGAAATTAAACACAAAGGCCACAACTTTTTACCTCATTGTTTAGAGTTGTATGCTCGCTGTTTAATGAGTGAAATGCCCAAACCAGCAACAATACAGGAGCTAAGACAGCTGATGGATGCCATCACTGAGCTTGGCGGCGGAGCTGATTGGGATGAACTTGTGTACACTTTCGTAACAAAAACACCAGAAAATCATGGGTTGCTCAAAAGGGCTGAGACTGATGAAATCAATATCGACTCTAATCGACATAGTAGGGCGAAATTAAACTCTAAACGCTTTGGTAGAGCCATAGAAAATCTATATGGCTCCGATAAAAGCATGAAAGAGCCCCTAATGCCTCGTCTTGTAGACATTAAAGAGTTTGAGTCTAACTTTGAATCAGCACCCATTCCTGACAAGGATCTCTATGGCGTATTCAAACGCACTAAATACTCTGAGGATACAGTATTCTCACAGAATATAGATGCTGAGTACGATCCAGAGGTACCGTCATTTCTTGAATGGGCAACCATTACTGAGGATGTTATTTATTTGCATGATACAGTGAGTGTCAGAAATATATATGCTCTTCAGAATATGTTGTCCAATTTTAGCAACGACGATGAAGGTGAGGTGATGATACTGGATGAGTATGTTACGAGACAAGAGCTGAACCGTATGCTGCAAGGCAAATGGGTGATAAAAAAGCGTGACTCTAATGAGATTATTGCTCGTAGATGGTTACCGAGTGGAAGGCATAACGAACCGTGCAAGATAGATCTCAGGTATAGAGAAGATTGTGGCCTTGAAATTGTTGCTGATATTAAAATCGGTACACAATTAGTAGAGGGCATTTTCAAACTCAATAAACGTGAGAATCTTGTAAGAGTTATGGATGCTGCTGAGTGTATATCTATGCCTCATCTATTGGACAAGGCAAATCATATAGTACCTCATCAGTTAAGAGCTTATATAGAAAAAGATAGAGCTGTTATAGGTCTGTCTCAAATAAAAGCTCTGTCCAAAGGACACTCTGGTTTTTGTGATATGCTCTACCCTAAAAACAACAGAGGACGGGCTGCTGAGTTACCTGATGGCGAGATTGACGAACTTGATGAGCTGAGAAGTTCTAAGAGTATAAAGGTATCTCGTGGATCTGAGACTCACTTTTCAGCAAGAGGTATAGAGGTATCTATGTTAGATACTGGACAAGGTCAAAATTCTGGACTCTATGTTAAAATAGATTCACTGCCAGATATTGAACTACTCAATTTTGCTGTTAGCTGGGTAGGAGTTGTTCCATTGTACAAGTGCAGCAAAGTGAAAGATGAGTACCTTGATGGTAATCTTTACTCTCACTTAGCAAATAAAAACGGTTGGTCTTTTATGCCTACAAACACAGATGTACTCGAGAAAAACGATATATTTGCTGTTTTTGCTGGAGACTATGTTGTTTTTTGCACATTCATTGACAATGAACTCTTATCTTGGTCATCTAGAGCAAGTGCATTGATTAGCAACAGACTACGCAGAATAAAAGCGTGTGTTAATAACTATTGCAACATGGAGGATTAGTTGTAATGAGCAGGTACAAAGTTGATAAGCAATGGAGGAATTATAGACTTGGGAGTGATAATCATTATGAGCGTTTTTCCCAAAAAGATGACTCCGTACAGATCAGACCGCCAAATGCTAATTCTATGAGTAATAGTGGGCAACTGCAAGGGAATAGGGGGCCGATAAAACGGCTCCCTAAGTCCCGCATAAAATCTGCTTCAAAGAGGTACTCGTCATCAGCCATTACTCAAAAGTTTTCTAACAATATTAAATTTAATAAAAGCAGCATATTAAGCGATGAAACAATTAATGATCTGAGTATGCTCAACGAGACATATGATTTGAGTGATTTTCAGTCAGACATTAATATGAAGAGGAATTTAGATATAGCTCCAAAGGGCAAATTCACTCTTGATACTGGTGGAGTTAGGCGTATAGCTACAAAGTTTTCAAGGCTCATTTCTAAAATATCAGAGGATATGACAGGAGAACCGGAGCCAGGTGATGATTTTTGGGATATTGAAAGGTTGCTGTATAGGCAATTGAGTAATGAATCCATTCTCAACTGTAAAATGAGTCGTCAGAAAGAAGTAATTATGATGATATTGGATAGCAGCCCATCATGCTCTAAGGAAGCAAAGTTTTACAGCAGCCTTGCATCAGTAGCCTCTATACATAATGATATAGAGTTATATAATGCTCCCAATGCACGACTCGTAGAGATTTACAACAGAAAAGCAAAAAAGTTTGTTCCATTCCTAACGCCTCAGGATATTGCTAATAGAGTTCATGAGTGGTCTCTATTCAGAAATAGAGTAATAATATTCTTTGGTGATAGTGATGGTGTAGAAGTAGTAAGTAATGCAGCTGAATACAATAAGATATATTGGTTCCATAAAGAGCCAAAAAGATATATTGACGATTATGTTTCAGAGCATCGAAATGTCACTATATTTGAGAGCATAACATCTACACAAAGTTTCATTAATGCAATGAAAACAATAAGATAAAAAAGGAGTAGTATAATGAAAATAGAAAACAAAAGTGCTCTAAAGAAGTACAAATCTATTTGTGATGACTTTATATTACCACCGCAACTCAAGAAGTTCAGTAAAAAGTCTGATGGGAAAGCTATGGCTCTTGCTCATGATATGAGTAAGATAAAAGAAAACTCAATACATCCAAGTGAGTTTCGCAGTATAGCTTTTTACTATCTCTCTGATAGACCAGCAATAGTTGCATCATTTAAAGATCACTCTATTAATGATGTTGCTACTAAGTTTACTATAATGACTATTGTTGAACAGGAGTTCAGGGTTCTTCTCGATAAAATGAATCTACATCATAGTGATGTAGAGTTAGGCATGGGAGAGGACAGTGATAACTTGGAGCTTGCGATTGGTTTTAAAAGGTCAATACCAAAGGAGAAAGCTAATAAATTTCATAGGTTGCTTGATAAGCGACTCAAGGGAATACTTCATGTTAGCTCAACTGTCAAGCACGTAGACACTGATCCTAATGACATCAGTGAATATAGTGAGTATTTAGAGGATCTTGACATAGATGATATAAGGGGCGAGGCATAATAAAAAGGGAGGAGTTGGTCTTTTGTTGGTATTAGCCAGCTCCTCCTGCCCCTGAGGAGACATTATGAATAGTTGGAGTAAAAAATATTATAAAGGTTTGACAAATTTTCAGCATCGAGTTAATGATGCTTGGTTTAAAAAGACGCTGAGTTTATTAAAAAATACAGGAGTTCTTTTTGTTCCAAACTTACAAAAATCTTTTAACAAGTTTGGAGATGAAGTTTTAATTGAAGGTTTAAATAAAAAGGAGTAACTATGTCAATATTTGGAGATATGGTACTCATAGAGGAAAGTAATTTTGGAGATGAGGTATGCTGTGACGGGTGCAATGGCCCCTATGGCGACAATATGGATGGTGGAGTCATCATTGGAAGCGGTGCTTACTGCGGAGAATGCTCTGACAAATATGGATACACATCACCAATGTACAAGTACTCTGATGAGATATCTGAGATACTTGATAAAAAAAGGACATTCAAGGAGAATGTTCTTGATTACAGAAAACGAATGACAGGCTCAAGTGACGCAATAATGCGTATATACACCGATCCTGCATTCAAACAACAAGGAGTCGATTATGACAAAGCAGACACACAACGTGGAAGCGACAACAATGATCGGCACAACGGAGAACGGAACGATAATAACAACTCCAATAACGGAAGTAGTTAGCAGTCCCGTAGCTCCGCAAATACAGGTAACAAAAGATTACTCTAGGTTTTCTTTTGTTAAAGGTAATAGACGAGTTAAACCAAAGAAGCTGAAACGCTTAAAGGAGTCAATAAAGCAAATAAATGTTTGCCATTTGTATCCTATTATGGTTAACTCAAATCACGCCATCTTAGATGGTCAGCACCGCTATATTGCTTGTGTTGATCTAAGGTTGCCGATTTTCTACGTTGTAGTTGACAATGTAGACCTTACATCGGTTGCTTTGATCAATGCAAATCAAGACCAGTGGAAGTGGTTTGATTACCTTGACACCTACTGTGAACTCGATTTACACGATTACAAAGTGTTTAAAGGGTTCATGAGGCGTTATGATATGAACTTCTCAACAACAATGATAATGTTGTTTGGTAGGTTCACTCATATCCTGTATGAGAAATTCAAGGATGGTACTCTCACATTAAATGATGTATCCCTTGAACGTGCCAATGAGTGGGCAAGTAGAGTCCAAAGTCTGAAGGGAGATTTTTCTTTCTATAAAGACAGAGGATTCGTACTCGCTCTTACAACGATGTGGAAGCATGATGACTATAACCATAAGCTCTTTATGAAAAAAGTAAAGGCTGCTGGCTCTAAAGTCGTAAAATGCACTACACGTCTTGATTACCTCAGGCTGTTAGAAGGTCTCTATAACTGGAAATCCCGCAGAGGACCAAAAGTAAGATTCTTCTAAGGAGGTTGCTATGGGATTCGACCTATACGGACAACATCCTAGCAGCTGTGACATTCCAAAGCCCGACTTTGAGATATGTACGGACAAGGAGGCTTCGGAGTATTTTGCTCTTTTGAACAATATACCCGGAGCCTACTTCCGTGCTAATGTATGGGCTTGGAGACCACTCTGGAACTACGTAGCTGGTGTCTGTAAAGAGATACTCAGTGAAGATGATATGTCGGGAGGTGCATTTAATGATGGACACCTCATATCTAATAGAAAAGCTACCAGAATGGCAAGAGCACTGAAGAAAGAGATAGGTAAAAATAAACACGTTCAATTTGCAGAATGGCTTGATCTGAGGCATGAAAATATGCCTCTTGAGAAATGCGACATCTGTGACGGTAAAGGCACAAGAGCAGGTTGGGAAGGCTGGCAATCCAAAGAGGAATGGCTAGAACTTCATGGCTCGCTTGGTGTCGGAGGACCGGAAAGTTCGTGTGAGATCTCTTTTAAATGGGCTCATGAAAACAAAGGCTGCAATGCTTGTAAAGGCAAAGGAAAGCGTGAGGCTCATGCAACACACTACAAATTTATTCCAGAACTGCTGGAGGAATTTGAGTTGTTTTGCAGGCTTAGTGGTGGATTTACTATAAATTAACCACTAATAGTATATAGTAGTATATAGCTGCAATTATGTAGCTATATGCTGCTATGTACTCTCTATGTATATAATGTATATATACTATATATTATATATTGTTTTCATGTTTTTTTAAAAGCAGTTTGTTTATTTAAAAAAAGGTAATAAGTTAGTTTGATTTCAAAAAAAAAGGTTACTAAAGGAGTACAAAAATGCAACAATGCTCATTCCGTTGCCCTGATGATACGTGGAAGAGATTTAAAATGTACTGTACAATGAAAAATGTTAAGCTGCAGGATATGCTTACAACTATTATAGTACAACACATGGATCAAGAGCAATGGCTACCAACAAAGGAGAACTTAGATGCAGAGACCAACAGTAAGGGAGATATACGATCAGTATCTGCAGCTTCTTAACGAGAAAAAGACACTTCACAGATACCAAGACAGGAGCTGGTTTCATAGCAGCACTGCAGGCCTCTGTGCTAGAAAGCACTATTACGCTACAATAGATCAGTTGGAGGGGGCGTCTATAGATGATACTACAAGACGCCTCTTTCGGCTTGGAGACTTAGTGCATGGAGACATACAAGAAGCTATAAGATGGTGGGCTGACTCTAATGGAGTCCCCATACTAATAGAAAAAGAATTATATCTTGAGGACCTCAATGTAAGAGGTTTTATAGATTTGGGTTTTGTGTATGATGATACACTTCATGATATCAAAACCTGCAACCATTGGAAATGGAGTAAAATGTTCGGCAAGAATGCTGACGATGAACCCTCCATTAACTACCAACTGCAGCTGGCTACATACGGTCTATGGTACGAGCGTGAAATGGGGCCTCTGCAGGGGATGACTCTTATATTCTATAATAAAAACAATTCCGCAATGAGAGAAGTAAAAGTACCTATCGGTATGATAAAAGCAGCAGAGGATTACTGGAATATGATTAATGATGCAACATCATCATTAACACCTCCTGAGATTTGTCTTGAATCTGCTCCGGTATACTCTTGGGAGTGTAACGAGAAATATTGTCAATACTTTGATATATGCGGTGGAGGTATTCATGGAAAAAACTAAAATGTGGGATTATATATGCTCAGAATGCGGCAGTGATTTCATATTATGGGATGCTATTGCATCTTGGAGTACGGAAAAACAGAAATTTATGCTGGAATCAACATATGATCATTGTGAGTGCGGTGAATGTGAAAGCACATCCATAGACGATGTTGAATTAAAGCCAGTACAGGATCATGGGCCTCCATACTCTATGGCTAATACGTCTGGATATCCTATAGAATCTTCTAAAAAGGGAATACAGGAGGATCCTGAATGCTGAGCTTTATAAAATGGACTTGTTGCGAATGCGGCAGTGAGTACACAGAACAAACAGGTGATACTGATGAGCGTATGTGTGACGAGTGTCTAAATCATGAAGATGATTTTAAAAATCCAACTGAGGACATAGAAAAAATTGAGGACAAAAATGATAATAATACAAATATCTGAGTGGATACTAAATTTCTTAACTTTCTCATTGGCATTTGTAATGCTTATGTTGAGTCTTGTATTATTACCGCTTGTGATAGACAATGTAATTGCATATGTCTCAAAGAAGAGATAAGCAGTCTTTTACAATAAGTTTTTCAGTAAGACATAAAGAAAATTTGAAGTTCAAGGAAATTGAGCAAATGCTTAAAGATCAAGCTGTAAGGTGGGGTGGATTAATAAGGATGGAGCCAGCAACAAGAAAAAAAATTAAAAGCAGGAGGTACAGGTATCATTCTTGGTACTCTATGTACGTTACATATGGATTGGATAATAAATAAAGAGTGGAAAAAAGATAAGGTGATTCTAAGAAAAGAAAGAAATCACTATGCTAAAGATGAAAGACGTCTAAAATATTGTGAGTCATGTGAAAGAGTGTGGGAAAACACCTATGCTGGGTCGCAGGTTTCTTACGGACACTTGCCGACTTACGGACTTCCAAGAATAACCTGCAAAATATGCAATAAAAACAATAAGGAGTAAATATGGATATATTATGGTATGCGTGGGAGATGTTCACCGACCTAGAGACAAACGCTTGGTGGCTGATGATGGTTATATATACACTAACCTGTATAACATTCATCTGGACAAATTCACGCATTAGATCTGGAATAGAATCACTAAACGAAGGTATGAGGGATATATTACAAGAATTAATAGATGAATAATATTAGGTTGATAGTGATTCAGGGGTGAGTCTAACAACCAAACGCTTGCTGAGGGTTGATTTCATAATCAGTTGTGTACATGCAATTACAATGCCATATGAATGACGCCCTTAGTAAGTGCTAACATAAAAAGGAGAACACAATGCCAAAAAAGAAAGATGATCATCTTGGGCTCTGGAAATTAGTAGAGACAACTGATCCTAAATACACAACAAAAGTAAACCAAAGAGGCGGATTTACTGCAATAGGAGCCCAATATCAGCTAAGGAAAGCAACTGAACTGTTCGGGCCGTTTGGTGCAGGATGGGGAGTTGAGGATGAAGTAATAGAAAAATGGGAAGATGTCGGACTTGCTGTATATCAAGCTACATTATGGTACAAATTTGATTCTGGTGCAGTAGGTAATATACCAATACACTCATCAATCAAATACCACAATAACGGCAGAGTTGACGATGACTTTATGAAGAAAGTAGCAACCGATGCTCTTACCAAGGGATTAAGTAAACTTGGTTTCAACGCTGATGTATTTATGGGTAGGTTTGATGACAACAAATATGTAAATCAGCTCAAAAAAGATTTTAGCAGCAATGGCCATGATAAAGATTGGCTGAAAAAGGTGAGATCAGCAATGGAAGGTCTCAGTGATGAGGATGTTGCAATGGTGGAGGATGCTATATCCAATGGCAAGATCACCAGTTCCAACTTCGGTAAAACAATAAACCGCATCAATGAATTGAAAGCTGCTAAGATCAATGGCGAAGATTAATGACCTCTTAGACGATGTAACAACAGATCAGCAGGCATATTATGAAGAGCCTGACAATTCTGAAATTCCAGAAGGCACATACCAAGGTACTGTTGTAGCGTTATCGAGGAAATTGAACAGAGTTACCAAATCAGGCAACGTCTGTGATATATTCTGGATGCGGTACAAGATAAGCACCGATAGCCCTACAGCTCCCGGACGTCTAGTTCGGGATGCTGGGCTATTCCGCTTTAGAAAGGGGCTAAGAGAAAAGAATTTATTCTATAAGGAAGCTCTTGACCGTCTTGAAATTCCCTTGGAAAAGAAGAGTATAGATGGTAAAATAAGGTACATTCTACCCGCTCTTTCCAGCGATATGGTCGTTGGTAAAAATGTTATATTTAATGTGTATTATGATGAGTGGAAGGATGCTAAAGGCCATCATAAATTACCTGTTGCTAAAATAGTAAAGGTACTAAAGGAGATAGATGGTAACTGATGAAGGCTACGTATTCAACATACTGCCGAAACTCGAGGAAAGAGGATATCTTAAATTTTGGGAAGCTCATTTTGAATTTGGTTTTCCATTACGCTATAGAAGAGGTAAAGATTTAGAGTGGGCATTAAGATACCTGACATGGATAGAACACCCTAGAACCGGAGAATTAATTTTCCTAAAGAAAAAAGATTAAAGATGCAATTACAACCGCACAGCCAAGAGGCTGAAAGACTCGTACTTGGACAGGTGCTTACTGATAATACTGTAATAGATCAGATAGCACATTACATTCCAGACGAGACTGTGTTTTACAAGGAAGGACACAGGCAAATATGGAAAGCAATGATTGATATGCACAGGAACGGTGCTTCAGTTATTGATGCAGTTACAATTACTGCAAATATACCACCTAATGATTACGAAAAAACTCCAGCATATTACATAACTGGTTTATTAGATGAAGTGGTAACAACAGCAACTGCGGAGCAGTATGCAAAAGTTATATATGAAAAATGGCTCTTACGTAAAGTTATAGAAAAGTCTAAGAAAGTAGAAAAAGTTATGTCGGCTGACGGATCAGACGCATACAACGTACTCCAAAGACTGCATAGAGAACTGGAGGATATATTAAATCTGAGAGTAAGAGAAGATTATAGTCTTGAATCCTTAATGGATTCTACTATGGAGAATATGTTTAATACGAAGAACCTTATACCATACGGCAATAAACAGCTTGATAAGATGACAGGCGGTATGACCCGTGGGGAGATAACTGTTATAGCCGGGAGACCCGGACATTTCAAGTCTACGATGATGATAAACACAGTATCTCAACTGCTTAAAAACGGGCATAGTGTTCTTGTTTTCAATAGAGAAATGAGTAATGTGGAGATGATGAAGAAACTCATTGTCCTTGAAAGTAAAAACCTATCATATGCCAACATAAGGATGGGAACATTTAGTGACGATGAAAGATCAGAACTTGAAAGAGTGACTTCTCTCATAAGAGACAAATACAAGAATCTTACAATGTATGACGATATATTCGACATTGACCGTGCTATGCGTGAAGTACGCAAGCATAAGCCCGATGTTGTTGTTGATGATTACATTGGCCTTGTTGATGTACTCGGTGTTGATGACAATAGGTTGAGAATTGACAACATAATGAAACAGTACAAACGTGCTGCTAAAACTTATAATATGTCAGCACTGCTCGTATCTCAGCTTAACAGAGGATGTGAGGATCGTGCGAATAAGAGACCTATCCTGCGTGATCTGAGAGATAGCGGGTCAATAGAGCAGGATGCAGAAACAATACTGTTTATGTATTATGATTATAGGTATAATATGCAGGACAGCAGTGTTGGGGAGTACGGCATTGAAATTGTACTTGGCAAGAACAGATACGGGAGAGTAGGAAACATTCATCTTGGAGTTGTTGGCAACAAATGTAAAATATTTGAGACCCCTGAAGATGCTATGGAAAATTTAAAGAAAAATTAGAGGCGTAAAAATATCGTTGACAATTAACAACTCGTATGTTTGAGGTATAAATTGTCTTACAAAAGAAAAACGGTTGGCTAAAAGGCAGGTATGCCTTCGCCTCTAATAAATTAATGAGGAAAGCGTATAGTATACATTTTCCTCGAAATAAAAAGGAGTGTAATGAAAATCAATATGACAAGCTATACAGATAGTATTAACGAATTGGAGTCCATAGTGGATAATATCGGGAAAAAAGCGACGAGATATGTAAAAGCATTGGAGGAAATAGCTAAAGCTGATGCAACATCACATCATGTGCATCATTTAACGCAAATAGCTCAGGCTGCATTAGATGGAGAACCAACTACTGCAGATGAGTATAATAATGATAATAAGGAAGAAAAATGAATAAAAAACGAAAAAGAAAAAAACGTGATCCGCTAATGAAAGCATTGAGAACTCCGGTTAAAATACCTAAGATCAATATGTGGAAGATATTCAAATAATGAAGGCTAAAGACATACAAGGTAAGTATGGAATATGGTTATCACCTAGTGAGATGATGATCATTGAAAGGGCTATTGATTGGTACGAGAACAGCTCGCATTACTTTGACGAAACCTCAAAAATTGGAGCAATAAAAAATCTGCAAAATGATTTTCAAAAAATCAGAGACAATGGACCTCAAATACCAAAAAAGGTTGAGATTTCAAATGGAATCACAGAGCAAAATGTCGTAGAAAATACTATTTGCGAGGAGTGTGAATGAAAAGGAAGTTCAATAAAAACAATGACTTAAAGCTGCACAATATACAGAATGACGTAAACATGATCAAGTCATATCTGAGTAACGAGGTATCTCTGAAGATAAATGCAACAATGAATATGCTTGAGAGGTACATAGCTTTCAAAGGAGATCTTGATAAATTCTTAAATATTTTGGAGGATGAAAATGGCAAAATCGAAAGAGCACCAGAGAAGGGGCAAAAGAAACAGGCAAAGGGGAGCGGAACTTCAAAGACAGGCAGTAAGGATAGCTAAAAACTTTGAACTTGAGGCTCACAACAGAGACCGTGGAGGAGCACAGCATGAGATGGGAGATGTAGAGATTGAGGATAAGTTCTACGGATGCAAAAGAAGAAAAGCAATACCAAGGTGGCTGTTGCCTGAGAAACATGAGAGTGGAGTTATTTTTAGGGGTGATAGGATGAGTCCATACATATCAATACCCTTGGAGATATATCTCCTCTTAGTCAACTTGTCAAAAACAAACAACATGATAGATAAGATTTGAAGGAGTAACACTTGGGGTTGGTGTGTGGGGTTAATCCTCCTTTCCCCGCTCCTAGGACATCGGCCCCTATCCTAAAAAGAGAGGTATTAAAATAGATATACTAAATAAAGTTATACAGGGAGATTGCCGCGAAGTCTTAAAGGATTTCCCTCATGAATCTGTTGACACCTGCATCACATCTCCTCCCTACTGGAACCTCAGAGACTACGGTACTGCTGAGTGGATCGGAGGTGATGACAACTGCGACCACAGGTACTACAAGGGAGGTCATGGTGATAAATCAAAGGTACAAACAGGTTCTCAGGGCAACCAGTTCTACCAGTATAAAGGAGAATGTAAAAAATGCGGTGCAAAAAGACATGACTCGCAATTTGGAATGGAAGATGATCTTGGTAGTTATATTAATGATCTTGCATCTATTATGGATGATGTACATGATATCCTTAAGCCAAAAGGTACGCTATGGCTCAATATCGGAGACTGTTATGGAGGCAACAATCCTGTCAATCAGGACGGGCGAAGAGGCTTCTCAAGTCAGCCAGTAGTACAGCGTAAGCAAAAATATATAGATGGACTCCATCCTAAGAACCTCATGGGCATACCTTGGAAAGTTGCCTTTGAAATGCAGTCAAGGGGGTGGATACTGCGGAGCGATGTCATATGGCACAAGCCAAATCCAATGCCTGAGTCTGTAAAAGACAGACCGACTAATGCAATAGAACATATCTTTCTCTTCTCAAAGCTTCCGGTGTACTACTACGACTACAAAGCCATAATGGAGGATGCTGTAACCGAGGACTGCTCAGAGAACGGTAAAAGAAATAAGAGAAATGTCTGGACAGTGAGGGCTGCTATGTATAGGGGAGCTCACTTTGCAACATTCCCAATAGATTTAATAGTTCCATGTGTAAAGGCTGGATCTCCAAAGGGAGGTTTAGTCATGGACCCATTCATGGGGTCAGGCACAGTAGCCCATGTTGCTAAGAAACTAGGGCGTCAATACACAGGTGTGGAGCTGAACCCGGATTATCACAAGATAATTCATGAACGTACTAAACAAGAGGAGTTATTCTAATGCCAGAATACGAAACAGAAAACAGGGGAGTGCTATTCCCCAACCGTTACAAAGAAGAAGGAGATAATAAGCCTGATTACACCGGGAATGTAGATGTCCAAGGTGAGCAGTGGAGACTAGCTGCTTGGGACAATACATCAGCCAAGGGCAACAGGTATCTCTCTATCGCAGTATCAGAGCCAAAAGATAAAGGGAGTGACGATACAGACGTCCCATTTTAAGGCTGATTACAGCTTTAAAATACTTTAGGCATACATACTGTCGATAAATACAAAAACTGTCCGTATCAAGTCAAATAGACGGCTTAAACGGGAAGTTAGGGGTAGAGTGCAGGGGCTAGTTTTGTCGCTATGGTTAACATTAACCGCCATACTTTATATAATTCATAAGCATATCAAGTAAGCTTTCAGTATCAGAAAGTTTCTTGTGCTCCTGCATTCCAGCTCCTAAATTAAGTTTGCGTAGTTCATCTGCTTTTTGACCTTTAAACAGATCATCAAGTCCATGCATCTCTTCAAGCTTATCTGTTGACAGCTTACCCTCAGATTTTAACATGTCTGTCATAGTTTTTAGAGTTTTTTTACCACCCTTTGTAACAGCAGGTATAAGAGACCCTGCTTTGCCGATCCCTGTTACAGCTTCTAGTATTGATGGAGGCCCGCCAACGTATTCAGGCCTTGCCCTCATCGAGTACTGACCACCCTTTTCTCCAAGCTCCCACTTTTCTATAAGATCATTAATATATCCATGAGGATTTGTCTCATCAACTACTGCTGTTGTAAAATTATTGTTTCCTTTATTAAGATAATCTAATAATGGCATTTTATTTCTCCCATGTTCTATAATATTTATCTTTATATTTCCTAGCTGCTATCTTAAATTCTCTTTTCTGTCTCTTATATAACTTATCTAGTTCTTCCTCTTCTCTTATTATCTC
>Ga0098039_1000611_pt1 | contig 14807 bp, 30 predicted proteins | sample 6_EtaG_FD_75047 | JGI IMG/M metagenome (GOLD analysis project Ga0098039, IMG submission 75047) | Marine viral communities from the Subarctic Pacific Ocean - 6_ETSP_OMZ_AT15160 metaG | ecosystem: Environmental > Aquatic > Marine > Oceanic | place: Pacific Ocean | collected 2015-01-08 | reverse complement strand
TTTTGAAGATTCATACTTACTTTATGTTGTGCAGAGGCAGAAAGGTCGCTATAATTTTCATTTATTATGCGTAATAAGGTTTCATTTAATAATACAAATGTTCGTAAATTCATACTAATATTTATTAATTATTTTAACATAATTTCCTTCACGAACCATAAGAGAAATACGGTTATCTTCATTTAACAAATTCCAATATGTATTTGCAATATCATCAACATCACCTGTTAATGGAAGCAATATAGGTTCGCCTCGAAAGGGAGGTAACGGGTCTCCGTCTCCCATATATGTTGTTATGCAATATCCAACTCCCAAAGGTATATCTGAATATCGATAAAAACAATGATCGGTATTGCCTGTATGATTTCTTTTTATAACAGATAGTGTTATGCATTGTTCGTTTTTATTTACATAGCCAGATATTCGAGGAGTATAATTAGGAGCATCAGGTTCGTAAGTCTCATATGCTAATGATGTTAAAAATCCGCTTCCTAGCATTAATTTATCATAAATCATATCTGTTTGTGATCCATTACTTACAATAACATTATGTCCTATGCCTCGCATAGCATTATAAATTATTAGTGATGGATCTTTAACTAACGAAGGATCGGCGGCTTCAGTACTTAAAATATTATTTTTATATTTAAAAACTCTATTTCTACTATTATCACTGCGACCCATTATCCAATAAATTACAACCCATTCACTATCATGGTTACGCCCAATGATAATACCACGACCTGGGTAACTATTATTTGATATGTGTGCTAAACTGTTATTTGCATTCATCGCAAAGTTTTGGAAAAATGTGTTCTTCTAATACATCATAATATTCTTGTATTGAATGGTCTCTACCATCTATTTCAAAAAATGACTCTTCTTCGTGACTCTCATCCCATTCTAATGTTTCTGGATTTATTTGAATTCCGGAATGAAGAAAAGGATAAGGAGGAAGAAAAGGCACAGGATCATTCCCAAAAGAAACACGGAAATGAGTGGGTCTATTTTCAAAAAAGGTCGTACTGACTTTGGGAGAACCAAAAGTATATATTTGAACATCATGCCCCCTTTGGTCTAACCATAGACCAATTATTTGTGCAACTGCGCCACCCATTGAGTGACCCGTTAAATATACTACTTGTTCTAATTTATAATTGTCATCAATATCTTCAAGTATAAACATGGCGGCATCTTTAAATCCACGATGTAAATTAATATCACAATGTCCTGGTTCTGTACCGCACCAGTGGTCAGTTAATCCGTCATCTTTCCATACTCTAAAATCAAGATCTGTTACTAAAGCATTTTTAGCACTTTTTGTACCTCTAAAAATAAGAATTGTCACACCTTGATCTTGTTTTACATGATATGAAAATTCATCTTTTCGTATTTCGTATAATTTATTTTCGGCAGTAGCTCGACGATATGATGTGTTACAATAATTTGCCATTTCGACAAGTTCAAAAGGGTCTACCGGTAATGTATCTTTATTGCCATATTCGCCATCGCTTCGAAGTAATTTATTAGTCCATGCACAACCATTAACCATGTATACTACGATTATTAGGAACAGCAATATAATTTTTCGAGCTTGCATATACATATTTATGGAATTTTTGTAAATATCTGGTAAGGTAGGGTTTACAAAAATTACCCCATAGTTTTTATTTCTACTGGGTTACCATTTATATCATAATCTATTGGAGGACTGCCATGAACATAATGAAGCATTTCTATTTCACTAGTTATTTCGGCTTTTACTACAGGCCATTTATTCCATGTCGCTTCCAATGATGTCATTCCGCCGCGATGTAACATTGTGCTACCATCTTCTAACGTAAGTAATCTAACTTTGTATTCTTCAAACTCGTCAATTTTGTGTTTTTTTCTAAAATCGTTTGATCGCTGTTTTCTTTTGTAGTATTCTGTTTGCATTCGAGTTCTACTTTAAAAACGTGATAATCTGGATAGTCATTTTCGTATGGATGTAATAATTTATGTTTTTTTAGGGCTTCTTTTTTAGAGGTGGCTTCAATGTGTTCGATACGGACCATCCACGGGGGAGTATTATTTTCGAAATAAAGCGTATAGTGCATCTCAGCACATAACCTCACACATTAATTTATATAAAAATATTTATCGACCTTTCTAATATTAGTTTGGTTAACGCTTCCTATTTGTATTTCTTTAATTTTAGCTTCAAGATTTTCTTCCCAATATTTTACAAATCGTTGCATACGAGGATATTCAAGAGGACAATCATCATCTTGAAACATAAACAAATTTAGGATATGTTCGTAATCAGGCATCCAATAGAGCACCTGAATTGTGGTTAGTTCCCACTTGTCAATTTTGACATAAGCCACATAAAACCTCCTTATTAATAAGGGCTTTGATATGTTTCGACAACCATTATGTCATCGGCTTCCGACATTCTATTTAAAAATATTCTGTATTCTGTTTTACTATCAAAAAATCTTATATTAATAGAACTTTCCGGAACAACATATGCTGGAGGTTTTTGTGATTGAGCATGAGGTTGTCTTTTTTCTGCTTCCACAATTGCCTACGGTATATTATACCATCTTACAAAGTGTTGAAATGACTTCATATTATTTGTGTACTATTTCCCAACCTTCACCAGCTGATTCATTTGTTAAATTGGGCGATCCTTCACCACCTAATTGAGGCGGAAGACCATTGCCATTTTTGTGAAGTTCTATGCCTTCAGCAATTTCTGGATCATCTTTCTCTTTGAACCAATAATCAGTTGTTTTCGCTAAGACTGCAACATAAGCACCTACTAAAATATTGAGCAGGTCTCTTGCTTCTTCAGGTACCAATCTGAAAAACAGTAAGGCAATTAATACTAAAAATGTGCCAACGATAACTAATGTAACTGAATATCGGGCAAACCAATTTGCCTTACGTCGTGTTTCTAATTGTTTTAATTTTGTGGCTTGAATATCATGTTCTGTTATATTGTTGTTTTCTTCGTTCATGTGTCCTCTATATTAACTACTACTTTATTTATTAATTAAGTCATCCCAGGTTATTGATTTTTTGTTACTTGTGTCTTTTTTAAGTTCTTCTTTTTTCTCAATTGTTTTATTATCTGTTTCGCTTAAATATGCCTTACGTGCCGCATCACCCATCGCACCTTCTAAAATACATTGTTTACTAAATTCTCCTAGCATTTCAGCTACTATATTCTTCCCAACTAGGTCCATATATTTTTCAACACATTCAATTTTTCGCCGTATTTTATCTGTTATACAAACACATTGATTGATGCCAAGCACTGGTATAATTGGTGCACCAAACATTCGAATAGAATTCGTATTTAGATGTTGAAAACATGATTGTACTAGATTATGAACAGCGGCTGTTGGATATCCAAGTTTATCTTCACATGTTTTACTGTTAACTGCGGTTGGCACTATTAAAAGTGCCAACGCAATTACCAGCTTTTTAACGTACTGCGTCTGTTTTGGGTTCCTCATTTGGTTTCTCTTCTTTTTGAGTTTCATCTTTTGGTTCCTTAGTTTTTGGTGGTTGTGGTATTGTTGGTTGCCCTTGTTTATCAAAAAGTTGGGCTCCGGTAACTTCTAATTTCTTAAGTGTTACAGTAACATTTTTATAAACACGATCTCTTATTAGTAACAGATCAACTGTATCACCTGGTTTTTTAGTTCTTATTATGTCTGTAATATTTTCCTGTCTATTAACAGCCTGGCCATCTACACCAATTATTGTGTCAAATTTTTCAAGTCCTTCTGGAATATCAGTAGAAGGAGCAACAACACAACCAAATGTATTAGGTATAGTAACACCAGCTTCTTTTACATCAGGCAAATTTACTATACTATTTCTATTTAACGGATTTAGATTTACTAGGCTCACACCCATAATTGCCCGTACAAATTCTTTACCTTCTATTAAAACATCAACAATTTCTTTTGCATCATCATTTCGTAGTGCTAAAGCAACGCCTGCATGACTTTTTATTTGTTGTGGACTAATTATTAATGAATTAATCCCAACAACATTGCCTGCGGTATTTACTAATGGTCCGCCTGAATTACCTTGATTAATAGCAGTATCGGTTTGAACGTACCGTACATATGGAGATCTAACAATTCGTTTATTATTACTAATAATACCTTTAGTTACTGTCCATACCATTCCAAATGGATGTCCTACTGCAAATACATCCATACCTTCCCAGGGTTCTTCTAATGACCAATTTAGGTATGGCAAGGGTTTTTTTCTTTTAGGTATTTGTATTACTGCTACATCAGCAAGAGGATCTGTACCTATTATTTTCACATCATACATATTCCAATCATCGCGATCATAAAATGCTAACATTAATTGTGTAGAATTATGAACACAATGATAATTTGTTACAATGTATCGTTGTTCGTTAATAACAAATCCACTACAGGTCCCCCGTCCGTTAGGGTTTGTAATAGATGTATTATTGGCACTTTCTATTAAAATAAAAACAGTTGCCTCTTTAACTTTGTCTACTGTTTCTTTATTAAGAGTTGAAGCAATTGCAGATCCTGCAAAAAAGCACAATAAAATAAAGATAAAAACTTGTCTCATTATTAATCTCCTTAGTCTTTAAAAACTAAAATCAATAAAAGTATATTCGTAATTAAAAGTTCAATTGCCAATATAGTATGATAGAACACCCACCGTTGTTCATATAAGTGATCTTTATCGAGTTTAACATCAAGTTTTTCTTCAATACTCTGTTTGGTTTTTTTTGCTTCTTCTAAAACTCTCTCTTTTATGTCTTCTAATATATCCAATGTCTTACGTAGACGATTCATATAACCTCCGACCTCGAGTAGGATTATTCTATGCCTTTTAAAAATTTATAATTTCCGTTAAAGGTTTTCGACTATTGTTTCACCATGCGTTAATTTTAAAACAGTAAACTTCTTTGTTTTAAATCGACTGTTTAATTTTTCTGCTAAATTAAACGCATGGCCAGCATTTGGAAAAGAAACTTTTTTATATTTTGGTCCTGGATAATTTACAAGACTATTAAAGCTTCGAATACTGATAGGGGATCCATCATAGAATACTGCATAGATTGCGGCTGCCTTCAAAACTTCTTCACTCCGGAAGGTTTTTGGGTCAGTGTGTTCTAAAATGATGGTTGGTTTTGGTCTCGCCATTTCATATACCCGATATATATTGTTATTTATCGCTAGATATGACGAATATAATGCTAGTTTATTAATTTGTCGGACTCGCCTTTTTTCTTTAATACTATAGTGTTAGCGGTCTGACTTGCAATAAACTGCTTTGCTCTTTCTTCTCTGTCTTTTATTATTGCTTGCTGTAATTTTTCTTTGTTGATAATATCGCCGGTAGGATTTCTTGTTGGTATGTTTAGGATGTCTTCAGGAGCATACCATTCTGTTTTCCACATTCCTTTATACTTAGATCCTCGCTTTTCGCCTTTCGGGTCATACCAAAGTTCTAAATGTACTTCTAAATTACCTTCTTTACCAATTGGAAACATTAATTGATAAATGCCTATGGAGGGATAAAATTTAAAGGCAGGATCTTTATACAATTGAAGTTTTACATGAACTTCGGCATTATGTTTTTCATCTTCAGTTAACATTATTATAGCTTGCTGTTAAGTATAAAGCATGATCTTGGACTTGTGATCCAATCCGCTGTAAATTATACTTACCGCAAAACTTCATAAAATGTATTCCTACTTGGGGGATTTTGGGTTTTTCAACAACTTCGGTGATAGTCTCATCCATTGTAGTTTTAACCCATTGGGGTTGTTCGCTTAAATCAATAAGTTTTTTGTTACGCTCATAATCGTCGAGTACTGTATGTTCTTCTCCATCATGATCAACCCATCGTTGTAACATTAAATTATTCCAGTTATATCCTTGCTTTGTACGATCATCAAATGCTTCTAGCAATCCGACTTTATTTTTAGTACCTTTTTTGCGTACTCCTGGATATGCACTAAAAATGTTATCTGAAGTATCTCCACGCATACACTTTTCGAAAAGAAGCCAACTAGGATTGGGTGCTCCTTTTGGTTCTCCAGTTTTTTTATCAATAACCAACTTACCTTTTCCATCATAATACCCTTCTGTAGTAATCTTAGTATCAGAAATACCATTATAAATTTGGACATTATCTGTTATAAGTTGAAAAAAATCCGAATCGCTAGAAACAATAATATGTTTTTCTTTTGGATGTAATTGAATCCATCTTGCAATCATATCATCTGCTTCGCAATCCTTATTACACAAAACCGAACAATTTGTTTTTTCTGTTAAGAATGTTTGAAATTCTCCAAATTTTTCAAAAAAGTATTTGTCCTCTTTTACCTCGTTTGGAGTTAAAGCATCCCGTTTCTCTTGCCTATTTTTCTTATAAGGTTCATACACTCCCTTGCGCCATGAATGCCCTTCAAAACAAAATACCACATGACTACCAGCAAAGTCTCGCCATACTTTGTTTACAGATGTAAACATAATATGCATAGCCATACCAACCTTTGTGTCTAGATCGTCTCCTCGAACAACATGTTTTGCTCTAAAAAACATATTGGTTGTGTCTACGAGTATGTATGTCATTATTTTTTTTCTTTATTTTGTTTTTCTTTTTGAATATCTGATAATTTAATTATATCAGCATCTGCTACAAAAGAGTCTTGTGCTACTTCTTGTGCGGCAATTGTTCTACATAAATCATTAAACCATAGATCAATAATGTCTGCTTCAGCTTTACCATTGTATCCATTTTCTGCAAGCATTTTAATAAATGGCTCATTCCAATCTAATTCAAAATATCCTTCAGATGGGCTTTCAGGATTTATTTGTGTATCTATTACTTGTACCCAAGGTTCTCCTTTTTCTGTTGCAATATCTTTTGGAGTTTTTGTTTTAGCAACTTGATTAGGTTGTTTTTTCTTTTTAAGTTTATTTTTAAATTTATCTAATATTTTCATTATGTTCCCCATGCGTTTCCAAATAAATGTACATGTAATCTAGGACTGAATCTATATCCGTATTTTAATGCAAGTTCGGCAACACCCTTTTCTGTAAGTTCTAACCCTTCAACTGTACCGCCACATGGCATTAAATATACTGGAACATTTAATCCATAGGCATGTTCTGCTGTAATTACTTCTTTAATATCTTCTTTATCTTGTACTACAAATTTTAAATATAGTTCGCTATTTCGTACTCTATTATATTCTTGTACAACTTCAGGTTTAATTGCATCCTTCCAATCTTCTCCACTAATACTTAATTTAGGACTACATGACCAGGTTATATATACTCCTGCTCCATGCCGTTCATCTAAAAATTCTTTAAAGGCTGGGGTAAATTTTTGTGTAGCATTTGTTTCAATGGTAACATGTTCTAACCCTTCAAATGCTTTTTGTGACAATAAGTCAGGTATTTGCTTTTGCCAAAGCATAGGTTCGCCACCTGTAATAATTAAATGTATATCATTCCAATTTTTACGTGGTGTTAAATTTAATAATTTTTTTGCAACAACAGAGTTTTCTTCAATGGTTGCAATATGTTTGTATAGATGTGACCAAGATGCACTTGTATCGCATCCTATTTTTGGAACAGGAAGATCATGGTAGGATTTATAGTTAAGTCTGTTTGGATCTGTTACGTGAGGCATTTGATCTTTTGGTAGCCATTTAGATTGATCTCTGCCTTGGCCAAACCCTCTACATTCAAAATTGCATCCAAACATACGCAAAAAGACGCTTGGTGTTCCTACCCAACGCCCTTCACCTTGTATGCTATAAAATGCTTCGGAATATTTAATCTTCATTTGGTACAATTTCGCAAGTTATTTGTCTACCACCACGATTGGATTTAGTCATCTTAATCTGTTCATCTTCTTTTAATCCTAAGGCTAAATGTATCTCTGGAGGTAGTATAACAGTTTTTCCGTCTTCCTTGACTTGAATATCTTCTGCATTACAATTATACACTTTTTTGCTCATAATGTCAACTAATTTATTGTATTATTAATTGGTGGGCCCATTATATCTTGAAAAGGTTCAACGCCGAGAATTTGATCTCCGTCTTCATCTAAAACTTTAAAATTTGTTGCAATATAATTCTTGTTAGTCGAAGTAAAATCAAAGATAAATGTTTTTCCTTCTGCGTCAAACTCTAAACGAGCCCTAGAAACAATTGATTCCGAGTCATTAAAATCTTTAGCAATTTTTCCTGAGGCTAAAAATAATAACTTTGGTATATTGTCTTTATATTCGATAATTTCCTTTGCATGGGATGACATGTCTGACACCTCCTCTCGGATCTTCGACATCTCCCGTGCGCCTAGGTATAAGGTGTACATGTGGCCACATAACTGTTTGACCCGCCGCGGCACCTCTGTTAATACCAACATTAAATCCTTCATAATCTTCATTTTTAACTCCAATATTACCTTGGTTATTTGCGGCAATAAAACAGGACATAATACTTAATTCATCTTGTTTCTTGGGGACAAATAAAAGATGTCCTTCGGTGACCGGATAACCGTCTTTATAAACTATATACTCGTTAGTTTCTTCTACAATGTTTTTGTCTGGCCACGGAGCATCTTTATAACTTTCTAAAAGGTCGGTAGATTCCACCACTCCTCCCATGGAAATACAATCCATTGCGGATCGTCAATTTTGTTAACTATGTCGCCTATGTAATCAACTTCAAATTCACTTCCAGTATTTTCAATTAAACATGCAACTTTAACATTATTACCAAATATCATATCATTTTGCCATTTAGGATCCGCTGGGTGTGTACTAGCTCTCCAATCGTTTTTAATCCATTGTAATGTTTTACCGCTGTCGTTGATATCATCGAAGATAAGAATTTTTTTACCATTATAAGCATCTTCAGACATCCATGTATTGCTTTCTACATCATCTTCGGTATTTTCTCCTGCTCCGGCTTTAAGTTGTACTTTTAATGTGTACATTGGCACACCTGTGTAATGGCTATATAATCCAGCAGGATAATTCCCGCCTCTAACTATACCTATAACATAATCAGGGCGCCATGCATCATTATGCAATCCTCGTATAATATTATGCATTAATGAGCTTATTTTAAACCAACTAAGATATACTTTTTTCATTATGTTCCATAAGGTGGGTCAGTATCTATTAAATCTAATATGCGTTTTGCATATAGTGCCGCATTAATTGCGCCATGTTTACCTATTGTCATGCATGCCACAGGCACGCCTTTAGGCATTTGTACTATGCTCAGTAAACTATCTATGCCCATTAATTCACTTTTCATAGGCACACCAATTACTGGCAAATTTGTTTGAGATGCAACTACTCCCGGTAATGCGGCGGCCATACCTGCGGCCGCAATAATAATCTTATATCCTGTTGCTTCCCATTTTTTAATATATTCTGTTACTTTCTTTGGATTTCTATGTGCAGATGCAGTAACTATTTCGTTACTAATACCTAATTCGTTTAACTTATCAACACAATGATTCATAATTTCTAAATCACTATCGCTTCCTACTACTATTCCTATCATATTTTGTTGTTTACCATATGTTCAAAAGAACCTTCGACATAATTACGAATTCCAGTTTGTTGTTTGTTGATTTCTTTTCCAACTTTAGCTCTAAAATCTAATTCTTGTTTGATCATTGATCTGATTTCTCGTAATTCTGCGGAATGCATCTTTTTTATATCTATTTTAGTCATTGTTCACCTTTATTAGTGATTGTGTTCATGATCGTGATCATGTTCATGATTTACTGGGGAAATATTTTTACAACTAACCCATGCTTTTCCAACTTCAAGTATTTCATAGTTTTTTACTTTACTATTGATATCATAAAAATTATGTTTATGTTCTTTTATTAATTTAAAAGATAAATGGTTATCAAAGTATTCCCAGCATTCTAATTCTGAACTAAAATATTCTTCACTAAGACCGTATTTAGGACCGCCTTCATTACCCCACAGGCTAACAAGAAATATAAGTCCTATCCATATTGTTTTCAATCATTTATCCCCATTGCTTTCTCTTCGGCATTCCCAAAATAATCGTAGACTTCTTGGGGGACTTCAATCCATTCTTCTTTTTTTGAATCATAGTATGAAATCATTGTAAGGTCTCTACTAGTTTCTATTAAGTCGCTTTCTGCACTAAAATTGATAACATCTTCGTCGTCCCAATCATAACAGTCTGCGGCATTATCACATGCTTCTTGCCAAGTTTTGCCAATATATTCTTCTTCATGGTCACATAGGTTATCTTCTTCTTCATCCTCGTAATGGCTTTCGGTATCCCAAATAAAGGTTAACCTTACTTCGCCATCAGAGTCTCTCATATCTGGTAATTCATCAGTATTCATAATGTTCTTTCATTCTGGGAATGTTACTCCCTTTTCAACCATTGCTTCATAAATTATACGTCGTACTCCTTGCAATGTTTCTTGAATATCTTTAAAATTGTGGTTATCGTATTTAACCCAATCACGACATTGTTGATCTAAATCCCACACAAGCAAAGCCCATTCCATAGCCTTTGTAGCCGCATTAAATTGTTCCTGGTCTTCAGGTAAATTAAATGTTAGTTTTGCTTTCATAATATGTGTCCTTAAAAATTTTTTCTTTAATCATTGTTTCAAACACTCGAAATAATTTTTTACATCTAATATCATGTAATTCACTTAATCCAATCAAAACATTCCCAATTTCATCTTCTGTCAAAGGGCCATCTGGATCATCATAAACCCTTTCTGCTATGGCATCCAAATCATCTTTTGTTTGCCAAACATTTAAAATTTCTGCTTCTAAATTAAATCTATCATATTCTTGTGTCATTTTTACCATTTCCTATGCGATTACCCCCAATGGTACCACGCCACGGCTATCCAGGTAATCCAAATTAAATTATTCCATAAAAAAGCGGTTATCATAAAAAATAATAAAGCATTATGTGTAAGTAAATCCACGCCAACAGTAACCCGGTTAACATTTTTTTATCCGTAAAAACCTTTCATGCCTTTAAGCAAATTAAAGAATTCTCGTTTTTGAGTTTCTTCTTCACGTAATGATCCTCGCACAATAGATGTGGTCATATCACTTTCGTGTTCCTTCACGCCTCTGTGTGTTAAGCACATATGTTCTGCTTTCACAACAACTGCGATACCTTCTGCTTGTGTTTCTGTTTCTATTAGGTCTGCAATTTGTACGGTCATTTCTTCTTGTATTTGGGGCCTACTTGCAATCCAATCTACAAGTCTATTAAATTTACTTAGCCCAATAACATTTTTACCAGGAAATACACCAATCCATGCATTGCCAACGATAGGCTGGAAATGATGGGCACAGGTGCTACGTATTTTAATTGGTCCTGTTACATATAATTCATCGTATTGATTTGCATTTGGGAAAGAAGTTATTCGGGGCTTTGGTTCGTATCTACCTGCAAAAACTTCACGTACCAACATCTTTGCTACACGTTTGGCAGTTTCTTTGGTATTGTGATCGTTTGCTGTATCAATTAATAATGCTTCTAATACTTTTTGAAAACGTTTTTCAACGTTTCGTTCTATTTTAGTTACATCTTTCTCTGTAACTATATCACTAATATTATCATTGCATCGTTTTCCGTTAAAATCTATCATGTCTGTCATGTCATATGTTTAGCTTTTGTAATAATGATGTGCAACTAAAATATTCTTCAGATAATTTATCTGCTTCATCAACTACAGATGGATAAAAACTAGTATAATTATCCATTCTATGTTTTATTAAATTAATAAGTTTTTCTTTATGTTCAATATAATTATCAAAGTTTAAAGTCCATGTAGAGTTATATTTAAAATCTGCACTATACATTTCACTATATGAAAGTCTGTCAGGAACCATCGGTATTGCTCCTACCAATGCTCCTTCATAAGGACTAATGCCTAATGTTTCCTGCAAATTAGCACTAAAGATTATTTTAGCTCTTTTTATTATAGCATGATACTCTGCTTTTGTCAATTGTTTTTCTTGGCATATAATAAACTTATATTCTGGTATACTTTGTGCTAAATCTTTAAATATTTCTGGTTGTTTTTCTGGTGCTATTCTGTGAGGAAAAACTATTAAGTTTTCTTTCTCTGCAAATACAGTATTATCAAATAATGTTGTCTTTGAAGCATCTTTTAAATACTCCATTGGCCAGCCTGTACGTATTATTTTATCTTTAAGTTTTTCATGAAAAAATTGATTACTAGGTACATCTGCTGAATCCGTAAATGTTCCATTAAATGTATAATTAAATAATGTTTTTACGAATAATTTGATATGAAAATTAGTAGCAAAATAGTTATAATTTGAAGCATGGAAAATACTCCGCTCAAAATCAAAAGTCCACTGCTTGTCATGTATTAACCTTCCTAAAAAGTCATGTGGGTCATACGATCCTGCATGCCACATTGAATGAATTGTTACAGGTACTTGGAGCAATTCGCTCATATACTTCAATGATATAATACCTGGATGCCATGCATCTGTAAATAAAAAATGATCTCCTGCTTTGACTGTGCCGTCGCAGAACATCCTACCCATTGTTTCTATTTGCTTTGCTTTATAAATGTTAGTGCCACCAAAGTTTAAAAATGCACCTGGTGTAGTTGCTTTGGGGATATCTTCAGCACCTTCGATAGGTACAGAATCTTTAATACGTTCAGGCAAATGCCATTTCCATTCACACGTATATCTAGATTCAACTGATTCTAAATCAACTATGTAAACTGTCATATATTTCCTTTACTCTTTTAACTGGATTGCTCGCTTGAGTAATAGATCTTCCAATAACCACATAATCGGCACCAAGTTCCATTGCTTCTTTTGGTGTTGCTGTTTTTGATTGTCCGCTAAGTTCTGTTTCATATTTTATTCCTGGACAAACTCTAACTAAATCATAATCAGGATCTACTATATCTATTGCAGGTAAATCCGAAACAGGACAAACAATTCCGCCAAAATTATGTTTTATTTTACCAATATGATCACTCCATATATCATATGATCCTTGTTTATGTATTTCATATTCTTCTTGTGGTGTCCAAGAGGTAAGTGATGTTACACCTAATAATTCAATGTCGTTGTTAAATTCATTAAGGGTGTTAAATACTTCAGGATTGTTTAAGGTGCTTACAGTAGTCATTGTAGCACCCATCTCTATAAATTTACTTACTATTGTTTTAACAGTATTTGGGGTGTCCCATAATTTGCAATCTATAAAATATTCTTTATCGAATTTTTTAAAATACATTGCATACTCTAACAATGTATGATTAATTTTAAACCCATCTACATGATCCCGTAACTTTGCGGCCATTTCTAACGCATCTGAAGGATCTGTATAATCTAATGCTACTATTACTGACACACTCATTTTTTAGTTTGTTGTAACGGTTTGCTCATCAACTAAATCTCCAAATATAATACTACAAACCTCATTAACACTATCTGCTGTTAATATAATGAAGTCACCTAAGGCGTCTATTATAACATATCCGCCGCTGTCATGATATCGGCGAACTTCATAATCTCCTATAACATCTACATGAGTTGAACAATTCAAAATTTCTTTGAATTTATCAATGTTCATAACCCAGTTTTAGCAATATGATGTTCCGTGTTGGTATTGCTGTTGTACCCCTTTGTAATCCAATTTCGGGATTTGGGTATATTCTGCTACACAACCATTTTCCCCATCCTCTGAAATTTCTATTTTAAAATCTCTTCCAGGGTAATGTAGTTTAATATATTCAGCTAATTCGTCTGCCATCATTTCACAGGATTTATAATCTAATTGTAGTGTACCTTGCTCATATAATCCTGCCAATTCTCGTTTAAATAGAATAAATTCTACTTCGCGATCATCGTGCCATACTTCTAAATCAACTCTAAAATGAAACATATGTCTATGTTCATTTGCAAGAAATTCTACACCAGGATGTTTGGTGGCATCGGGCCATTTATGTAGTCCTTCTTTTTGAAATGTAACCCAGATATGTTGTTTACTAGTCATCGTCATCGGGTGTGATTCCTAGATATTTTTCAATTCGTTTTGAAGTTTGATACATTTCCCAAAGTTTCCAGTCCATTGCTTCAAGAGTTTTTTGCATCTTAGTTTCTGCTGGAGACATTTCATCTTCAACACTTTCTTCTTCTACTAATTTAACTTTTTTTGTTGCCATATTTCCTTTATTGGAGTATTTTGTCTTTAGAATAATTATCCCATTCAGTTAGATACATATCTTGTACTAACTGTTCAAAAGGTATGCACCAAACACCATTATTTGTTGCATTAAAAGTTTTATCATCTATTTTTATATTTAGGTTTGTGCTTTCGTTTTTTACATCAAGAAATTGTAAACTTATTTGAGGTATAAAGTTTTTATGAAAATATAGATCTTTTAGTTCATGTTTAATAGCACTATGTTCATTATATTTATAGTTTAAAGATACTGCATATTCTGCTTTAAGTAAATCATCTACAACATCATGTAAAATATACCATCCTTTACTTCTGTTATATGAATGATTGGCACCTAAGTAGATGTGTGTTACGTTTTCTTGGGAAGCATGTTTAAGTATTCTAGCCGAGGATTTTGGACCAACAACAAATAAGGTGCGTTGGTTTTTTCCGAGAGTATTTTCTACTTCTGTTCCAACAAAAAATTCAACGTTTGTGGACTCTCCACTTTCGTACGATCTTTTCATTTTCAATTTTTGT